>Ga0180433_10006467_pt1 | contig 15337 bp, 10 predicted proteins | sample SS_ome_8_FD_132980 | JGI IMG/M metagenome (GOLD analysis project Ga0180433, IMG submission 132980) | Hypersaline lake sediment archaeal communities from the Salton Sea, California, USA - SS_1_D_1 metaG | ecosystem: Environmental > Aquatic > Non-marine Saline and Alkaline > Hypersaline >... | reverse complement strand
CCTTATACCTTTGGTGTTTTCAAGAAAGGAAAATTATATTGCCCCGAGGATGGACCAAAAGGGCTTGCTCATATTTTTCTAAAAATATTCGGTGGCATGCAAGAGAAACACCTGGTGATGGTGCTGATTGGTATTGAGTCAGTCTTTGGAGTGATCGCCATCTTTATATACTTATAAAATAGTATACAGTATTTCGTATTACGCATAGCGTTAAGATTTGAGAATAGAAGCAAGATATATTTTCAGAGGTAAGTCACCAGTATTCGTTTTAGTTGAATATTAGAAATTTGTGCTGAAAAATCAATTGATTCATTATTGTATTGGATCAAATCAGGACTCTGGATAAAAATAGATTTGTTAAGAAGCTTGGGAAGATTAATAAAGAAAGCATTAGAAAAGTAAAAATGCTTATCCAGGAGATGTTGGTGGATTAAACAATAGTGGGCAAAGGACCGAGATAGTCGCGTGCTTTCATTCTTAAATATTCAATTGGAAAATTAGAAAAATGTTTATTGAATTTTTATTACTATAGTTGTAAAATCAAAAACAGTGTTTTTATATCTCTCCTACTGAATTCATTGTGGAGCTTAAAAAATCATGAAGATTCTAATTGTAGGGGCGGGACCAGCTGGCTGCTACACCGCTCAATTGTTGAAAAGAATGGGTTATACTCCCGTTTTGTTAGAAGAACACAGCAGCGTGGGAAAACCGGTGCAATGTGCCGGGATAGTGTCAAAAAGCTTGATTTCAAAAATTCAATCTACTATTTCAAGTGAATCCATTATAAATCAAATCAATGGCTTCCATATTATGTCACCCTGGGTTGAAGACTTTCTAATTAATATTCCCGGAATTGCTTGTATCATTGATAGGGAAAAATTTGATCTAAGCATAGGCAAAGATCTGGATATCCGTTTAGGTCAACATGTTTCCTTGATAGGAAAAGAAAACAATCATTTTTTTGTAAAGACATTTCAGGGAGAAAAATATGAGGCAGATATCTTAATTGGTGCCGATGGCCCTGATTCCATTGTCCGTAAATATCTCCTGGCAAATTATGGCAAGAAAAATAGGAATCTAAATAGTAAATTAGATTATTATTTTGGTATGCAATATCAAATACAGTTACAGGATTCTTATGAAATTATTTCAGATGATAAAATCCAAGTTTTCTTTGACAACCATATTCCTTTCTTTATCTGGATTATTCCCGAAATTGGAAAAAAATTACGTATTGGAGTAGTGGCTAACAATGGTAAAAAAATACTGGATGAATTTATAAGCAATAGGAATATTAAGGGAGAAATCATTGATATTATTACCGGAAAAATTCCCATGGGTTTCATCCCCACCTATTATGAGAATGTCGCATTGGTAGGTGATGCAGCCTGTCAGATTAAACCCTTAACCGGTGGGGGTTTGTCTTATGGTATGCAATCTGCTCAGATACTTGCTGATTGCATTAAGGACAAACAATTAGAAAAATATGATGAGCGCTGGAAAAGACAATTTGGTCGTGAAATACAATTTGGTTTAAAAGCGCGAAAAATCTATGAAAATTTAGAAAACAAAGATAAGGGAAAAGTATTTCATTTATTTAAAAGAAATGTCCATCTAGTTGAACAAGGGATTGATTTTGATCATCATTCTACATTATTTATGGCAGCCCTAAAAAGACCTCAATTACTGATAGATGCCGGTAAATTGTTAAGATATTATTTGGAAGACATGTTAAAATAGGCATAGTATAATATGGGCATAGTAAAAAATACAGGAGGAAATTAATATGAAAGCAATAATTTTGTGCGCCGGGAAAGGAACACGCTTGAGGCCACTTACCTACACTAGTGCCAAGCACCTTATTCCATTGGCAAATAAGCCTGCTTTGGAGTATGGCATTGAAAAGATTAAGGCTTGCAAGATTGAAGAAATCGCTATCATTATTGGTGAGGAAACCGGAGAAGATATCAAGCGCGAGATAGGTGACGGAAGAAAATGGGATGTCAATATAAGTTATATTATGCAGGAACAACCACTGGGTCTGGCTCATGCCGTTAAAGTTGCCGGTAATTTTTTGAAAAATGAACCCTTTCTAATGTTTTTAGGCGATAATTTGCTAAGAAATAACATTTTTTCCTATCGTGTAAAATTTGAATTAGGGAAAAAGCAGGCTTTCGTGCTTTTAGCCCATGTTGATAATCCACAACAGTTTGGCATAGTTGAGCTGAAAGATAAAAAGATTGTACGAATGATTGAAAAGCCAAAAGACCCACCTACTGATTTAGCCCTGATTGGTGTCTATTTTTTTGATAAGACTATTCATGAAGCAATTGAACATATCAAACCTTCAGGCAGAGGAGAGCTGGAAATCACCGATGCCATTCAATGGCTGGTTGATAACAAATACGACGTGGAAGCTGAAGTTATCGATGGCTGGTGGAAAGATACCGGCAAACCCGATGATATCATTGAAGCTAATCGCTTAATTTTGGAGGATGTTCATAGAGATATTGGCAATGCCAAAATAGATGATAAATCAAAATTATTTGGCAGGGTAAAATTAGCTAAAGGTGTAGCGATCACCAATTCAACGATATTGGGTCCGGTCATTATCGGTGAGAACGCAAAAATTGTCAATTCTTATGTAGGACCCTTTACTTCTTTATCTGAAGGGGTTGAACTTAGGAATGCCGAAGTTGAATATAGTGTTGTAATGTCTAATACCCATGTTGAGAATGTCAAGTGCCGTATGCATAAATGTCTGATCGGTAAAGATGTTCATATTTATCGCTCATCTGAAATGCCAAGGGTTTATGAGTTTATTTTGGCAGATGATAGTATTGTCCGATTAATTTAAAGATGCAGTTGTAAGAAAAATGACTAAAAAGAGAGTCCCATTTGGGTGTAAAAACGATATCCATCGGTTTGGGTCAGGGCTTTGCCTACTCCGACGGTCAGGGTAAAGGGTTCATTGTGTGCCAGATTTAATTTAAAGTTTAATTCTGCACCCAGAGATATATTGATATCATAAAATGAAGGAAAACAATTTCCTTTCCATGCTTGTCCTGCATCTAAAAAAAGTGTTCCGGAAATTTTTTCCAGAAAGATTGAAGCCCAATCAAAACCGATTTTATTCTCCACAGTTTTAATGGGAAAACGATATTCCGTACTGGCAGTTAAAAGGTAATTTCCACTGAACGCTGAGTCAGGAAATCCTCTCATGGGGAAAGAAGGGGAATTGACTGAGCTGAGTTGAGTCTGGTTCGCATTTCCTCCCAGTTGAAACTGCTCTTTTATATCTAAACCTTCCGAAGCAATTCCGACAAGGAGACGGAATGCCAGTACCTGATTATTACCCGTGAGAGGAAAATATTTTCGTCCATCAAATAACATTTTATTAAAAGTAATATCACTGCCTATTATTTGGTTTGCATGTTGATAGCTTAGAGAGAACGCGTAACCTGTTTCAGGGCTGATGGAAGCCTGGTAGCTTTCGGTATCATTATAGCTGTAAGCAAGAATTAAAGAATTGACTTTCCGAAAAGTTGCCATTGAATTATCATCTTCTACTTTGTTTCCTTCATCTAAGGTATATAATTGATTTTGAAATCCAAGGGAAAGATTTTTATAAAAATACCGGGCAGAATCCTGCTGTGAAGTGTAGCCTTCCTGTAAAAAATTGGCTTTAATTTGGAAAAGGGAATTGGTGTGTTCAGGGTCAAAAAAGTTGTTTATCCGGTTATCTACCATGGATGTTTCACCCTGCCATTGAAAGGAAAATACCGGTGTATGAACATGATCTACAAAATAAAAATCATAATATAAAAACTTGTTAAACATACCACGAGCCAGAGTAAAGGGAAGTGAGTAAAATTTAAGCTGGTCCTGGACTATACTGGAAAAACCGAGATAGAGGTCATTGGAATTCAGGGTAAGATAGGGAGTCCAATAAGTGGGGAAAAAACTTTCCCAGGGTGAATAATCTTTCAGCACAGGGGACGGTTCTCTGTTTCCTAAAAACAGAGAACCGTCCCCTGTATTTGTTGCTGGTTGGGGAAGAGATAAATCCAGGGCTGATTTCTTTTCTGCTTTCCACAATAAACGGTCAGTATTTGTTAAATGAAGTTCATATCCTGAGGCATGATATTGAATAAAAGCCATCTTTTTTCCGTCGGGGGAAACAGCGGGTTCAAAAGCACCGCTGGTTACATTGGTTAGACGAAATAATTGCTGGTCTTTTAGATTATAAGCATAGAGATTAAAGATATTACTACGGTCAGAAGAAAAGTAAAGATATAAACCATCTACCGACCAGTTGGGACTGATATCGGTATAATAGTCCTGTGTGATTGGTTTGATAGACTGTATTTGGTCATCATCACCTAAAGTCAGAATCCAGATATCCTGATATCCCCTATGCCAGAGGGAAAACGCAATCTGATTACCCTGAGGTGACCATACCGGTTGAGAAATTTGTGTTCCGTCGTTGAAATCGGTAAGGTAGACAAGATCAGAAATTGATAAAAGATTTGTATGGGAAGAAATATTATTATAATGAGGTTCATGTCCATACTCTAAATTATTAAGGAAGGATTGATTAAGAGAGAAAAGAATCAGGTTATTGTTTCCTCCCTGGTTAATAACTGCTACTATCTTATTTTCGGAATGATTAGGGTGCCAGCTGGGATCTTTTATGCGCATCCCCTCGGTGATTTGAAACTGTTTTCCGCTTTCTGGGTGGTATAAAAACAAATCATGGTAGTGATAATATTGTTGATATTGAGATAGTTTAGTATAGATAAGAAAACGGTTATCCGGTGATATGCTGTATGAAGTACCATGACCGGAGGTTCTTTTAATAAGAATGTTTTCTTCCTTGCTGACCGGATTATATTCACGGATTGTTGGGTAGAGCCGAGGAGTAGATACCCTGTAAAGCAATGTGTCATAATTTATATTTGTAAACCAGACAGGGTCATCAACCCAATAGTGATGATGGGTCAATTGTTGAGATTCGGTAATCCTGTCAAATTCTTTTACCTTTTCCAATTGTTCTTGATATTTGGTGCTCTGTTCATTTTTCCATTGCTTAAAAAAATCATTTTGGTCGACACCCAGTACCTTTTTAAAAGCCCGATTCATTCCCAGGTAAGGAAAGGCAGAAAATTCTTCACTGATGGCGAATAACATATCTTCACCGTATTTTTGTGCAATAAAATGAATAAGAGATTGGCCGTAAATATAAGGTGCATTTCCTCCGGGCCAGGACGTTAGATAATATCCCTGCAACTGGTCTAAAGTATTCAGGTGGTTTTCCAGAAAATCAGAACGCAAATACATATCATACCTGGTATCATTCAAGCGACCTCCTGTACTCCATTTACTTTCATTATAAATAGCCAGCCCTTCGATAGCCCAAAGTGGTTGTAATGCATTCGGTGCAATAATTTGACCTAAAAAAAAGCGCAGAAAAGCCGTTACTTTATTGGTCATATCAAAATGTGCTAAATGAGTGTATTCATGAGTAATGATTATTTTAAGCCAGCTTTCAAATTTGGTATTGAAGTTTTTAAAACCGGGAGCTGTCAGGTTAAGGCGAATAGCAGGGTGGGGGATTGAGGATGCAAAGCCATAGGCAGAATCACTAAAATCTTCCAGAATAATAGTAATTTTTTTGTTTTGATTAAAAGATTGACCAAATTTTGGGGTTATTTTTTGATAAGTTTCTTCAGCAATTTCTGCAACTTTGATAGCAATTTGCTGATATTCAAAAGGCAGTTCAGTCGGACTTATTCCTGGAAAGATTACTGAAAAATGCTGGTCCTCCAAAACCTGCCAATCAATATTGGGGTCATAGATTTGAGCTTGTGCAGGTATAAACAAAAAGGTGCTGATAATGAGAGAAAGCAATATATAAAAAAAAGGAAATTTTACTGTGAATATAGTATTTTTATTGAACCAGTTCATTAATACACATCACCTGAGCGCATTATAATTCATCTATAACTATAACCTTTTTTGTAAATGATGACAAGAAAATAATACAATATTCACGTGACATTATATGGAAACTGTATTGATATTCGAGTATAATAAAAATGATTTTTACTTATATGTATCTGAAACGGAGGGATAAGTTTGGCAGTAAAAAAAGAAAAGGTAAAAAAAGAAGGTAAAAACAAGAAAAAATGGTTTGATATTTTATTTTACAGTATCAGTGCGGTGATTATTGTTGTATTGTTATTTATTGGTCTTCGACAGCGGGGTTGGCTGCCTTTATGGATCGATAATTTACCCTCAGCCCGGATTTCTGAAATATCGCAGGAAGTTCGGGAAAGAAGAGATGGATTTCAAATTATCAATGCCCATGAGCATGTTCAAAGTGAAGAAAATCTTCCCCTATTAAGGAAAGCTATGGCAGATTGTCAGGTTAAAAAAATGGTGATGCTGGGAACCTCCGATTTTACATTTTTTCTTGACTCCGATTATGGTTTTAGCGGATATGATAAAAATAACGAATTTATTGTTAAAATTAGCCAGGAATATCCCGATGAGTTTGCGGCTTTGATAACTTTAGATCCCCGTGATGATGATAAGGTGGATAAGCTAAAAAAATATTGGACCGATGGAGCTGCAGGAGTTAAATTGTATAACGGGCATGGAAATTTCTATGATCTATATTTTAATATGCCCTTGGATGATCCGGGAATGATGGAAGTATATGCCTATTGTGAACGGGAAAATATCCCTATTTTGTACCATATTAATACCGGACGTTTTATAGGTCAGCTTGAACATATATTACAGGAGTATCCGGATTTGGTCATCCTGGTACCCCATTTTATGTTATCTTCCAGCAATCTTTCCAGATTAATTCATTTGATGCAGGAATATCCAAAACTTTATACCGATATCAGTTTTGGTCATCCTGATTTTCTGGTAGATGGGTTTAAGCGAATTTCTGATAATTATATTGCATTTCGAGAATTTATGGTAAATTACCGTGACCGAATTACTTACGGAACTGATCTTGTTGTGACTACCTATAAAGCAAAAAACCGGGCTTATATTGATGATATTCATTTGGCTTATATGGATTTACTGGAAAAGGATAAGTTTACATTGCCTGCTGTTATTTATAATATGATGTCTCGGGACGGGCGGAAAGCTGCTGATCCGGATCAAATTTATCGGGGTCTAAGTCTGGATAATGAAACTTTACGCATGATTTACCATGATAATGCGGAGAAACTGTTCTTTGATTAGATTACAGGGATAAGAGAAGGTAAATGGTTTTTGTTACTGGAATTCAAAAACAAATAACAATGAACTAAAAATGTAACAAAATAAGGAGAACCAGATAAGAGTGAAATATATCGGAGTTGCAGGAATCGCTTTCTTTGTTTCTTATATACTTACTCCTTTTATTGCCCAGGTAGGTAAAAAGCAAAATTTTGTTGATGAGCCAGGTTATCGGAAAATACATAGTGATTCAATTCCCAATCTGGGAGGAATAGTCATATTTTTTGGTTTTTTACTAAGCATCCTTTTTATTATTCCCATTCAGGGAAAAGTAAAGGGACTACTTGCAGGTAGTGTCATTATTCTTTTGTTGGGGGTTGTGGATGATATTGTGGATATCAGACCTCGATATAAGTTTTTTATCCAGATGTTACCTGCTTTACTGCTCATTGGCTACCATACTGAGATGATCAACCAGTTTATTGTTCAGCAGCTCTCTTTTCTTCATATTTTTGGCTACCTGTTTTATCCGTTACTACTTTTTTGGATTACAGGTGTAACCAATTCCATCAATCTAATTGACGGACTGGATGGTTTGGCCTGTGGTATTTCTGCTATTTCATTGAGCACATTTCTTGTTTTAGGATTATTGATTGACAACAATTTTGAACTATATAATCTATTAAATATTGCTCTTCTGGGAAGCATGCTCGCTTTTTTTCGCTTTAATTTTTATCCAGCAAAAATATTTTTAGGTGATTCCGGTAGTACCTTTGCCGGGTATATGATTGCCTCAATCAGTGCTTTATGGGTCATTTTTTCAGAAAATGCTTTATTTTTAATGGTTCCATTGATTATTCTGGCACTTCCGGTTGGAGATACTCTTTTTGCAATTTTTCGAAGATATAGAAGCCACAAACCTATTTTTCAGGCAGACCAGGGACATTTACACCATCGCTTGTTAAGGCGAGGTATATCTCACCGTAATGTAGTAGTGATTTTACTGGGTATCAACGGAATTTGCTGTTTAATAGCTTTAGTTCTTGTGGTCAGCGGAAAATGAAAAATATCAAACTTTTAAGCTATAGACTTAAAATAATGTTATACTCAGATATTAATTGATAAATCGATAAATTGGTTAATTTTAAAATTTGTTGTATTCAGAATATATTAGGTGATAAAATATTTTTAGATTAGATAAATTACAAAAAGGCTTGAAATGAGTCAAAAGACAAGGGAAAAGGTTATTGTTACAGGTGGGGCGGGATTTATTGGTTCTAATATAGTTGATACATTGATTGAAGATGGTTATGATGTAGTCATTATTGATAATTTATCCAGTGGGAAAAAAGAAAATATAAATCAACAAACATGTTTTTATCAAGTTGATATTAACGATCCTGAAATAAAAAATATTTTCAAGAGGGAAAAGCCGAAATATATTTGTCATCTGGCAGCACAGATCAGCGTTTCTTATTCTGTTAACAATCCCCGGGTTGATGCAAAACATAATATCATGGGTTTATTGAATTTATTGGAATATGCCTATGTCAATGATGTTAAAGGTATCATCTTTGCTTCCAGTGGCGGTACGGTCTATGGTGAACCTGAAACATTCCCGATCAGTGAGAGTACCCCTTTTTATCCTATCTCTCCTTATGGTATTGCTAAGATGGCTTCAGAATATTATCTGCACTTTTACTGCCATTATTATAATTTAAATTATATTTCCTTACGTTATGGAAATGTTTACGGACCCAGACAGGACCCCCATGGAGAGGCTGGTGTAATTGCAATTTTCATACGTAAAATGCTGAATGGAGAAGTACCAACTATCAATGGAGATGGAGAATATATCAGGGATTATGTATATGTGAAAGATGTTTCTAAAGCATGTTTACTCAGTATGAAAAATATGCTAAAATTATCAAGGTTACAAAAAGTAAAAAGATACAATGGCACATTTAATGCTTTTAATATTGGAACGGGCAAGGGAGTATCAGTAAATCAATTGTTTGCCTATTTACAAGAGATAATTGGTTTTTCTATGCATGCTAATTATGGTTCACCTCGCCCAGGAGATTTAAGAAAGAATATTCTTGATTGTCGGATGGCAGAAGAATATATGAAATGGAAAGCCCAATATGATATCAAAAAAGGGCTTATGGAAACTGTAGAATGGTTTAAAAAATATAGTATATAATGTACTTCGGGAAATTAAGTATTGTATATATATTGTATATAGTAATATGATTCAAAAGATAAATAATCTCAGAGTTATTGAGTTATTTTTATTGAGTATAAAAACGGGTAACTGATAACCTGTTTCTTTGAGAATTGAGGGAGTAATCTTTGGCTGAGTGGGTGAATGTTTTAGTTAAAATATCTGGTATATCTTTTGCCGGACTCTTGATGATTCTTTTAGGAAAGTATGATCAAAAAAAGAAACTTGCACCCTTGTTAAAACTGATATTACAGGGTATGATAGCAATTTTGGTCATTGCTGTTGGCGTCAAAATAGAATTTCTAAGAGATTCTTCCGGGGGATACTGGTATCTAACTAATCTTTCTATTCCAATTACCATTGTATGGTTATTAAGCATTACCAACTCAGTAGGCCAAACAGATGAATTGGGCAATCTTACCCCAATCATAGTTTTTATAGCCTCATTCACTTTTTTAATCGTATCAGTTTTTCAAAGACAGGGATTGATTTTAGCTGAATTATTATCTATATTTTTAGTTGTTTTCTCTTTAATTATCATTTATTTAAAAAGGAAAAATTTAAGAAAAGAAGTTAATTATTTTTCCAGCTATTATATGTTTTTTGGATTTTTGCTAGCTGTTATTGCTATAGTGGGTGTCTTAAAAAGCACAGCAGCCTTGACACTGTTGACACCATTTTTAATTTTGGGATTCCCCATTATTGACTCTTCCTATTCTTTTATTGCGGGATATCTCAGAGAAGACTACTTAGGAGCTATGAATGAAAGTAAGCTCAGACAGCAATTAATAGACCATGGGTTTTCCTGGAAAGGTGCCAATATAATTATTGTTTCCACCTGTATTTACCTGAGTCTCATTGCTGTGGTCATATCAGTTTGGGAAGATTTTTATTTATTCACCTTCATGATTGGGATGGGATATCTTACTTTTTACTGGCTTAAGCAGCAAGTCATTAAGGGAGAGAATATTATTTGTTTTGACAAACAAAAAGAACGGATAGAATTGTTTGGTGTACCGATCAACAAAATCAATTGCCAGCAAGCTATAGAGCGTCTTATCAGTTTTGTTGACCAAAAAACTCCGTGTTTTGTTGTCACTCCCGATACGCTGGCTGTTTTGCGAGCCAGGAAGGATAATCAATATTTAAATGTTACCAAAAAAGCAGACCTGGTTACCCCGGACGGAGCAGGTATACTTTGGGCAGCTACTACACTTGATAACCCGCTTATTGAACGCATTACCGGTATTGATTTAATTAATCAAATTTGCTTGTCAGCTGTTAAGAAGAAATACCGGCTTTATTTGTTGGGCGCTAAAGAAGAGGTAATAGAAAAAACAGCTAAAAATTTAGAAAAACAATACCCGGGAATCAATATTGTGGGATACCATCATGGTTATTTTAACCAGCTTGAAAGTGCTTCCCATCAGGGAGAAAATAATGAAAAAGAAATCATCAGGGAAATAAAGAAAAAAAGACCTGATTTTTTATTAGTTGGAATGGGTGTTCCCAAACAGGAGTTTTGGATATCGAAGTATAAAGATGAATTGGAAGTTCCGGTATGCATTGGTGTTGGAGGAAGTTTTGACGTTCTATCCGGAAAAATACCCCGGGCTCCATTATGGATGCAGAATCATGGTATGGAATGGATTTTTCGTTTAATAAAAGAGCCAAAAAGAGTTAAAAGAGCCATTGCCTTACCTTATTTTATATGGCTTGTTTTCCTAGGAAAAATGGAATTATTTTTTAGAGCAGACAAGCGATAAAAATAATTATTGCAAATTTCCTTTGGTATCGAGAGGCATCATCTGCCATACAGCACATATCAAACCTGAAAGTAAATTCAAAAATTTCAGCCCCTGTTTATTATTACACTTAAATTAGCGATTTATAGAGCAAAACATTATAGAGTCAAGTGTGTCAAATATTGAGTTAATAAGATTTACAACATCAGATAAATGGCTAATCCTTTAGTGATAGATGGGGACATGAATGCATTTGTATTTCTATTGAATGTTTGCTATCTAAATGCGATACAAGATACTGATTTAACTGATATAAAAGGATATCTTAAGAATGAAGTTATGGACAAAAGCAGGAATTGTCATTATTGCTTTGGTTACAGAGTTAGCTTTGGCCAATATATTAAAATTTAATATCGTTAAACCTGATTTGATGTTGATTGTTGTTATTTGCCTGTCATTTATATTCGGTACAGAAGAAGGAGTGACAGTAGGTTTTGCAGGAGGCTTGCTGAAAGATATATTTTCTGTTCATTTGCTAGGTATTAATGCACTGGTAAAAACATTGATTGGATTCATAGCTGGAGTGATAAGAGAAAAAATATTCTCTCAGCATCTTATGTGGGTAGTTACTATCTTTACTTTTATTTTTACTTTTATAAATAACCTGATCATCTATTTATTACTAAATGCACTTCAATCCAATTATAATTTTGCTGTTATATTAAAAGGTTTTTTTCTAAATCAGGCAATAATCAACAGCCTTCTTGCACCTTTTATTTTTACTGGTATCAAAAAAATATTTCTTTATCTTAATCGTTGGAGCTAAAAGGGAATGTTTAATCAGAAAAATTCTAAAATAACCAAAGGTTTTACCAATAAAAGGCTAAATGATTTGTTTATTTTAATAGCTATTAGTTTTATGATACTATTGGTTAATCTCTGGTATTTACAGGTGATCCGGGGACAGGATTATGAACAAAGGGCAATTAATAATTGTATTCGCTCTTTAGTTGAAGAAGCCCCAAGAGGAGAAGTCTATGATCATCAAGGAAAGCTGCTGATTACCAATCGCCCTTCAGTCAACTTTTCAATCATTCCGGCAGAAATAAACGATTATGATTCATTATCTTATGAATTGAGTTCAGTCATACCTATGGAAGCTTCTTATATCACAGATAAGATTATGCAATTACAACAAAGTCCTTTTCAGGCGCAAACAATCAAGAGAGACCTCGATAAAAATCAAGTCGTTGCCATTGAAGAGCAGAAATACAAATTTAAGGGCACTCTTTTAACTGTGCAACCGGAAAGAAAATATCTTTATCAAGATCTGGCTGCACATGTATTGGGTTATGTTAATGAAATAAGTAAAGAAGAATTAACAATTCCCGCATATGCCCATCTGTCTGGTGGAGATATCATTGGAAAGAGTGGTCTTGAAAAATATTATGATTCCTATTTAAGAGGAGAGAAAGGAAGCAAAGAAATTGAAGTTGATGCTTTGGGGCGGGAAATATTAACATTGCATTCCCGGGAATCGGTTGCCGGAAATGACATCTATTTAACAATCAACAGTGAATTGCAACAATATATCCAGAATATAATGTCTAATCAAAAAGGTGCTGTTGTGGTAAGCGATCCAAACACCGGAAAAATTCTTGCCATGGTCAGTGAGCCTAGTTATGATCCGAATTTATTTACCCGGCAAATATCAGTAGAGCAATGGCAGGATATAGCTCAAAGTAAAGAAAATGTCTTATGTAACCGCAATATTCAGGGAGTGTATCCGCCAGGTTCAATTTTTAAATTAATTACTGCAATTGCTGCTTTAGAAGAGGGTGTTGTTGATTTAAAAAGCAGTATCTATTGTCCCGGATATTATGAGCTGAACAATATAATATTCAAATGCTGGAAGGAAACCGGACATGGAAATCAAACGTTCATTGAGGCAATTGCCAACTCCTGTAATGTATTTTTCTATACGATGGGACAAAGGTTGGGCATAGATCGCTTAAATCACTATGCCAGAATGTTTGGTCTGGGCGAGAATACAGGTATTGATTTACCAGGAGAACTGGAAGGTCTTGTTCCCTCTCAAGAATGGAAAAGGAGAACATTTAACCAGGTATGGTATCCGGGCGATACTATAAATCTATCTATCGGCCAAGGTTATTTGTTGGCAACTCCTTTTCAAATTCACAATATGGCATGTATTATTGCCAACGAAGGACTTGTATATAGGCCCTTTCATGTAGAAAAGATTCTTTCTCAATCAGGAGAAGTGATTAAACAGTTTGAACCGGCACTAATTAGAAAGATTGATATATCTTCGGAAACATTTCGAAGTGTAAAGGAAGGTATGAGGAAAGTCATCGAAAAAGGAACCGGTTGGAATGCTAATATTGAGACAGTAGCGGTAGCAGGGAAAACAGGTACTGCTCAGAATTCCCAGGGAGAAAACCATGCCTGGTTTGTTGGCTTTGCTCCCTACCAAAACCCGGAAATTTGTGTGACTGTATTTGTAGAACATGGTGGAGATGGCAGTGAGGCTGCGGCACCGCTTGCTGGCAGTATCATTCAAAAATATTTTCAGTTACAATATGGTCTTGTAGCTAAGTCCGAAGAATTACCGTAAACACTAAAAGAGGTAAATTTATAAAATGATAAAGAAAACAGCACCCTATTTTGGACCTGGACAGGCTCCATTATATCGGTCTTTACGTTTAATTAAACATATTGATTATACTCTCCTCTTTGCAGTTTTATGCTTATGCTCTATAGGTTTGTTGATAATATACAGCACAACACATATGGAAGTAATGCAAATGAGTTCATTGTTTTTCGTACAAAGACAGCTTATCTATATTATAGCTGGTGTATTGTTGTGTTTTTTTATTGGAGTGATAGATTATCATATCATAGAGAAAATTGCCATTCCCATTTATATCTTGGCAATTTTGGCTTTGCTTTATGTTATTTTATTCGGAAGAATGACCAGCGGTGCACGTCGCTGGATTGAGCTTGGAGGTTTTGATTTCCAACCATCAGAGTTTGCCAAGATTGCCCTGATTTGTTTTTTAGCTGATTTTCTAAGCAGACAGAAAGACAGATTATCTTATGCCATCTATTTCGTTCTACCTTTTTTCTTTACCGGTGTTCTAATGTTATTGATTTTTCGACAGCCGGATTTGGGCAGTTCCATGGTCTTTTTAGCCATACTTTTGTGCATGGTTTTCATAGCAGGAATCCAGTGGAAACATATATTGATAATGCTTTTAATTTCCCTGGCGTCTTTTCCAATTTTATGGTCATTTTTAAAAGATTATCAAAAAAATCGTCTGATTCTTTTTGTTAATCCCAATCTTGATCCATTAGGGGCAGGTTATAATGTGATACAGTCCAAGGTAGCAATTGGTTCCGGAGGATTATTCGGTCAGGGCTTGTTTGGCGGTATCCAAAGTCAGTTGAAGTTTTTACCTGCCCAGCATACTGATTTTGTTTTTTCAGTTATCGGAGAAGAGATGGGTTTTTTTGGTGCCGTACTATTACTGTCTTTATTTATTTTTATTTTATGGAAAGGCATTCGAATTGCCCAGGAGGCAGCAGATATGTTGGGGACATTTTTAGCCACCGGTGTTGTTGCTTTTTTATTTTTTCATATTTTTATTAATATTAGCATGGCAATGGGCTTGTTGCCGGCAACCGGTCTACCACTTCCGTTTATCAGTTTTGGCGGAACTTTTATGATGAGTAATTTTATAGGTATGGGATTACTGCTCAGTGTTCATCTGAGAAGTCTCTTTGTATAGTTTAAAATACATAAAATTATTATATAAAAATAAAACAAATAAAATAATGAGAATGTAGAAAGGATTATGTGCTTAATAAAAGAATTGCAAAAAAAGAGATAAAAAAAATATTGTATCAGGAAATACTGGAACATGTAGAAAAACCAGGGCGCTATACAGGGAATGAATATAATGAAATTGTAAAAAAAAGTGATCATCAAATAATCAAAGTTGCTTTGGCTTTTCCTGATTTATATGAAATCGGAATGAGTTATCAAGGTTTTAAAATACTTTACGAAATCATTAACAAAAGGAAAGATGCTCTTGCGGAGAGAGTT
>Ga0180433_10006466_pt1 | contig 15337 bp, 9 predicted proteins | sample SS_ome_8_FD_132980 | JGI IMG/M metagenome (GOLD analysis project Ga0180433, IMG submission 132980) | Hypersaline lake sediment archaeal communities from the Salton Sea, California, USA - SS_1_D_1 metaG | ecosystem: Environmental > Aquatic > Non-marine Saline and Alkaline > Hypersaline > Sediment... | reverse complement strand
TATGGGATCATGACTTCAACGATGAACAGATCGGTGATGACGCGTCAGAGGCAAACTACTGGACCTACATCACCACCGTGACTGAAGGTCATGCCACCCTCCTCGACGGGTCGCTTTTAACTCCTGTGAACCTGGGCTATACCGCCGGCGATGACATCCAGATGAGAGTCTCGGTCTATTACCGGGATGACTGGTTCAACTACACGGAGAACCGCAATCTCCGCGTTCACGTCGGGAACGGGCCGTTCCCCTGGCCGGAAAACTGGTACGGTGGTGACACACACTACCACACCATGTACACGAACAATCTCTATGAATTCGGTGCTCCCCTTCCAGCCGTCCACATGACGGCAATCGCCATGGGTCTCGACTGGCTGACAACTACCGACCATTCCTGCGACCTCGACGAAACCGGAGACGGGACGTACTCGTATGCCACCCAGCAATGGGAGTATTCAATACAGACTCCGGCTGGAATTGCGACTACATACCGAGACAACACGTCGTACAGTTCGAGCTGGGGAGCGATGGGAGCAGATGTATCCGATCTGGATTCCCCGGCGTTTCGACTGTTTCGGGGCGTTGAGATCAACCTGGCATCAATTGACGCTGATTCGTGGGAAAAGACCCTCCATACCCTGTTCTACAACCCCGACTACATCCACTCGCCCTATAGCGGGGCATTGGGTGAGCGGCCTGTGTTCCCGTCATTGCCTGGTGGATTGGATTCGCTGGCAGTCAACGGTTTTGCCTATGCAGCGCACCCATTGAGCGATCTGTCGGCGGAGTGGGCAGGGCTCGATTGGGGTGTAAACGGTTCGATCTGGGGAGATCAGGACCTTGATTCCGCTCTTGTCCGTGAGTCCTTCAGGGGAATCCAGGCCTTCAACACGCGCGAAACCAGATATTCCAGCGATCAGAACAACCCATGGGATGATTTTGATGCAGGCGATCTCCCAGACAATCCCTACCCGAACGAACTGCTCGCCGGAGTCGAACTCTGGGATCAACTGCTATGTGCGGATTTAGCTACGGGTGCATCGAGAAAGGTGTTTTTGTCCGGTGGTAGCGATGCCCACGGTGATTTCAACTATGCTTCGTATATGAGCGTGGACAACTATGCGACGGATAATGCCATGGGACGTGTGCAAACGGTTGCCTACGTTCCCGGTGAGTACGGGAACGGAAACCTTCCGCCCATGAATGTCATTCTCAATGCGCTACGCGCCGGTCACACGGTAGTAACTGACGGGCCGTTTCTTGAAATCGGTCTTGATCTCGACGGAGACGGAGATTGGTATGAATCAGGCGATCTGAAGATCGGTGACCACGGAACAGTCAATGCCGGCTCAGAGCTCCCTCTTCACATTCGGTGGGCATCGCTCGAAGAATTCGGGCCCGTGGACAGCGTTTGGCTTATCGTCGGCGATCAGTCAGGTACTTTTGCAGCACACGCACTTTCACCAAACAGCAGTGGCAGCGGGTACGGAGGCTCTACGGTAATCGACGTCTCCTCCCCCGGTCTCGCCGGAGCATATTACTTCAGAGCAGAGCTGCTAACTGATGACGGAGACATAGGACATCGGGCATACACAAATCCGATCTGGATGACCCTCGTGTACCCACCTGCTCCGATTGAGGATCTCGCCGCTGCGGCGATGGACGACGCGATTCGATTACGCTGGAGCGCAATCACCCTGGACGAAATCGGTCAGCCAACAACGGTAGATCAGTATGTTGTGTATCGAGACACTGATCCATACTTCATTACGGAATCCGCTGATTCAATAGGCGTAACTACCGATCTCTGGTTTGATGACACTGATGCCAGTGTGGGTGATCCGACGACTAATCACTACTATGTGGTGAAAGCCGTTGACTCTCTCGGCCATCGATCATCTGATTCGAACAGGGTCGGTGAGTTCGAGAGGTCTGTTTCGGGACTCCTCGATCTCTCATTGGATTGAAACCGGGAGAACTGGATACACGGAATATCCTGATATCAACATGATCAATCGATGGCCGCGGTTTCTGAATTGACTCAAGCGACACCCCCTCAAACCCGGTGAAAACGCCTCCTATCACCGCTTTCTTGAACACTCAACCTAATCACGTTCGTATTGGATGTTCTAAATTGGCCAGAAACGTGTTTTACTGCATCTGAACCTCTCATTCATGTAGAAGATAGTACTTGATCAGACATGTACCCGCCAGCGCGAGTGTCTGGCAGATCAAGCCGCGATTATTTTATCACCTACAATCGCGGCTCCAGCTCTCAATGTCTCGTATGGCGTCCTCCACAACGTGTTTTGCGGACTTGTGGATATGGCAGAAAACCAAAAGATACGTCAGATCACGCTTCAGGGTCGCAGCGTGGCTTCATTTCATATCGCGGTACTGATATGCCCTCCTGCTATCCTCATCGGCGTAGTCGGTTTGATAGCAATGAGTATCCGCACCATTCGACCAAGCGCGCATTAGTCGTCATGCCCCGGCTTCGTGTCGGACCAGTTCGTGGCAAAACCCGCGAACACGACACCCCGAGAAGTTGAATGTGGGAATGGTTATTGGTGGTTGGTGATTGGCGGATTTTTTGAGAAGTTTCGATGATGGAGGGACGCGGAAGAAGAATTGATGAGTGTTGAATGAAGAATGTGGGAGCTGCATGAGCCGCTAAGTGTCAGGTCATATTTCAGCCACGCGAAAGCCCCGCACCCGACAAGTGGGGTACGCAACAGGCGTGGTTCTCCAATGGATCATTCCTACGAGGCAGAAATCGATATGTTTAAGGCCACGACAAGGTAAAGGCGGTAGGCATACGTCTATATTTTTCTACTCAACCGTGACGAGATTATGTACTAGATTTGTGATTCATGATTCTGAACCCGGGTACAGAAGATGGAAAGGAAACGTCGACGGATCCGGAAGAAAGGAATGAATTACAAGGAGATGAAAACAACTTCCAGATGGAAGGTCGAAAGATATGAATTAATGGTCGTACCGTACACTACTCTCCAGCGAGATCCGGAACATTCGTTGCATGGCTTAAAGTGAGACGTTTAAAATACAGACAATAGAAGTTTTACCAGTGCGGAGAAGTTTAATCCTGATCTGGATTCCTATCTTAGCGGTTTATATTCAATGTAATAGAAAGGATACGTGTAATGAATCCGAAAGACAAAGTTGTATTGGTTACAGGTGGTACCCAGGGGATTGGGTTGGAAACAGCGAAGTTGCTGAAAACGAAAGGCGCAACGGTGATCATTACCGCCCGCGATCAGTCCCGACTCGATCGTGTAGGTAAGGAGTTTGATCTCCTCTCTATCCGGGGCGATGTCTCAAAAGAAGATGACGTCCGGAAAATATATTCGTTCGTACAGGATCAGACCGATCATTTGGACGCCCTGATCAATAATGCCGGCTATGGGTATTTCGACAAACTGGAAGATATCCAGGTAGAGAAGTTCAATAGAGTATTTGCTACAAATGTAACTGGAGCCATGATGATGGCTCGCGAAGCGACTAAAATCTTCAAGCGGCAGCAATACGGCAATATAGTCAACATCAGTTCCACCGCGGGTTTACGGGGTGGTGCAGGGGGAACCGCGTATTCGGCAACCAAATTCGCGCTGAAAGCGATGACTGAATGCTGGCGCGCGGAGCTCAGGAAGGACAATATCAGGGTCATGCTGATCAATCCCAGTGAAGTACAGACCAATTTTACAGTTAACTCCGGTCATAAGCAGCGCGAGTTCAATCCGACAAAACTTCAGGGAATCGATATAGCCCATGCCATCTGCTCTGCGTTAGAAATGGAGGATCGTGGATTCATCACCGAACTCACGGTTTTTGCCACGAATCCCCAGTGATATGGTTCGGTGTGGCTGGCATAAAATCCATCTTTTCCATAACCGGCAGTCTGGCCCTTTTAGCGTTTTTACTTCTTCATTCTCGGTAGAAGCGGTCCCGTCTTCAGTTCTGACAATAGTTGTCCGACAACACTATCCACGCTATTTTGAAGTTTGCCAGTCACGTGGGATTTGTATGGAGGCCGCACATGATCGGATTCATACTGATAGTACTTCTTCTAGCGGGGTTTTCAACCGGTGGCTTTACTGAAATAATTACGCATATCAACAGTGAAGGTATCGGTACTCTCGCTGTGCGAATAATGGAACCTTCCTTGAGTCGCTACGTGGAAGGAGCGCCGGTGGTCGTGATCCCCGGTGCCTTCTTTACCCCCGTGGAGGGGTTCCCATCCGGACCCCAGGCCATGGAAATAGGCGCAATTGAAGTAAGTTGCGTGTGGCCCGGGCAGTTTGATCCCCAGTATCAGATCGGCAGCGACGGGATATTCGATCACGGCGGCCCCTATTGTCGTCAGGCGTTACGGGACGTGCTACTCTTCGCATTGGGAGAGTTGGCTGATACTTCGGGAAATCACATCAATGATCTATGCGGTGTCCACGCCCTGGAAGGCAATGTCGGAATCTACGCCTTTTCCCATCCGGGCATCATCGCCACTACGGTGTTGGCTGAGTATGGAAGTGAACTCGGGGGCGTTCAATATTTCGTGGGTCGAGAAAATCCCACGGTTGCGGCAACGTCGGCTGTGGAAATCGGTCACTGGAGCGACGGCGGTATTCCGCAATTGAATCCGTACTACCGGTATCCGGAGGATTACTTCCCCACCGGTCTTACGGTCGATTACTCCACCGCAGGCTGGATCCAAAACACGACCTATCCCGATGGAAGACCATATTTCGCCGTTCTTGACGGGCCTGACTATATCCTTGGATCGAGAGTACCGACCATGTGGAATATCCGCTATTACTCATCAGAACTCCTCACAGCCCTGGTTACCAACGGTGCACTGGATCCGTCAGAATGGCCCTCAAATCTGGCAACGCCCCAGGAAGCAGTCGAGATCTGGCCCACCCGTGAACCGATCGCTTCCTATCCACTGATCGGTAACCTTCTTCCCGATCTACGTGTCATGCTGGTGTTTGCCGAGCATGACCATGTTCAGGTTGCGCCTGATAAACCGCACGTGCACCAAGCTTACGATGGATTTCGCGGAGCCGGTCTCTGGATCAGGCTCAATCCCGATCTATCCTATGTACGCGACGCTAACCCGCAGTTCGGTCAGTTTCCTGAACACCCGGCCAATATGGAGCCCGCAGACTGGCGCGGGATCGCGTCGTGGGGGTATCCTCAGGTCGCCAACGCAAATCACATGATTCCTCTCGCTGCCCTGGCAGAAATGATGGATCGCGTTCGTGAGAATGTCTGGGTTCCCGACCTCATGCATGTCATTGAACCATTCAACCCGTCAATATTGGGGGAGCTCACGTTTATACCGTCCGAGGTGGCGGGCGATACCGGCATCTGTGTATATGTCATCCCGCCTTTTACCGAACGGTATGCGGCTGGCGCTCCAATCGTCATTCACCTTGAAGGCGGAACCGGTGGTGACGGCATCCTGTTCGAGCCGTGTCCCATGGCACGCCATGGATTCGTTTCAATTCAATTCAGCTTCCCCGGCAGCGGCACCGGCGCAGCGGCAAGTGGCGGGCTCTATGATCGCCGTGGACCTCGTTCATTGGCCGCGGTGCGGGATGTGGTACGATTCGCCTCAGGTGAAATCAATGATCACCTCGATCGATCATTGGCGGAGCTCATAGAGCCGATAGTACCGCTCGGTGATAACATCGGCCTGGTCGGGTGGTCAAACGGGGGAAATACCACGATCTGCGCCGCGGGCGCTCACGGGGATTCAATGCCGGGATTGGCGTGGATCGTGAACTGGGAATCGCCTGTGGGCGATGGTATGCCCACGGTGGAAGCCGGTTGTATCGTGCCGGGGACAAATCCGCTCGTCAATCCCGCATATAACGAAAGCACGGGCGTGTTCGATTACACCACGGTCTCCTATGATCCTACGCTGCAGATAGACATTATGGACGGAACCGCGGAGTATATCGGCGGTCTCTACTTTGATATCAACCAGAATGGTGTGGTGGATGAGGGTACGGATTACGTCGTCCGCCCCTTTTTACATGATGAGAGTATATACTATTCTGTTGGCATGACCGAATACGCGTATACTCATGGCGTCCTTCCCCCTGCACCTCCCGCACACATCGCCTCATTTGCGGAGACGCAGGACTTCTGGTATTGGCGAAACGGAGAGAACTGGTTCGATCAAGTCATCGCGTTGCGGCCCGAACTCATGTTCCTCGTGGAAGCGTCTACGGTTGATCATGCACAGAGTGCGGCAGATCATCCACATGTCTTGATCCAGTACAACGGCTTCATCAATTCTGGAACTCGCCTTGTACGGCTCAATCCTGATCGTTCCTATGTAGAGTTGGTTGCAGGACAGGCTGAACCGTTCGCTGTAGACAACGATGCCTTTGCTCCATTCTCACACACAACCATTGAATCCGGGTTAGAACCGTCGGGCTCATCGGCGCCGAATCGAGATGATTGCATAGCCGCGGCAATCTGCGAGCTTGCTGATCGCACCTGGACAAATAACACCGCCTACCAACTCGACTGGCCACTCAGAACAGAGGAGCCCCCCACACCTGTGGCACAACGGCTCAGGGTCCGGCCAATATACCCGAATCCGGCATCAGGGGAAGCCGCTCTTCGGTGGTGGATCCGCGACAGAGGAGAAATCACGATTACCGTCCGGGATATTGCAGGTCGCCGCGTTGCCCGGCCGTTTGCCGACAAAGTCTGTTCCGGCTCTCACGAACACATCTGGTCAACAACTGATATCCCGTCCGGGATGTATATGGTAACCGTACGATCGGGAAACACCAGAGAAACGCTCCTCCTGGTTGTGATCCGGTAACTGAAGCTTCAAAGTGTTAGATCCGCATTTGTAACCAAGTATCTGCTTCGTAGCCTTCTCAACGGATCCCATAAGAGCTTTCAGCATTCAGCATTCAGCCGTTCGGCTACGCTCATGAACTTTGTCTATCAGCTTCAGAAAAGATAAAATCCTCCTCGGTCTTCCTTTTCAAGAAGACGAGGTAAAAGAAAGAGGGCTTCGCCTGCGCCCATAGTTCCTGAGTACTTTCGTCACTTGCGTCTTCGCCGCTTCTCGGCCGTAACGAAGTGCCGGGGCGAGTCAGGATTACATCTTACTTACGCCAACACCGAGGGAAACAGGAACTTGGTCAAACTCAGAGTCACGACAGAATAGATATATATTTTTAGAATCGATCCATATTGCCTAAATGCATTACCCTCAATATTCCCAATCCTCAATTCGCGGTTACATTCATTTAATGCTTATCAAAGAGTAAATTGGAACTCCAAGCTGTCACCAGTTGCCATCAGGGCTGTCCTATTCGGAAGTCTTATCTCGTTCACACACTCGCCTCCATCCCACAAATCGCCCCAATCTTCCAGCTCATTCAGCGATACTCTGGTGTTGCTGAGGGTATACGTATTGGGTGAAGTTGTCTGACCGCGGATGGTAACTGAAAGTGTATGCTCTCCCGGACCGTCAGTAAAATCCCATAGACCATGAACAGTAGTAGTACTCCTTGGAGGATCAAAAAACGTATCGGAATCAACATCCTCCCGTTCCCCATCGAGGGTCAGTCTATACTTCGTGAGCGTCGAATCACCAACCTCATTCGAGAGGGTAGCGTGAACGACAACACGCCAACCAAAATGACCGTCATCATTGATCGGATCTAAAGGCATATTCATCCCACAGGAAAGCATCATCGCACAGAGAATAATCCCCAGCCACCAGCCGATATACTTCATATGGATATGTTGATGAATTTTAACATCGTATAAAAACGCAGGTATACTCTTGTTATTATGATCTATTTTACCGTCCGCGGGAGATCTGATCTTCTTCGTTTTGTAAGCCATGGTTATCCCCCTGAAAGCTAAAGACATCCTCACCCGTTCCGTAATTTATCGGTCATGAATCGAGGACACAAACGCTTCTGAAACAATGAAGTATTATCGCATTACCTGTGCCGCTAAGAATACGATGTGACAGGTATGTCGGAATGCCTTGTAACATAATGAGTACCAGGATTCACAATTCAATATGATCCGAATTCCTCACGCAATGAGTGGTCTACGACGGTTAACAGTATTGTCTAGAAATGTGTACATTTGTGTTCAAGGGATTGGTTGGAGTCGTTGATGTTAGAAAACCGACATTGTCGAGAGTGGACAACCGGCTGAATGAAATCAGCGCGTGAATTCGATGAATCATTTTATCGTTTGAAATAGTCTATACTATCGGATAAAACAGCGTAGGATATTATCTGAAGCAGACTCTATCCAAATTGATTTTTATACCGGCATCCCCTTGAAGAAAAATACTTGAGTATCTTCGTACTTTTATATATTTTTCCATAGGTTACTGATGGGGGCGTTCATTCGGACGCGGTGTCAGTTCTCAATATCCACATGTGGAGGTATCATGAAAAACCCAAATATCAGTGTGGCATTCGCGGCGGGTCTATGCTTGGTTCTTAATGTGTCTTTCTGTCAAAACTCACCCCCGGAATCAAGTGAAGCCGAGGGCAAAATTGAAACAAGTACCGAAATGTTCGAAGCCAGGTTTACCGGCAGTTACATATATTTCGGTCCTGATACGCTTCAACAACCAAAATGTACCGATTCTTTATCTGCACGTATAATTGTCGATGGACAGGGCAGTTCGAACATTATGGGCGAAATAAAGGTCCACTTCGATTTTTGTGCTAACGAGCAAGGATATTATGGCATCTCATACAGTTATTTCATAGATGATAATAATGATACTCTGTTTGTATCCGGTGAAGGCAGAGTAATGGAAGGTAAGACGGAGGAGCATCCCTCCTTTGTTACCTCCTACTGGCAAGATGATTTTGAAATAATCGGGGGAACCGGCAGGTTTGAAGGAGCAACAGGAAAAGGCAAAACAGATGACTACGATGGCTCGGAAGATCCGTATTCGCACCATTACTGGAAAGGAACTATCACTTTAATTAAAAACCATGAATGAAATAGAAGATAAGAATTTCCGAGGTGATAGTGAATTCCGAAAGAAGGGACTAGAAATTCATGACTCGCAAGCCTCTTCAGTGCGTCCGTCTTCGTGCATTACTTCGCCGGGATAAGTCGTAACGATACCAATCTCTCACCTAAGTGCTCCGTCCCATACATACGGCTGCATTCGGTCGTCGATACATTCCGGTCGTCTTTGTTACTCGTCACTTACATATGGCAAAGATATTCGCACTCCTCGTGTCGCGCCGACCGGACGCCTCGACACCCTCGATATGTTACCATATTTATGAGAAGGAGCACTAAGCTTCGAAAAAACACCTCGCCGATCAAAGATTACCATTCCAGGTCATTTCGGATGTTTATAATTCGTAGCTCGGAGTACTTGAGGAATCGGTGTGCTGATATTGATTTTATCTGATTAAACAACACTTTCTGGTCTCAGTGAGATTACCGGCCTGGATCCTGACAAAATACAGTCCGCTGGTCAGATCTGAGGCATCCAACGTCGCAGTATGGATCCGTTCCGGACAAAAGATTCCAAACCGGAAGCAATCCACCATACGATATATATCCGATAAGAAATAAATTTTTGTTTGAGATGCCGCGTGCACCATTTGAGATCTCGATTAGTAGCATCATAGCAGCTAGGATGTGCCATTCCAATATGATTCGGCACCACGAAAGAATACTTCCCCACTACACCGATGGAATCAACGGTAATAATACCCCCTTCCGAGCCATTCCAACGAGCGTATTTCTGATGCCTATTGGTTCCATCGTAATAACTGTTATGATGGAATCCAAATCATCCATAGCGATTGACGTACATACCCGTTCGACCGTCCGAATGGCCAATTTCAATATACCAAAAAGATTGTGAACAAAGCATCCCATTTCAGGGATGGCTGCTTGAGAATTACACTGACCTCTCATCTATCAACGGGCAAACCTGTGATCTTCTTCGAACGTAGATAACAGCGTTACGGTACTACCGCAAAATCTAATGCCATTCTATCTCACATTATCGAATGCAACCAAGAACTGAGAGTCGATTACATGACATCTGGTGGGTCATTTACAATCAACATCATATATCTTGAATAAATCGCCATGTTTGACTGGAAAAAAAGCGTGGATATCATCTATGTGAAAATATTTGGCGATTTTAACACCACTGTCCCATTACAGGCAGGTTTTGTCCTGTGAGAGATAGCTGATATGATCGTCCTGATCCCGAACTCCAACACCATCATAATTCAATGAAATATTTCCCGGTCGCCATTTGTATTGTTCTTTCAGTCGTTATCGGCTGTAAACAGAGTATCCCATATACCGATGTCACGTCATCTAACTCACCTGACATGCCTGGTACAACTCAACGCTCTGATCCTGCCGAAGCATGGTCGAAAAATCCCCGGGGCGCTTCAGAAGAGGCTCCTGCTATTTCGGCGGATGATTCACTTTTCAAACGGCTGGAGGCGTTGGGTTATGCCGATGGAACGCGGGAAGCGCCGCAGAAGCACGGAGTCACTGTTCACGATTCCATGGCATCGTTCGATGGCTATAATCTGTATACATCCGGCCATGCTCCTGAGGCTATTCTCATCGATATGGACGGTAATATCCTCCATCGATGGAGTCACGGTCTCTGGACGGTCTGGCCCCATCTCCCAAAACCCGAAAATCCGCAGATATTCTGGCGTCGTGTGCATGTATTTGAGAACGGTGACTTATTAGCCATTTTCGGCGGAGTTGGAATCATTAAGCTCGACAAGGATTCGAATCTATTGTGGGAGAATCACAATCAGGCACATCATGATTTATCGGTGACCGCGAATGGCGATATCTATCTGCTTACACGGTCTGAACGTCTCGTTCAAGAATTGAATGCAGACGAGCCATTCGTGGAAGACTTCCTGACCATCCTGGATAAATCCGGCAGAGAAAAGAGCAGTGTTTCAATCCTGAAGTCTTTTCAAAACGCTCCGCACTATGAACACTACTGGCTTCACGAAGCCAGGCAGGGCGGCGATGCATTCCACACAAATACGGTATTCCTTCTGGATGGTCGAATCAGCCCGAGAATCCCGGCATTCAGTAAGGGAAACATTCTTACATCCATGCGACATCTTAATGCTATAGCGGTCATCGATATGAAGATCGAGCAGGTTGTCTGGGTACATAAGGGTTCTTACAGGGCCCAACATGATCCCCGGATTCTTCAAAACGGCAATCTAATGCTATTTGACAACGGCGTCGACGACCTGCGCTCCCGAATCCTCGAGTTCGATCCAGAGAAAATGGAGCTCGTATGGTCGTACAAAGGGACAGTCGACAATCCATTTTACTCCAAACTCTGCGGAACCTGTCAACGGCTTCCAAATGGGAATACACTCATCACCGAAACCGATGCAGGGAGGGCATTCGAAGTCACCAGAGACAATCAAATTGTATGGGAATACTACAATCCACACCGAGTTGGTGAAAAAAATAATCGCATCGCATCCCTTTTCGAAATGGAACGTCTGCCTCCCAACTTTCCCGTCCACTGGTCTAAGGCATATCTTGATTCATTGGAATAGACCGGTATAGGAAAACGACGTCTGTATTCGGGAGACAACCTGTCCTCACTCCGTTTGATGTGAGCGGATATTTCGGGAAGATCAATGAAATAGAAAGCATTTATCAGGATTGGACTATCCTTCGAGCGAATTGGTGATTGAATTCGTATTTTTTTATTTACTGAAAGTATATGAAGTCTGACTACCAGGGGATCTGGCAGATTATGCACCTATCCCGACAAACAGAATACCACTAATACACAAGTTGCGAATGAGAAAGTTAGACGTGATAATATCGAGACGGATGGCAGAGCTTCCGACCGGCTCGATCTTGAGGACGGCAAGTGATAAAGGTATCGCGGGAGTTGCACCGTATTGAGTGTACTCATCGATCGCGAGTATATTAATAATAGCTGGTAATGCGCTTTACGGTTGTATAGTATGAGATCCGGATCCTGGTATCGCAAAGATGATTTCATAAGCACCCGCTGTAACATTGGATGCTGCAATCCGTGCCCGCAGCGATTCCCATCCGCTGTCATTGGTATTTGATGCCACGTATGTGGTAGCGAAGGAATGCGTTGAGAAAGACTACACGATCAGGATAGTCACTCCGGGAATTGATAGGAATATTCGTGGACTGTGGAATCTCGATGAATCGTGAAGTGTGGATTTCTCATCCTTGACCAGACAATTCCCTCCGAATCTGACTACAGAGAAAACCACGTATAGCTGAAAGCAAGGTTAAGCTTCTTATCGGGATGAAGAATCAAAGAAATCCAATCACACTCCTGATCATCGATATTGAGGATTGATAGATTTCGCAGATGATGAGATTGAATATTCCGAAAGAAGAAATCCAACTACATGATTCGTATGTCTCGCCTTTGCCTCCGGCTATGTGTCGAACTTCCTTCTTCGTTTCTCAGCTTGGTCGTGACGAGGTATTACGAAACAATCGCTCAATTTAGCAATGAGATGGATCCCCACAGGTAAACCCATGGTTTTCTATGAAGGGGGATTAAGCAGGAAATCTTAATTACCAACCAGCAATCCTGAGCTATCCCGCATTTCTCAACGCCCCAAAAAAACCATTCTGCGTGTTACAGTCCGGCCATTACAATCAAGTGTATACATGTATACACCATTGGGTGCTTTTTTCCCGTTTCGTAACTTTCCGTTCCAACTGATGGTATGACTGCCCCTCTGATGATGGCCTTCCACGATAGTAACAAGCTCTCTGCCATTGAGGTCCATGACGACCAACTGAACGTTACCATCATTCGGGATAAAGTAAGAAAACCACGTAGAGGTACTGAAGGGATTCGGATAGTTGCTCAACACAAACTGTCTCGGGTTAGTGTCATGCTCGAAATCTTCAATCGCCAGGCTATAGGGCTCACTGAATTCTGATGTATTACCAACCGAATCCGTGGCTGTGGCTGTAATAACAGGACCAGTCAGTATGCCAGTCCAAAAGAATTCACCACCATCGTCTGCAGTGGTCGAACCTTCATAGAACGCACCCTCATCTTCCTCGTCTGAAAAAATCTCGATGACACAGCCGGGGCACGCCAAACCTGAAATTTCCGACTCAGTAACATTGGTGAGAACGGGAGCCTGGATAGAATCATTGGATCCGCCATTATTACGGATACCGGAATAAGAGTGATTGTAGATGGAATTCATGGTAATGGTATTAGCTCGGGTAGAATCGTGCTCGGATCTGACTCCGTATCGATCGTTATGCGCTATGGTATTATCCGGACCTATCAAATTATCATGCGCACCATAGTCTAGTACAATGCCGTAAAATCTGTTTCCCACCGGCAACTCACCAGAAGAATCAGTACCAATGAAATTTCCTGCGATGGAAGTGTTGGTCGATGTATTTGATCGGATAAATATCCCGGCCTGTCCGTTTCCTGATATGACATTTCCCCGTCCGGCGGCGGTTCCTCCGACAACGGTGGATTCACATTCCTTTATCATGATACCATAATCGATATTTGGTAATGCCATAGTTCCGGTTTTATCCGTCCCGATATAATTACCTAAAATGAGATTCCCATTCGAATTCGTGATTGTAATTCCATTTCCCGAATAGATATTCCCGATACAACTCGTGCCGGCAATGATATTTCTCTGTTCCGGAACCACCCCGCCGATTCGGTTTCCGCTTGGACCCCCCGCAATTCGGATCGCTGAATTGCTATTCCCAAGCGTATCATCCCCCGCTGCATTCGTACCAATGTAGTTTCCTCGGATCTTATTACCATCGGTACCTGAACCGGAAAGATAAATACCATAGGCCGAATTGCCGGATAAAACGTTTCGATCTTCATCCCGGTTTCCCCCGATCAAGTTCTGTTGTGACTCCTCCACCAACTCAATTCCCGCATAATTTGGGGATGCAATCATGCCTGTCGCATCGACACCGATATACGTACCGCGTACCGTATTGCTATCAGCGCCCGCGAACCGGATACCTGCAGCGGGAAAACGATTGATGATCAGACCCTGGATAATGGTATGTGATGTCACACACCCGATCCCATAACCACTGATCATTGTACCGTCTATCTCTATTTCGGGACCATGGGTATTTGTATCTCCCATATTCGATGTCTGACTGCCGCCGTAGATAAAAGTGCCCGGATCCGTTAAAATGGGTAATCCTTCGGCGGGTTGAATAGTCCAGATACCGACATCACCGTCAAATCCGTCATCAGTCAGTGGAATATTGAATGTGATCGTGTCGGCACCGGCGTTCTCATTCGCCTCAGTGATCGCCTGTCGAAAAGAACCCGCCCCGGAATCAGCCGTATTCGTAACGACGAATGTGTCTGCAATCACAGAAAAACATAAAAAAACCGATAGTAAGCAGAATGTATATCCGATGATATTCCGGACCATTTAGATTCTCTCCTTTCGATTATTCGACCGCTAATTTCGAACTCACCGCTTCTTTCCCGTAAAATATAGGTATGGTCACTTAATCTCTGTCAATGAATAGCATATGTATGATAGATAAAGAAACAAAGAGTCATCGCTGAAACAATGATGCATCAATTACAGGAGGGATTGGGATGTCACTGTTGAAATCGGATTGAAGCTTGAAGTCGGAAGTGGGAAAAATTAGTGCGTGATTAAAACATCTGTAACACTTCAGTGTCAGACGTACGGGCCTGTAAAACGTTCGGTAAAAATCCCAATTACCTCTCTCATCTTGTCCTGATGAATGGTGCACATTCGCAGACACTCCCGTGAACTGAAATAGACTATTTCAATTCACTCAACCTCCTTCAAAAACCGGTCAGAAACCAGATTATTCGTTACATATCAATACATTCCGCGTTCACACCTCTATTTGCCCGGACCAGGCATGACCTCTGCATATGAGAGTGTACAAACGCTCACAACTTCGGATTACCACAATATGAAAGGGAAGCCTCGAGAATCAGCTTGTGACTTATCGGAGCATTGACGAAATTATACGACACGGGCTTGGACAATTGCATATAGACCTGAGCAGAGAAACGAGTCTGGCGAGAACGAAACTCGAGAGATCGCTTCAGGATACGGATATGATTGAAAGGAGTGGACGAGATTATCAAGTACCGGCAACAAACCCGATCAGATGGCTGCCCGAATTAACCCGGATATCTCACCAAAAAGGGAGCATCGGACGCCCCTGATGATATAAGTTGTTATGGCATAACACAAAACAACGACAT
>Ga0180433_10006465_pt1 | contig 15341 bp, 19 predicted proteins | sample SS_ome_8_FD_132980 | JGI IMG/M metagenome (GOLD analysis project Ga0180433, IMG submission 132980) | Hypersaline lake sediment archaeal communities from the Salton Sea, California, USA - SS_1_D_1 metaG | ecosystem: Environmental > Aquatic > Non-marine Saline and Alkaline > Hypersaline >... | reverse complement strand
TATTTATCTTTTAATCTGCCTCCAAGTACAAAAGCAGTGTAATCAGAAGTTTCATTTTTACTCGCTGATAAATCAATACCAACAGCTAAACAATCAAACTCTGTCTCTACCTCTGCTTTAATTAATAAATCTGGTGACAACACAAGATCAGACGTCATAACTGGTTGTTGTTGATACTGATAAGCAAACGCCACGGGGTCTAATTCTTTTTGACCTAACAAATAACTAACAGACCACTGCTCGGGCCAGTAACTAACCGGCTCACCTTCTTTGTCATAAGAAAGAGCTTCCTGCGATACTTGTTTCCACCCTTTTTTAGGGATAAACATAGTTTTGTGAATATCAAGAGGATGAAAGCGAGTCCCTAGACAAATCGATCTCCCGCCCTCGAACACAATCGGTGCAATAACTGACGACCAGTTATTATTCATCTCATCTCTAACAGCAGGGTTCTTAATATCTGAGCTTGATTTAATAGGGTCATCAACAATAACTAAATGAGCTCGTTTCGAAGTAATAGAACCGCGCAGGCCAGCAGCCCGAAGAGTAAATTCTTCGTCGCCTACACGGGGTATACCTGCGTAATCAAAATCAATAGACCAACCTATATCACTTTGCATACCCGCTCTAAGTTTTACTTTTGGAAATATTTTTTTAAAAGTAGATGAATCAATAATTTGTTTAATAATTCGACTTTTAGGAATAGCCGTGGCGATGTTATAAGAACAGTAAATAATCTGAAGCGGTCTCTGAGCCGTCGTGTGCTTACCAATAACCCAAGCAGTAAATAAATTAAGCACAGTAGACTTTGCTGAACCCCTAGGACTTAAAATATCTAGGTTTGGCCCAGCTATATCAAGTAAGTATTTATTGCTTTCTCCCGTAATAAGCTCTTGGTGCCATTCCAACATATGCTTCGCTGGAGGTTTATCAAGTAACGTACAAAATGTCATAAAGTCATTCTGAGCACGAGTGAAAACACTGTCTATCGTGGAATCATTACTATCCATAGCTTTCTGAGCTCTCGCCTTTAAAGCACGTCGATAAGCGTATGTTTCTCTGCTAGGCATTTCCTTAGACTGCTCGTATACTGTTAGCGAAAGTCTAACTCCGTATGGCAAAGATACTCTGGTACGGCGATGCCGTCTCTAACACCGGTTTTGCTCGTGTAACGCATAGCGTTCTAGATCACTTAAAAAAAGAACATGACGTAGTGCTATACGGTATCAACTATCAAGGTGATCCGCATGATTACCCATTTAAAATTTACCCCGGAGCTGCTCACAACCCTAACGATCGATTCGGTGTGGGCCGAATACAACAAATTTTAGAAAAAGAAAAACCTGACTTTTTTATATGTCTTAACGATATTTGGATCTGTAACCAGATTTGGGAGCGAGTTCACTTCCTTAAAGCACAATTTGATTTTAAGTTCATTGCATACTTCCCTACTGACTCAGAGTGGTACCCGCTCCCTATGCTGCGGTACATCAAGGACTGGGATTTTGCAATTACCTTTACTGTTCAGCAGGCTCAACGTTTAATGGCTCACGGGGTGCAGCCTAAAAAAATGGGTGTTGTTCCTCATGGTCTCGATCGAGATAAATTTTTCGAGATGGATCAAAGAGAAGCTCGCAAACACCTCGGCCTACCTCAAGACAAATTTATTATTTTTAACGGAAATCGTAACCAGCCACGTAAATGCATTGATCAAACAATCAAGGCTTTTGCTGAGTTCTGTGTCGATAAGGACGATGCGCTTCTTTATCTGAACATGGCTGAAAAGGATCTTGGTTGGCATGTAAAAGAACTTTTAGAAACTGAACTACGTCGAAGAGGCGTCGATCCGACGCAGAAAGTCGCGCTTACACCAAATATGAATTACCAAGCTGCTCCACCCGACGAGCAGTTGAATTTGATTTACAACGCTGCTGACGTCGGCATCAACACAGCTAATGGAGAAGGCTGGGGTCTGGTGCCTTTTGAACATGCTATGTGTCGCAAAGCTCAGGTAGTCCCCAACCACACGTCTTGTAAGGACATCTGGGAAGGTAGTGCGCTTTTAATTAATATAGGAGCCTGGGTAAACGACAAAGACCTAAATGTAGAACGAGGTATTGTCGACTACAAACATGCAGCTCAGTTATTAACAGAGCTTTATGAGGATGACAAATATAGACAGTCAGTAGCAGACAAATGTTTTGATGTAACTCAGAACCCTCAGTATCGATGGGAAGCTATCGCTGAAGGTTTTACCAAAGCTATGGAGGTTCTTAAATGACTCAGCAAACTCGTTATGACGCCGTTTTAAGTTATCTAGAGCACCCCGTCAACATAAGATCATTAACTGGATACCCGACTATTTACCAGCAAGCTTCTGATATAGGAGGCACATTTACTCGTATTAAATATGGACTGCCAGACCAAACAGTTGCTAATTTTAGTCCTTGTCTAACAGCGCACAAAGGACATCGTCTTATCGCGTGGAGAAACCAACCAGAACCTTTTACATTTAGACACGACAGCAAATATTTTTACTACAACAACACTCCTACAGAAGTTTATATCGGTGAACTAATAGGTGACGACACAATTATCGGTGCTAAAAAGCTACGAGAAAAACCCCACCGTCTCAGTTACGAAGATCCTCGTCTTTTTGTAACGCCCGACGATAACTTATACGCTCAGTTTATTACTAGCTCATACGCAAGCATATACGATTCATCAAAACACATTATGGTTAATCAGCCAAAAGTGTGTGTTGCTTGTGTGGATGAGTTTGGTAACGGTGTAAACGCTGTTTATCCGCCGGTAGGCGATAATCGCAAACAAGAAAAACCTGAAAAAAACTGGTGTTTCTTTAGTGAAAACGATCAACTAAGGCTTCTTTACTCAACTATTCCTCTAACAATTAAAACACCCGGTCAACAGGATAAAACAATCGATTCCAGTAGCTTGAAAAAGGTTACTGGAGACTACCCAACTTTTAATTCTACAGCACCCATCAAAATCGGCAACGAATGGCTTGTATTTTTTCACTGGAAATACATGGCTTTTGACAGCAATCATCAAATTACATACCTGCTGTATCACTTAGGTGCGTATACTCTGGATGAAAAATTAACTAAAATCACAAGGCAGTGCACTGAAGCTTTATTCAGTGGATCCACAAATGATCGTTTGATCTGGTGGACTGATGTTACAGGTCGTCCAATTTCAAAACAACCAGCTTGTGTACTTCCTTTTGGAGGTATTTACGACGAACAAAGTGACTCAATAGAATTATCTTTGGGAGTCAATGACTCGTTTATGGGTATTTTTAGATGCCCGCTAACTAACGTATTGGCGAAATTAGAAAAAATCTAAGACTTTTCTTCTCGCTCGATAGTAGACCAGACCACCAACGATGCTTCTTCTAGTAAGTCTGCCATTGTTGGTGAGTCTTCAAAACTATTCAACAACTCACGTAAGCAACGGTCAGCACCCGCGAGTAAAAGACCGCGACGATCAAGACCGTCAGTAAGCTGTCGTACTGCTTGAATATGTGATCTAAGTTCTTTTTGGAGAACCGAAATTTTTGTTGCTGCTGTCGCATGGTCTAGCATCCCATTCAACGTCATTTGCCGAACATTATCAATATCACTTTTTAGAGAATCAATCTCTATAAGCAAAACTTTTCGTAAATCTTGTTTTGGGTATTTTTCTTGAATCCACGCGGTTATATCTGCAATAGATCCTGTGTACCCAGGACGCATAAACCTAGCATATAAGTAAGACTCAATATCGCTTGTAGCGTTTTTGGCATAATGCAAAAATGAGTCTTTTTGAGTCTTATCAAGGGACTGCAACCAGCTTCCCACCGTGGCCTGAACTTCTGTATCAATCATGCAAAGAAGTTTTGCCCAGACATCGCAATACCCATAGCGTTTCGGCGTAGATCTTTAGTAGCCGCTGTGTTTGCTCGAATACGAGCAAGATCTCCTCTAACCCTCGATTGATTACGAGTAAGATCACCAATGACCGATGCGTCATTCAGAGCCAAAGCCCCAGCAATACGCTGTGCTCCTTGAGCTAATGCACCTTCTGTACTAGCTCTGCTTTGTAACATACTGCTTAGAGTATCACCATACTTCTGAGCAATGTTAAGCTTCGCTCCTTCTTGAGCGTCTTTAATGGCTAAGTTTGTAGTACCAAGAGCTTCAGCTAAGCGATTATCAGCATTAAGTGCCTCGGAACCAGCCTTTGCAGTGAAAGTTGGATTTAATAATTCAAGTGCCAGCTTTGCCCGGCCAGTCTCACTAGCTAAATTTTGACCTTTATCCAACATACCCATAACTTCAGCCATCTGCCCAGCACGAGCACTTGATGAGTCCTGAGCTGCATCTTTAAGAATAGTTTTTTGACCGCTACTTAGACCCTCGACAAGCTGTCCAAGAGCACCAGTACTTGCACCAGTCGTTTGTGCAAACCGAAGCGCCGCCATTGTCAGCGGGACATTAGCTGCTGCGGCTTGAGAACCATAAAGTGCAAAGTAATCAGCAGGAGGCATCGCAGACGCAGAACCACCTCCGCCGCCGCCGCCTCCGCCGCCTCCGCCGCCTCCGAGTAAACCTGCACCAATGTCAAGAGCTGCACCAATACCTGTTCCAAGACCAGGCGCGATAGCGCTACCGATTGTTGTAAAAAGCCCCATGATTAGTTAACCGCTTGACCGGGTCGGAAAGCTTGTATCGCAGCCTGAGTAGGACCAGATAAAGCCTGGATGACACCTGTGTTAGGAGTAGCAGCAAGTATACTGGTGTTCATTAAAGCCGTAGCCATAACTGTGTTGGCGCGAATTTTTTCTTGTTGGATTTTTCGCCAACCGTCAAGTACATCACGACGAGTCTTTTCCCTCATCTGACCCATCTGGGCCTTTGCAATAAGATCGGTGGCGAACGCTAATTCCTTTTGCCTACGCCTCATCTGGGCGTCTAAGTAGTCTCCAGAAGTGGTTCGATCTAGCCTGCGTCCTCGTTGTTCTTCTGCAGTCTGAAAAATATCAATTAGACGACCCAGTTCAGTGGTTGTGCTTTGTGGCTGATCACCAGGAAGACGAGTCGGTGTATCAGCGATGGGTTGTTTTTGGGGTTGTTTTTGGGGTTGTTTTTGATCTTTTCCTTCGAGTTTTAAGCGCGCATTCATTAAATTACGAATGGGATCCGGTAAATCTTCACCTAACACATTTGGATCAATGACTTTAATATCTCCCGTAGCCTCAGCCACAGAAGGAACAAAAACTTCGGGTAGTCCTTCGTAACTTGTCATGATATTCAGAAACCTCTGCTTAAGTTTGCAAGTGCCTGATTAGATCCTACTGGATCTTGAGCTAAAACTTTATTAATTGCTGTTTGGAGAGTTTGTTCTCCTGCTTGACCCAAGGCTCCGAGCGAAGCAATGCCTTGACCAACATTCAGCTGCTCGCCTTTCACACGAGCTATGTAAGCTTCACGGCGAGCGGACTCTTCCAAAGCTTCGTTGTTTCGACGAATAGTGTCGTCAAGGATTTTTTCAGGATCTAGCCTAGGCCTCCCAAGCAGGTCTCTACGGAAGTTCTCCTTTTGCACCCATTGATAAAGACCCTGTACATCACTCGCTGGGATCGTGAACTTACTTGCTGTGCCGCCGGGGGGTGATGGGGAGCGCAAAGCGCCTCCCTGACCCAATAACCCTTGAATTAAAGAAGGAATAAGTGACGCAATAGAGCTACCAATAACTGAAGAGGCGACTGGATTAGCTACACCAGCTTTACCAGCAGCAGTAACAAGAGGAGCAAGTGCAGGTAAAGCCATCAAGTAACTCCGGGCTTGTCGTACTGAATCCCGCTAAGCGGTTTCTGTTTAAATTTTAAATCATTTTGTTCAGAATACATCGGCATTACTGTTTCCTTTTGCTCTCTTGACGGAATAGCTGCAGTCTGAGGAAAATTAGAAACTAAATAACGGCGTAAAAACTCACTAGGATTCATATCTGGAGCAAACTTACGGACATCCTGCTCCCTTAATTGTTGCTCGCGATAGTTCATTAGCTAAGTTGCTGAAACTGAATAGAAGGAGGAATATTGTTACTAGAAGGTGCATTCAGCATTGAATAATTAGCACCCATATTTGGAGTATCATATTCAGCTGGTTGTTGAGACGATAATTCATCCATATGCATATCATCTTGTCGATCTAACATATCTAAAAACACAAGCATCTCATCCATAAGATCAGGACGCTGACAAATACGATCGATAAGTTCAACCAAAACTGTATCCATCGAAGGAGGCTGTACTTGTTCCACACGTAAACGTGCGGCTAGTTGATTGCGACCCATGGGGTCATCAACATCTGGATACGAATTAATCGACCGCGTGGCTCCGGTATACATGCCACCAGGCTCACCTTCTAAGTTAGGAGCATATCCTCTTGCATAATTACGAAGTACTTCAGCAACAACAGGCGCTGCAGCTGCTTGCTCGTCTGGGGTAATAGGAGTAGGAAGCCCCAGCATCCGAGCAGCAAAAGCGTAATCTTCTCTAGAAAACACCTGAACTTACAGCAACAGTTAATCCCATTGTACTCTGTATTCCTAAAACGTCGCCAGGCGAGACATCAAGGGTTAAACAGATTTTTTCAAGAACTTCAGGTGACGGTATATAACGATCATCAGTACATATCTTCCTTGTAGTTGTTGGTGAAATACAAGCTTGCTTACTCAACGCAAAAGAAGAAATATCTTTTTGCGCGAGTAAGTCTCTGAGGTTATTCATTAAATAACCACTAGCTGTGTGTGCGGAGTAAAAAGGCATTACCCAAGCTTGAGTCCCTCAGAAATGTTAACTAAACCAGTGCCGCTGAAATGACCGAAAGATGTCAGATCAATTTTCGGAGAGCTAATTAAACGCCAAGAAGGCATCTCGCTCGGAAACCGAATGTCGTCAAGAAGTAGCCAACGATTCTTTTTAGGGAATTTTACGGTTGTTAACAGACTATAGAACGTTCTTTCGAAAACACCGTCTTTAGGCCCATCACACATAATAAAATCTGCATTAACTAAGAGTTTTACAAACCGATTGAATACTTCACTTTCTTTAAGATCTTCTAAGTGCTGCGTAAGTCTTCCGCTCTCAAAATCACTCTCAGTTAAATAAGTTGTCTCGTAACTTTTCCACGAAGCAACGTCGAACGTAACTACCTGATCTTCGTCAGGCGAGTAGTCAAGCATTACGCGAGCAGAAGTTCCGTAGTGTGTACCGATGTCGATAAGACTAAGCGGACCTTGACTGCGGTCAAGATTAAAAATAAGACCAGCTAGAAGCCTGTAGTGATCACCAGGAAGACAGTTAGCAAAAGGGTTATCACAAGATATACGACACTTAGATGCGGTTTTAACGCTATCGAGAACATAATCCCAGTTGTCAAATTTTTGGGCAGCAGCATCGTCGTCTACGGACCAGCATTCGCTAGGGATGCGATGTCGAACAGATGTCATGGTTAGAAACCTAGGTGTTTACGTCGGACAAAACCTAAATCGTAAGTTGTAAAACTTACAGGCATGTCCGGAATATTAAAAGGAGTCTTATTAGTTTCACCCTCCACATGGGCTTGCCAAGCTTCGTTCCACTTCAAATGCAAATAACGCTTATTCATCTCATGCGCTACATGAATACCCTGAGCAATAGAAGGTTCCGACCGCCAAGTTTGTGACCCATCCGAGTAATCATTTTTCTTACTTCCGTGGTAATAGTCAGAGTCAAGACTTAAAACACGCTTTACATCGTCATGAATAAAACGCATCCCATAATCCATATCTTCGCAATAACCTGGGTATAAGTTTTCATCAAAAAGACCATACTTTTCGACCATCCAATCTTTTAATAAAAAGATATCCCAACCTCCTCCATTTCCATGAACAATACCAACCTCTTGATCTTGAGCTTTATCATTCATTTCCTCAAGAAAACCAGGCTCGAACTTAATATCGTGATTAGCGATTACCCAATAAGGAGCTTTCATAAAGGTTTTAATAATTAAATTCCAAGCTCCACTACAACCAACATTGGCAGGCAAATGACAAACATGAACATTTTTTATATATCTATTAGGTATCTCTTTGATAAGATCTACTTCATTGGTAATTTGACCCCTTCCGTTATTATTAAAAACAACAAAATTATCTACAGGGTAATCAATACTCATATAAAGGCGATGAAGCCAATACGGAGTATTAACAATCGCAGTACCAATAACAGGAATGCTGCCCATACACTATTAGCAATGCCAGTATACTAACACAAATCTAAATTTTGACCACTACTATCGACTTGGTTCTGAAGATGCCTATAAAAAGCTCCTCGTTTAGGTTTGTATGAACGAGAAGGTTTAATTTTTTGATTACGTTTTTCTCTCTTATAAATACGTACACCTCTTTCATTGACGTAATACTCTCCTCCGAGAGGGCCAGTCAGCCATTCGCGTTCGTTATTCATGAGAAAAATCAAGCAGTGTAATCATAAAACACTTCCCCCTGTCTCTTAGAGCTCTGTTGGATGTATTGAATTCTTTTATTCAACAAAGTTCTGACATAAGCAGATGGTGTTAGATCTGCTTGTTTAGCAATTTCTTGTAAGGACTCATATTCTTGATTATCTAAACTCACAGCAACGATGCGTTTGCGTTGTTTTCCTGTTCTAGAGTTTCCCATAAGAAAAAAAGTAGGAGTGGTGGGACTTGAACCCACAAAAGCTTTTCAGCTCGACGGATTTTAAGTCCGTTCCGTAGACCAATTCCGGCACACTCCCGAAAAATCAGCAGATCGGTACCGACAACAGGACTATAACTGAAAAATGACTGTTGCCTAGCCCAACAGCACTGTTAATATGCTGATGTTTACAATATTACAAGTGACTGCATCTTCTTTTCAGGACCTAATGGGTCAACTTAAAGACAATTCAAGTGTAAAAATTCAATCAGCGACCAAAAAACAACTATCTAGCCGCTACAGCTTCACAGAAGGCTGGTATGATGCGTTGCTAAACAGTGAGTTTGCCATAAAAAACAACAATACAGATAAAAAAATTGAAATCGATGAAACACAAAAGCTTCAGATCGTTGAAATCGGTGTATATGAAGGTGCTTCTAGTTGTTTTTGGTCAGATTTTTATCTTAACCATGCAGATTCTCGCCTTATCTCTATCGATCCTTTTACCGGAAGTGAAGAGCACCTAAGAGAGCCTGAAAAATACCCTGGTCTTTCCAAATTAGAAGTAACTGCACGAGAAAATATTGCAAAATCAGATAATGCGGGAAAAGTTGAAATTATCAAAGGATACTCACATCTAATTTACCCACATCTTTCTTATCGTTATGGTGAAAATCCATGGATTGATATTCTTTATATCGATGGAGCGCATGATTCGATTTCAGTTGCTCGTGACATCACTTTATATGTTCCTATGGTTAAGCCTGGCGGGGTGGTCTTTTTTGACGATTACGCGCATCCTGACGTTAAACGAGCAGTTGATATGTCTTTGAACGCATTTGCTGAGTTTGAGTTAGCTATGTTTACAGGCTGGCAGCTAGTAGGAAAAATCTCAGACTATAAAAAGTCTCACGGACAATAATCTGTGGTGGTTTAAGGCTGTTAAGTCTGCCAACGCTTCAAGGCCGTTGTTCCCAAAACGGCCTATCTGCGGAAGTCGACGCTCTGCATTGAGCGAGGGGATCCAACTTCAAATGGATATTACCGCTCATTACAGGTTCAGCAACGCTGCGCCCACAGAAATCTTCTTGCAATGGCTAGCCGCGTACGTCGTTTTTTTTCTTTACTCATCCTTTAACCCCTTGTATTACTGCAGCTCGCGCTTACCTCGTTTTTTACCTCAGCTTATCCGAGCTCAATAACGATAATATGGTTGCTGTTGCAACGCTAAACAAATTCTCTACACGACCAGTAATCTCTGGGCACACCTCAGACACTAACGCATCCTTATCTCTTTCTCTTGTATATTGAGTGCATGTAGCGTACCCAACAACAATGAGCACACCTTGATACACAAATACTGCAACTAAAGACCTAAGTAAAAATACTTTAGGTCTAAACTCGTTCACAAGTTATTTAAATTGTTCCAAACATTTTTTGAATAGTTGGTAGTCCATTTGCCACGGCTTGCGATACACGGTCTTCTTCTGTCTCATACGTCTTGTAGTCAAGATCATCGTCGTCCGCAACAGCTTCATCTAATGCGGAAAAAGCAGCATCCAGGAAATCAGGATCAGTAATCGAACGCACAAAACTTGGTTTATCCCCAGGCACAACACCAGCTGGGCTTGGGTCTTCAACTACTGAGTCTTGGAAATATCTTGTGGTTCCTCCTCGTGTCGGATCGCCGAGATAATAATCAGAGGGATTACTAGGATCACCGCCGACAAAATCAAAATAAGATCCTGCAAAAGGAGGATACGTTGCCTCCTCCATTCGTGTTTCAAAATCCACTGGTCCCGGAGCGCCGTAATCATCTTGCGGAAACTCAGGGGTAGGTTCAGATGGAATAATTTCATCTTCAGGTTCTTCCTTTACAGATTTTGATTCTGAGCCTCGAATAAAATCTAAAATCCTAGATACTTCTTCACGTTCATCGACATTTTGAATATCTAACTCTTTTGCAGCTTTTTTTACAGTGCTCTCGTCATAATCATATAAAGGATTAGTAAAACTATAAGAGTGAGGGTTGTTGTACGGGAAATTACCACCTGGGCTTCCAGTTTGGCGAAAACGTTCGTTACGTAATGCTGTTAACTCCTCGCGATCGATTTTCTCAAACATCGCAGGGTTGTTGGGGTCCCTATAAGCAAAAGACCGACCATCAATAGTAAATTTTTTCTTTCCCACTCTGATAAAGCAGATATTTAATACTTTAGCTCAATCACACGCCACGTAGAAAAGGAGCTAGTTTTCTGCGTAACTCAAGACGACGCTCAGTGAAACCAGGAATAATACGATCAATATCACCTGAGCGTATAGCTTCTCTTAATCTCTGACCATCATCTAAATTATCATTAAAAGTAGGTAGATCAACAGAAACCAAAGTGCCATCGTCAGGATCTGCGTAACGCTCAAACATTTGATTTTTAGGACCCATCAATTCTTTATTCTGCTCAAGATACTGATACAAGAAATCTCGCTTACCGGTTTCTGGCGTCAGGGGTACAACTTCAGATTGATCTACGCCAGGACGGTAAACAGGGTTCTGTATATCGAATGTATCTGTGGAGCGAAATAATAAATCACGTAATTCAGGCTTACCAACATAGCCCTGCCCATAACCACGGGGTTCTGGCGGTACGTCGTAAGGGTTTGTATCTAGTCGAAAGGGGGGACGTGTATCTGGTCCATGCACAGAACCACCAAAACGAGGGCGGCTGTAAATCTGCCCATTTCTAAAAATACGTTCTTTAGTATCTTGAAAACTCACAACACTTTCTCAAAACCAATAAATGTATTTTAACTAAGAAGTGCAGGAGTTAAAAGCCAAAAATTAAAAGCAGAAAAAAATAAAGTAATTAAAAGTGTCCAGAAAGTGAAGTTAGGCACGTGGGAAAAAAACTCGACGCAGTAAATATACTCACACGCTTGCGTCGCTTATGTGTTTTTAATCACTATGTCATCGTCCAAAAATAAGTTCACTGACACCAAACTCACCGCGACGTGGGTTGAAACGTTCTCCAGCTAAGTCTTTCCTGAACTGAATCTCATCCCTGAACTTCTGAAGACCACTCCGAGGCTCAGCAACACCCAGAGTTGGGGTGGGTTCTGGATCCGTAGAAATCTCGTAAGGTTTATCTGCTATACCAGTACGTCTCTCAGTTCCTAAAAACTGACGCAACTTAGGAGTAATGCCTTCACCAGTTTCTTGACGCACTACTTCATCTGCTGCTTCCACAGCGGCAGAACCAACTAAACCTAAACCAACACCGGGAGCCAAGGTAGCAACTGCAGGATTAGCTAAAACTGGTGTAAGTGCGGCAGAAACAGGCAAACCAGCAGCAAAGTCCTGAGCCATTTGTTTACCCATTGCTTCAGGTCCTTGCTTGTAACCAGCGCGAACAGCTTCAGCACTAGGAATCAAATCAGCAACACCAGGCGCAAGAGAAGAAGGTGTACGTCGAATGTCCTTAGCTAAGTTAGCTAAGTTATCGGGCGTTACACCAGGGACTAAGGTTGAATAAAATCTTGGTTGAGAACTGTAAGGAGCCGCAGGTCTAGAAAAAGCTCCTTGCTCATCGACATAAACACGACCAACCAACGGCCTTTCAGGAGGTTCAATTTGAAGAGGAATCGCCTTGCCTTCTTTATTGATGTATGTAATCTGATCACCTTGTCGAGAAACAGGACCGTAACCAGCCAAAGTGTACGCCTTCCCTCTAATAGAAGGAGCAGTAACATTCTTAGCTTCAAAAGGTGCAGCTGCTCTCAGATAACTACTTGTCTTCTCATCTAAACCCTGCTCCCTAGCTCTTGCAAGTAAGTCTACGTTATCCATCGGATGGTTATAAAGCATCGAACCTGCTCGTCTATTAGCCATCGATGCTTCTTGCACGTAACGCATAATTGGACGCTTCATATTTTCAGGCAGATCTTCCAAGGTCGTATAAGACATCTCCTCCCCAGGAGTTCCAATTTTGAATATCACATCTTGTGCTACGTAACCAGGGTTATCTTTTAAAAACCTGACTGCGTTTTTTGAGACTTGATAATCCTCAGGTATTGATTCAAGACCTTCGAGACGATTCATATTAACCCCTCTACCCACGCTGACTTTGTAGCCGTCTTCGTCGTACCTATCGATTTCATCAATAAAATCTGTGGGGGAATAAAAAGTTCTTTCTGTGTCTGTGTAGTATTCAGGTCTATTTATCCCTGGAAACTCTTTTTCAAGAAAGTCCCCAGTTCTATAATCCATATTCGTCAAAAATTTATCTACGTCCGAAGCCCTCTGTCTGATGTATTTAATGTCGTCACTTTCTTTAGGTGTCACATACCCACCGCCGCCGATAATCGGTCTTCTTTCCTGGAAAGCAGGTTCTTCAATTGAAGCAATGTCGACCCCGACATCCATCATTAGCTCACGACCAGCTTGCTGTAACTTTGGGTCTCCTGATGTATACAGCCGTTCTGCTTCCGCTAGTTCTGAGGAAGCATCAATTCCATCGTCACCTAAAGACTTAATAACGCGATTATAAAGATCTTTGCGAGTGGTGGGATCAGAGTACTTTTGTTCTAAATCTGTGTACTGTTTATATTTTTCGAACGACTTAGGGTCTATACGCGAAGCTACTGTGCCGAAATTTTCTGCAGGACGACGATAAAACTCATCTAGTTCAGGATATTTTTGAAGTAATTCACGAAAGCCCTGAACTCCCTGTTGGGTTTTTATATTTTTTATTTCCTCATTCGAATCAACAATTTGGTTATATAAACCAGGGAGTATATCTTGATAAGCTTCTCCTCCTACAAATTCTGCGGTAAAAGGCAGTCGAGTCTCCTGTGGACGCACCCTTTCTTCGTAATCGATTAAGGGTTGCTGCCTGTCTGCACGACGAGCATCTGCTCTGCGTCGACCACGGATTTCATTAATAACATCATCACGCCCTTGTTCACCAAGTGCCTCGAACACCTGAGGCAGCATAGAACCTCTTATAAAATCTGCGTCATCGAAATATTGCATAGACGAAGAAGCCTCTGGATTCAGAGGAAACCGCGTTTGCATCTGCTGCGGACCCTGACGCGGCGGTCTTATTGAAGGGTTAAGTGGCTGCCTTACCGGACGTTCACCCTCTGATACAGATTGCTGTCTACGATTCAACTCACGATCAAGAAATTTATATCCGTACTCAGGAGCAGGCACTGTACTTACCGCACTTTTATCTAGTTTAAACCATATTTATAAGTCACCTGCCTCCACGGAGTGCTATATTGCTGCTTACACAGCGCACCGTTTTTCCTTGAACAACTCCATTATGATCATCGAGATCTACAGGCACCATGGCACATGGGCTTTCACTGATACCTACAAAGGACTTGAAAACGAACCGTTTGTGGCAGGCATACCGGAAATCATCGACGAATTTATCGAAAAATTCAGTGACAAGAACCAAAAGACGCACCGAATCACCTTTTCTTCGTCTGATTTCCCCGGTTCACACGGGAAACTAACCAAAACAAACCCCGAACAAGGAGGTTCTTGGTACAAATATGGCAAAAAAGAAGGTTGGTTGTGTCCAGCCACGCTGCACTACTTCCCAGAACACCCTGAAGAACTTTTTGTACGGTTTAGCTAGTCCGATTTTTTTCTAGGCCGCTGTTACTATATTGCTATTCCAAAAATTTTACCCCCAAAATACCAGGAAGATACCCAGACCCTTCTCGCCCACGCCGTCAAATATGTCAAATAATTAAAAAAAGGGGGTGCCGGGGAGGGGGGATAAATATACCTTATGGGTACTACATATGAAGCGGTAGTATGACTTGATAAGGAGGTCCTATCATCAGATAAGTTTCCCTTATGTCCACAGGGCTTGACGTGGGGGTGGGTCGTATGATTTAATCGCGCGTCGCACGGTTCCTCCCTAGTGACACAGAGCTCACCCAGTGTGCCAATCTGCAAACCGGTTCGAAAGGGTTGACCTAGTGCACGGTCTTCCGTTAGGTTGCTTGCAACGGATGAGAAACGGACTCAGATGAGTCGCGACCTTCCATCCGCCAGGCAGCTGCCCTTAGTGCCAGTCGCCAAACCGTCACAAGATTCCGTCATTCCCGACTGATTCCTGTAACTTGATCACATGCCAGGTAACTGGCTTCAAACCAAACCCAGCTTTGTTCAGTCCTCCGGGACATGTAACTAAGGCAGAACCTTGACAATCGAATCATTTAGTCCGCAGGACAGACCCGTGCGACTCAGGTGGCGCCCACCAGGAGGAGGCAGAGCACAACCAAGGGAGTCTTGTACCTAGGCGAGGGAAGCGTTGCGATTAGTGACCCGAGCCGATTACATTACTGCGGACAGGTGAGACGTGCAATAGAGTTCCTAGTTACCTTCCCTATACAGGCGTGGTGTATCTATACATCAGGCCCCCAGGGGAATGCTTCCTGTCATCATTTTGCTTCAGACCATACAATTGAATACTTTTGACATCATTTTGTGCACTGTGTGTGCCCTTTTTTGTTTTAACTGGGTAGGGTTGACTTGTATCTATGGGTTTGCAGTCTTGTATTACCCATACATAAGTCAGCTCTACCTCAGTTTATGTTGTGATCAG
>Ga0180433_10006463_pt1 | contig 15353 bp, 14 predicted proteins | sample SS_ome_8_FD_132980 | JGI IMG/M metagenome (GOLD analysis project Ga0180433, IMG submission 132980) | Hypersaline lake sediment archaeal communities from the Salton Sea, California, USA - SS_1_D_1 metaG | ecosystem: Environmental > Aquatic > Non-marine Saline and Alkaline > Hypersaline >... | reverse complement strand
CGGCCTTCATGCGCATCGCCTGCTCGGTGGCCCTGCGTTTGCGGCAATGGATTTTTCCCTTGCGCTTGTACTTAACGCAGGTTTTCTTGGGGCAAGCGGCACCGCGTTCTTTGCAAGAAAGAGACTTGGCCTTCATGTCACGGATTTCGTTTTTTGTTTGAATGGGGAACTCGACGTGCGACCGAACGATCACGCACCGTCGTCATCGTTCATGTGTGCGCAAGCCCGTCGATCCTGCCACCACTCGAAAGCAAACGCCATGGTGCCCACGATTGCGGCGGCGATCGAAACCGCGACCACCATTTCGCATATTCGCTGGGTGGGCGACGGAAACCACGGAGGCGCCGCGGTCATTTTTTTTCTTCTCATTGCGAAATTGCTTGGTCGCGCGCTCCGTCGACAATCGCGCGCTCGAGCGCCCGAACGTCGGCGTCGGTCGTCTCATCCGACATCCCGATGCGTACGGCGCCGCGGCGCACGATTGGGGGTGCACCGATCGCATGCATGACGTACGACTTTTTCGCCTGCGTTTCGCATGCCGATCCGACGCTGATGTAACAACCGCGGTCGCCGCAAAATCGAACGAGACGCGTGTTGCAAAAGGAAAAACGCGGTTCGATGAACGATACCATGAGCGAATGCGGAAGGCGTTGCGTCGGATGCGACACCATGCGAACGTCAAAGCCCGCGCGACGCAAGTCGTCGATGAGGCGCGTTGTCAAAAAGCGCAAGCGTTCGTTGCGTGCCACTCGATCGGCCGTCGTCAAACGAAGCGCGAGCGCCGTGGCGCGAATGCCGGCAACGTTTTCCGTGCCCGGGCGCAAACTCGATTCTTGCGGGCCGCCGAACGTCAAGGAATCGCATTCGGCGCCCGTGCGCAGGTAGAAGCCGCCGACGCCTTTCGGTCCGTGAAACTTGTGCGCCGAAAATGTGACGGCGTCGGCTCCGAAATCGCAACGCGGGCGCACCGCAATTTTCCCAAACGTCTGAGCGCAGTCGACGTGAAAACGCATGGGCGGCGCATGACGCGAGCGGGTTTTGCGAAGCGCACGAGCGCGTTCCGAAAGAAGTTGTCCGATCGCACCGACGTCCTGAACGGTTCCGAGTTCGTTGTTGGCATGCATGATGCTGACAAGCGCCGTATTCGGTCGAACGGCATCGGCAACGTCGCGCGGATCGATGATTCCTTGCGAATCCGGGTGCACGTACGTTGCCACAACATCACCTCGCGCCTCGAGCTGCTGCACGACTTGCAATACGCTCTTGTGCTCGAAGGCCGACGTCACAACGTGCGGGCGCTTTCCGTTCGTGCGCCGTCGATAGCAAGCGACGAACCCCTGGATGACGATGTTGTTGGCTTCGGTGGCACCCGATCCGAAATAGATTTCGGACGCCGCAACGCTCATGACCGATGCGACGATTTCGCGAGCGGCGTCGACGGCGCGATGCGCTCGCTCGCCAACGTCGTAGTTCGTGCTCGACGGGTTGGCGCAACTCGCCCAACGATCGAACTCGGCCACGACAGCCGGCGACATGAACGTCGTAGCGTTGTTGTCGAAATAGTGAAACGGCGCGGTTGTTTTGGGTCGACGAACGTTTCGCAACGCCAGAGCCATGACGAGGCGCGTGCTTTTTTTTAACCCCGTGGCATTCACCGCCATCGTCGAATTCGCCACCAGCAACGAGCCGTTGCTGGAATCCACGTTCGTGTTTCGTCCGCGTGGGCGCCGGCGTCTGGACAACGATCGCGGCGGCGTTGTCATGAGGGTCCGCCGCATCTGTCGTTCGGCAGCGTTTGCGAACGAAAGCCGGATTCTCGCCCGGCGTTACGTAGGTGCCAAAGGAAACGCGATTTTCATTCGGACACACAAAAGACAATGGATCTAACAACCGGCGTCGTCTTGGCTGGCGTAACGATCGCGTGCAAATGGGGCGTCATCGTCGTGACGACGGCCACGCTTGGAATTGTGGTGCACGAGCTGTACAAGGACGTTCGTCGAACATGGCGCAAATCAACCGGCGCCCAACAAGAGTACCAATACGTTTGGTCGAACCACTCTTTTTCTCGTTGAGTCAATAATACCCGCCGCGTTCATATCGACGTTGCGGTCGCTGGGGTTCGTAGGTGTCCCGTTGCCGCCATGCATAGTCGCGACCTCCCCGTTGTCGCTGCGCGTGGGCTCGTCGCGCATTCTCCAGGCGTTCCCTGTAAGCGGGCTTATATTCCGTGGGCGCCGGGTGCTCTTCGTACTCCTCCTTGCGCACCCGGGTTGGCGCCGGGCGGGCTTCGTACCCAGGCTTGCGCGACGGTTCGGGCGCTGCCGCCGGTTTCTCAAAATAAACTGCTTGTCGGGGCGCCGGGCGGGCTTCGTACCCAGGCTTGCGCGACGGTTCGGGGGGCGCCACGGTCGTGGCCGAGCCCATCATTCGACAATACGCATGCCGCAGATGCTCCTTCGCCCTTTCGATGATCGTTGCATCATCGGCGCCTCTTGTGTACACAACAGCGCCGTGGTTTTCGTACTGGCGGCGCGCATCCGGTTCGTTCCGAAAAACGTGGTCGGCGGAAAAATGCACCGGGGCATGGTTGGTCAAAAATGCGTCCGGCGTCGGAAACGGGTATTCCTGGCTCGAAAACCACAGCCACTGCTGGTTGGGCTGCCGGTTGCCGTACCGACACGGCGTCTTGCACGCGGGGGCCCCCATACACTGTCCATAAATTCTTTGAAGCGTCTTGATGGCGGTTGTTCCGAGAAAGGGCGTTATCAGTTCGGTAAAATTCGAACCCCAGGTGAACGGCGGAATCATCGAGCACACGAGTTGAAAAAGATCGGCTTCCATCGGCGCCTGCGCGTCCATTGACGCAAGCGCCCAGTTGTCGAAAACAGGTTCGTAACGCAGCGTTTTGGTTGAAAAAACGCGCATGTCGTTCGGGATTCGATGCTCGCCCACGACATACACCACGAGCGGCCGCGGTTTGTCCCCGACGTCGCGAAGTCGAACGTGTTCGGCCGACAAATTGCACAGGATGCCGATCGAGTTCAAAACCCCGAGACAATACACCGCAGCAATCAACGAAGCTTCGACCTGGATTTTTTTGATGCCGGTGCACAGCGACGGATGCACAAGATCCAAAGACCGAGCCGCCTCCTTGAGCAAAGGGCACACCGACGGAACCGTTCTCTCGACCGAGGGTGGTGTCGAAAAAAACGCGACGTGCAACGATAACTTGACGCCAGGATCGATGTAGTCCTCACGCCACCTCAACCAGCGATGACGCGAGCGTTTCACACATTGTTTTGCGAGCAACGCCGGCTGCATTCGGTCGATGGCCTCCTTCAGCGCGCGTTGGGTTTCCAGCCATTCGAGATCGTCGCACTCGCCGTACGCAATAAGCGGTTGAAAGTTGGGCGCTAAGCCCGGTTTGAGAATGCGCTCGTTGATTCTGCGGAGAATTCCGATCTGCCGCTGAATCGCGGCGACTTCGCTGCAATTTTTCTCGAACAGCTCCCGATCGGTTTCGTCTGTCGGCCACAGCCACATGGTGGCTTTAATGGGGTATCGACCGCGATACGGAACCGTGAGATCGGCAAACACGTTGGCGAACGTTTGAGTCGACGACATTTGAGGAGAGGTTTCGGCGATCAACGGCAGCAGCACCTCGCAAACACGAAATAGCGGCTCATCGGGATACTGCTCGGCAAGCCGCGCGAGTTCGAAAAAGGGATTTTTTGCCAACTGACCGCCCATTATGCTGATCGCTCGCCGTTTTATGTTCATTTCGCCAAACAAGCACGATCACGCGTTCACTTTTTCGCTTGTTTCTTAAGCAACGCGATCACCAGCGCGATAACGATGGATACCAGAATGAAAATGAGGACGCGGTCGCGCGTGACCAAACGACGAATACGCCTCTCGACGGAGCGGAGACGCGGTTGAAAGCGCGTCACCACCGGGGCGGAATCGAGGGCAGGGCCGAATACCGGAGGGGTGGGAACGGTTGGAATGGGCTTGGCCGAAGGAGCGGCGGGAACGGGAAGACTGGCATTCACCACCGCGTTTTCCTGAACGGGATTGAAATAACCCCCGACGGTGTTTTTCGCAGCGTTCCAAAGAGCAGCCATGGCTTTTTTTTTCGTCGATATCGATGACTTTGAAATGCCGCGACGACGCCGACGTACGATCGTTGTCGCTGTTGCTGTCATCGCGCGCGCGGCGAGTTTTGCGTTGACCCCGTCGAAGTTGTTTGCAAACACACGAGAGGTCGAGCGGCGGTAAGCTGGCGTCGATCCAATCAGTCACAGGACCGAGCAATCGTCCTGGCGCCTTGGGGTGGTGCACGGGCGGCTTTCTGCATCCACGACGCCAAACGGGCGTGAACCGCTTCGCAAACGCGCTGCCGATGAATCGAGTGCTTTCCATTTCACTTTGAGTCATTCGATTTCATGACGAGCGCGTGCGCGCGGATATCGGCGGCGCGCCTCGATTACGTTCGCATTTTGCGAATGCGAAGCTTTTTGCGCGGACGAACGTCCGGCCGCGCAACGGCTCGTTCGGAGGCACCGAGCGCGCGAATGCCGGTGGTGATCGATTCGATCAAGCGGTCGCGATTTTGACGAAGCCACAGCACGGCGGCGCGATTGTCGCGAACGCGCACCGTGGCCGGAATCATGCGCTCGAGCGCCTCGATGACAACCGTCCGCATATCGCCGATTCGAACACGCAACGCACGCGTCACGTCGGGAGCGGATTCTTTGGAAACGGACTTTTCTTCGATGACGGGCCGCGACATCCATGACACCGGCGCCTTGGGAGACAGCGTCGTCGGTTCGGGCAACGGAGGAGAATCCGGGGCAACGGCCACCTTGAAGCGAATTTTCTTCGAAGGGTCGGTGGGGTCGGCAATGCGCGCCGTGCGTGCGGCGGGTTCGTTGTCGATGGCGGGCGGGTTTGCTTCGACGTAGCGCACAGCGGCGCTTTCGGCGGCATCAAGGGCCCGCTCGATCCGTTCGATGACGCGTTTTCGTTTTCGACGCAACTCGACGAGTTCGTCGTCGAGAGCGCAGAACGACGTCAAAAGCGCGTTTTCGTTCGGCGTTGAGTCGTAAAGGCAAAGCTGTTTTCCGCGCGGGCGCTTCGTCGTGCGAACGAAACGCGTTGCCGTCGACGAACGATCGCGGGATGCTTCGATCATCGCGTCGACGATTCGCGTTGGCAAAGGCTCCTCTTCGGCCCTCAGGGCGGCAGCAATTGCATCGATGTCTTGCAAACAGCGCTCGATCTCGGCCAGCGTGTGAAACCGCGCGCGCGCCGATGCGCGACGGCACGACACATACGATTCATTTGGCATTCGATAGGCATAAAGTGTGCATGACGATGCCGAATTCTGGCCGGCGATTTTCGTAACCGGCATCGAGCGGGCGCCGCGCAACGCATTCGCAACGGCGTCGAGTCGTTCCTTGATGGCGCGGCGCTCGTCGCGGCACCGTTGATCGAGCGCCCGCTTTCGAGCCGACGTTTCGACATACGTACGAAACGCTTGAACGTCGTCGTCCATTCGCGGGCGCGTCGTTGTTTATTTTTCTACACCCGTCGCACGGCTCCACTCGAGCACGCGAACGGATCTTCAACATCATCGGGTATTGCGTCGTGCAAAATATCGACGCGCGTCGAGCTTTCGTTGAACGGATGAATCTTTTTCGACATGGAAGTTGTCGGCATGCGAAACCATGGCTCGGCCGACGTTACGCGCCCCGTTGGGTCCTTGACCTGGTCGCTGGCGCCCGGATAGGCCTGCGCACCGCTTTTGACGAACTTGCGAAATCCGTCCTTGGTTGGTGCGAGAGCGCCCCAATGCTCGGGAGCCGAATTGGATCCGCTGGCCGCACGTTCGCGCACGCGGTCCTTGGCAGCGCGAAGCGAGTTCGGCAACAGATTTTCGAGCTTGGCCGTTTGCGGCATGCGAATGGCTGCGTCGTCGGGGCATCGTTCGGGCGGGGCCGGGCCCGAACTCGACATGCCCGGAGGCGAATCGGCGGCTTGATAGGCCATGTCATCATCGTCCCCGGCAACCATGGTAGCCGAAGCGCTTGCCGGGTCGTTGGTGGGTTTTTCGCGATGACCGCAAGAATCGGGATTCGGCCGAACAACCGCGGCCGCGGTCTTTTTTGCTGTCACCGAGTGCTTTTTCTGCTTCCAAAAATACACGGCGATGGCGATGGCAACCGCGATCGCCAAAGCGAACAAAACCAAACCGATCAATTGTCGCGGATGCATCGTGCGTTGCAAGTTTTATTGTTTCGTCGAAGCCGATGCCCACGTCGGATGTTCGCCCGCAACCCGTGGTGAGATTCAATCGTCGTACGCGACGTCGCATTCTGCGGACGCGCTCGCGTCCGCCGACGGAACCGGTTCGATCACATGTTCGACGCATACCCCGTCGCCGAAATCAACATCGCCACTTAGCGCCACCGCGGGGCGATCGGGGTCGGCCGGAAACACCACGAGTTTTTTGGCGCGATGAACGAGGTTGGCCTTGCTCGCATTGCTTCGAATCGAAATGCTTTTGAACGCCAACACGGGAACGACGCGCGGTTTTCCTTTCAAGTCGTCGAGGGTTCCTTCGCGCGTGAAAATTCGCTTGTCGCTCGGCTGATTTTCGGTGACGACGATTTTGCAATTGTCGGCGAGCCCGATGCGCGCCGTCGGCGGCGCACTGGCATCTTGAGCCGGGCGCAAAATCGGGCAGTACCAAGCATCGACGATGCTGCGCGCGGCCGGCATCTTGAGTTTTCGCAAAAGCTTTTCGGCTGCTAGAATCTCGCGCTTGGCGAACGCATCGGCGCGCTCGTAAAACCGTCGCTGCGTCGGCCGCGGGATTTCGAGCTCGATCGTGCCGATGCCTGAACTCCCGATCATCGGCGGATAGTACCACACGATCGTTGGCAGCACGACGTTTCCATCGTCGTCCCGGTCGTCCAGGCGCGCCAACTGAAACTCGATGTCGCCACGCTCGCGATCGGGCGGATGCGCGTACATCGAGATCGTTTTGCCGACGTTTAGCACCGGTTCGTCGATCGTGCACGCGTCGACGTCGATGTCGGAGTAGAATGGCGCTTTTCCCCCACCACAGCTTGCAGTTGCAGCCGGCGCCGGCCGAGGAGCTCCAACCGTCACGCATGCATCGGCGGTTGCGGATTCCGCAGCAACGGCCATGCGCTTTTCGGGGGGCGCCTTGGATATTGCGCCTGCTGTGCTCGCGGCTTTTCGTTTTGCAGCGAGGTGTTTCTTGAAAAGATCGTGATCGGCCATTTTATTGATCGGTTGCAACAACACGATGAGTCTGCATGGCGGACGTCGCCATGAACGCGCACGCTTACATCTCCACGTGGCCATCGGCGTCGAATTCCGGCCGCACGACGATCGACGCCGGATAATGCGACAGATCGCCACCGTAAAGTGCAGCCAATCGTCGATGGACAGCGTCGGTATCGAAGCGACGCCGATCCTCGTCGTTTTCATCGACCGCCGCGGATGATCCGGCGGGTGCATGGGTCGGCGATGTCCCAGCGCTCGCAATGCAACACGTCGACGCCGCGAGCGGTTCGACGGGATCAATTTCTCCCTCGCGGAGTTTTCGACGCGATTTCAAAAACAGGCGCGGGAGAAATTCGTCGAAATAAAAGCGCCGGAGCGCCGGAAACAGCTCGTTCGTCCAGTAATCGGCGTCGAAGCCGACGCGACGCACGACGATTTCTTTCGACGTCCAGACGACGAAATCGCAAAACGTCGCGCGCCCGTCGATCGCCATTTGGCCCTGCATTTGGTCGAAATAATAGTCGGGGATCGACGGGTTCATGTAAGGCCGGTCGCGAAACGGGCACTTGTACTCGATCAAACCGCGCGCGACGGACGGCGCCCAGGTCGGTTGATCGCGCAAATGTACTTTGAGTTCGCCGTCGGGCGACATGGCAAGCCACGGTACCTCGAGCGAGACCGTCAACCCGGGCTCCGCAAACTCGATGCGGTCGACGAGTGCGTCCTCGTCGGTCATTTCGAGCATCCATGCCTGATAGGCTTCGCGCGCAACCGGTTCGTGGCGCGTACCGTGCTGCATGGCCGCCGTGCGTTCGAATTTGGCCGGTGGCCACAGCATGCGTTTGAGAAGTTCGCGCGTCGTGCAAAACTTGTTGTGTCCGGCCGCCGCGCCGAAATTGCTTGCCGTCAACCGCCCGCGGCGATACCCAAGCCACGCATCGCTACCCTGTTCGGCGTTGCGTATGCGCGCTCGTTCGTCGGGCGTCACGCGCAACGTATCGATCGTGGCGGCAGCGAACGCTACGTATTCGGACGAATTCTGCATGTGGCGTTTATTTTATGCACGCGCCATCGCACGTTTGACATTCGGACGCACGTGTTTGCGAATCGCCTCGCGTGTTCCAGTTGCGAGGGTCGTCGAAGTCCCGCGAGTCAAACGAATCGTACGTTGCTGAATGCAACTGAATACTCGGCACATCGCATTGCTCTTCGAGAGCGGTAGCACGGCGATCGTCGTCATTGCGCCCGCCTTGCAACAAAACCACACTCGCTTTCATGAACGTCCGCGCCGAACTTTTGAGTTGCAAAACGTCGCGCGACGGTCGCTTCGTCGATCTATACGGTCGCTACGATATATTCGAGCGCGTTGCCGGTGAACGTGTCGTCGAGTCGAACGAGTGCGGGTTTTCGCTCCGCTTGCCGATCGAAGGCGCCAAATCGGCATCGGCGGCGTTTCGGTCGTCGGTCGAGCGCATGCTGTCAACACGACAACTGGGCTCGCAGTCGAACCAGAACGGGACATAGACATACCGCTTGGCGCGCGCGAGTTCTTCGTTGGTGGAAAACGTTGAGCACCGCGGGCATTTCCACGGTCCCGCGAAAGCGCGATCGAGCGGCGAAAAGCGCATCCGCATCACCGGCACCACCGGCTCGTCGCCAATCTCGATCCGCACACTTTCAACAATGTTGCCAACGCCATCGACAATCGGCGTCGTCATTTGTTGCTTGCGGGCAGGGTTCGATAGCGATGCATCATCGCGAACTCGAATGGCGTCGGCGGCAAGTCGTCGTCCAGGTCGCTTAGTGTCGGAATCTTTCCCGCCGACATCGTCGCCGTCGTTGGGCCGCCGCTGCGAAAACACAACGAAAATACATAGCTGACGATTTCGGTCCAATGCAGTGCATGAGCAGCAGGCTCGCACGTCATTTATTCATGGCGCTAGACCGCGGGCGCGATACCCGATACATCGAGGGTTGCCAAGGGAGCGGCGACATCGTCACGGATTCGCAGTTTGACGCCAATGTTCATGGCCTCGAGTTCCCGCAGCATTAAATAGGCGGCATGAGGCATTTGCACGCTCCGTACGGTTTCCGATAGTTCGCACGATGGGCATTCGGGCTGCAATCGTTTTCCGAGCGTGCGCGGCCAAGTAGCAAACGTTTGACACCGCTGGCAAACGGCAAATGCGGCACCGTCCGAATTCTTGACGAGACGATCGCGCAAAAATCCGGCCGCACCGTGTGCCTGAAACGTTTGAACTTCCATCTCACCCGTGCGTTGACCGCCCATGTTGCCTCGACCGCCAACCGGTTGGTGCGTCAAATGGTCGTAAGGGCCGCGTAGGCGCGCTTGAATCTTGTCGAGAGCGATGTGGCGAAGTCGCTGGTAATAAATCGGGCCGACGAACACCGAAGCATCAAGCATCTCGCCTGTCGTTCCGCACATCATTCGCTCGCATCCATGGGCTTCGTAGCCGAGACGACGCAACTCGCGCCCCGCTGCTTCGAAGAGCGTGGGCGATTCGTCGGTCGAAATGCCGTCGTCGTCGTCGTCGGTTTCAAACGCCGTCACCGTTTGCAGCCGGCGCGAAAACGCCGTGCCGTCCATGAGATCGCCTCGAAGCGCCCCCACTTTGCCCACAAGCATTTCGAGCACGTGGCCGAGCGTCATGCGGCTCGGAAACGCATGCGGGTTCATGAGAACGTCGGGGACGGTTCCGTCGCGAGCAACCCACGGCATGTCTTCCGGCTCCATGATGCGCCCGATCGTGCCTTTTTGCGCATGGCGACTCGAAAACTTGTCGCCAACCATCGGTCGGCGCATTTGCAAAAGTTCGACTTTGGCAAGCTCCGTTCCGTCGACGAGATTCGTGCGCATGACGCGCGTCACGCGCGCCGGATGCAACCCGCGGTACTGAATCGAGGCGTCGCGCTCGCACGGGCGATCGGTGCGCGGATCGATCGACACGGCCACCTTTCCGATGACGACATCGTCCTGTCGAATCGTATCGCCAACATGTGGCATCCCGTCCCGTTCGTCGATGTGATCGTAGTTGGCACGCCGAATCGTGCGCGTCACCGTGGCGATGGGTTTCGCAAACATGTTGCGCGGACCCCCGCTGTCGAGTTTCGCCTGCATTGCCGGCGGTACTCCAGCTGCGATTTCGGCGATGGACATGGGACCAGTTTTGCTTCGTACGGCCGCGGCGCTTCGCAGAACACCCGATCCCGACGGTGCCAAGTCAATGTCAGCCGCTCGTGGAACAACGCGTTCGCTGATGGTGGTTTGCGCATGCGAAGCGAACCCACCCATGTCGAAAAAACGCCGATTCCAAACGAGCGCGTCTTCCTGGTTCCAACCGGCCGACAGGACGGCAACGATGACGTTGATGCCCGGCGGTAAAAGTCGAAGCGGAGCATACGCGCGCGCGCTCACCGATGAAACGAGCGGTTGTTGCGCATAGTCCAAATACAGTGCCGACGAATCCATTCTATCTTCGAGCGGCGGCGGAGCAAGCGCCGCTTTCGACAGCGGGCCTTCGTAAGCGATGCGCGGCGACTGGTCGTGATCGGGAAACACCATGAAACTTGCCGCCGGCCCAAGCAAAAGCGCTGGATGAATTTCAGCGTGCGATACGTCGTCGCGCCATCCCGTCGCCAGGTCTTTGGCAATCCGCAACGTTCGCTCTTCCATCTTCGAAACGTATTCGACGATACCCAACGCCAGGCATTCGTTCCAAAGCACCGGGCCACCGAGAAACCCAGTGCCGCCTTCGAGCAGCCGGCGCACGATGGTGGGCGTCGCCGCCCGAACGACGAACAGTGGGCGCAAACACATTCCCGCTTCGGTGTCGACGATGATCTCGCGCGACGCGGTTGCCACGGCGACGGACGTCAAGCGCGAAATCGTTCCGCAACGACGCGCCACTCGCACATCGGTGGCAAAACGACCGGGCTCGGTGGTCGTGCCAATAATTTCACCGTTCAACATGACGAGGAACTCGGCATCGAACGAGCCAACGTCGTGACGGCGCAACGGTGCCGCTCGGACGCACTCGGACGCGCGAAGAAAACGGCGCAGGTGCGGATCGCCCTCGACGTCAATGTGGCGAACGACGCAGCCGTGCGCCAGAGTCTTGATGGTTCCGCATCGTTCGCCGTCGGGCGTTTCGTGCGGGTCCAACAGGCCATAAACACTCGAGTGCAAATGGCGCTTCTGCGTACTCTTGCCAGCGCGGTTGTACTGAATCATGGCACGGCACATGTGCGACCAACGCGCCACCGGGTTTTCGGCAGCGAGCTGTTGGGCCACGCCCGTATGCGGACTTCCTCCGCGCTTCGGACCCCAGTTGCCCGTGCGCAAACCATACTGTAGTCCGACCGTGACACGTTTGGCGCCGCCGACGAGGAGCGTGGCAAGGTCGACCGGACGCCGACTTTCGATGACGCCGAGCAGCGCCGTCGTGAGCGTCTTGACAAAGCCGCGGAAGTTGGCGCGAACGAGCGTTGCAATAAGCACGCCGGCCGTTTCAAACATTTGCAACGCGTAATCGTCGCGGTCATCGGGTGGACGCTGACCTATTGCGACGGCGACAAGCCGCCCCACGAGGTATGCGAAGTACTCGGCCTTCCGACGCCACGTCGACTCGGTATCTCGAAGGCCCAGGTGCGGAAGAAACTCGTTTGCCACGAGGCTGCGGCCGGCCGAAACCTGGCGCGCAATTTCGGTGCTCGGCGGCGCATTCTGAATGTGCGTGCCGACGAACGCGAGCACGTCGTCGCGTGTGCGAAGATCGCGCTTCGATCGCCCCGAACCAACACCTTTGCCGCAACAGCGATCGAGAAGGGCGCGCGCGCTTGCCGACAATCGTCCCGGAAACGCAGTGCGAAGCAGTGCACGCATTTCGTCGTCGGTGACAATTCCGAGCATGAGAAAGAGCGAGCGCACGTCAAGGGTCGCCGTGACGAACGGGATTTGACCGGAAACGCGATCGACGCCGCCGACGCGCTTGATGTTGATGAAAAGCGTCGAGGTCGAACGCGGTTTGCGGCGGTTGAGAGCGCGCAGTTCACATGTCCAAGCGCCAGTTGCGGCAGCGGCAGACCCCACCTTCGCCTTGGCGGTTGCGCGGACGATCGGATGGTTGACGCGGCGCGTTTCTTGCATGACAACCACCTTCTCGAGACCGTTGACGATAAAATAGCCGCCGCCGGGCACGTCGCTTTCGGGTAACCCACGATCGCGCCAAGCGCAGCATTCGCTCCCAACCATAACCGGCAACTCGAACAGCGGCACCTCGACGTGGTCGACGTGGGCCAGCAAGCGCGAAGGCGCATCGGGCGCCGAGGTGTCATAGGTTTTGTGCGAAATATCGACAAACACGGGCGCCGCGTACGTGATTTGGCGCTTTCGCGCCTCGGTCGGGTCGATGCCGTGACGCAACCCCGATGCCTCGACGGTCGAGGGCTCACCGATTCGCACGCGGCCGAATCGCACGACGTGGCGATAGGGCAGTACGCGCGACTGCACGGCGATGTCACCATGTTCCTGCACGATAAGCGGGAGAATTTCTCGAACGAACACGTTGTAGCTTCCGACGTGCCGATCGGCGACGCCGTTGCCACCAACGACGGCGTCGACGAGACGTCGGGCCAAGCGGGCGTGCATTTCGAGTTCGATTGGTGACTGGTTGCATGCAAGCGGCGAACAACGAATGTGGCCAGAGAATTGCGCCGGGCGCAAGCCGGGTTTATTCCTTTTTGGCGGCGGCGGCGGCAGCTGCCGCAGCTGCCCGTTTTGCTTCGGCGGCCCGCTGGCGTTTGGAAATCGGCTTGTCGACGCGCTTCAACAAAATTTTTCGGCGATGGCAAGCGACCTTGCGCCGCTCGTCGTCCCCGAGCGCCTTATAATCCTCGTACGCAATGCGCTTGCGCTTGCGCTTGCCCGTTTCGGCGTCGGTTTCGATGCGCATGTACGTTGCTTTTTCGGGCGGCAGCTCAACCCCCGAGGCAACGTACGTCCACACCGAGCGATCGTTGACCGCACGCACATGAAACCGAACCTCGGCATCGACGGGCGATGCATCATCGCCGCTTGCTTTCGACCGCTTCTCGATGAGCCGCCGCGCCGCTTTAGCGGCGGCCTGATACGGCCCGTTCCCGGTGTAGACGTTGGCCTTTTGCGTGCGTTTTCCGTCGGCATCCACGAGAACGTAGCGTTTTCGAGCGCGCTGGTTGCCAGCCGGCGCTGGAGGCGATTCGGGTTGAATTTGGGAATCGGGGTCGGCCATACCCTTTGTTGTTGAGCGCACGCGCACCTTGCGAACCGCACGTATCAAAAGTCAAAGAAATGAACGATCGATGGAAAACGGCCGCAATCGTCACCGGGGGCGTGCTCGCCGCGCTCCTGGCCACGCGATTGTGCATCGCGGTATCGGCTCGTTTTCGCCAACGCAAGCGCCGTGCGGTTTCTTTGCCACGCGAATTCGCAGCGGAAAATAGCAACTTCGAAGTCGAAGCGATCGTCGTGATTCCGACGTACGATCGCCGCGCACCCGCGAGCGTGTCCGACCTCGCACGATTCACGGCGCGCATGTTTTCGCGTGCTGCGCATCCCGATCGCGTGTGCGTTCGTATTCCGCACCCATTGGCACTTTGGAACGCCGACCACGACGCCGTATGCGCATGGGAAACGGGCGTGCGTGCCGCGATCGGTGACGAGTTTCGGTACCACCGGCGGCTGGGACAACGCGACGGCGGCAACGGCAATGACAGTGGTGGGGTCGAGCCATTCTTTCTCCATGCCAACGTTCGATTCGAGCGATCGCGAGACATCTGGTCGTACGAGCGAAACGAGAAGCGATTTCGCGGCACGGGGCCCTGGTGGTCGAGTGCCGACGAGATGTACGCGTACGCCATTCATCCGTCGACCGATCCGTGTCGCGAATGGGACATTGCTGCCGTGGCGGCGCTGAACGAAGCCGAGCGATCGACGCCTCATCGTGTCGTTCTGTCGCCGACGCTTACGGGCGGCGAACGAAACGACTGGCGCATGACGTTTCCGCGCGTGTGCGACCGGGGCGACTCGAGCGGCGTTTATTTTCGTCGCGCGCCGTTCGCTGTTCCCACCGACAGCCCGCAGCCATCCGCCGCGTTGTGCTACGACGATGTGTTCGCGCGAACAAAAATACTCAAGCGCGCGTACGATGCCATCGCCAAGCGGGCGCGTCGAAACGAGGATCGAGCAACATACGCCATTGCCACGGGTGTCGCTGCGTCGCAACGCATTCTTCCACACTGCCCGCCGCGAGCGCTTGGACAATCGGCGCGCTCGGGGTTTCTCGCCGATGCCTCGGTAATCGGGTCGCTGACGCAGTGGCGCGAAACAGCCGGGCGCAGTCGCGAACGATGGATCAATCTGAGCTGCGGTATATCGTGGTTGGCAAGCGAAGACGAAGCGATCGCCAAGTACGGCGAAGCGCGGCTTCGCCACTGGTCCGCCGATACAGGCGCCAGCGAAGCCGACCAACAAACGCAAGAAACACATGCTACCGGACCGGCGCCGCATCCGACCGAGGCCGACACCGATTACTCGACGGCAGCACTCGTCCCCGATCGTGCGAAGCCCAACGACGCGCTCGACCGCACCATGCGCTTTGTGCCGCCGCCGGCGAAACTTCCGGAAGGCCCGCGGCCCATCGACGTCAACCTGGAACGGCGCTTCGAAAGCGAACTGGTGGCCACGGCTCTCGCCAGCAGCCCAAACCCAGCTGTCGGTTTTGACGCGCCGACAACCGCCACGGGAATCTAGCGGACTATTGCGCACGTCCGGCGAACAGGAGCGCGGCGCACTCCACGTCGTCGACCGAACGCTGGCAACCGGTAAAAGTGCCAAATCGAGCCCGGTCGCTCGGCCGGAACTCGCGACGGACATTCCGTTTCACACGCACGTCGTCGGCTGTTCGGCGAAAGATCGCGCTCACGGCCGCTGCGCTTTTTGGCCGCCGTCGCGACACGACCTTCGGTTGTCGTTTTCG
>Ga0180433_10006462_pt1 | contig 15354 bp, 14 predicted proteins | sample SS_ome_8_FD_132980 | JGI IMG/M metagenome (GOLD analysis project Ga0180433, IMG submission 132980) | Hypersaline lake sediment archaeal communities from the Salton Sea, California, USA - SS_1_D_1 metaG | ecosystem: Environmental > Aquatic > Non-marine Saline and Alkaline > Hypersaline >... | reverse complement strand
CATGGCCTCATAGTCCTGGGGTAATTGCAGGTAGCGGGTGAGCTCGGCAAGGGCTTCGCTATGGCGGGTGCTCTCCTGGCGAATATCGAGGGAGGCCAGACAGAACCCAAAGATCTGCACCTGGCTGAGCAGGCGATTCAGCGGTTCGCAGCTCAAGCCGGTGGCTTCCAGGCTGGTGCGAACCAGTTCCAGATCACTTCGGAAATCCTGGTAAGTGCTGTAGTGCAGCTCCTGCTGTGGGGTCAGGCTGCTGCTGAGGGTCTGTTCCTCCGGTTCGGTGGCGCTCAGGGGAGATTCCCAGCCCAATTCAGACAGTTGCGTGTTGCGCTCGTGGGTGAGCTCCAGGCGCTGCAGCACGTAGCAGAGCTTCAGCCGGTAGGGCTCAAGCCGGTAGCGAGCCGCCAGTTTTTCGTAGATCTCTGGGAACCGCAGCCGGTCCATCTCCAGGGACTCCAGCAGTGCCGGACTCACCTGGCTCCATTGCATGGAAATGCTCAGCTGGTTACGCAGGTTGCGCACCGAGCTCAGGTAGCGCTCCAGCATCAACTGGCGCTGGTAACAGGCGGTGCGCCAGGTGATCTCCGGTGTGACCGAGGGGTTGCCATCGCGGTCGGAGCCCACCCATGAGCCGAAGGTGCAGAACCCGTCTTCCGGCGGTGTCACATCGGGATAGGAGTCCTTCAGTGCCTTGCGGATGCGTTCATGCAGCAGTGGCATCGCCTGGAACAGCACCTGCTGGAAGAAGTGCAGGGCGTAATCCACCTCATCGAGCACCGATGGTTTGAACTGATGCAGTTCATCGGTGCGCCACCAGACGCGGATCTCTTCGAGCAGCTGCTGGCGCAACCCCTGGCGATCATCAAAGCTGTCGTTTTCGTCGTTCAACCCTTCCAGGCGCTGAATCAGATGGGCGACGCGGCGGTGCTTGTGGCGCACCGTGTGGCGAACAATCTCGGTGGGGTGCGCGGTGAACACCAGCCGCACATCAAGCTCCCGCAGCAGGGGCTCGAGTAGCCCGGGGGGCACATTGAGGGCGCGCAGCCGCTGGAACAGCCGCTGGAAGGTGGCGGGCTGGTCGTGGTTGGCCAGGTGGCCATTGAGGGTGTCGCTGATCGCGGCTTCCGCGATGTTGTCCTGGCTCATCGTGGCCAGGTAGCGGTCTTCCTCGATGTGCTGCTCGAGGATGTTGACCAGTTGGAAATAGAGGGAAAAAGCCCTGGCAGCAGCGATCGCTTCCGAGAGATCCATCGCCACGATCAGGTCGATGATCTGATCGGAGGTCTCGTCTTCGCGGCAGAGCTGCTTGAGCTGCAGCACCCGTGCGGCCTGCTCAGGCGGGCATTCGCTGCGCAGCACGTTGCCCCACAGCTCTTCGACCAGCTCCAAGCGTTCGTTCAGCTGACGCAGCGTGCGGCGACCGACGGGCTGGACTGTCTCGGTCTGCGAAGCCGGCATGCGCGAGGTCGAAGCAGTGGAAGACGTTTCGATCATCCCAAACCGTCCATCAGCAAGTCCTGCTCAAGGGCCGCCAGGGCCGCAATATCCGCGCTGAGGATGGCGGAGATGCTCTCACCGCTCTGCTGGCGCTGCAGCCATTGCATGGCGGTGTTGCCGCGCTCGAGCAGTGCTGGCAGGCGATCAAGCCAGGCCATGGCGGGCTGTTGGTCTGCCCAGGCGTTGAGGTCTTGGAGTTGGTCTTGGATCCACTGCCGCGCGCTGATGGAGCGGCCATCGCGCCAGTGGCGCAGCTCAGCATCCAGGCTGGTCAGGGCGGCTTGCTGGTCGTTGTGGTCGGCCAGCTCAGCCAGCTCAGCGGCGCTCAGCTCACTGCTGAATAGGGGATCTTCGCTCTGGCCCCGATCGATCAGTTGCAGCAGCCGCAATTCCGCAAACGCAGTGATGGCGAGTAGATCGCGTGGATCACTCACCAAATCGCAGACCCGCAGCTCGACGCGATTGAGCTGCTGCGGTCGCTCCGGTCCATTGGGACGCACCGATCCCCAGAAGTGACGCACGTTGCGCATCTGCTGTTGTTCCAGCTGGGTATGCATCCAATCGATGTAGTGCTGATGGTTTTCAAACAGCGGCACCTGCTGTGGGGTGATGGGGAATTGCCGCCAGCGTTGGGAGTGGGCCCCTGTGGCTTGGCCATCAAGGAACGGGGAGCTGGCACTGAGGGCCAGCAGCAGTGCGGCTTCGCAGCGCAGCAGCCGGCAGGCCGCCATGATCGTTTCGCTGCTCTCCAGACCAAAGTTGATGTGAACGCTGGCGGTCACCACACGGGTGCCGTAGCTGTCCTCGATGAACTGGTGATAAGGGTTGTCGGGATTGGAGCGCTCAAAGTGTTGGCTGTTGCCAAGGCTCAGGCTGCTCCCCGGCAGCAAGGTGAGCTGACGCTGTTGCAACCACTGGCGTAGGCGCTGGCGAGGCTCCAGCAAGTGCTGGAGCTGCGCTGCATAGGAGGCTTCAGGCGGTGTGATGTATTCCAGGTTGCGGCGGTCGGGCTCGGTGACGATCCCGTCGATGGCCGCGGCAGCTTCGCTGGAGCAGCCCACCACCGTGCCGTCGGGGCGGCCGGTGTACATCTCCACTTCAAAGCCCTTGAGCAAGCTTTGGCTCATGGCTGTTGGCCGGGCTCGAGGCAAGCCAGGGCCTTGAGCATGCCGCGGGCTTTGTTGAGGGTTTCCTCGTGCTCGGCGGTCGGCTGAGAGTCGGCCACAACGCCGGCTCCGGCTTGCACCTGCACCCGCCAACGCCCGTTGTCTCCGGGTTGCACCACCATCGTGCGGATGGTGATGGCGGTGTTGAGGGCACCACAGAGGTCCATCGAGCCATAGACCCCTGAGTAGGGGCCGCGGGCATCGGGTTCCAATTCATGGATCAGCTGCATGGCCCGAATCTTGGGTGCTCCGCTGACGGTGCCTGCTGGGAAGGACGCCCGCAGGAGATCCCAAACATCGTGCTGCGGCTGCAGATCGCCTTCCACCTGGGAGACGATGTGCATCACGTGGGAATAGCGCTCAATCAGCATCAGCTCCTTGACCGCAACGCTGCCGGGCTGGCAGACCCGGCCCAGGTCATTGCGGCCGAGATCCACCAACATCACGTGCTCGGCCCGTTCTTTGGGATCGGCGAGCAGCTCCGCTTCGAGGGCTTGATCCTCGGCGGCTGTGCTGCCGCGGCGACGGGTTCCAGCGATCGGCCGCAGGGAGGCCACCACCCGTCCATCGTCTTGGGGGTCGGCTTTCACCATCACCTCGGGGCTGGAGCCAATCAGATGCCAGCCGTTGAAGCTGAAGAACCCCATGTAGGGCGATGGGTTCACCATCCGCAGACTGCGGTACAGATCGAAGGGGTCGTGGCTGACCTCCGCCTCCAAGCGTTGCGACAGCACCAGTTGGAAGACATCACCGGCGCCGATGTGGTCGCGAGCTTGGCGGACAGCGTCTTCAAAGGCGCTCTGGGAGGTGTTGCTGACCACCTTGAGCGATTGGGCGTCTTGCTCTTTCCAGGCCAGTGGCGTCAGGCCCGCCGGTAGGGGCTGCTGCAATTGGGTTTCCAGGGCATCCAGCCGCTGTTCAGCCGCCGCTCTGGCGGCTGCTTGATCGTCGTTTTGGCTGTGATCGGCGTAAGCGACAGCCGTCACTTGGCGCCGCACCTGGTCAAACACCAGCAAGGTGTCGCAGAACATCCAGCAGCCATCGGGCTGGTCGTCATCGCTGCGGGGATGCACCGGAACACTGGGCTCGACCCAGTGGATGAGTTCGTAACCCCAGAAGCCAAACAACTGACCCACTGGTGGAAGCCCAGGGATTGGGGCGCTTTTGTAGGGGGCGAGGCGTTGGCGCAGCAGTTCAAAGGGGTCGCCTTGGAGCGATTCCCGGCGCCCATCGCGGTGTTCCAGCCAGGCTTGATCGCCGCGCACACTCAGCACCCAAAGAGGGTCGCTGGCGACAAAACTCCAGCGGCCTAGATGCTCTCCGCCCTCGACCGACTCCAGCAAAACGCCATAGGGGCGGCCCTGGCCCACCTTGAGCCAGGTGCTCAGCGGCGTGTCCAGGTCCGCCGGCCAACGCCGCCACAGCGGCTCGAAGTTGGTAGTCGGATCGGGACTGGCCATCACAGGGCTTGGCAGAAAAAAAGGCGGGTCGTTCGACCCGCCTTTCTAAAGGATGTGGCGCCAAGCGCCGTTGATTCAGCTGTCGAAGGTGTTGCGGCCGCTGAACTTGATCGTGGAGGGATTGGTGTTTTGGCCGATCCGGCGGGGGTTATGGCCCACCATGGGGCGACCTTCGTTCACCTTCTCAGGGAACACACCATCGGCTGGGTGTAGGAATTCCATGTCACCACCGGGGTAGATCCGGTAGATCTTGTAGTCCTCGATCCGGGGCTTGAACTGGGTGCGCAGCTGGGTGCCCAGAGCCAGGCATTGCTCTTTGCGCGCGAAGTACATGATGTTCTCGCCAGAGTTCATCATCGCGGCACCACCGGTGGGCAACTCAAAGGCCTGAGCTGAGTCGCTGTTCCAGGTGATCGCGTACTTCTCTTCGGTTTCAGCAGCGTTCAGAAGGCCGCCGGTGCTGCCAATGAACTGCGGGAGCTGGCCGCTGAGAGTGGATGCCGTGGACATTAAGCCACTTGGTTAGGTATGGCTGGAAGCTAGCACTCATCTGCGATCTGCCTGCTTCAGGCTCCGTTCTCTTCACAGCCTTCAACATTGGCGAGGGGCAAATACAACGTCAGGCTGCTGCCAGGTCGTTCGGTGAGGCGCCCGCCAAGGCTGCTGAACAGCTTCTGGGTGGCGGCTTGACTGAGTTGCAGGCTGCCGGTGGCTGGGTCCCAGCTCAGTACCGGACCCACGCTGGCGGTGTCGCCGGGGCTGTCGTCGTCATCGCGCCCGCCGCTGAAGCGCAGCTTGAGCTGCTCACCTGCTGAGGCCAGCTCAACCCGAACACTCTCGCCCCGGCGCAGTCCGCGGCTAAAGCGGTCCATCAGGCCAATCAGCATCGATTCGAGCAACACCGGATCGCTCATCACCGCAGGCAGCTGCTCGGGTTGCTCCAGCTCCAGGGTCAGATCACGCCGCTGCAGTTGGCGTTGCCAGATCTGCTCGAGCCCGGGCAGTAAGGCGCCTAGATCGGTCCGCGCCAGGGCCCGCTGTTGGCTGGGTTGGCGCTGCAGTTCGGCCGCCTGAAAAATCAAGCCAAAGCGATCGATCTGCTCACTGCATTCGTGGTCGATTTGTCCCAGGCGCTTTTGCAGCGGGGGAGATAGGTCTGAGCGCCTTTGCAGTGAGCGAATCAGGGTGCGGATCGTTGCCAGCGGTGTGCGCACTTCATGGGCAATGGCCTCCAGCAGCCCCAGCTGTTGATCGGAGTCGTCGGTTTCGTTGCTGGCGGCACTCACCAGGGTCAGGCTCGGAGTGGCCTTGGCCAATTGGGCGGCCACGCGCGGCCAAAACTGCTCAGCCAGTTGCGGCGAATTTTCCAGGCTGCCCAGTTGTTGGATTTGGTGCTTGAGGTCGCTGGCGGCGTCGCCCTGCTCGCTGGCCAAGCGATTGCCCAGCGATTGCAGCAGTTCGGCGATCAAAGGTTGCTCAAAACGAACCAAGAGCTGCCGTTGGGCGCCACTGCCATGCAGCGCCATCGCCACTTGCAGTGGGCCCGTGATCAGCAGCAGCAAGGGATCGGTGCCATCCCCTGTTTGCAGCGGCAGCTGCCAGAGGCTGCGCTCGCTGGCTGGGTTGTTGGCGGCACTGCCCGGAAGCTCGGGGGCCCGGCCACTCCATTGCGGCGGGGTCCACACCCAGCCATGGAAGCGGCTGATCAGCAGGGGTTCATGCAAGGCAGGAAGTGGCGCTGCCAGCCACAGCCCCTGCTGGCAGCCCTGCTCCAGCAGCAGCTCCTGCACAACCGTGAGCGCTGCCCACCACTGGCGCCTGGCACTGGCGTCATCGCCACCTGAGGCGGGAACCCCTGCTGCCAGGCGTTGCCGCAGCGTCTGCAGGGAATCGTTGGCGCTCACTGCAAACGCATGCGAGCCCGCCGGGCCTCTCGCTCAACGGAGGCCACCAGGCCAATGCCCATGAAATTCACCAGCAGGGCAAAGCGCCCATAACTGAGCCAGGGAAGGGGGATGCCCGTCACAGGGCCCAGGCCGATGGTCATGTTGATGTTGATCACCACCTGGAACATCACCATCGCCAGCACGCCGATCACCACCAGCGACTCGAAATCACTGCGGGCTTGACCCGCGATTTGCAGCAGTCGCCAGGCCCAAACGAGGTAGGCCACCAAGACCACAACGCAACCGATGAACCCGGCCTCTTCGCCCAAGGCGCTGAAGATGAAGTCGGTGTGTTGCTCAGGAATGAACTGCAATTTGGTGAGCTGACCCTGCATCAAGCCGGTGCCGAAAATTTGCCCAGAGCCAATGCCAACGGTGCTTTGCAGCAGGTGGTAACCGCCACCAAGGGGGTCTTTGGTGGGATCCAAAAACAGGATGAGGCGATCGCGCTGATAGTCCTTCAGTCCGTGCTCCCAGAGCAGGGGGGTGATCCAGGCAAAGATCCCATTGATGGCCAGGGTCACCACCACGGCGATGGCTTTCCAGGGCAGGCTGCGCCAGGCCAGCAGCACCAACAGGGCACCCCAAGGGATTAATCCCCAGGGGAAGAGACCAGCGATCAGGGCTGTGGGTAGCGGCGAGATCAACAGAACCAGCCACTCCAGTGGCAGGCCGGCCCAATAGAGCATCGCCAGCAGCACGGCGCCAAAAACCAGGGATGTGCCGAGATCGGGCTGGATGAACACCATCGCCCAGGGCACCGAGATCACAGCCATCGGGCGCAGCAGATCCACCGGGCGCTCGATCGGGTGCTTGGCCAGGATTCCAGCCAGCAACAGGATGGCGGCGAGCTTGGCGAACTCCGATGGCTGGATATTGAAGCCGCCGATCGAGATCCAGCGCTGGGCACCCAGGGCGCTGGTGCCCACCAGCTTCACCGCCAGCAAACTCACCAGTGTCGCGATGTAGACCGGCAGCAGCAGTTGCTGCAGATGCTTGAGCGCAACCCGGGAGAGGCCCACGGCTGCGCCGATGGCCACCACGGCGGTGATCCAGTGGTTTTCCCAGTCGGCCAATGGTGATTGACGTTGGGTACTGGCGATCAGAACACCGGCGAGCAGGGTCAAAAAGACCGGGATTCCCCAGAGAACCGGATCAAAACGAATCCGTTGGCGCCGCTGGCCCCGCGCTTTGGCTCCCAGTCGCGTGGCTCGGGTCCCCTGGTAGGTGGGCATCGGGTCAGATCTTGAGCGCAGCTATCAGGCCGCTGGCCAGGTTCTTGAAGACTGCCGCAGTGACACTGTCTGGCTGGCTGATCGTGACAGGGCGGCCACTGTCTCCCCCCTGTTGCACCGGCAGTTCGATCGGGATTTGGCCCAGCAATGGCACCTGGCTTTCATCGGCCAGTTGGCGCCCACCACCACTGCCAAAAATGGCGTAGCGCTGCTCGGGCAGCTCGGGGGGAGCGAACCAACTCATGTTCTCCACCACCCCCAGCACGGGAATGCCCATCTGCTGGAACATCGCTAGGCCGCGGCGCGCGTCCTGGAGCGCCACCTGCTGGGGCGTGGTCACCACGACAACACCCGCCATGGGAACCGCCTGCGCCAGGCTCAGTTGGGCATCACCGGTGCCTGGCGGCAGGTCCACCACCAGCACATCGCGTTCGCCCCAATCCACTTGATAAAGGAATTGGCGGATGATCCCGTTCAGCATTGGACCGCGCCAGATCACCGGTTGATCGGGGCCAATCAGCAGACCCATCGACACCATCGCCAGCCCACAGCTCTCAATCGGTGTCAGCCGTTGACTCTCACCCTCGCCTTCTACCTCGGGGGTGCGATCGGCAACGCCGAGCATGGTGGGGGCATTGGGTCCGTAGATGTCCGCATCGAGTAGGCCAACGCGCAGGCCTTGTTGCGCCAGGGCGCAAGCCAAGTTGACGGCCACGGTGCTTTTCCCTACTCCGCCTTTGCCGCTGCTCACGGCAATCACCTGCTTAACGCCCTCAATGGGTTGGCGCGGCTGACTTTGGCCATGGCCGGCGGCACCAATGGGTGCTCCCTCGCCAGGCTGGGCTAGTTCGATTTGCACGCTGTTAATTCCGTCGAGGGCTTCGAGGCGGCTGCGCGCCTCCGACGCAATGCTGTCGCGTTGACTCTGGGCAAAGCCTGGAAGCGCTAGGCGAAACACCGCCCGGTTGCCCTCCAGCCTGAGTCCTTGAATCCAGCCGAGCTCCACCAAGCTGCGGCCGCTGCCGGCATCGGTCAGCTCAGCGAGCTGGCTGAGCGCGTCCTGCTGGCTGGCCATGGGGTTGAGTCTCTGGCGCCGGATCCTAGTGACAGCCCCTTACAGACACTTGCCGGCGGCACCGGTCAACTGAAAAGGTGTTGGGCTACTGCTGTGCAGGTTCCTTTGAGCGCCGTTACCCCGCCTGCTGATTCCCGCAGCCGTATGAAGGCCCTGTTGATGGGGCTGCAAGACAGCATTTGTGCTGGGCTGGAGCAGCTCGATGGGGACGGTCGCTTCCAAGAGGAGAGCTGGGTTCGCCCCGAAGGCGGCGGCGGTCGCTCCAGGGTTCTGCGCGAAGGCTCGCTGCTCGAGCAAGGCGGTGTGAATTTCTCCGAGGTGCATGGCAAAAACCTGCCTCCCTCCATCCTCAATCAGAGGCCTGAAGCGGCGGGCCATCCCTGGTATGCGGTGGGAACGTCGATGGTGTTGCACCCACGTAACCCCTATATCCCCACGGTTCACCTCAATTACCGCTACTTCGAAGCCGGTCCGGTGTGGTGGTTTGGCGGCGGCGCCGATCTCACCCCCTACTACCCCTTCCTGGAGGACGCCAAGCATTTCCACCAGACCCTCAAGGGGGCTTGCGACAGCGTGAACCCGGCCTATTACCCGGTGTTCAAGCCCTGGTGCGACGAGTACTTCTTCTTGAAGCACCGCAATGAGACCCGCGGCATTGGCGGCATTTTTTATGACTACCAATCCCCTGGCGGTGCCATTTACAAAGGCCCTGATGCCCAGGGTCCAGCTGCTGCTGTGGGCAGCGAGCAGGTTCCTGAGCGCGATTGGGAGAGCCTGTTCCAGCTGGCGTCTGCCTGTGGCAACGCCTTTTTGCCCAGCTACGTGCCGATCGCTGAGCGGCGCAAAGGACTCAGCTATGGGGATCGCGAGCGCCAGTTCCAGCTCTACCGCCGCGGCCGTTATGTGGAGTTCAACCTGGTGTTCGACCGCGGCACGATTTTTGGTCTGCAGACCAATGGCCGCACTGAATCCATCCTGATGTCGCTGCCACCGTTGGTTCGTTGGGAATATGGCTACACCGCTGAAGAGGGCAGCCGAGAGGCCCTACTCACTGACGTCTTCACGAGGCCCCAGGACTGGCTCGGTGATGCTGCCCTTGAGCAGCGTTGTGCCCTCCACGGGGCTGTTGGCTAAGACCATCCCCTGCCGGAGCGCTCGCACCACGCGGCGAGCAATGGTTTGAAGCGATTGTTGGCGCGTGGAGGGATTGCGGAGCCCGGCTTCCAGCGCCCCTTCCAGCTGGCCAATTTCCAGCATCGACACGCCGCGGCGGGGGCCTCCGAGCATGCCCCGGTAGTCATAGGGGTAAGCGCCAAATTCCTCAGCTAGGGCTTCATCCATCACCGAGAAGCCATAGAGCACCGCCGGGATGATGCCGGGGCCGATGCCATGGGGTGAGTAGGCGTCGTAGTGGATTTCAACGGCGTATCCGCCGTTTGAGACATGCTCACGACCCACGCTCCAGTTGGTGCGTGGATCATCGGAATCGCGAATGGTGCGCACGCCGGGGTCGTAGAAGCGCATCTTCAACCCTTGCCGCTGGCCCTCGGCCACAACCGCTTTGGCGGTGAGCAGGTTCCAGAACAGCTCATCGGTGATGCCGGGCTGCATGGGCCGGGCACCGCGCATGCCAACGGCGCGTCCAGGGGTGCCAGAGCCGGCCATCCTCTGGGAATCGGCATGGCCTGCCAGCACCAAGATCGGTAGATCGGGTTTGGGGATCTCCGTGCCGATCCAGTTTTTGCCTTTGCCGGGTTCGTCCGGCAACGGAGGTAACTCAGGGCTTTCTTGCAGGGGCGATTCGATGCTGTCGAGCAAATCCATGAGTCCTGCTTGAGCAGGGGTGGCTAGCAACAGAAAGCCGCCCAAGAGCAGAGCGATGCGACCCATGGGAATCAAAATGGGTTCCCCATGCTGCCCGGTTAAATCTGATTTGCAAAGGCAATTGCCTTAAACCGGGGAACTCAGCAACTCGCCATCGCTGTGGAGATTCAGTGGGCGACCGAGTTCTTGCTCGACGGCAATCAATTCATCCCGGTGTCCCCTGAGCCTCAAGGTTGTGGGGCAGAAGTCCTGGGGCGGCAGCAGCCGCAGCTCAAAGGTTTCAACGCGCTCGGCCTTGCGGCGATACAGCAGGCCAGCCATGGGTCCAAGCAGAGCCAGAAGCAGGGGCCAGAAGCCAAGTTGGGGGAGCAGCTGACGCAAAACGAGCCCAAGGCTCGCGGCACCCACGGCGCCCAAGCTGCTGAGCAGCAGGGCTAGCGGCAGGCTGGAGGCCACAGCGCCTTCAAAGCGCATCACCTGGCGTTCTGGGTCGCCGCCACTGGCTTGCCAGCCTCGAGCTAGCAGCCAGTGGTTGAGGCCATCGAGAACCTCCACAGGAGGCCGGGAGCTGTTGACATCCACCGTGGTGGTGCGGTCCTTGCTGGCGGCCCTGAGAAAGAAACCCAGGCCAATGCCCATCAGCGAGGTGAGCAGCAGCGTGGAGCTGAGAACAGGATCCATTGCGGGGCTTTGAGCCCCGCCATTCTCAACGGCTCAGCACTTCTGCTGTGACCTTCTGGGGAGCAGCCGAGGTGGACTCGGTGTCCTTCAGCCAGCGATGCCAGGCGGGCATGAGCTCTTCAGCTTCGGCCCGGTAGGACTCCTCCAGGTGCAGCATGCGGCGGGGGCGACCGCGGCTGGGGCAGCGCTGGGAGTAGCTGCCAATGGCGCCTTGCTGGTCAAGGAAGGCAATCGCTTGCTGCAGCACGGTTTCCGACAGGCGCAGGCGCGGATGGCGCTCGGCCAGCAGATTCATCAGGGCTGTTGGATAGGAATCGGCTGCCAGCAGGCAGTCGAGGATCCAGCAGACGGCCAGTTCCAGTCCGAGGTACTGGAGCGGGGGCTGATCAAAGAAGCGTTTGATGTCATTCAAGCCATGGTTGGCTTGGGCTCGCCGGTGCGACATGGCCGATCGTGTGGTTTTGCTCTCAACGAGCACTAACCCAGTCTCGTTTTGATTTTCAAGTGAGATAGCCGAGTCATCGGGCAGATTGGGGCTGATTTGCCCTGCCGATGCCCCAAGACATCCCCGCTTCACCCACCCACTTCGCTGTCTTTGACGGGGATCTCAGCCCTGAGTGGTTCGGACATTACAAAAATGCAAAGGCTTTGGCGGTTGACACCGAAGCCATGGGTCTCATCCATGGCCGCGACCGCCTCTGCTTGGTTCAGATCTGCGATGACCAGGACCGTGTGTGCTGCATTCGTATCGCCCGTGGCCAGAGCGAAGCCCCGCTGCTGAAAGAGCTGATGGAAGCCACCGGCATCGAGAAGGTGTTCCATTACGCCCGCTTCGATGTGGCAGCGATGGCCAGTGGCCTTGGGATTGCGGTGAATCCGATCTTCTGCACCAAGGTGGCAAGCCGCCTGGCGCGCACCTACAGCCCCCGTCATGGGTTGGCGGCTGTGGTGAGTGAGCTGGTGGGCGTGGATCTCGACAAGCAGGCCCAAAGCAGTGATTGGGGTCGGGTCGAGGAGCTCAGCGAGCAACAGCTGGCCTACGCCGCCAACGATGTGCGGTATTTGCTGCCGGCCCGTGACCGCCTCGAGCAGATGCTGGTGCGGGAGGAGCGCTGGAGCTTGGCGCAGCGCTGCTTTCTCTGCATTCCCGTGTTCTCTGATCTCGACCGCTTCCAATACGGCTCAATCTTTGAGCACCGCGCCTGAGTGGCCTAGGGCAAGAGGTGGTGCTGAATCGCCTGGGCGCTGGCCAGGCTGCCGCCGGCTGGCCCCATGCGGCGGCGCCCAATCCGCCCAAGTTCTGCGCGCAGTTGTGGCTCGTTGAGCAAGAGCTGCAACCCAGCGGCCAGCGCATCGGGGCTCTGGCACACCCGCACGGCCCCGCCAAGCAGGCGGCTTTGGCGTTCGGCAAAGCCGCGCTTGAACTGCGGGCCTTGACCTGGCAGCGAGAGGGCCGGGCAGCCCAGGCCCACCAGCTGTTCGGTGGCGGTGCCGGCGCAGGCCAAGCCCAGCTCGGCCCAGGGGGCCCAGGTTTCAAAGCGGCCGCGGCCCAGCAGCAACAAGCCGCCGGGTCCGTTCCAGGCCGCATCGGCATCGCTGCCAGCCGGGACCTCAGTGGTTTGGTAACCGAGGGGCTCCATCAGGGCCCGCAGGCTGGCGTCATCGGGCTGATGTCCGCAGGCCAGCAGCAGCACATGCTCGCTCGATGGTGGCAGCGCTTTGAGCAGGCGCCGCAGGTTGCGCCGGGCTTCCGGTGCCCGTGAGCCTGGCAGCAGCAGCAGGCGCCGAAGGCCTGTCAGGGAAGCCGGAATCGCGCGGGGCAGGAAGCCATCCATCATTGGATTGCCAGGGGCCAGGGCGCGCACGCCATGGCGGCGCAGGCCCCGCGCTGTCAGCCGGTCGCGGCAGATCACCAGCCGGCAGTGGCTGCCTTGCATCAAGGCCCATTCCCAGGGATCCCATTCGCTGCCTTTGCAGCGGTGGTAGGTGTCGGCTGGCCAGGCGGATCCCGGTCCGCTGCTCCAGGTGTAATCGCTTTTCGGGGTGCCGATGAAGCCGTAAGGCAAGCCGCTGGCCCAGGCCATGGCCAAGGGGAGCAGGTCGCCCACCGCCAAGATCCGGCCGCCTTGATGGCTCCACTGCCGCAGGCTTTGCCACTGCTTCCAGGTGTTGCCCAGCAGACCAGCTTTGAGGTCTTGCGCCAAGCCCCCAGCGCTTTGGTTGCTAAATCCGCCGCTGGGCAAGGTGAGCCGAGGCCCTATGGCGCTGATGCCCTCCAGCTGCCGGTAGCTGCTGCCCTGCCCCACAAGGGGCAGCACAGCGATTGCCAAGCTGGGCTCGAGCCGTTGCAGCGGCTCAAGAATGCGGCGGGCGATGAGGTCTTCCCCATGGCCATTGCTCAGCACCAGCAGGCGATTGGTGGGCATGGAGCGGCTGATACGATCCGTTTTCGGGAGTTTGCTCCCCGGCCGGCGGCATGGCCAAGTGGTAAGGCAGAGGACTGCAAATCCTTTATCCCCAGTTCGAATCTGGGTGCCGCCTTGGGTCAGCTGAGACCCAAATTGCGACAAAAACCTGTTTTTCCCGTCAGCGAGCGGAAATCCTGGCCATCAATGGGATGCGTCTCATGAGGATCATCCGTGGACCTGCTCGTTCTGGTGGCACCACTGCTGATGGCCCAAACGCCTGCGTTGCAGGTGGGGACGCCAATGCCTCAGGTGCATCATCAGCTGCTCACAAGCGGTTGGAGTGTGTCCAGCGAGGCGCAAACTAGCGAGCCGCTCTCGCCTCGCCAGAGCCATCTCAAGCAGCGGATTCCGGCCTTGATCACCTGCAGTGGCACCGGTTCGGGCTACTGCGCCTATGGCTACAGCCGCCAGGGGCAAAATCTCAAAGTGGTGGCCAGCTCCGATGGCCCGCTGCTGCGCTGGCAGCTTGGCGAAGCCTGGTATGGCGAGGGGCTATCCCAGCAGTAGGGCGGTATCAGAAGCTCGCTTTGGCCTGCCATTCGGCCTTAAACATCGAGCGTGCTGAGCAGCTGATGGCCTCCGGACTGAGCTGACAGCTCCCCACGGCCGGCCAGGCACTGGGCAGAGAACTCTCAATTCCTTCGCTGTCATACGCCACCTCTTTGGCGTTATCGAGCTCCAGCTGCAACGGTTGGCTTAGCCGGCACTTGTTCAGCCGGCAGCTCAAGGGTGTGGTGGTGGTTCCCCCCAGGCTGAGGCTGTTGCTGCTGCCTCGCTCGCTGCCTCGCGCCAAAAAGGAGACGGTGATGTAGTTGCCATCGACCTGCTCAAGCACAACTCGGGCACAAGGGCCTTGGTTGGGTTGCCGCTTGAGCTTGTTCATCATGCGGCTGCGCTGGCAGCTCTTGGGTTCCAGTACCAATTGGCCGTCCCCTTGGGCGGCGGCGGGTTGGCCGATCAGGCTTGCCATCAGCGCCATGGCGATGGCCCATTGGTTTCTCACAACACCCTGGTCAGGTGCTGCATTGTGGCCACCTCAGTACTCGTTGTCAGCGACGCACATCCCAATGCAGCTCAGGCCGTTGTTGGCCGTGCGTCCGCAGTGCTGACACAGCACGCGATCGCCTTCGCTCGCGGTGGCATCGCTCGCTGGTTGCTGCGTTGGTGAGGGGGCGCCCGCTGGTTCCTGCATGGTGGTGCCGGGATCGGAGTTGATCATGGCGGTTGAAGCGCCTGGAGTGGGGGCCGGCACTTGGGCTTGGGGAAATCGCTTCCTTTGGGGGTATGAACCCCAAAGGGATGATCCGGTGATTGAGGCCACGGTGGCCGCGGCAGTTGCCGCTGGCGTGCGTTTTTTTGATAGTGCGGATTCCTACGGGACTGGCGCCTACGCCGGACGTAGTGAGCGCTTGTTGGGACAAGCCATCGCTGCCTTGCCCCCTGATCAGCGCCATGGCCTCACGGTGGCCACCAAGCTCGCTCCCTTCCCTTGGCGCTGGGGCCGGCGCGGTTTTGACCGTGGCTTGGCGGCCTCCCGCGCTCGCCTCCAGGGGCGTCTGGATCGGGTGCAATTGCATTGGAGCACCGCCCGCTATGCCCCGTGGCAGGAGGGGCCGCTGTTGCAAGGTCTCGGCGATCTTGTCGAGGCTGGCGTGGTGCCTGAGCTGGGGATTTCCAACATGGGTCCCCGCCGTTTGCGCCGCTGGCATCGCCTGTTACAGCAGCGCGGCTTGCGCATCAGCAGCCTTCAGGTTCAGTTTTCGCTGTTGGCTACCGAGCCTTTGGCGCCTGGTGGTGTGCTGGAGGTGTGCCGCGAGCTGGGCATTGATTTGATTGCCTACAGCCCCTTGGCTTTGGGGCTGTTGAGTGGCCGCTGGAGCCCCGATGGGCCGCTTCCCAGAGGGCCGCGGGGCGCCTTGTTTCGGCGTTTATTGCCGGCATTGAAGCCCTTGCAAGCCCTCATGGCTGAACTGGCTGCGTGCCATCAGATCTCACCGGCTGCTTT
>Ga0180433_10006460_pt1 | contig 15356 bp, 12 predicted proteins | sample SS_ome_8_FD_132980 | JGI IMG/M metagenome (GOLD analysis project Ga0180433, IMG submission 132980) | Hypersaline lake sediment archaeal communities from the Salton Sea, California, USA - SS_1_D_1 metaG | ecosystem: Environmental > Aquatic > Non-marine Saline and Alkaline > Hypersaline >... | reverse complement strand
GATCGTCGGCGGGGTCTACCCGAATCCGGTCGGTATCGCCGACGTCGTGACCCTGACGACGCACAAGACGCTCTGCGGACCGCGCGGCGCCGCGATCCTGTCGACCGACGAAGAGATCGCCCACCGCATCGATCGGGCCGTCTTCCCGGGACTCCAGGGCGGCCCGCACGTGAACAAGATCGCGGCGATCGCGGTGGCGATGGAGCTTGCAGGGCAGGACGCGTTCCGCGACCTGCAGCGACGGGTGGTGGAGAACGCGCGCCAGCTCGCCGATGCGCTCGACCGACAGGGTCTGACGCTCGCTTACGGCGGGACCGACACGCACCTCTTGCTCGTCAATCTGCGGCCGCTCGGCCTCGCCGGCCGGGCCGTCGCCCGGGCGCTCGATCGCGTCGGCATCGTCTGCAATCAGAACGCGATCCCCGGCGATCGGAACGGCGCTGATCCCCACGGGATCCGCCTCGGGACGACGTGGGCGACCCAGCGGGGGATGGGACCGGACGCAATGGCCGACCTTGCCGCGATCATCGCCCGCGTCCTCCGCGCCCTCGCACGCCACGCCGAAGCAGGCGGGGACGACGAAGACCTCGACGCCGACCCGCTCGCCAGCGACCTCGCTCGCGCAGAGGAGGAGGCCCGCGCGCTCGTCGCTGTGCAGACCCCGTAGCCGCGGGTGGGACCGCGTCTCAAACGGATCCACTTGCACTTGGGATCCACGAATCCGTAGCATGTCCTTCGACATGACGGAAGACGTTGAACTCCCCGAGCTTGTCCTGTTGAGCGACGAGCCGACGCCCGATCACGACGCAGACGGCCTCGGGATGCGCCCCTATGCCGAGGTGATTGCGCGCGGAGCCCTCGGAACCCGTGGGCCATTCACGATCGGCGTGTTCGGCAAGTGGGGCGAAGGGAAGACGAGTGTCTTGCGTCAGGCTCGGAGCCTGATCACCCAGGCCGGCGAGGGCCATGAGGCGGCTGCGATCACAGTCTGGTTCAACGCCTGGCAGTACGATCACGAACTGTACCCGCTCGTCCCACTTGCGTTGGCGATTGCTGAGGCGGTCGATCGAGCGATCCCAGACGATGAGAAGTACGGGAAGGCAGCTCGATGGATCACGTTGCGCGAGATCGGCTCCGCGCTCCGGGCGGTGGCAGCGGGGCTGACCGTGAAAACCCCGATCCTCGATCTCAGCGGGAAGGAGATCCTGGCCGAGTGGGATCGGTCGTCATCAGCGGATGTCTCCGCGACGCTCGGCTCGAGCGTCTACCAGCGGGCGTTCACTTTGCTGCGACAGGCAAGCACGATCGGTCTCGATCGGGAAGACGAATCGCGCAGACCGCCGATCGTGGTCTTCATCGACGACCTCGATCGCTGCACGCCGGAACGCGCGCTCCGGCTCCTTCAGAGCGTGCGCCTCGTCCTCGGTCAGCCGGGATTCCTGTTTGTCCTCGCGCTCGACCGCGATCCGATCGTTCACTATCTGGCACGGGAGTACGAGAAGCTGAAGATGGACAAGCCGGACGACTGCGCGCGGGACTACCTCGGGAAGATGATCCAGCTGCCGCTGTGGATCCCGCCGCACGCAGGGCGATTCGCGGGATTCCTCGAGAAGCTCCTGGAGCGCGATGAGCTGAAGGACCAGGCGGACGTCAGGAAGCCGCTCGAACAGCTCCGAGGACTTCTGCAGGTTGGAACGGACGCGAACCCGCGTGCTGTCGTCCGACTCGTCAACAGCCTGATTGCCGATCGGATCCTGTGGGCGGCTCGTAAGGGTCTGGAAGACGTCGATGCCGATTGGCTCGGGCTCTGTGCCGTCTCCCGCGTGTTGCGTGACAAGATTGGAGTTGACCGCTATCGGATCTTGGTCCGTGCGGATCGATTCTGCGAGCGACTGGTCAGCGCGGAATCGGCCGATGATCTGCGAAGCTGGAAGCGAGAGATCGAGGAGAAGGGTGCGGCGGGAAGAACGTCGCTTGAGGAGGAGGAGCGGAAGCTTCTCGAGCCGATCGGTGAGTCGGCCGCGTTGCGCGCCCTCTTGGAGACCGACATCGGCCGGAAGTGGTTGACCGCGCACCGTGAGCGGAGGGAGATCGACGGATACTTGGCCGCCGAGCAACATGGATCTCCCCGGCTGGAGACGGAGGGGGGCAAGGCGATCGAGAACGCGATTCGTCGCGAGCTGTCCTTGGATGAGGACGAACCGATCACCGAGGCGCATCAGAACGTCGTCCAACGGTTGGATCTCTTCCGCCGCAGCATTGGCGACGAGGACCTCCCGTATCTTGCGCTGATGACATCGCTGACGGAACTCAACCTGGGTGGAACCCAGGTAACCGACGCAGGACTAGCACATCTGCAGTCGATGTTGCTGCTGACATCGGTGAATCTGTGGCAAACGCAGGTAACCGACGCAGGGTTGGAGCATCTGCGGGGGCTGACGTCGCTGACGTCGCTTGGCCTCGTGGGCACCCAGGTGACGAATGCGGGGATGGAGCATCTGAAGGGGTTGACGTCCCTGACGTCACTCTACCTATCGGGCACACAGGTGGCGGACGCGGGGATGGAGCACCTGAAGGGGTTGACATCTCTGACGTTCCTTGGCCTGGCGAATACCCAGGTGACGGACGCGGGGATGGAACATCTGAAAGGGTTGACGTCGCTGACGTCCCTCAGCCTAGCGAACACCGAGGTGACGGATGCGGGGATGGAGCACCTGAAGGGGTTGACGTCGCTGACGTCTCTTGGCCTGTCAGACACCGAGGTGACGGACGCGGGGATGGAGCAGCTGAGCGGCATGACGTCGCTGGAGACGCTTGATCTGGATGGGACCCGAGTGACGGACGCGGGGCTGGAACACCTGAAGGAGATGACGGCGCTGACAGCGCTCGTTCTGTGGGGAACGCAAGTGACAGATGTGGGACTGGATCATCTGAAGAAGATGAGGTCGCTGACGTCGCTCTACCTTGGGCAAACGCACGTGACCGACGCGGGGCTGGAACACTTGGAAAGCCTGACGTCTTTGAACGAGCTCTGGTTGGATGAAACCGTCGTGACGGGCTCGGGGTTCCAGTACTTGGAGGACTTGACAGCCCTGACGTCGCTACACCTTGGGGAGACGCAGGTGACCGACGTGGGGCTGGCGGATGTGGCGAGGATGACGTCGCTCGGGGAGCTTGACTTGGCGGGTACACGGGTGACGGACGCCGGGCTTGCACACCTGAAGGGGATGAGATCACTCCACTGGCTCAATCTAGCAAGAACCCAGGTCACTGACGCCGGGTTGGACAACTTGAGAAACCTGACATCGCTTGCGATGCTTGTCGCTGGGTCAACTCAGGTGACCGACGTCGGGGCTCGCTCGCTGGAGGCGGCGATTCTTGGGCTTCGTGTTCTTCTCTAACCTTTCAAGAATCGCCGCCTCCACTACCCCTTGTACCCGATCGTGCGGAGGAACTCCTTCCGGCAGGCGATGTCGTCGTCGGTCTCGACGCCGTGTGGCGAGGAACCGTCGATGACGCCGAGGATTCCGCGTCCCTGCTCGGTTTTACCCACGACGACCTGGACCGGGTTGGCGGTGGCGCAGAAGACGTGGCAGATCTCGGGGACGCGCTTGACGGCGTGCATCACGTTGATCGGGAAGGCGTCCTTGAGGAAGACGATGAACGAGTGGCCGGCGCCGATCGCTTCGGCGTTGCGGACGGCAAGCTGCTCGAGTTCTTCATTCGTCCCGGAGTGACGGATCAGGCACGGCCCGGACGCCTCGCAGAAGGCGAGGCCAAACGGGAGGCCCGGGATCGCGGTGACGAGGGCTTCGTGGAGGTCCTCGACGGTCTTGATGAAGTGCGATTGGCCGAGGATCAGGTTCAGCGCGTCCGGGTTCTCGATCGGGATCAGCTTCAGCTCCATTTCACGCTCCTTCCAGGGCGTCGGCCAGCGCGGCGGCGTCGAGATCGACCTCGCGTTCGTCGCCGGTCGCCATCGTCTTCAACCGTCCGCGGCGGGCGGCGACTTCGTCGTCGCCGACGACGAGAAGCGTTCGCGCGTTGAGTCGATTCGCTTCGGCGAGCTGCTTTCCCAGCTTCCGACCCCGGTGATCGAGATCGACGCGGACGCCCCGCCGGCGGAGGGCGTCGGCGAGCTGCAGCGCCAGCGCGCGGCCGTCGTCGCCGAGGGCGGCGAGGAAGAGGTCGATCTGGGCCTCGTCCATCGGCTTCGATTCGAGGACGAGGGCGAGTCGATCGGTCCCGCCGGCGAACCCGATTCCGGGGGTCGGAGGCCCCCCGAGGGTCTCGACGAGTCCGTCGTAGCGACCGCCGCCGAGGAGCGCGTCCTGCGCGCCGAGCTCGGCGGAGACGAGCTCGAAGACGGTGCGCGTGTAGTAGTCGAGGCCGCGGACGAGGCGCGGGTCGATCTCGTAGGCGAGCTCGAGCCGATCGAGGTGCGCACGGACGGCGGCGAAGTGCGCGGAGCAGTCGGCGCACAGGTGGTCGGCGCTCCCCGGCGCCTCGGCGATGAACGCCTGGCAGACGGGCTCCTTGCAGTCGAGGATCCGAAGCGGGTTTTCGTCGAGCCGCCGCCGGCAGTCGGTGCACATCGAGCCGATCGACGGGGCGAAGTGGGCGCGGAGGACCTCGTGGTACTGCGCCCGGTCTGCGGCGCAGCCGATCGAGTTCAGTTTCAGCCGTAGGCCGCGAAGGCCGAGTTCGGTCATCAACGTCCAGGCGAGTCCGATCACCTCGGCGTCGACCGACGGCTCGAGCGAGCCGAACACCTCGACCCCGTACTGGCCGAACTGGCGGTAGCGTCCCTTCTGCGGCTTCTCGTAGCGGAACATCGGGCCGAGATAAAACCACTTCTGGAACGGGTCGTTGATGTGGAGGCCGGCGGTCAGGTACGCGCGGACGGCCGACGCGGTCCCCTCCGGACGGAGGCTCAGGCTCCTGCCCTTCTGATCGGGGAAGGTGAACATCTGCTTCCCGACGACTTCGGTCGCCTCGCCGATCCCGCGAGTGAACAGCTCGGTGTGCTCGAGGACGGGAAACCGGATTTCGCGATAGTTGTACCGGCCGGCGACCGCACGGAAGGCCTCTTCGATCTGGCGCCAGCGGCGCACCTCGTCGGGAAGAAGGTCGCGCGTCCCGCGGACGAGCTCGTAGCTCATGCGAGGGCGCGGAGGACGTTGACCGTCTCGATCAGGCTCTCGGCGGCTTGGGCGCCCTTGTTTCCCGCCTTCGTGCCGGCGCGCTCGATCGCCTGGTCGACCGTGTCGGCGGTGATCACGCCGAACGCGACCGGGACGGGCGCGTCGAGGTTGACGCGGGCGAGTCCCTTACTCACTTCGCTTGCGACGTACTCGAAGTGCGGCGTTGCGCCGCGGATGACGGCCGACAGGGCGACGATCCCGTCGTAGCGACCGGTCTCGGCCATCGCCTTCGCCGCGCGTGAGACTTCGAACGCGCCGGGGACGCGGCAGACGTCGACTGCGTCGTCGGCGACGTTGGAGCGGCGGAGTCGGTCGAGGGCTCCCTCGAGGAGCCGCTCGGTGATCAGGTTGTTGAATCGGCTGACGACGACTCCGACCTTGAGGCCGGCTCCGTCGAGTTTCCCTTCGAAGACCTTGCCCATGGCGTTCCTCCTGAGAGCGTCGAACGTGTTCTTCGGCTCGGTGCGATTGTATCGGTTGGGGACGCGATCGGGCCACCGATCGAGTCGCCAAGCTCGGAGAACGCGCACTCCGGTGCCTGGACGCCCGATCGGGCGCGGCGGCCGGCTAGACGCTCTTCAGCTGGTGGCCGAGCTTCTCTTTCTTCGTCTTCAGGTAGTGCCGGTTGAACTCGTTCGGCTCGATCTCGATCGGCACTTGCTCGACGATCTCGAGTCCGTAGCCGGACAGGCCGACGACCTTTTTCGGGTTGTTGGTCAGCAGGCGGATCGACGTCAGGCCGAGATCGCACAGGATCTGAGCGCCGATCCCGTAGTCGCGCAGGTCGGGCTCGAATCCGAGCCGCTCGTTCGCCTCGACGGTATCGAGTCCCTCGTCCTGGAGCTGGTACGCGCAGAGCTTGTTCTTGAGTCCGATCCCTCGACCTTCCTGGCGCATGTAGATGACGACGCCACGCCCCTCGGCTTCGATCATCTCAAGCGAACGATGAAGCTGCGACCCGCAGTCGCAACGGCGAGAGCCGAACACGTCGCCGGTCAGACACTCGGAGTGAACGCGGACGAGCACATCCTGCTCTCCCTTGACCTCACCCTTGACGAGGGCGACGTGCTCTTCGTCCTCGATCGGACTCGTGTAGCTCAGGATCCGGAATGTGCCGAACGCCGTCGGCATCTCCGCTTCGGCGATCCGCTCGACGAGATGCTCGGTCCGCTTCCGGTATTCGATCAGGTCGACGATGTTGACCAGGGCGAGGGCGTGTCGCTCGGCGATCGCCTCGAGCTGGGGGACGCGGGCCATCGTTCCGTCCTCGTTCAGAATCTCGCACAGGACGGCGGCTGGATTCAGCCCGGCGAGACGGGCCAGATCGACGGTCGCCTCGGTGTGTCCCGCCCGGCGCAGAACCCCGCCGTCGCGGGCGATGAGCGGGAAGATGTGGCCCGGACGTGCCAGCTCGTCCGGTGTCGTCTCCTCGTTGACGAGAAGGCGGATCGTCTTGGCTCGGTCGTACGCCGAGATGCCGGTGGTGATCCCGTCGCGCGCGTCGACGGAGACGGTGAAGTGGGTCCCGTGGAGAGCCGTGTTCTCGGGGCACATCGGCGCCAGGCCGAGGGCCCGCGCCCGCGCCTCGGTGATCGGCGCGCAGACGAGGCCGCGCCCGTGGGTGATCATGAAGTTGATCGACTTCGCGGTCGCGTGCTCGGCGGCGATCACCAGGTCGCCCTCGTTCTCCCGATTCTCGTCGTCGATGAGGATCAGGATCTCTCCCTCTCGGTACCGCCGGATTGCATCCTCAATCGTCGTGAACACCGCGCACCATCCTCTCCACGTACTTCGCCAGCACGTCGAACTCGAGGTTGACTCGGTCCCCGGTCCGGCGATCCTGCACGTTCGTCCGTGCGTACGTCTCGGGGATCACCGCGCAACGGAACGTCGCCCCGTCGAGCCCGTACGGGGTCAGGCTGATCCCGTCGACGGCGATCGATCCCTTCTCGGCGACGAGGCCCCGATGCGTCGGCGGATAGCCGACGATCATCACCCATCCGTCGCCCTCGCGGTGAAGGCCCTTGATCGTCCCGACCGCGTCGACGTGGCCGAGAACGAGGTGCCCGTCGAGGGCGTCGGCCGGCGTCACCGCGCGCTCGAGGTTGACGCGAACCCCGGTACGGAACGTGCCGAAGGTCGTACGGGAAAGCGTCTCGGCGGACAGATCCGCGCGGAACGCATCGTCCGACCGCGTCGCGATCGTCAGGCAGACGCCGCTGACTGCGACGCTCGCTCCGGGACGGAGCCCGTCGCCCCATCCCTCGGGTACGGCGATCTCGATCTCGCTTCGACTCAACCCCCGCACCGTTCCGAGTCCCTGCACGATCCCCGTGAACATCGGCGGCGGAGTGTATCGCATCAGAATGCCCTGTTCAACGGATTTGCGCGCCTCTCAGCCGCGCGATACCCTTTTGCGAATCAGGAGGTCATTGTGGGAACACGCCGGATCGCGTTGTGCCTGTTGGGACTCCTCGTTCTCGTCGCCGTGGCCGGCGTCGCGGCCGAGCGAGAGATTGCCTACACCATCGTCGAACGAGACGGAATTCGTGAGATCCTGGTCTCCACGTCTCTTGCGGATTACGCCCTGTCCGAAGACGGCGGCGTGATGACGAGCCTCTACCTCTCGTTCGCGCCGTACGGGGCGAACGTCGAGGAGCTCGTGCCGGGGACGAAGACGAATCCCGACACACTGGCGCGTCAGTACGTCGCAGACGCCGAGTTCCCGTTCGCGTTGCTGGGCGACGGCGCCTCCGAAGGCGTCTACGCGCTCGAGGAGCCGCGGCGTCTCGAGTCGGGCGCCGTCGAAGTCGCGTTCGTCGGCGCGTTCGGCGACGCCACCGTGACCAAGCGCTATACGTTCCACGACGACGCCGTCTACGCGGTCGACGTCGAACTCGTCGTCGAGAATCGATCGGCGGAAGCGTTCGATGTGTCGATGCTCCTAGGGAACCAGCTCCCGCGAGACGGCGATCCGACGCTCCACTACCTGTTCGACGGGGAACCCGGGACCGACCTGCTGGCTGCGGGATCGTACTTCTCGTTCGACGGAATCGGCTTGATGAACAAGACGATCGTCTTCTTCCTCTCTCCCGGAGAGGGGACCTCGGCCGCGCCGTTCGTCGAGGGAACCCCGTCGGGGAGCCGCCGGTTCGGCGTGTCGATGACCGTCCCGCAGGGGACAACGCGGTTCGACTACTCGCTCTACGGCGGACGTCGGCGCTTCCTCTTGATGGAGGCGGCCGGTCTGGCGCCGCTCGACGAGCCCGGCATCGGCGCACGCTTGATGATTCCGGTCATCCAGTTCCTGAGCATGCTCTACCGCGCCACCGGGAACTACGGTTGGGCGATCATCCTGTTCACGCTCTTGACGCGGATCGTCCTGTTCCCGCTGATGCGCAAGCAGTACCACTCGATGGCCAAGATGCAGCGGATCCAGCCGAAGATGAAGCGCGTGCAGGAGCGCTTCAAGGACGACAAGCAGCTGCAGCAGCAGAAGATGATGGAGCTGTACCGGAAGGAAGGCGTCAACCCGATGAGTGGGTGCCTCCCGCTGCTGGTCCAGCTGCCGATTCTCGTCCTGATCTGGCGCGCGATTCTCTACTCGGCCGAGCTGATCCACCTCTCTCCCGGGTTCCTGTGGATTCCGGACCTCTCGATGCACGATCCGTACTTCATCCTCGTGATCGTGACGACCGGGATCATGATGCTCCAGCAGTGGCTGATGACCCCCACGCGGGCGGAGGCATCGGGGACCCAGAAGTACTTCGGCTACATCTTCCCGGTCATGATGGCCGTCCTGCTCTGGCGCTTCCCGGCCGGGCTCTGGTTCTACTACCTGTTGACGACGGCGGCCCAAGTCGCACAGCAGTGGATTGTCAATCGCGAGATGGCAAGAGCCGATGCGCGACTCGCCCCGGCTGAAGGCGTGATCGACGTCGAGGCGGAGGACGAGACGGGAGAAGACGATGCCGGAGCTCAAGAGGGAGGTTGAGGCCTACCTCGAGCGACTTCTCGAGATCCTCGAGGAAGACGTCTCCTTCGAGATCGAGGAGGACGCCTCGGACGGCCTCTACGTCAACCTCGTTGGGAGCATGTTCTCGCTTCCCGAAGAGCGTCCGATCCTGACCGGACTCGAGCACCTTCTTCGTGGCGCCCTCCGACGAGCGTCCGGCGAGGACGTCGAGCTCATCGTCGACGCGAACGGCGCGGTGAAGCGGCGGCGCGCGGAGCTGATCCGGTTCGCCCTCGCGACCGCCGAGTCGGTTGCGCGCGACCACAAGCGGGTGCGACTGAACGCGATGCCGGCGCACGAGCGCCGAACGATTCACGTTGCGCTCTCCAACTTCCCGGGGATCCGCACTTACAGCGTCGGCGACGGCGAGGGTCGCCGGGTGGTGATCGAACCGACTGAGGCGTGAGGGCGATCGTGGACGACACCATCGCTGCGATTTCCACCCCGATCGGCGAGGGCGGGATCGGGATCGTCCGTGCGAGCGGACCCGACGCGATCCCGATTGCGGATCGTGTCTTCGAAGCGGCCGACGGCCGACGGCTCGTTGACGCGGCCAGCCACTCCCTTCACTACGGACGGATCGTCGCCGACGGCCGGCCGCTCGACGAGGTTCTCGTCTCCGTCCTGCGCGCGCCGCGGACGTACACGCGCGAGGACGTCGTCGAGATCAACTGCCACGGTGGGATCGCCGCCGCGCGCGCTGTGCTCGACGGCGTTCTCGCCGCCGGCGCGCGCCTCGCCGAGCGGGGGGAGTTCACCAAGCGCGCGTTCCTGAACGGGCGAATCTCGCTCGACCAGGCGAAGGCGGTCCTCGACGTCGTTCGTGCGCGGACGCGGCTCGGTCTCGAAGCGGCCGTCGATCGGCTCGGGGGACGGTTCGCCGACGCGATCCGCGCCGTTCGTGAAGCCCTGGCCGGCCTCCTGGCCGAGATCGAAGTGCAGATCGACTACCCTGACGTCGACGTCGAGGCGCGCGACTTCGCGCCGCGCGTCCGGGACCTCGAGGATCGCGTGGCGACGCTCCTCGAACGCGCCGAGGGGGGGCGGGTCGTGCGCGAAGGGCTGACCGTGGCGATCGTCGGCCGGCCGAACGTCGGCAAGTCGACCCTTCTGAACGCACTCCTCGCCGAGGATCGGGCGATCGTGACCCCGATCCCGGGGACGACGCGGGACACGGTCGAGGAGGTCGCCGAGATCGGAGGCGTGCCGGTCCGGCTGATCGACACCGCCGGCTGGCGGGAGCCGGGCGACCCGGTCGAGGCGGCGGGTCTGCGGAAGACCGAACGGGCGGTCGCTCGGGCCGATCTGATCCTGCTGACGCTCGACGGGGGCGAGCGGCTCACCAACGAGGACCGGCGCCTCCTCGACACGACGTGGGACGTCCCGGTCGTGCTCGTGGTCAACAAGATCGACCGGCCCGACCGTCTCGGCCGGGTTCCCGACGGCCCGTGGCGCGCGACGGTCCAGATCGCGGCCGAGGAGGGGCGGAACCTGGAGGCGCTACGAGAGACGCTTTGCGATCTCCTCCTCGGCGGGCGCGTCCCGGCTCGGCACGCCGTCCTCACCCTCGACGCGTGGGAGCGCGATCTCCTCCGGCGACTCGCCGGCGCGCTCGACGAGGCGGGATCCGCCCTCGCGGACGGCGCATCGCCGGACATCGTCTCCGAGGAGCTTCGGCGGGCGTACCGAACCGCTGGCGAGCTGCAAGGAATCGACGTTCCCGAGTCGATTCTCGACTCGGTCTTCGCGCAGTTCTGCGTCGGGAAATGAGTCTTCCGAGAAGGCGCGTCCTTCGGACGCGTTGGAAGAAAGCTTCGCTTTCTTCATGATCCGATGCGCCTCGAAAGCCTGGCGGGAAGCCTCCGGCTTCTCGCGGTTGCGGGCGTTCGAAGCCGGGACGGATAGGCGGCTAGGCTGCGGGGAACTCGGCCACGAGATCGATCCCCTGCGCCTGGACCTTCCCTTGCCAGTCGTCGAAGCCGACTTGGCAGACGAGCGAAACGTTCTGCGACTCCTCGAACGTCTCCAGGTGGCGTCCCATGCGAAACGCAATGAACGGGAGCGTCGCGCCGTTCTGGGCGACGCTCCCCTTCAGGTGCTGTTTGCGGTTTCCGACGAGGGTCAGCCGCTCGAACGTGCAATCGCGCAGCAGGAAGATCGGCCTCGGATTCCCCGGGCCGTACGGCGCCAGCGAGCCGAGCTCGCGGTGAAGCCGATCGTCGATCTCGACGAGGGACGACTCGGTGTCGATCCGTTCCGGCTCGAGTGGCTTGATCTCCGATCGGCGATCGGCGACGTACTGCTCGACGCGCTCCTCGAGGCGCGGGAGGACGTCGGTCGCCACCGAGAACCCGGCTGCCATCCGGTGCCCGCCGTAGCGAAGAAGCAAGTCGGCGTGGGCGTCGAGACACGCGCTCACGTCGAATCCGCCGGCGCTTCGGCATGATCCTCGGCTGACGCGGTCCCCCTTGGAGAGAACGATCGCCGGAACGCGGTACCGATCGGCGAGGCTCGACGCGACGAGACCGAGGATTCCTTCGTTCCAATACTCGCCGACGAGGAAGACGAACCCGTCCTCGCGCGGCGCGCGCCCTCCATCGCGGATCATCTCGACCGCCTGGGAGAGGAGATCGTTCTGAGCGATTTCGCGGTCCCGGTTGTAGTCGAGCAGGATCTCGCCCAGGTACTCGGCTTGATCGCGGTCTTCGGTGACCAGGAGGAGGAACGCGACCTTCGGGTCCCCGGCGCGGTTTGCCGCGTTCAACTTCGGTCCGATCAGGTACCCGATGTCCGACGTCGAGATCTTCTTCGGGTTGACCGACAGGCGGGACATCAGAGTGCGCAGGCCGAGCGACGAGCCGGCACCCCGCCGGAGAAGGTCGAACGCTTCGCGGACGAACGCGCGGTTCTCGCTCTCTCCGTCGTTCGATAGCGGGACCAGATCGGCGATCGTCCCCAGCGCAACGAGATCGAGAAGGTCGGTCGGCGCCGGTCGCTCGAGGCGCTCGTAGAGGGCGCAGATCAGCTTGTAGGCGACGCCGACGCCGGCGAGATCCCGATTCGGATAGCGGTCGTCATCCCGGTGGGGGTCGACGACTGCGACGCCGTCGGGGAGCCCGCCGATGGGGAGATGGTGATCGGTGACGACGGTGTCGATTCCGGCGGCGGCGAGGCGGGCGATCTCCTCGTGGTTGCTGATCCCGCAGTCAACGGTGACGACGAGCGTGAATGCCTCGTCGATCGCGCGAAGGACGAACGCGGCGGACATTCCGTGTCCGTGCGCGCGTTCGCTCACCTCGACCTTGACCGAGTTCTCCGGCAGAAGCGGGCGCAGGCCGCGGTAGAGGACGGACGCGCCGGTGAGCCCGTCGACGTCGAAGTCGCCGTGGATGAAGACGCGCTCGCCGCGCTCGATCGCGAGAAGGAGTCGGGCGACCGCCTCCTCCATGTCGCGCAGGAGAAACGGCGAGTGGAAGCTCTGTGCGTCGGGGTCGATCAACGCCTGCCACGACGCCCCGCCGCGCTGGGCGAGGAGCGTGGCGAACGTGTTCGAGCAGCCGAGTTCGGTTCGGATCGACTCGAGGAGCGGGCTCCCGGGGCTCGCGGCGACGCCCCACTCCCTCCCCTCGCGGAGGACCGACCGCAAAGCCTAACTCCTCTTCGGTCCGCCCGCCTTCAGCGCCCAGGCGTAGAGGATCGGATTGGCGATGTACATCGAGGAGTAAGTCCCGACGATGACGCCGATGAGAAGGGCGAGCGAGAACCCGCGCAGCACGCTGCCCCCGAACAGGAACAGGATGATCACCGGGATGAACGTCGTCAGTGATGTGCTCAGCGTGCGCGATAGGGACTGATTCACGCTCAGGTTGATCACGTCGCGGATCGGGCGACGTCCCTCGAGCTTCAGGTTCTCGCGGACCCGATCGTAGATGACGATCGTGTCGTTCAGCGAGTACCCGACGATCGTCAGAAAGCCGGCGACGGTGGGGAGGTTCATCTCCACACCGAACAGGGCGAAGATCCCGAGGGCGATCACGACATCGTGCAGGATCGCGGCGACGGCGCCGACCGCGTAGCGGAGGCGGAAGCGCCACGAGACGTAGATCAGGATGGCCACCAGCGCGAGCAGGATCGCCTGCCATCCCTTTCGGGCGAGTTCCTTGCTCACCTGCTGGCCGATCAGGTCGCGGCTGATGTTGTCGCCGTCGACCGAGAACTCCGTGCGCAACGCCGCCTCGATCCGGTCGATCGTTCGCTGATCCTCCTCCACGTTGAGAAGGCGCGTGGTGATCGTCTTCGTGTTCGGTTCGGAGACGTCCTGGATGACGCTCTGAGACAGGTCGACGTCACCGGCGTCGATTCGTCCGAGCATGGCGCGTACGTCGGCCGTGTCGACCGGCTCGGGGAACATCACCCTGAACTGCATTCCTCCGGTGAAGTCGATCCCCATCCGGAGCCCGCGGACTCCCGGGAGGAGAAGAATGATGCTGACGACGACGAGAACGAGCGAGATCGGAACGAAGTACTTGGTCTTCCCGAGGAAATCGAACTGCCGCATCGGCCCTCCTACAGCTCCTGAACTTTCTTCGTCCAGCGAGCCTTGATCCGAGCGGCGCGGTTTCGATGGATCGCGTGTCGCTGCGCCGCCTTGTCGGCCGCCTTGGCGAGCTGCGGAAGGAGAGCGACGGCCCCGCTCTTGTCTCCGGCCTCGATCGCCTTGCGGATCTGCTTGACCGTCCGCTTGATCTCGGCCTTTCTCGCCCGATTCTGGCCACGGCGCTTCTCACTCTGCCGCAAACGTTTGGCGGCGGATGCTATGTTCGGAATCTCAATCACCTCTTCGGCTGCCACGGGTACGCATTGCGAATGCATCCGGACTGGATGGCCGGATGATGGTAGCGGTAGTCGCGGAGCGAATCAAGAATCCCGCCGCTGTCCGACCGACTGTCGGGCGTGATGCTGGGCACCGTGTCCAGCCGAGCGGAGGAGCGAACGCTCCGGGCGGCGGCCGTGACGATTGTCCGCCTGCCGCGCGCGCGGCGGGTGCCAGACGCGTGCGGGTGGGGATTCGAGCGGGCGAAGGGGCTGCCGACGGGCCTCGGCCGGTCGGCCATTCGTGCTAGGATGGGCGCGTTTTCGTTTCGCACACTGATGATGGGGGGGACTTCTGTGAAGTACATCGTCAAGCGCGACGGACGTCGCGTTCGCTTTGACGTGTCGAGAATCGAGCGAGCGATCGCTGAGGCCCTGCGCGAGGTCGGGGACGCGGCCGACGGCATGGCGCGAGCTCTCGCCGATCGAGTGACCGAGAACCTCGACGACCGCTTCCCGGCCGATCCGCCGACGGTGGAGGAGATCCAGGATGCCGTCGAGGAGACCCTCATCGAGCGAGGTTTGGCGCGTGCGGCGAAAGCGTACATCCTCTATCGCAGGCAACACGAGGAACTTCGAGAGATCCGCGGGCTCCTGCGAGAGATGCCGCTCGTCGAAGACTACCTGAACGAGCTCGACTGGCGGGTGCGCGAGAACAGCAACATGACGTTCTCGCTCCAGGGGCTGAACACACACATCACCGACCGGATCGTCTCCCGGTACTGGCTCGATCGGATCTACCCCGAGCCGATCCGGCTCGCCCACGAGTCGGGCGACGTGCACATCCACGACCTGGGAATCCTCGGCGCGTACTGCGTTGGCTGGGACCTGCGCGACCTCCTCCTGCGCGGGTTCGCTGGCGTGCGCGGCAAGATCGCGTCTCGCCCGGCGAAGCATTTCCGCGTCGCCCTCCTCCAGGTCGTCAACTTCCTCTACACCCTGCAAGGGGAGTCGGCCGGCGCGCAGGCGTTCTCCAATCTCGACACCTACCTCGCGCCGTTCATTCGCGCCGACGGCCTCTCCTACGAGGAAGTCAAGCAGAACGTGCAGGAGTTCGTCTACAACATGAACGTCCCCACCCGGGTCGGCTTCCAGACGCCGTTCACCAACGTCACCCTCGACTTGCAGGTTCCTCGTTACATGAGAGACGAGCCGACGATCGTCGGTGGGGCGTTCGGTAAGACGACCTACGGCGACGTCCAGCCGGAGATGGACCTGTTCAATCGGGCGTTCGCCGAGGTGATGCTCGACGGAGACACGCAGGG
>Ga0180433_10006459_pt1 | contig 15357 bp, 10 predicted proteins | sample SS_ome_8_FD_132980 | JGI IMG/M metagenome (GOLD analysis project Ga0180433, IMG submission 132980) | Hypersaline lake sediment archaeal communities from the Salton Sea, California, USA - SS_1_D_1 metaG | ecosystem: Environmental > Aquatic > Non-marine Saline and Alkaline > Hypersaline >... | reverse complement strand
TGTAAGGTTAAACTCGACCACCCGAGTAACAAGCTGTCATAATTTGCTATTGATAAGGTAATCCCATCAAACATATGATGCATATTGGTGACTTGCGAAACATTCCAAGTTCCCAAATCCTGATCGAAAGAGGAAGCTCCAGCAAACATTGAATGCATATTTTTGACACGGGAAACATTCCAACTACCTAAATTTTGATCAAAGGATAAGGCTCCTTTAAACATTGAGAGCATTCCTTCCACATTTGAAACATCCCAGCTGCTAATATCTTGATTGAAATTATCTGCACCATCAAACATAAAACCCATATCAGTCACCTTTGACACATTCCATCCTCCAATATCTTGATTAAAAGCATTGGTATCTTTAAACATATACATCATATCTGTAACATTAGATACATCCCAGTTAGCAATATCTTGATTGAAGCTTGTTGCTCCATCAAACATACTGTACATATTAGTCACACTTGATACGTCCCAGTCGGTTATAGATCCGTTAAAATTTCCAGCTTCTAAAAACATATAACTCATATCTTCTACATTAGAAACATTCCAATCCCCAAGATCTTGGTTAAAGGAGGATGCGTTATAAAACATTTTATCCATAGTTTTTACACTGGAAACATTCCACGCTCCAATATCTTGGTTGAAAGCATAAGCTTTATAAAACAAATTGGACATATCTTTAACGCTAGAAACATCCCAGGCTCCGATGTCTTGGTTAAAATCATAAGCTTTACAAAACATAAGACCCATATCTTTTACATTAGAGACATCCCAGTCCCCAATATATTGGTTGAAATGTTCAGCAGAAATAAACAACCAACGCATATCAGTAATACTTGATATATCCCATTCATTAATGGTTGGTATTTGATCGATTTTAGAGCAGTGAGCAAATGCAGTGTTTAAGTTAGATATTCCAGTCAAGTTTAAGATATCAGTTGCAGTAATTATAAGATTTGAACAACCATGAAAATTATGTCCTGAATTTCCTAATCGCAATTCGCCCCATTGCTTTATTTCTATTATTTTCAATCGATCACCCTCCATCCACTGGCACCAACCATTAATTTCACCTGTTATATTCACTGTATATACACCCTCTGAAGAATAAGTATGTAACACTTCCGCTTGACTCCAATAAGTAATTCTATCAGCGGTTCCATCGCCCCAATCTACCGAGAAATTATACGTTCCAGAAGATTCGAGGGGTAATTTCACTTGATCACTATTACTTGACCCAGAACTAGTTAAAGTCGTATTCCACACAGAGATAAACGGATTCACAGTTATAGGTACATTGTTATTTCCTCCTCCCAATGTTTGGATAAAAATTATAAATAACCCAATGGAACCCCCAGTTACTATTAGAATTATAACGATTATAATAAGACTTTTTTTCTTATTCATTTAAATCATCTTTTTTATTATTTTTGAAAGTATTAATAAAGAAATAACTTCCTCTCCTTTATGGATACAGTTTCGATAATTTCATGATAGTTTTACCTACAAATGCGATAGTTGAAACTTACCTTGAATAATTCAGCAAAAAAATCATTTTATTTTTCGAATAAAACTAAATTAAGGAAAAAAAAAGATTTGAGTTATTAAGGACTATGCGTACCATCGCCATCGTAAATCGTCCAGCTAAATGTGTCCACAATATATTGTCTGGCATCTGCAGGAGCACCTGGTGAAGTACACTGAGAGTTTCCCGCATTGAAAATCACCCCATCCTGTAAAGTTAAACTCGACCACCCGAGTAACAAACTGTCATAGTTTGCAGTTGATAATGTGACATGATTTAACATTTCATTCATATTACTTACAAGCGAGACATTCCAATTCCCTAAATCTTGATCGAAATAATCAGCAGAATAAAACATAAACTCCATATCTGCCACGTTAGAAACATTCCAATTACTTATATCTTGGTTAAATAGATTAGCATTACGAAACATAAATGCCATATCTTTTACACTTGAAACATCCCAGTTACTTATATTTTGATTAAAGGACCAGGCTCCACTAAACATCAGCCTCATATTTATAACGCTTGAAGTATCCCAATCACTAATACATTGATTAAAAGCATAAGCATTAGCAAACATTGCTCTCATATTCATAACTCCAGAAACATTCCAGTTGCTTATATTTTGATTAAAGGACCAGGCACCACTAAACATCCCTCTCATATTTACCACATTTGAAACATCCCAGGTGCTTATACTTTGATTGAAAGAACTTGCAGAACCGAAAATATAGCTCATGTCAAGTACATTTGAAACGTCCCAGTTAACAATATTATGATTAAAGGAATAATCAAGCATAAACATAAAACTCATGTTAAGAACACTTGAGACATCCCAATTACCTATATCTTGATTAAATAAATAAGCACCATTAAATAGATAGCTCATATCTGTGACATTTGACACATTCCATTCTCCAATTTCCTGATTGAAAGCTTGAGCAGAATCAAACATATAGCTCATATCTTTTACCTTCGACACATCCCAGTCCCCAATACTTTGATTGAAGTAAGTCCATTGGAACATATGACTCATATCTTCAACAGAAGAGACATCCCAATTACCAATATCTTGATCAAAATTATCAGCAGAAGCAAACATATAAGACATATTGATCACATTTGCAACGTCCCACTTGCTAACGTTTTGGTTGAAATTTTCAGCTGAATAAAGCATAGAGCTCATATTCGTAACGCTTGATATATTCCAATCACCAATATCTTGATTAAAAGTTTCAGCACTATGAAACATAGAGCTCATATCATTTACGCTAGACACATTCCATTCTCCAATTTCCTGATTGAAAGCTTGAGCACCATGAAACATATAGCTCATATCTTTTACCTTCGACACATCCCAGTCCCCAATACTTTGATTGAAGTAAGTCCATTGGAACATATGACTCATATCAGTAACATTGGAGACCTCCCAATCGCCAACATCTTGATTGAAAGCTTGAGCACCTGCAAACATAGCGTGCATATCAGTTACATTGGAGATATCCCATTCATTCATATTATGTATCATATCAAGATTATTGCAATAAGCAAACGCATATTCCATATTAGTAGTTCCATTCAAATTTAACATATCGGTGGCGGTAATTTTAAGATTTTGGCACCCATAAAAATATCCTCCTGAATTTCCTAGTCGTAAATCACCCCATTGCTGAATTTCAATTAGCTTTTCTTTATCTCCTCCATTATTTAAACTCCAACCAATAATTGTGCCGTCTATATAAATGGTGTATACTCCTTGTGTAATATAAGTATGAGTTACCTCAGCTTGATTCCAACTTGTAATAATGTTGGAAGTCCCATCACCCCACTCAACAGAGAAATTATACGTTCCTGACGATTCTAAAGGTAATTTCACTTGATCGATATTACTTGATCCGGAACTAGTTAAAGTGGAATTCCACTTAGATATAAAAAAAGTTGTATTGATTTTTCCATCCCCACTATCATTTAAAGGAAAAAATATAAAGAATAGACTGAGAGTTAACCCACTAATAGTAAAAATGGAGATAATTATTATTATGAGAAATTTTTTTTTGATGATTGAATTCACCTATTTTTTTATTTATTATTATTTATTGAAAATTAATTCTTCCTTTATTTATAGATGCTCAGTTTTATTATTATTATGATGTTAATAAAATTAAATGGGATATTTGACGCTTACTTAGAATAACTCAAGCAAAAATGGAATATACCATTCTTTTTATAATAATGTTTGAGCAAAAAGCTTTATTTTCTCTCGGATGATTTTCTCAGAAGCAAATCGCGCATCTCCGACGTCTACATCAATTAAAAGCATAGGAATCCCCACTTCATCTCTTAGAGCCTCCCTGAGGATCTGAGGAACGCTTCCGAATTGTTTACACCCGATATGGGACGTGAAAATAAAACAATCCGCAGAGTAATCCTTAGCTAAGCGCACGCAATCTTCAATGAAGGGATAATAAAATTCCGCGGATTGTTTAGTCATAGGAGCTTCCATCGCTTTTTTAGCCATGCCATAAAACATCGTATCATCATCGGATTTGGTATCAACCAGATCCGCAAAATTATAATTGAAAATATCGAATAATATAGACATCCCTAATTCCCTATCCGCCCATTCACATAATGCTAAGTCAAAAAATATTATCATATAGGGCCAGATACTTCGAATTTTCTCCTCTCCCCCATAATGAACTCCTTTCTTATACCTTTGTTTCGCGATTTCTAACATATCTTTATAGAAGTTAAGTTTTTCCTCTCTTCCAGAGAGATAAATTGCCGCAGCCGCTGCCATCGCATTAAACATATTCTCCACCGGGGAGGGTACTGCTTTTTTTAATTCGAACAATTCTAATTGCAGAGTAGTGACATTATTTTCTATCTCCAAAACTTTCCTCAGGCGTTCATAATCTGGTTCTTGGCCTATAATTTCCCCTAACTTTTCCAAACTGAGTTTGATTTGTTCGCCATGATAATGATAGCTTTTTTCTTCTTTCAAAAAAGGAAGATCAGGCGCAAGGAGGGGGATTTTTTTATGATATTGAAAGAAGGGATACGAGGCGTATGTGTTATCGCATGGGGCAGTAGGCGTGATAATCGCATCAAATTTAAATAAATCGTCCAATGTCATGCCGAGAACGCCCTTCTGACTTGAACATGTATGGAAGGGATGTCCCCAGTTAGTAATTAAATCATAGAATGGTTCAGAGCCATGTGGAAGTAAAGCAGCTAAAAGGTATGAAGTTGATTCAATGCAAACGGGTACACAATCGAAACAGTAAAGAAACTCGGTAGGAAAAGAGAAATGATGACCAATAATCGGTAAACCCTCTCCCGACTTTTCTATAAAATCTTTCATTACGGTTTTAGTATATTCTAATCCTATTCTAAGTGAGGGAATTCCCGTTTTAGGTAGGATTCCTTTTACTAATCCATGAGTCCCTTCAATTGCTTCATAAAGCATCTTGTAAGGTATAATCCGGTTCTCTAATGATTCCTTACTTGCCACTTTTTTCCAACCTTAATTTAATTTTATGATTATATTATTTTCAATAATTACGACAGAGTCTCCATAAATAGAGAGATTTTTTCCTTGAATGCATTTAAAGAGGTCATGCGAGCATCTCCCGCATCAAACTCAATAAGTAGCATAGGGATACCCAACTCTTCTTTTAATGCCTCTCGCAACAGTTGGGGAACAGATCCAAATTGCTTACAGGCGATACTTTGGGTATAAATAAAACAATCCGCGGAAAATTCACGCGCAAAATCAATACAATATTCGATGAATGGATCAAAGAATTCTGTAGACTGGCGAACCATGGGAAAATGCATCCCTTTTTTTGCCATTCCCAGAAACATCGTATCTATATCGGCTTTTGTATTTATTGGTTCTGTAAAATTATAATTAAATATATCGAATAGCACACTTAACCCCAATTCCCGATCTAACCATTCTAATAAATCAATAGAAAAGAAAGTGATCATGTAGGGCCAAATTGATCTAAACCGCTCAGAAGCGCCGTGATGCAGTTTCTTATTATATCTTTGTTTGGTAATTTCTAGCATTCTTTTGTAGAAAGAAAGATTTTCGGAGGTTCCCGAAATGAAGATTAACGCGCCTGCCGAAACGGCATTAAAAATATTTTCGATTGGGCTGGGAATACCTTTTATCAAATCGAAAATTTCAAGCTTGATATAATTGACTTGATTTTCCAATTCGATTGCTTTCTTTAGTTTGTCATAGTCTGGTTCTTGTCCGATAGTTTTTCCTAATTCCTCTAATCCAAGCTTCAATTGGTCAGCATAATATTCATAACTTTTTGGAGTGTGCAGATAGGGTAAATCCAGCATTACCATGGGAAACTGTTTTTCATATTTAAAAAAAGGATATGACGCAATTGTACAATCGCAAGGAGCTGTAGGGGTAATAATTGCATCAAATTTGAATAGATCGTCCAAGCTCATACCCATGCTACCCTTTTGAGAGGTACAGGTATGGAATGGATGTCCCCAGCTGTGCATCACATCGTAGTAGTTTTCAATACCACCCTTAAGTAAAGCTGCGAGGAAATAAGAGGTCCCTTCAATGCAAACTGGCACACAATCAAAGCACTGGAGATATTCGGCAGGAAAAGAGAAATGATAACCGATAACAGGAAGCCCTTCTCTTTCCTTCTTAATATATCCCTCTATTACCGGCTCAAGATATTCCAATCCTAATCTTAAAGAAGGTATAGCATTCTCAGGAAGGATACGCTTTACTAATTCTCGTGTAGAAGATAATGTCTTTAATAACATTTCGTATGGGATGACTTTCCGTTCATTTGTTATAGTATTTTTCACTCTTTTATCTCCTACATTATAAGCTAAATCATTTCAAGGAACGCTTCTATCCGTGTTTGAAGCCGATTGGTATCACTTTGGTAGAATTCACGATCGATATTTAACACAGGAATTTCCAACTCTTTTAGCTCATGCGAAAAAAGCATATTATCACATCCATGAAGATCACAATTATTAATTCGCTGAAGAAGCACACCTTCGATCTTAGCTCTTTCTATCTCTTCTTTTAAAAATTCTAATCGTCGATTATGATCATCCATCATTCTGGGGCATGAAAGCCTATAATAAAGGCGCTCAGTAATCGCATCTAAAGGATCTTCATTTGGTTTTATATTAATATCATCCATCATGTTTCGCGTCCCAAAACAAAGAAAATCGGAAGCAATATAAGCATTAGAATTCTCGAGAAGCTGGGTAAATTCGATATTATCAACCACACTTCCAACTAATAATATCCTTTTTTTATTTGAAGTATCAATCGGTTCACTGTCTTTTAAGAGTTGGACAATTCTTTCCAACTCTTGATTTGCATAATCTTTTCTCACCGAAGAATTTGCCATTTGTATTTGCAATGCTTCGCTTCCAGTTAATTTAGGTGAATCGCCGATGCGCATTTCATGAATATTTCTCAATATGGCTCTATTTTTGTTATAGACTTCAATCGCATCTTCAAGCTTCTCAGTTGAGATTTCTTTTAAACTAAATTCTTTTTCTAATTCTGTTTTTAATTCTTGGATTTCTTGTTTGTACCATTCAAATCCTTCCTTAGTTATAGTATGAGGTAAAGCAAGATAAAATTGTGGTACTTTTTTTGGATTTCTTTCTTGATTGAAGACTTTAAGCGAAAATAATTCAAACATCCTTCGGCTATGATCACAACTATTACAAACTAAAAACCCATCTAAGAAATCATAGGATCCTTTTAATGCTAAATCCAAGGTGGCTCTAACAAAAGAACAGGTAAACCGAACCATATATATGTCACCTAAGTCTGTGTCTTGATTACCTGTCGCCCGTATCCTGAATGGGAGCATATCAGCGGCATGTAAGAGTTCTTCCGGAATATAAGTACAATAAAATCCTGCGACTTTATTCCCCATTTTTTTCCAATCTTTGATATGGTCATTATAAATCGAATTTGCAAGGCTTAAGAACGGATCAGAGTCCAAACTCATAATTTCACTCCTCCTTTACTTTGTTTATACACTTCGTTCTTACCAATCATCAAGCACCGGACTAGCTTTATCGCGACCTTATATGATCCCTTAATAATCGCTTTCCGAGGTATAATGTATTTTAATAGTTTAATAATCCCGAAAATATTGCTTTTTGAACGAATAATGGCACTAATAACCTTGATTATGTTCTCTTCTTTTACGGTTATAGTTATTGATGCGAGAGGATTATTTGCTTGCTCTGCACGGCATTCAAATTTTTGTCTATCAGAAGTTAAGACGAAAGTTATATAGCCATCTAAATTACGTAAATACAGTTCTACTTCCTGGCCTTCTAAATCTTTACCAATCTTTTCAAACGGCTCATCTAACCCGAATAAATCCACGAGCATGGTGGCTAATCTCGCAATATTAAGAACTTTTGTTTCTCTAACAAGGTTTTCTGCTTTGAGATTCCGTTTGACATCTTCAATTTCTGGGATCTTAGGTACACCTATATTATGATGAAGATTTGAATGTAAATTATATTAGTATATGAGCAGTTAATAAAAAAGATTTATTACCAAAAAGCCATAATCGTATAAAACACTTTTTTATGGCTATGTCCACCTTACAACCTCTACCACAATTCTCATATAAAATACATCCTAGTTCACTCTCAATTAAACTAAAAAATACCCCCCTAAATAACTTTATATTTCTTTTTTGATTTCCATAATAAATAGGCTCTATTTAGGAGAATTATATGACTTCTCTAGTTAAGCCCTTAAGTAAGCACGTGAAAATCCTTCTTTTTGTAGTGTTAATGGCTGTAGCTTTTAGAAGTCTTGGAATTAGTATCGTTGATATGGGCTTACCATCTTTTGTTTTAAGTTTAGCTGGTTCACTTACTTCTTATGGAATAATAATTGGGATCTTTTCGATTACTCAATCCATTTTTCAATTTCCTTATGCGTTTGCATCAGATAGGTTTGGAAGACGAAAAATTGTATTTATTGGAATTATTATCTACATTATTGGCACTTTCTTGTGTTTTTTCGCCCAAGATATTTTTCAATTAATAATTTATAGAGCGATTCAAGGAATTGGAGCATTTACCTCAATCTTACAAGCGATTATCGGTGATGTTTTTGAAAAAGATCAACATGGTAAGGGAATGGGCTATTATTCATTGGCTATGAATATAGGTTATTTTGGAGGTATTTTTTTCGGAGGATATATTTCAAGTTATTTGGGCTTCAGAAATATCTTTTCTATTTCAGGTGTACTAATAACTGTGATTGCTATTTTTTTATTTATCGCATTAAAAGAAAGAGATAATCCGGATGTAATGAACAGCAATTATGAAGAAAATAAGCTATCATTTAATCTCAAAAGTATTAAAGTCTTGTTCAAGAATAATCAATTTAAATTTTCTGTTATGCTTAACTGTGTAAGATGGTTTTTATTTGGAGGAATTGTTGTTTATTTAATTTGGGTTCTGCAGGTACAATTTCTTTTAGATCAAATCCAAACCAGTTATATTTTAATTTTTATTGTTGCTATATATGTTGCTTTTGTGTTTTATTCTAGTAAAGTAATTGATAAGCAAGGTCCCAGAAAAATAATGATTATTGGGCAATCTATTGTTGTCATTTTTGGAATTCCGTTTTTTATCGATGTTTTCATTTACAATATAATAATATTTGTGGTTCTTTGCGCAATTATCGGGATAGGAATCGCTTTATTCGATCCTTCAGGAAATGCACTTTTATTGGAAGTCATTGAAGATATTGATCCTGAATTAAAAGGGTCAGGAATAGGATTCAATAACGCAATTGGTTTCTTCTTTGGTGCTTTAGCTCCTATGGTCTTCAGTGTCATAGGAGAGTTACATATAATGGCTCCATTTTATCTAATAATCGCATTAATGCTATTTTCGGTCATAATTTCATATAAATGTATAGCTAAATGTTATTAGTTTTCCCACTCTCTACTCTTGATTATAATCGAAAAATTTAGAAAATCCAAAAGAAAACTTTAATAACATTTACTTTTTAATTAATTTGATATCTTACTTAGTAAGAAAAGAGAAAAATAATTCAAATTGTTGGAAAAAAATGGGAAAAACATTAACTGAAAAAATTATTGAAAGACATCTCGTTGAGGGGACTTTGGAACGAGGAACGGATATTGCAATAAAAATTGACCAAACCCTAACGCAAGATGCAACTGGTACGATGGCATATTTACAATTTGAAGCGATGGGGGTTCCAAGAGTACAAACTGAAATATCCGTGAGTTATGTCGATCATAACACTCTCCAGACAGATTTTAAAAATCCAGATGATCACCGATACCTTCAGAGTATTGCGGCAAAATATGGACTCTACTTTTCTCGACCTGGTAATGGAATTTGTCATCAAGTACATCTTGAACGATTTGCTCGTCCAGGAAAGACGCTCTTAGGAAGTGATTCGCATACTCCTACAGGTGGGGGTGTTGGGGGTATAGCAATCGGAGCAGGTGGCTTGGATGTCGCCGCAGCTATGGCGGGAGAGCCATTCCGGTTAAAGATGCCAAAAATAGTAGAAGTCCTTTTAATAGGAAAGCTGCCTGACTTTGTCTCAGCGAAAGATGTAATTTTAGAAGTCTTAAGGCGAATTGGAGTCAAGGGCGCAGTAAATAAAGTACTAGAATATGTAGGTCCTGGTATCGAAACACTCACCGTTCCAGAGAGGGGAACTATAACCAATATGGGGACAGAGACAGGAGCCACTACAAGTATATTTCCTAGTGATGAAATCACGAGAGAATTCTTGATAGCTCAAGAAAGGGAAGGTGAATGGGAGGAACTTTTACCTGATGAGGATGCCGTTTATGATGAAACCATTGAGATTAATCTAAGTGAATTAGAGCCACTTATTGCCGAACCACATAGTCCTGGAAATGTAAAAACTGTTAAAGAATTGGAAGGACTTAATGTAGACCAAGTATGCATTGGTAGTTGCACGAACTCATCATTACGAGATCTTAAAATAGCGGCAAATATGTTAAAGGGAAAAATAATTAGCGAGCATACCGTTCTAACTGTATCACCAGGTTCACGTCAAGTAGTTGATCACATGATTCGTTCAGGTGAGATGGCATACTTAGTGGAAGCGGGTGCAAGAATTCTAGAAAACGCCTGTGGACCATGCATCGGAATGGGATTGGCTCCAAAAACGGATGCTGTTTCTTTAAGAACCTTTAATAGAAACTTTTTAGGTCGCTCAGGTACTAAAAGCGCTAATGCATACTTAGTGAGTCCCGAGACAGCGGCAATTGCTGCAATTGAAGGAAAAATAACTGATCCGCGAAAATTCGGAAAATTACCAAAATTCGATATGCCCAAGAAATTTAGAGTAAATGATAACATGATAATCACACCCTTGCTTCCAGAAGAGGCTAAGAAAGTTGAAATCATAAGAGGTCCAAATATTAAACCGCTTCCGGAGTTTAATCCAATTCCCGATAAATTGGAAGGAACAGTTTTACTGAAAGTAGAAGATGATATTACGACAGATCATATTATGCCAGCGGGAGCGAAAATTTTGCCTTTACGTTCAAATATACCAGAGATTAGCAAATTTGTATTTAATGTAATTGATGAAAAATTCCATGACAGATCGTTAGAACAAGGAGGAGGCTTTATAGTAGGTGGAGAGAATTACGGTCAAGGTTCTAGTAGAGAACATGCAGCTATTGCACCTAAGTATTTAGGAATCAAAAGTGTCATTGTAAAATCATTTGCTCGCATCCACCTTGCGAATTTAGTCAATTTTGGAATTGTACCACTAACCTTTGTGAATAAAGAAGACTATGATAAGATTGACCAAGGCGATATGTTCGAGATTGATTTGTCTATGTTGGATTCAGGGAAGGCGACCTTGAAAAATTTAACAAAGAATGCTGAATTTGAACTCACTCATTCTTTGAGTCAGAAGGATTTAGAGGAGTTAAAGGCTGGTGGTAAACTTACTCTCATAAAACAGAAGTATGCCAATTAAGAATACATAAAATTCTTTTTTATATTTACTTTTTTTATGCGCTTTATCAATATAGATGATTGCACACTTAAAAAAAAACTCAGATAATAATAATGGATGATAAAAATTTATATATGGACTCTAAATTGCGATTTTCTTCTCGAGAAGGAAGAGTTCTTTCATCTTCATATATTCCATTAGCTCACGAGCCGGTATTCGATGAAATGATGAGAGAACTTAAAGGATTGTTAAAAAAATATGAGCAAGAAGGTTTGATTAAGCTAGAATATAATACCGTAATACACTATGGTCAATTATTATAATAACGCCGAGATCATTTTAAGTACCAATTAATTGAATCTGATACAACCTGGTCATTTAACTTCCCAATAACTTCTACTTTATTAAGCCCTTTTTTTAATTCAATCTTTGGAAATCTGAATATACAAAAATCCTCTTTTGGAGCTTTTCCTAAGGAATTTTCATTTAATAGCAATTCAATCTCTGCACAGTTAGAATAAATCTTAATCTCAGTAAAAGGATCATTACGTTCTTTATGACGACGACTAGTTATGTATATCATCGCCTGTTTGGTCCAGTTAGCTTTATAAAAGTAATAGACATCTTTCTTTAATTTTCGATCATAAGATACTATTCCTTTATCATTTCTACCGGGAGTATCTCCCTCATCTCTAAAAGAGACAGCAAAGTCAAACATATTCCATATGAAAGAACCCCAAACAAATGGTAACGCAACTATTTGCTTATAATTCTCCTCATGGACTATATTCTGCTTCTCTTCTGGATGAAATTTACCGTATGGTTTGATTTTTTCTTTTTCAGTAAGATTTTGCTGATGTTGAAAGATACTTGCTCCCGCCCCATATTCACTTACACAACAACCTCTATTATTTCCTACTTTATTTAACTTAACTAAACGGGGTCCCATATTCTTTGCTGAATTATAGTACCATCCAGGATAATAATTCCAACCTAGCAAATCTGTTATTCGATGAAGTTTTTTCCTAAAAAAAGCGGCAAATATCCCTGCAATAGCAGTTGGTCGTTTAGAATCTTCATTGTGAGCGATATGATTCAGTCTTTTAATTATTGTTACCGGATTTCGAAATTGAAAGAGTCCCAATTCATTTGCTAAACTCCATGTAAAAATAGAAGGATGATTATAATTTTGACGAATTAATTCTATTAACATAGTTCTACTATTCTCAAAAAATGCTTTAGAAAAATTAACTCGATCAACAATACAAAGTTCTGCCCAAACAAGAATCCCTTTCTTATCACAGATCTGATAAAAATAGTCAGAATGTTGATAATGGGCTAACCTTATAGCATTGGCTCCCATTTCCATTATTATTTGTAAATCTTCATCTTGATCTTCATAACTCAATGCCCAACCTTTATTTAAACGATCTTGATGCCTGTTAACTCCTCTAATAGCATAGGGCTTCCCATTGAGATAAAATCCTCTCTCAGCATCTACATGATAATAACGTAAACCAAGTGGTTGGTCTATATAATCGATTACTTCATTATTTTTAATTAATTCGAATTTAACAGTGTATAAGTAAGGATCATCTCTACCATTCCATAAATGGGGGTTCTCAATAGTTATATGTTGGACAACATCAATTATGTTATTAAATCCAATTTTCAAACTTTTTGTACTTTGCTTTATCTGTTCTCCTTTTGCATCTGATATGGTAAAATTCAAAGTTATTTCCTTAACATTTTGTTCCATATTAGATATTTTTGCTCTCAACTCGATATTAGCCTTAAGTTTTGATACTTGTTCTTGTTTTATATATACACCTGGAGATGCATAATCTAAAGGTGTGATACAAGTCTTCGCTTTTATTATAAGATGCACTGGCCTGTATAGACCGCCCATAATAGGAAAGTCTCCACTTAAAGGGGGTAAATCTACTCTCCATGAATTATCAACTTTCACAGCTAAGATATTTTCAGTATTGGTATTTAAATAAGGAGTAATCTCAAAACAAAAAGCTGAAAATGCTCCAAGATGTTGTCCTAATTTATTACCATTAAAATAAACATCTGCTACACTACCCGCTGCTTCAAATCGAATAAAAGCTCTATATTGATCAATGTTAGAAGGAATGCATATTGAAGTTCTATACCATCCCACACCTCTATAATATCCGGGATCAGACTTTTTAAAAAATATATTTCTTTTTCCTCCTCCATCTTGTACATCTAATGCATTCCATGTATGTGGTAATTCTATTTCAGCCCAAGCTCTATCATTAAATTCCGGTAAATATGCATCCTTAACGTCTTTTTTGATAAAACGCCAATTTTTATTAATAATTTTATCTCCTATCATAAACCTAATGCCATTTACAGTGATTTTATTTAATAGATGAGATTATTTTAGTTTTTCTTGATAATTTTACACTTTTTTCAATTTCTTTAATCAGCACAGATTGATTAAATTATTATCAAGACAAAATCTCAGAGGTGATATCCTCCAATGTTTTACAATTTGTCATTTTCATTGCTTTTGCGAGAGTTTGTTGGAGGTATTCCATATGGATACGAACTCCCTTTATTCCTCCACCAACTGCTGCTCTTACAATATCACGTCCAATTAGTACTGCTTCAGCACCTAATGCCAACATTTTCAGGACATCATAACCGGTTCTCACACCACCATCAACTAAAACTTTAACTTTATTTTTTACCTTCGAAGCGATCTCAGGCAGAACGCTTGCTGTTCCAGGTGTATGATCCAGGACTCTACCTCCATGATTTGAAATAACTATAGCGGATGCACCAGCTTTAGTTGCATCTAAAGCATCCTCTAAGCACATAATTCCTTTAATGATTACGGGTAGATGAGTTAAAGCGACTAAATTTTGTAAATCATCTACACCCTTTCTAAAAACGGGTTGATTATGACTGCTCATTGCGAAGGATCCACATCCATCAATATCAGTACCTACTGCAATACAACCTAATTTCTCTGCTTTTTGGTAAAACTCGATAATAGAATCTTGATCTCGTGGTTTGACAATTTTAACTCCCCATCCATTAGCCTCAGCAATGGCATCAAGTCCATACGAGTTTTCTAATGAATAGGTATAAGTATCCCCTCTCCAACCTATTGTGCCTGCTTCCCTACATCCGAGAACTATTGCTCTACAAAATTCTTTTTCAGTTATAACCTCATCACCACCGAAGCTGTTAACTCCTGCTACACTTGCTCCCATGATAGGCATACTAAGCTTTTTCCCAAAGAAATTGTATGAGGTATCTGCTTCAAAATGCTCGCCTATCAGTCTCATTTTTAGCTTATACTTTTTCAATGCGAGAATATTATTATTAAATGATGCCCCAGAACCAATTCCTCCAAATTTCAAGGGCTTTCCATAACTCTGTCCTTGACAGATTCTTGTAGAGTCTCCATCACAGATTTTATAAACTCCACATATCCCCATCATCTTTTTTTGAGCAATTCTACGGATTTCTTCCAAAGTATTTTCTTCAGACATATTTTCACCATTAACCATTATGTTTAATATTTAATGATTAGACTTTAAGGATTATACAAATAAATTATAAAAGATGGTTATTCTATGTGTTGTTACAAATTGAGGGAAAAATTGAGAGAATGGAAAAATATTAAAAGGTCAATTTATTTCTTTTTTCAAGGAGGATTCAATTATCATGGATAAGAAATTATTTAAAAAAACCTATAATTTTATATGTTCAAACTGTGGAGAATTTTCCCACACGCATCGAGATTT
>Ga0180433_10006458_pt1 | contig 15358 bp, 29 predicted proteins | sample SS_ome_8_FD_132980 | JGI IMG/M metagenome (GOLD analysis project Ga0180433, IMG submission 132980) | Hypersaline lake sediment archaeal communities from the Salton Sea, California, USA - SS_1_D_1 metaG | ecosystem: Environmental > Aquatic > Non-marine Saline and Alkaline > Hypersaline >... | reverse complement strand
GAATAAGTTTTTTTTGATCATGACAACCTTTACAATTTAAGGAAAAAATGTCAAATGAAAATACAAAATATTTTTTGTTCATGCAACCCCCTTGGGGGGTGCACTTTCATTTTGCCATCAACCCTTACCCATTACCCCGGAGTTCGCATTCTTCTTTTCTTTTCTTCTTCCTCTTTCTTCTCTTCTTTTTTCTTTGCTCTCTCTTTTTTCTTTGTCGCCATATCATATCCAACTAACTCTAAAATAGCCATATCAGCATTATCCCCCGGACGGGGCCCCAGTTTAACTACCCGGGTGTATCCGCCTGGTCTGTCTGTGTACTGAGGAGCAATTTCATCAAACAACACTTTCACTGCTTTCTTTTTATTCTTTAATTTTTTCAAAGCCAGACGTCTGGTATGAACACTTGGATTCTTTGCTAAGGTAATGAGTTTTTCCGAAAAAATTCTGGCTGCTTTAGCTTTTGCAGTCGTAGTCTTTATATGTTTGTATTTAAATAATGATGCTGCTAAATTTGTCAGCATTGCCTGCCTGTGAGCAGCATTCCTGCCCAGTTTAAACCGTTTCTTTCTATGTCTCATGATGCTCTTCCACTCCTAATAATCCATAGTATAAATCTTATTCATCTTTGAGATACTTTTTTACATCCATTCCAAAATGTAAACCTTTTTCGCTCAGTATCTTCTTTAATTCATGTAATGATTTTCTTCCAAAATTTCTGAATTTTAACATCTCACTTTCTTCTTTTTCTACCAGATCACCAATAGTTTTAATATTGGCAGCTTTTAAACAATTGTTAGATCGAACTGATAATTCAAGATTTTCAACACTCATCTTAAAAAGCTTTCTGATCCTTAAAATATCTTCATCAATTTGAGATTCCTTTTCCTCTTCTTCAGGTTCCACATCAAAACTGATAAATAAATTAATATGATCACTTAAAATTTTACCGGCGTAGGTTAATACATCTTCAGGAGTAACACTTCCATCAGTCTTTACCTCTAAAATCAGCTTCTCATAATCAGTTCGATGACCAACACGTGTATTCTCTATAGAATACATTACATTCTTTATTGGACTGAATATTGCATCAATAGGAATAGTGCCGATAGGATCATCAGAGTGTATATTCTCTTCTGCCGGCAGATATCCTCTACCTCTGCCAATTTTTAACTCAATCTCAATATTTGCATCTTTATTAAGTGTAGCAATATGATGATCCGGATTTAATATCTCTAAATCACTGCTTGATTCCTGAATATCAACAGCTTTAAATTCTCCAGGACCTTTTAAATGATATTTTACTGTCTGCGGTTTTTTATTGATCAGCTTAATACGGACTTCCTTAAGATTAAGGATTATCTCAGTTAAATCTTCTACAATTCCTGGAATGGTAGAAAACTCATGAACAATTCCTTCAAATCTTATGTGAGTAATAGCTGCTCCATGAATAGATGAGAGCAAAACTCGTCTGAAGGAATTACCTAACGTTACTCCAAAACCTCTTTCTAATGGTTGTATAATAAACTTCCCGTATGTGGAAGTATAGGTTGATTCATCACGTTCAACTTTTTCTGGCATTTGTAATATCATCGGATTCATTAATTTTACCTCAAATATTTCTATATTATTTTGAGTAAAGCTCAACTACCAAATTTTCGTTAAATTTAACTGGTATATCTGCTCTATTTGGAACTTCCAGATAGGTTCCAGTTAAACTTGCTTTATCGAGTTTTAGCCATGGCAGCTGATTCTCTTCTTTTATTCTTTTTATAGAACTATGAATAACATCCATTTTTCTGCTTTTTTCTTTAACCTGTATTTTATCACCAGGTTTTAATTCATAAGATGGAATATCAATAATCCTGCCATTTACTAAAAAATGACGATGGATAATCAATTGTCGAGCCATAGCTCTGGAGGAAGCAAATCCCAATCTATAAACGGTATTATCAAGTCTGCTCTCCAGCATTATTATCAGATTTTCACTGGTAATTCCTTTCTTTTTATTCGCTTTATTAAAAGTATTGCGAAACTGTAATTCCAGTAATCCATAATAACGACGAATTTTCTGTTTTTCTCTTAATTGATTTCCATAATCGGAAAGTTTTTTTATTCTTCTTCCCTTTCCAGCTTCTCCCGGAGGATAACTCTTTTTTTCAAAGGAACATTTATCTGTAAAACACCGTGTCCCCTTTAAAAACAGTTTCTCACCTTCTCTTCTGCATAATTTACATACAGGCCCAGTATACCTTGCCATATAAAAAATCTCTCCTTTTTAGTTTATACTCTTCTCTGTTTAGGTGGTCTGCATCCATTGTGTGGTATGGGGGTCACATCTCTAATAGCTGTCACCTCTAACCCTGTGGCTTGAAGAGCTCTGATTGCTGATTCTCTTCCTGAACCCGGCCCTTTGACCATCACACTGACTCTTTTTAATCCCAGTCCCTTTGCCACTTCAGCAGCTTCCTGTGCAGCCATTTGTGCTGCAAAAGGAGTATTTTTTCTCGCACCTCTGAATCCTAACTTGCCAGCAGATGACCAAGAAATAACATTTCCATAACTATCTGAGATTGATATAATTGTATTATTGAATGATGATTTTATATATGCCCGGCCATCTGTTTCAACAACTACCTTTTTCTTTTTTCTTTTCACAATTACCCCTTATTCTTTATACCTTAGTATTTATCTTCTCCTTCTGCCTTTTCTACTACGGGCATTTGACCTTGTTCTCTGACCCCGTACTGGCAGGCCTTTTTTGTGGCGTATACCCCTATAACATCCTATTTCCATTAATCGTTTTATATTCATGGTGACTTCACTTCGTAAAGCCCCCTCAACTTTATGATTTGCATCTATAACAGAACGAATTTTTGCTGCATCTTTATCTGAAAGATCTTTAACTCGAATATTGCCATCAACTCCAGCTGATTGTAGAATTTTTTTCGATGTTGTAAATCCAATTCCGTATATATAGGTTAATGCAGCTTCAATTCTTTTATTTTTCGGTAGATCTACACCTGCAATTCGTGCCACACTGTAACTCCTTTTTTTCTTTAATTTTTCTCATCCTTGTCTTTGTTTATGTCTGGGGTTTGTGCAAATAACATATAAAACCCCTTTCCTTCTGACTACTTTACAATTTTTACACTTCTTTTTAACTGATGCCCTTACTTTCATTATTTCCTCTTACTTATAACGATAAATAATTCTACCCCTGGATAGATCATAAGGTGAAATTTCAAGTGTAACTTTATCTCCAGGTAATATTTTAATGAAATGCATTCGCATTTTACCAGAAACATGAGCTAATACCTTATGACCGTTTTCTAATTCAACCCGAAAATTAGCATTAGGCAATGTTTCTAATATTGTTCCATCAACTTTTATAGGTGGTTCTTTAGCCATATATTACACCTTTAATCTAATTCTTCAATATCAATTGTTAATATCTCAGGCCCATTTTCAGTTAAAGCAACTGTGTGTTAAAATGAGCTGAAGATTTCCCATCTGCTGTCCTCACTGTCCATCCGTCATTATCAAAGGATACTTCTTTTTTGCCCATATTAACCATGGGTTCAATGGCAAAAACCATTCCCGCTTTTAAAACCGGACCCTGATGAGGACTTCCGAAATTTGGAATTTGAGGATCCTCATGTAAAGAAGTACCGATACCGTGCCCCACAAGCTCCCTTACAACGGAATACCCCTTTTTCTCAACATAACTTTGGATTTTATGAGAGATGTCAGTCAATCTGTTCCCTTTTTGAAACTCTTCTATCCCTAAATAAAGAGATTTCTTCGTTACTTTTAACAACTGCTTTTTATCTTCAGATATTCTTCCGACTTTAAATGTTCTTGCTGCATCAGAGAAATAACCATTACATTCCACACCCATATCAATACTTACAATATCACCATCTTGAATAATCGTATCTCCTGGTATCCCGTGTACTATTACATCATTTATTGAAACACAAATAGATGCTGGAAATCCGCGATACCCTTTAAATGCTGGAATTGCACCCCATTTTAAAATCTCTTTTTCTGCAACAGTATCTAATAATCGTGTTTCAATTCCGGCTTCTAATGTATCAAAAACAGCTCTAAAACCATTAACCAATATCCTGGCACTTTCTTTTAGTTTTTGAATCTCAGCTTTGTTCCTCAAAGAAATCACATATTCCTCATAAAGCTGCTTTTAATCTCTCATAAACTTCATCAATAGAGCCGTTACCATTAACAGAGGTAAATAAATTACGGCCCTTATAATAATTTATCAAAGAACGAGTTTGTTTTTCAAATATTTTTAATCTGTGTTTTACTGTCTCTGGATCATCATCTTCTCTGCGATATAATTTCCCTCCGCAATGGGGACATTTTTTATCATTTTCATTATCAACAATTACCGGACCACAATTTTCACATACAAATCTTTTAGATATACGTTTAATAATTTCATCTTCATCAACATCAATAAGTACAACAGCATCAAGGTTAATCTTTAACATACCTAATATATTATTAAGTTTTTCTGCCTGTACCACATTTCGAGGGAAACCATCAAGTATAAAACCTGCTTGAGCTTTTGTACCACTTAATTCTTTCTTAATCAAGTCAATAATAATATCATCAGGTACTAACTTACCCTCATTCACGAATTTTTCAACTTTTATGCCCACGTCACTTTTTTTTTCAATTTCTGCTCTTAAAATATCACCGGTTGAAATATGACTCCAACCAAATTCTTCCTGTAACTTTTTCGCCTGAGTTCCTTTGCCAGAACCAGGAGCTCCTAATATTATTAAATTTCTAACCATCTACTAAAAAAACACCTATTATTCTCATTAACACAGATTATCTTCTACCGCTTTTAATTCTTCCGGTCTTTAAAAATCCATCATAATGCCTCATCAACAAATGAGACTCTATCTGTTGTAAGGTATCCAAAGCTACACCAACCATAATTAATAAACTTGTACCGCCAAAAAAACCGGAGAACTGTATCGATACATTCATATATTTTCTTACAAAATAAGGCATTATTGCAATCACTGCAAAAAATAATGCTGCCGGAAACATAATTCTGGAAATTACATGATCAATATAATCAGCAGTTTTCTTCCCTGGCCTTACCCCAGGTATAAAGCCGCCCTGTTTTCTCATGTTTTCAGCAACATCAACTGGATTAAAGGCAATAGCGGCATAAAAATATGTGAAAAATAATATTAATAATCCATCAATGATCCAGTAAATAGGCGATTGGAGATCAAAATAACTTATAATATTGGCCACAAATTCACTATTGGGAAAAAACTGTTTTATTGTCTGGGGTAAAAACATCATTGCTTGTGAAAAGATTATTGCCATCACACCAAAACCGGATACCCTGATCGGGATATGTGAGGCCTGACCCCCGTACATTTTTCTCCCCACTACTCTTTTTGCATATTGTACAGGAATTTTCCTTGCACCTTCAGTAACTAATACAACTGCAGCGATAATTAAAAGAAGGAACCCAAAAATAAACAATTCTACAACAAATGCCCGATTGCCGCTTACGATATACTGCACCTCACTAATAATAGCATTCGGGAAACGAGCGATTATACCGATAAAAATTATTAATGAAATTCCGTTCCCTATACCTCTCTCGGTTATCTGTTCTCCCATCCACATAATTAATATTGTACCAGCACATAAAGTAATCATTACCATAAGCCGAAATCCGATTCCAGGATTTGCAACTGCTGCGGCACCGGATTGAGAAGGTGGTAAATTTTCCAATAAAACACTGACACCCAAAGCCTGAATAGCAGCAATAGCAACTGTTCCGTATCGTGTTATCTGGTTGATTTTTTTCCTTCCTTCTTCACCTTCTTTTTGAAGCCTTTGAAAATATGGTATTACTGACCCTAACAGCTGAATCATAATTGAAGCAGATATATAGGGCATTATACCTAAACCAAAAATCGCAGCTTTACTGAAAGCTCCTCCGGCAAAAACATCATATAATCCAAACAAACTGTTTCGATTCATAGCGAAAAATTCACTCAAAACTTCTCCGTTAATGCCAGGCATTGGAATATGACATCCTAACCGATAAAGGAGCATAATCCCAAGTGTAAACAAAATTCTGTTTTTCAGATCAGGAATTTTAAAAATTGTATTTATCTTTTTAATCATATATTAATAGCCTTTCCACCTGCTTTTTCTATCTTTTTAATCGCACTCCCACTAAAAGCATGGGCCTTAACTTCCAGTGCTTTCTTCAATTCACCATTACCAAGTATTTTGACTGGTTGATTTTGCTTTTTAATTAATCTTGCTTTATACATATTTTCCAAATTTACTTGTTTAGATCTAATCTTTTCCAGGTCCTGCACATTAACAATTTGATACTCTTTACGGAAAATATTAGTGAATCCCCGTTTCGGCACTCTTCGCTGAATAGGCATCTGACCACCTTCGAACCAAACACGAGATTTAGAACCGCTTCTTGAATTTTGACCGTTACTTCCTCTGCCACAGGTCTTTCCCTTACCAGACCCTATTCCTCTTCCTACTCTTTTATGCCTTTTCTTAGATTCCTTTGAATATTTTAAACTCCCTAAATCCATTGTTCCCTCATTTATTAATCTTTTCGGTCTTTACCAGATGAGAAACTTTATTTACCATTCCCTGTATATGAGGTTTATCCGGTAAAATAACTGTCTGATGTATCTTTCGTAATCCTAATGCTTTAATAATTTTCTTTTGCCTGGTATTTCTATCTATAGTACTTTTTATCTGTGTTATCTTAAGCTTTCCCATAGTACTCTCCGCACTTATTCAAAAATTTCCTTTAAGGTTTTACCTCTTTCCCGTGCTACAGTTAAAGCATCTCTTAACTCTAACAAAGCTTTCAGTGTGGCCTTTACAATATTATTCGGATTAGAGGAACCTAAAGATTTACTTAAAATATCCTGAATACCAGCAGATTCTACTACAGCGCGTACCGGACCTCCGGCTATTACACCTGTACCTGGTGAAGCAGGTTTAAGTAAAACTTTACTTCCACTACACTTACCAATTATCTCATGTGGAATAGTACCTTTAATAATCGGTATTTTGACCAGACTCTTTTTTGCCTGCTCTGATCCTTTAGCAATTGCATTGGTCAACTCACGTGCTTTTCCTAAACCTATCCCCACATGTCCATTGCCATCGCCAACAACTACGACAGCATTAAAACCAAATCTTCTACCACCTTTTACAACTTGTGCAACACGATTTATTTGAACAACACGTTCCTTTAAATCAAATTCTCCAGGATTAATTTTTTCCAAAATCTACTCCACTATTATATTGTTAAAATTTTAATCCTTCTTTTCTTGCTGCTTCTGCTAATGCTTTGACCCTTCCGTGATAATCATATCCATTCCGGTCAAAAACAACATTTTTAATATTTTTTTCAATAGACGTCTTTGCTAATTGAGCACCAACAATTTCCGCAGCTTCAACTTTATGTTTTGATTTTCCGACTTTCTCTTTTACAGATTTTGTAAGTGTCGATACTGTCAATAAAGTTTTTCCATTCAAATCATCTACCAATTGAGCATATATATGTTTCAAACTTCTGTAAACAGTCAGTCGTGGTTTTTCCGGAGTTCCATAAATCTTTTTCCGAATTCTTTTCTTCCTACGCAACCAATTTTTTACTTTTTTTGTCTGTTTATTACTACTCATAACTATATTCCCATATTTACACTTAAGCTGTGACTGCTGCTTTACCAGCCTTCTTTCTTACATGTTCATCTACATATCTTATCCCTTTACCTTTATAAGGTTCAGGTGGTCTGAAAGACCTGATTTTTGCAGCAACTTCACCTACCAGGGGTTTATCATAACCCTTTACAATAATTTTATTCTGTTCAGGTATTTCAATGTTGATACCATCCGGAGGTATAAAATAAATCGGATGAGAATAACCAAGATTTAAAATCACAGTTTTCCCTTCCACTTTAACATCATAACCAATTCCGCGTATTTCTAACAGTTTCTCATATCCTTGGGAAAGTCCGTACATCATATTATATAATAAACTTCTATAAAGCCCGTGCAAAGACTTAAAATATTTACTGTTATTTGGTCGTGATAAATAAACAGTATTCTCTTTAACTTCTACTTTAATACCTGAATGTATTTTCTGTTTCAGAACGCCCTTATCGTTTTTTGCTTCCACAATATTACCTTTAAATTTAAAATCAATACCTTCAGGTATTTTAATGGGGATTTCACCTATACGTGACAATTTCTACTCCTATTGTTTTAATCTAATAAATATAAAATAATATCTCTCCACCAATATTATTCCTTTTGGCTTCTTTCCCGGTTAAAATTCCTTTTGAAGTGGTTAATACAGCTACACCTAATCCGTTAAGAACTCTCGGTATTTCTGATACCTTCACATATTGTCTTATTCCAGGTTTACTTACTCTTTTCAGCCCTTTTATCACATTATTTCCCTGATCAATATATTTCAAATATAAACGCAACGTTCCCTGTTTGTTATCTTCAATTACAGTAAAATTTTTAATATATCCTTCATTTACCAATATCTCAGATATTTTCTTTAGTGTATTTGATGCAGGTATATCAACCTTACTGTGTCGGGCTGTGATTGCGTTACGAATCCGGGTTAAATAATCTGCAATTGGATCATTCATCGACATAATTAATACTCTCCTACCTATTTACCAACTAGCCTTTTTTATACCAGGTATATCTCCAGATAATGCTAATTCTCGAAAACAAATCCTGCATAAATTGAATTTTCTCATATACCCCCTGGCCCTGCCGCATCGTATGCATCGATTATATTCTCTTACCTTATATTTCTGCTTTTTCTTTTGCTTCGCAATTAACGCTTTTTTTGCCACTTAAAAACCTCTTAATTTTTAATAACAATTTCTATCTTTTTTGAAAAGGCATTCCTAAAGCCTTCAATAAATAATAGACATGCTCATCTTTTCCAGAATCTGTTACAAATGTAATATTAAATCCTCTGATTCTCTGTACATTTTCATAATTGACTTCCGGAAATATGGTCTGTTCTCTAATTCCCATAGTAAAATTTCCTTTTCCATCAAACCCACTATCACTTACACCTCTGAAATCCCTTACTCTGGGAAGGGCAACATTAAACAAACGATCCATAAATTCATACATTCTCACTTTACGTAATGTTACCTTACAGCCGATCTTCTCGCCTTTTCGAATCTTAAAATTTGATATATCTTTCTTAGCTTTTGTTATAACAGGTTTCTGGCCACTTATAACTGTCAACTCCTCAACTGCTTCGTCTAATAATTTGGGATCTTCTACTGAATCACCCACACCCATATTTAAGATTATTTTCTTAAGTTTAGGGGCTTGCATTATATTTTTCATTTTAAAATGTTTTACCATTGACGGTAAAACTTCTTCATAATATTGTTTTTCCAACCGTGCCTGATTTTTTTCATTTTTTGCCATCTATCCAATATTCCCTTAACTGTTTATATATATTAAGACGCTTAAAACATTTCTCCGCAATTCTTACATGTTCTTACTTTTTTACCATCCTCTAGTTTTTTAGTCCCTACTCTTGTGGGTGTGTCACATTTCGGACATATTACCATTACATTCGATGCATGTATAGGAGATTCTTTTTCAATAATCCCACCTTGAGGGTTCTTCTGAGTAGGACGAGAATGTTTTTTAATAAAATTTATTCCCTCAACTATCACTCTGTTATCTTTTGGTAATACTTTTAAAACTTTTCCAGTTTTACCTTTGTTATTTCCTGATAATATTAATACCTTATCACCTTTAACAACTTTCATCCTTTAGCTGCTCCACTCTTTTTTATAACACCTCTGGTGCCAGAGATACTATTTTCATAAAATGTTTTTCTCTCAATTCACGTGCTACAGGTCCGAATATTCGAGTGCCAATAGGTTCATTTATGTCATTGATCAGCACTACTGCATTATCATCAAATCTTAAATAAGATCCATCATTTCTTGAGATTTCTTTATTTGTTCTCACAATAACAGCTCTGCTTACTTCACCGCTTTTGACTGTCCCACCTGGTATTGCATTCTTTACGGTAACAACGATTATATCTCCAATAGTTCCATATCTTCTTTTTGAACCGCCTAAAACTTTTATACATTGCACTTTTTTTGCACCCGTATTATCTGCAACGTCTAATTTTGTATAACTTTGAATCATTTACCTGTTCTCCACTTCACCGTTATTTGGCTTCTTTAATTACTTCTACTAAACGCCATCTTTTGTGACGGCTGATAGGTCTTGTCTCAGCAATTCTAACAATATCCCCTTCCGAACACTTATCATCTCCGCAATGAACCATAAACTTTTGTGATTTTTTAATATACTTTTTATATAATGGATGTTGTACTTTTCTTGTTACCTTGACAACTATGGTTTTTTCCATTTTATTACTTACTACTTCACCTCTGAATTCTTTTCGTTTTGGTCTTTCGTCCATATTCTCTCTCCTCATACCACTTATTCTTTCTTTTTCCTGATTCCCAGTTCATATTCCCGTAATATTGTCTTTAACCGTGCTATATCTCGTTTAATATACCGAATCTTCAAAGGATTATCCAATTGATGGGTCACCATTTGATACTTTAAATTTTCCAATTCATCAATTGTATCCTCTAATAATATTTCAATCTCTTCTTTAGGTAACTGTTTAAGTTCATCCATTTTTAACATTCGCTCATTCTCCCCTCTCTACTTAGCTTCTACAATCTTTGTTTTCATAGGCAATTTATGAGAAGCACGTCTAAAAGCTTCTTCCACAACCTCACTGGTTAACCCTTCTAATTCAAATAATATTCTTCCTGGCTTAACAACTGCTACCCAATACTCCGGTGACCCTTTACCTTTTCCCATACGTGTCTCTGCTGGTTTAATTGTACAGGGTTTATCCGGAAAAATCCTTATCCACAGTTTACCACCGGCCTTAATATATTTTGCAATTGCAACTCGTGCAGATTCAATTTGTCTACTTGTAACCCAACTTGGCTCCACTGCTTTTAATCCATAGGTGCCAAAATCTACATTTGTGCCTCTATTGGCTTTCCCCCTCATTCGCCCTCTATGCTGTTTTCTCCATTTAACTCTTTCTGGAATTAACATTATAAAATCTCTCCTCTACAAATCCAAACTTTTACTCCAATTATACCATATGTCGTATAGGCTGTGGCCTGAGAATAATCAATATCAGCTCTGAATGTATGCAAAGGAATTTTACCTTCCCGGTATTCTTCACGTCGTGCCATCTCAGCGCCACCTAATCTTCCAGAACAACAAATTCGTACTCCCTCAGCCCCCATTCTCATTGTTCCGGTCATTGCACGTTTCATTGCTCTCCGGAACGATACTTTTGCTTCCAACTGTCTGGCAATATTCTCTGCAACTAATCGTGCATCCAGTTCAGGTCTTTTCACTTCATTGATATTTAATTGAACTTTCTGAGAAGTTAAACGCTGTAATTCTTCTTTTAATTTATCAACTTCAGATCCTTTTTTCCCAATCACTATTCCTGGTCGAGCAGTATAAATAGTTAAGGTTATCCGTTTTGGTGTTCTTTTAATTTCAATTTTGGATATACCTGCATTGGATAAACGATTTCTGATATATTTTCTAAGAAGTATATCCTGTCCCAATTTTTCACCAAAATTCTTTTCATCAAACCAAAGTGAATTCCACTGTTTATTTATTCCCAATCTAAATCCTATTGGATGAGTTTTTTGTCCCAAGAAATCCTCCTACTTTATTGCATCACTTAATATAATTGAAATATGACAAAGTCTTTTTCTTATTATTGAAGCTCTCCCCATTGCCCGCGGTCTGTACCTCTTCATGGTGGGACCTTCATCAACCCAAACAGACTTAATAACTAAATCCTCAGGATCAATATTTGGTGCATCTTCAGCATTCATAAAATTAGAGACCGCAGAATGCAGCAGTTTTCCTATGGGTTTTGAAGCTTTTTTGTTTGTAAAATGCAGATAATTTAAAGCTTCTTCAACTTTCTTTCCTCTGATCATATCTGCTACCAACCGTACTTTCCGGGGCGCTATACGAATATATCGCGCATGTGCTTTTGCTTCCATCTTAATTATTTACCTCGCATATCTTCTTCTTTTTTTCCACCATGGGCTCTAAAAATTTTACTTGGAGAAAACTCACCCAGCTTATGTCCAACCATATTCTCAGTAATAAAAACAGGTATAAACTTATTTCCGTTATGTACTGCAATCGTATGCCCTACGAACTCAGGTGATATAGTAGAACTTCTCGCCCAGGTCTTAATTACTTTCTTTTCATTCGATTTATTTAATTCTTGAATTCTTTCAAAAAGTCTTTCATCAATAAACGGACCTTTTTTAACTGAACGTGGCATTTCGGGCTACCTCTATTTTCTTCTTTTAATAATAAATTTATTTGACTGCTTCTTCTTTGGCCGAGTCTTATATCCCTTGGTCTTTTTACCCCAGGGAGTAACCGGATGTCTTCCTCCCGATGATTTACCTTCACCACCACCCATGGGATGGTCAATCGGATTCATTACTACCCCCCGGACTTTTGGTCTTTTCCCCAGCCAGCGTGATCGGCCTGCTTTTCCCAGCGTTATATTCTCATTGTCTGTATTCCCTACCTGACCGATTGAGGCTCTACAGGTCTTTAAAACCATTCTCACTTCACCCGACGGTAATTTCAATTGTACATATTTGCCCTCTTTAGCTACTATTTGAGCATAGCCACCAGCACTTCTTACGATTTTACCGCCTTGTCCAGGATTTAATTCAATATTATGTACACTGGTACCCAGAGGAATATTATCCATAGGCAAACAGTTACCGATTTTAATATCTGCTTTTTCACCTGATATTAACTCATCATCAACCTTAAGACCTTTGGGCGCTAAAATATATCGTTTCTCTCCGTCAGCATAAAAAAGCAACGCAATCAAAGCGCTTCGATTCGGATCATATTCTATAGCAGCAACTCTTGCCCTAATCCCGTCTTTATTTCTTTTAAAATCAATAATTCGGTATTTTCTTTTATGACCTCCGCCCCTCCGGCGCATAGTCATCCGGCCTGTATTATTTCTCCCGCCACTTTTCTTCAAAGATCTGGTCAGATTTTTTTCAGGTTTCTTCTTGGTTACTTCATCAAAAGTAGAAACAGTTTTAAATCTCTGTGACGGTGTTATTGGTTTAAAACTTTTTATTGGCATAATTAACCACCCTCAATAAAATCGATTTTATCATTTTCTGCTAAAGTTACTATTGCCTTTTTCCAGTCTGCACGTTTTCCTTCAAACCTACCCATACGTTTCAGCTTGCCATTCATATTCATAGTCGTTACTTTTGTTACCTTAACTTCAAACTTTTTCTCCACAGCTCTCTTGATATCAATTTTATTTGCGCCTTTATCAACGACAAATCCGTATTTATTCTCTTTTTCCTGAAGTTCAGATAACTTCTCAGTGAGAATAGGTCTGATTAATATTGTTCTTCCCTTTTTCACTTAACTAAAACCTCTTTAATCTTTTTTAATGAACTTTTTTGCAGCACAATAGTATCTGCTTTTAAAATATCTCTGGTAGAAAAACCAGTTGCATCTTTCATGTCCACATTTTTTAAATTTCTGCAGGACATCCATAATTCTCTCTGATAATCAGCAGTAATCAATAATATTTTTTCAGTATCTATTTTTAAATTTTTAAATATCTTCATTATATTTTTTGTTTTCGGCTCTTTAAAAGAAAAATCCTCAATGATTATCACTTTTTTATCTTTTGCCTTGGATGATAATGCGGATCTTCTGGCCAACTTCTTGGCTTTTTTATTAATTTTCATTGAGTAGTCTTTCTTAGACGGACCAAAAGTAATGCCACCGCCTATCCATATCGGCGAATTGTTCGATCCGGCTCTGGCCACTCCTCTCCCTTTCTGTGACCATGGTTTACGGCCCCCGCCCCTTACCTGTGCCCGTGTTTTTACCTGTGCATTTCCCTGTCTTCTATTGGTCATTTCAGCATTTACTGCTAACCAAACTATATGCTCATTTGGCTCAATTTCAAAAATTTCGGACGGTAAAGTCGCTTTTGTACTGGTCACCGAGCCATCAGTTTTATATACATCCAATTTCACTTATACACCTATCATTTATCACTTATTCATGAGTTATTTCAATTATGCTGTTTCTCGATCCGGGAACACTGCCTTTTATTAATAACAGATTTTTTTCAGCATCAATTTTCAGAATCCTCAGATTACTGATTGTAGTTCTTGAATTTCCCATTCTTCCAGCCATACGCATACCTTTGAATACTCGTTTAGGATCTGAAGACTGACCTATCGAACCCGGAGTCCTGAGTCTATCGGACTGACCATGTGTCTTAGGTCCTCCCCGAAAATCATACTTTTTGACCACTCCGGCAAAGCCTTTCCCTTTAGAATATCCGGAAACTTTTATAATATCGTTCTCATTGAATATATCTACTTTAATATTATCCCCTACTTTTACATCTCTGTCAAAATCCCTGAATTCTTTTAATATTCGTTTCGGGGCAACATTAGCTTTTTTAAAATGGCCTTTTTTGGGCTTATTAACCAGTTTCTCTCTTATGTCCTGGAATCCTAATTGTACTGCACTATAGCCATCAGTTTTTTCAGTTTTTATCTGAACAACATCGCAAGGCCCGGCTTCAATTAAAGTTGCACTAATTGATTCTCCATTTTCAGTAAAATACCGGGTCATTCCGATTTTTTTTCCAATTATTCCAACCATACTTTTCCCTGTTAATCGTTTTATTGAATTAAACCTTAATCTCTACATCAACACCTGCAGGTAATTCCAGTTTCATCAATGCGTCAACTGTTTTAGGTGAAGTATTTAAAATATCAACTAATCTTTTGTGAATTCTTCTTTCAAACTGTTCACGTGATTTTTTATCTACATGAGGAGATCGTAGCACAGTATAAACACTTTTTTTAGTGGGGAGTGGAATCGGTCCCACAATCATTGCTCCAGTAGATTTTGCTGTTTTAACAATACGTTCAGCAGATTTATCAATAAGAATATGATCATAAGCTTTTAATTTTATACGTATACTCTGAGTTGCCACGATACTATTTCTCCTTTGTTTCTACTATTATTCAATAATTTTACCAACTACTCCGGCTCCGACCGTTCTGCCCCCTTCTCGGATTGCAAAACGAAGACCCTGTTCCATTGCTATCGGTTCTATCAGCTCTACTGTCATGTCAATATTATCTCCTGG
>Ga0180433_10006457_pt1 | contig 15358 bp, 13 predicted proteins | sample SS_ome_8_FD_132980 | JGI IMG/M metagenome (GOLD analysis project Ga0180433, IMG submission 132980) | Hypersaline lake sediment archaeal communities from the Salton Sea, California, USA - SS_1_D_1 metaG | ecosystem: Environmental > Aquatic > Non-marine Saline and Alkaline > Hypersaline >... | reverse complement strand
CAGGATTATAAAACCCAAACTGATAATAGCAGGAGCCAGCTCATATTCCAGGCACATAGATTTTGCCCGGTTTAGGAAAATAGCTGACGAAGTAGGCGCCTATCTTATGGCAGATACCGCCCATATTGCCGGACTCATGGTAAGCGGATACCATCCTGATTCAGTAGGAGTGGCTGACTTTACCACAGCTACTACCCATAAGACAATAAGGGGGCCAAGAGGCGGAATGATAGCGGCTGACAAGAAATATGCAGGCCTCATAGACAAATCGGTATTCCCTGGAATCCAGGGAGGACCGCTGATGCATATAATTGCAGCAAAAGCCGTAGCTTTTCATGAAGCCCTGAAAGATTCATTTAAGGATTACAACAGGCGCATAATAGAAAATTCAAAGGCTTTATGCGAGTATATGAAAAATGAGGGGTTCAGAATCGTATTTGGTGGAACTGACAACCACCTATCCCTGCTGGATTTAACCAGCAAAAAAATAACCGGTGCCGAAGCGGTAGAAACACTGACTTTCGTAGGCATAATAGTTAATAAGAATGTGATACCATTCGATAAACTCCCGCCAACGATAGCAAGCGGTATAAGGATTGGTACTCCTGCAGTCACTACTCAGGGGATGGGGGTTAAGGAAATGCATAAAATCGGGGAGCTAATCTCTTCAGCCCTAAAAAATAGGAGTAATAAGACAAAGCTGAACAGTATAAGGGAAGAGGTCAAAAACCTTGCCGGTGAGTTCCCTATCTATACCGGATTATAAAGAATCAGAATTCACCAACGATATCTCTTATACTCATAAGTCTTACAAGGTTAGAGCGTTCGGCTTCATCAAGTTTCATGGTTATATAATTGATTGTATCTGTCATATCGGGTATTAATTTATATTCCAGGGCATTAACTCTCCTTCTGGTCTCCTCGATTTCCAGGGCCATAAGCTGCAACATTTTCTCTTTCCCGGCAAGTTTGAGCAGCTTATCTATGAATTTATCAAAATTATTAAGAGCAATGTCCATTTCCCCGGAAGTATTTAAATAGCCATAGGGGATAATCTTATTGCTAACCACACTGGTGTATTCAGGTATATTGACGCTCATAACGTTTCTCCTCTCAACAGAAACCTCTATTTTTTTTGAAGGGAGAAGTAACTCCTGCTCGGTTTGATAGGCGCCCTTACCTGCTTTTGCCAGTACGAACCTCTCCAGTATGGACTGGAACTCTTTTTCTATTTCAAGACGGAGGTTTTTAACTTCGTCTATCAGGCCCAGCCATTGTCTCATAAGTTCGTCCCTTTTATCTTTAAGAAGCTTATGCCCCCTGCGGGCAAGACTCAGTCTTCTCCTGAGCCGTAGAAGTTCCATCCTGTTGGCATTAACATCCAGAAGCATCCAGCCACCTCAATCCTCTTTATTATTCTCGGTTTTGAATCTTGAAAAATATTTATTAAGATACTCGGTACTTACCCTCTTTAATTCACCTCTCGGAAATATGCTTAAAAGCTTCCATCCAAGATCAAGCGTCTGGTCTATTGTCCTGTTCTCATATTCATCCTGAGAAACATACTCCGCTTCAAATTTCTCTGCAAATTTAAGATACAGCTTATCCGTATCGGTAAGTGCCGCCTCTCCAAGTATCACTGCCAGTTCTTCTACTTCTTTCCCGCGTGCATATGCGGCATATAACTGGTTAAAAATATCTGCATGGTCTTCCCTTGTTTTCCCCTGGCCTATTCCCTTATCCTTAAGACGTGAAAGCGACGGTAAAACATCTATGGGCGGAGATACCTTTTTCTTATGGAGAGATCTTGATAATATAATCTGCCCCTCGGTTATATAACCAGTAAGGTCCGGAATGGGATGTGTCTTATCATCCTCCGGCATTGAAAGGATCGGAATCTGGGTTATTGAGCCCTTCTTTCCTTTAATCCTGCCTGCCCTCTCATAAATAGTAGCTAGGTCGGTATAGAGGTATCCAGGATATCCTCTTCTTCCCGGAATCTCCTTCCTTGCAGCAGAAATTTCCTTTAAAGCTTCGCAGTAATTTGTCATATCCGTTAATATTACCAGTACATGCATATCTTTTTCAAAAGCAAGAAATTCAGCAAAGGTAAGTCCAACCCTTGGCGTTGCAACCCTCTCAATAGCCGGGTCATCAGCAAGGTTTAAAACCAGCACCGATCTATCTATAGCCCCTGTTTTCCTGAAATCATTAATAAAATACTCGGATTCCTCAAAAGTAATCCCGATGGCTACGAAAACTACAGCAAATTCTTCCTCATCGGAAAGAACTCTTGCCTGTCTTGCAATCTGTGCGGCAATACGGTTATGGGGTAATCCCGAACCGGAAAATATTGGCAGCTTCTGACCCCTTACAAGAGTATTCAGCCCATCCAGGGATGATATTCCCGTCTGTATGAATTCATTGGGGTAATCCCTGGCATACGGGTTTATTGGTGCCCCGTTTATATTCCTGCTCTCTTCCGGGATAATTCTATCATTTTCGGTCAGTGGTTTCCCGAGCCCGTCAAAAACCTTTCCCAGTATATCGGAGGAAAGGTATATATGAGTACCCCTGCCCATGAAGCGTACCCCCGTGCCCATAGAGTTAATCCCTGATGTTCCCTCAAAAACCTGTACCAATGCCCTGCTTCTGTTAACTTCAAGCACCCTGCCATTTCTTTTTGTTCCGTCATCAAGTCTTATCTCGACCATCTCATCATACTTTACACCTTCAACGTCCTCCACGAGAAGAAGCGGTCCGGAGATATTCGTAATACTTTTATATTCTTTTAACATTCCTACTCCTCTGCTATAGAAGCAAATTCTTTGTCTATATCTTCTTTAATTTTATCAATACTATCTATTTCGTCTTTCTTTACATATTTCATCCTGGCTATCTCGTCCTTAACTTCCATATTCTCTATAGATTTTATATCGGCACCCATTTCAAAATATTTGCCCGCCTGTTCATAAAAATAAATAATGACACCCATCATTTTATGCTGCTTCTCTATGGATGAATAAGTATCTACTTCGTGAAAAGCAATCTGGTGAAGGAAATCTTCCCTTATTATTCTTGCAGTAAGAAGTATTAACCGGTCTGGTCCGGATAATGCTTCAAGGCCTACAAGACGGACAATCTCTTCAAGTTCCGACTCCTTTTCAAGTATTCTCATTGCCTCTGCCCTTAGCTCGAAGTAATCCCTGTCAACATTTTTGGTGACATAATCTTTTATATTATCAATATAGAGAGAATACGAGTTTAACCATGAAATTGCCGGGAAATGCCTGCTGTATGCCAGATTCGCCTCAAGTGACCAGAAAACTTTTACCACCCTTAATGTTGCCTGTACCACAGGGTCGGAAAGATCGCCTCCGGGAGGTGATACGGCACCGATAACTGTAAGAGCACCCGACCTATCTCCACTACCGGAGATGCATTTGACAATACCGGCTCTTTCATAAAATGAAGCAATCCTTGCCCCGAGATACGCCGGATATCCTTCCTCCCCCGGCATTTCTTCCAGTCTGCCTGACATTTCCCTTAATGCTTCTGCCCACCTTGAAGTCGAGTCAGCCATAAGAGCTACGGAATAACCCATATCCCGGAAGTATTCTGCTATTGTTATACCTGTATATACGGAAGCTTCCCTTGCTGCAACCGGCATATTTGAAGTGTTTGCAATCAATACGGTCCTCTTCATCAGAGAAATTCCGGATTTGGGGTCAACGAGCTCCGGGAATTCCATCAGGACATCCGTCATCTCATTGCCTCTTTCACCGCATCCTATATAAACTATAACTCCGGCATCAACCCACTTCGCCAGCTGGTGCTGTATTACTGTCTTGCCGGAACCGAATGGGCCGGGTACGCATGCGGTCCCGCCTCTGGCAATAGGAAAGAATGTATCAATGACTCTCTGGCCCGTGAATAGCGGCATATCCGGGCTAATCTTTTTCAGATAAGGCCTCTGCTCCCTTACAGGCCATTTCTGAACCATATTTATTTCTAAATCACTATTCCCGTCATTTATAACCGCTATTGTGTCTTCGATTTTAAACTCACCCTTTTTTATTGACTTTATTTCACCTTTTACCCCGGTGGGGACCATAATATAATGTTTTATTATTTCAGTCTCATTAACGTAACCAAGAAAATCTCCATGGCTTACTTTATCTCCATCTTTTAATAACGGTTCGAACTTCCATTTTTTCTCCCTATCCAGAGCCACTGCCGACACTCCTCTGGAAATAAAATTACCTGCCTTTTCGTATATCTCACTCAGCGGCCTCTGAATTCCGTCATATATGGATTGAATAATACCGGGGCCAAGCTCGACTGTTAAAGGCCCCCCGCTTGGATAAACCGGTTCCCCGACTCCAATACCTCCCGTTTCTTCATAGACCTGTATTGAAGCAAGGTCCTTATTTATCTCTATTATCTCACCCATAAGCCGCTTATCCGAAACATAAACGATATCATACATCTTCGAACCCTGCATATTTTCTGCTACAATAAGCGGACCCGACACTCTTACGATTTTCCCTAAATCACTCATTTATTTTCTCCCATACTCCTTCTCTGACATTATATCCGCACCAATAGCTTTAACAACTACTCTCCTTAAATTTTTTAAAGCGTAATCATTCCTTTCTCCAAGACCGGGTATAACTACAATTGAGGGCTGGAATCTACCCTCGTACTTCTTAATCAGGCTGTCGAGTTCCAGCGCTACCGTCTCGGTTATAAAAATAATCCCGTAACCACTTTCAACAAGTTCCTTTAACTTCTTTTCTACCTCGCTTACTTCCTCCATGCCGGGTTCCAGAGGGAAAACATCTATTCCCGCCGATTTAAATATTAACATAATATCTTCTTCCCCGAATGCGGCTATCTTTACTCTCATCTATGCACCAGCTCTCTCTTCTATTTTTTTGACATCAATGCCATAAATAACACCGGTAAATATTACAAGCAAAGATTTGAGTTCCATTTTTTTTCTAAAGAAGAACCGAAGAATCTTTTCTATATTTGAAACTGTATATTTCAACGGCTCCAGGATATTTATATAAAACAGGTTTTCTTCCCTCTCAAAAGGATAAAACATTTCCTCCGAGTCCAGCGCACCGGTTCCCCTGGCCACTATATCTGCATAATCCGTTCTTTTCATTTCCTTTTGAAAAATATCGAACCCCTTATTTTTAAGTTCCGCCATTAAACCGGCAGGAAGATAACCATTTTCATATAAAAAATAACCCTGGTCCGGCTCTTCTTCAAGATATCTGTTCCTGTAAATGTTTTTTATATTCAGTATATCAATTAAATGTTTTACATAACTTTTAATTAAATCGCTTCCAAGCTTTTCCGCAGACTTAAACATTTCGCGCATGTAAATTTTCTCCATTTCAAATTCAAGTATACGATAATCCTTTTCTCCCTTCCTGCCAGCCACCTCCAATATGAATTGCAGGGTAGCGGAAACTGATTCGCTTAAACCATTATATTTCTCTTCCCGGATAGCTTTTCTCAAACTGCTATAAGAATAAAACAAAGGTACGAAAAGTCCTTCAAGGTTTTCATCCAGGATAATCGACTTGAATATAATCTTCAAATTATGAAGAATCTCCTCAAAAAATAAAATTTCTCCCATAGCCATGTGGGAGGGCTTAAGCCGCCTGGATAAATAACCTGCAATCTTTGAATATTCATCTGTAATTACTTTTTCAAAACTTCCTGAATTTTCCAGCTCAGATGAATAAGCTATATAAACAGTGTCCCCAAGATTTTTAATCAATTCCTTGAGGTTCTTTGATTTTATAATCCTATCCATTTTGCCCTTATCCAGAAACTCCAGCTCCTTTACCTCCAGCTCAGCACATTCAAAAAGATAGGAATTATCATCCTTTATGTCATAATTTATACTTGCCAATCGTTACTTCTCCCCGCTATTTCCAAATAATTCCATTGCAATCTCCATCCTGATATCATCGATTTTCGAGTCTATCGAAATCTCAGGAGATATTCTATATAGAGCTTTACCCTTAATTATTTTTATGCCCTTTTTAAAATCAGGTTTTTCATCTGACTTTCTCAGGTTTGCGACAGAAGCTACCATTTCGTCATCGATTTTTTCCTCTTCACTTCCAATTACATAATAACCATCCTCTATATTTAGAGACTTAAGACTATTTTTAAGAAATTCTTTGTAGTCGTCTTTATTCATGTTCGAGAGTCTTTTCTTTACCTCGTCTATTACATCGTCAACAAGTCCGATTTTGTACATAAGTATCTTACTATTCATCTGCGATTTGATTCTTGACAATTCAATAGCCAGTTTCTCCCTATACCTGTTCCATGCACCAAGTTTACCGCTGCGATGTATTTCGATGGCCTCCTTTTTTGATTCCTCTATTATTTCCGAAGCCATTTTTTTCGCCTTTTCAAGCTCGCGCTTTTTTGCCTTCCCTGCTTCATCGATTACTTTTTTTGAAACGCTATCCAGCTTTTCCATTTAAATTCCCCCGTTAAAACTTAATCAAATTATTCAGGAAGAAAGTTATAAGAAGGCCAAGCACTGCATAGGTTTCTACCATTGCTGCAAAAATGACTCCCTTCATTCCTTCCGCCGGCCTTTTAGCTACAAGGTTTACACCGGCAGCACACACCTTTCCCTGGTATATTCCCGACGCAAGTCCCGTAAAAGCGATAGGCATAGCAGCCAAAAACAGCTGAAAACCCTGCGATAATGTAGCTACATTAGGAATATTGGCCATAAGCAAAAAGGTGGCAACAAACCCATAGAACCCCTGGGTACCCGGAAGCACCACCAGCAGGAATAACCTGCCGAACTTGGACGGGTCTTCTGAAAGAACCCCTGCCGCCGCCCTTGCAGGATAGCTTATTCCTAAAATTGAACCGATTCCGGCCATAATAACTGCCAGTCCTGCCCCTGACATCGCCAATACCAAGCCAATTGATAAATCTGACATTACTCCTCCTAAAACTAATCGATTATTGTTATATATCTATGCTCATCTTCTATATTTCTAAAGGGCCTCCCCCCGCCCATAAAAAATTTAGGGAAAAATTCGACATACTGTAACCTCAGTGTATGAACAAATCCACTCAGAACGCTGACTCCTATATTAAAAATATGTCCGAATAAAAGGGCTACGACAAGTATCAATATTCCCACGACCGGGACTGAAGCAAATTGAAATGCTATCTTATTAATTGCGACCCCGATGCCTGCAGTTACCAGGCCGAGAGCCATTAACCTGACATATGAAAGAAAATCTCCCAGAAAGGATGTCAGGCCGTTTACCACGGTAAGGTTTAGAAATCCCATAAAGATCCTGAAACCCCAGCCTTTAATATCACGTGCAGCGAAAAAAATAATTATTACGGCGCCTATTATGACAGGCCAAATAAGAATTTTTATTATGCCCGTTGAAAACAGGGGCCTGGATATAAGCTGCATATTTACAGCAATATCCGTCGATAATAAAATCAATACTACCGGCAAAATAATTATTATCCAGGGCAGACCGTCAAGAAATGCGCCCTCCCAGTCCCTGTTCCTGATATTATCAAAGAACTTTATAAAAAGCCCAAAAATGACCTGCACCACTCCCAGGGCCAGTGCTAATCTGAAAAAGTTCATAGAAGATTCATTTGACCTGACCGGATCCCCAAGAATCGCGAACCTTGAAAAAAAATCTCCCATACCAAGATAGCTGGGCAGGTCGCCAAACCACCCGTTAAAAACAGCTCCCGCAAAAATTGAAAAAATTGCCCCTGTAAAAATCAGCATAAGGAACTTCCTGGCGCTTTTTATTTTATAAGCAAATATAAGAGCAAGCACGGCAAGCACCAATCCATAACCTGCATCTGTCAGGCAGAGCCCGAGAAACAAAGCAAAAAACAACGAAACAAAAGGAGTTGGATCTATTTCAAAATAACGCGGAACTCCATAAAGGTCTACCACTATCTCAAAAGGCCTGAATATTGACCTGTTCTCAAGAATAACAGGGATATCCTCATCCTTATCCGGCTTTATTTCCACTGCTCTCGTAGACCTAAAATCATTGATAACAGAAATGATTTTTTCCCTGTCCGACCTCTTTACCCATGCAACATGGAATGAAACAGATTCAGTGGAAAACCCTGATTCTATAGCTCTATCAATCTCCAGATTATTCTCAATATAATCAAGATAAATGGTTAATGGTCTTTCATATTTTATGGAAAAATCATTTAGCTCGTTTTTTAGTTTTTTTATCCTCATCTTATAGAACTGGATACATTTTTCAATTTTATCCATGTTCTCTCTTACAGTTCCGATGTAACCGGCTATCCCCGATTCCCTGAATTCGATATCCTGCAAATACTTTTCAGCTTTGCTTCTGGAACTGTCGTGATATGCAATAAGCAAACAGAGGCTCCCTCTGCTGCCCGATAGCTTTTCATACACGATGTTATTTTTTTTTAGGTTCTCCAGGACTTCTTTTAGATCAACACCGCCGGAACCTATGATTCCCAGTTTTATGTTATATTTATCAGTTTCTTTTATGTCTTCGATCCTGCCCCTGTAGCATAGCCATTGTTCAAGCTGGCCAATTTTCGGTTCGTTGGAAGCGATTTTTTCTTCGAGGTCTATTATCTCCTCATTGATCTTAAAGATATTATTTATTATCCCCTCGAAATGAATACCCCCTAAAATATTTTCATACTCTCTTCTCTTTACTACGAGTTTCCCCTTACGCGACAGGACTTTTTTTACTTTTTTTTCTTCTTCCTCTTTATTTGAAAAAAGAATATCCAGGGCTCTTTTAACTTCTATATTATGCTCGCGGCTTATTCCGGAATCACCTATCTCCATACCGACTTTCCCCTTATAGGGAGAGAACTCTATAAGGAAGGGAATTTTCCGTAGTTTTTTTAAAACTTCCCCGGTATCAGATTTATGTGAAATGATAAAAAGTTTACTTACTTTAACGACTGACATTGCCTAAAATCCTCCGGGTAATTACCCCGATAGCTTTTTCCCGTTTATCTTTGCAAAGTTTTTCTATTTCATTTCGTTTGATGCCGTAATCTTTTTCCATCTTCTCTTTCTCACCTGCTGCTTCTTCTTTTGCCTTATTCTCCGACCCGGAAATCATTAATTCCACTTCTTCTCTTGCCTTCTCCAGTATTTTATCAGATTCCCTGTAGGCATCTTCGACAATCTTTTTATATTCTTTTTTTGAAGAGGCCTCTATATCTTTTGCCTTCTCTTCAGCTTTTTTTATCTGGCTAATAATGTCTTCAATCATTTTCTTAAAAAATTATTTTATTAATTATTCCAGAGGTTCTAATAAAACCAGCCCCTGTTGCATATTTTCAAAACCTATATCTAAAATATTCTCCTTATAATAGAGTCCATCAAATAACCGAAAATCAAATCAGTCAGAGAGTAACTTAACGTTTGCCCGATTATCTCCGGCTCTCCTTCTATCCCGCCTAATTCGGCAGCTATGCTTATTGCATCTTTATAATTTCCGATATCATCGATAAGCCCGAGCTCAAGAGCTTCCGTTCCCAGAAAAACCCATCCCGTAGCAAGCTCCTCTACTTTCTCGATATCCATACCCCTTGCTCCGGCAACATCAGAAATAAACTGCCTGTGGATTTCCTCAAGCTGTGCTTCAAATAGCTTTATTTCTTCTCTGGTGAGCGGCCTATCGGGACTCCCCACATCTTTATATTTGCCTTCTTTTATAGTCGTATACTTTACACCTAATTTCTCATACAGGTCTTCATAGTTGGGAATCTGCATTATTACCCCGATGCTGCCTACTGAAGAAGTGCGGTTTGCAATTATTTTATCTGCCGCACTCGCTACATAATATGCTCCGGAAGCACAGGTTTCGCTAACCGATACTACGACCGGTTTTTCTATCCTGCCTATCTCTTCGAATATTTCCTGGGAAGCCGCAGCGCTCCCCCCGGGACTGTTTACCCTAAGAAGTATTGCTTTTACACCCGGATTTGATTCGGCTTCATCAATCTGGCCCATTATTTCCTCAGGCGTAACAGTTCCTCCGCCTAAAAGATTCGAATAATTTTCTGCAGAAATAATGCCTTCAAGCCGGATTTCATAAATTGACTCGCCGCCGCCATAATAAGACCCTTCACTCAGGCCCCTCCCGAGTAGCCCCATTGCAAAACATCCGCCAGAAAATAACGCCAACACGAAAATACAGAGAAAAGTAATTCCTATTATCTTACCTGCACTCCATCCTGACATAATAAAACCTCCTTGCCATTCTGACCGTTCAACCATCATCCAGGGCAGACAGTAACTGCTATCCAGACCAGAATTTCAAAAAATATTCAAAATCCGTCTACAATAAATGTGGAAACTTAACCCATTTAGCAATGATATAATAATTATAGAATAGCTTCAAATAATTTTCAGGATTTTGGCTTGCAAAAGAAATAATCCGCCAGCTCGTATCCACTATCAAAATACACCCCTGTTTTTTTTGCAGAGTACTCGCTAAAACCTTCCTGATTGCTGCCCGGCTCCCTGGTGCTGTCATAAATCATGAAAGGAACCGGCTCGGATGTATGTGTCCTTTTCGATATCGGCGTGTAATGATCGGGGAGTATCATTATGCGGTAGCCCGAACCTCTCCTATCCATAGCTTTTACTATAGGACCTATGACCTGCCTGTCAATTGTCTCAATTGCCTTTACCTTGCAGGCATAGTTTCCCTGGTGGCCGCATTCATCAGTTGCCTCGATATGAAGATAAACAAAGTCCCTATCACTACCGAGTTCCTTTATTGCAGCATTGGCCTTGCCTTTGAAATTCGTATCAATAGTGCCTGTCGCACCCCTGACTTTAACCGGCTTTAGCCCTGCTAAAATTCCTATCCCATTTATGAGGTCTACAGCCGATATTATTGAACCCTTCAATTTATACTTATCATAAAAACTATCAAGCGAAGGCCTCTTTCCTTCCCCCCATACCCATATCGAATTTGCGGGATTCATGCCCCTGCTTATTCTCTTCCTATTTATAATATGCCCCTCCAGTATGCCTGCGCTTCTCTGCATCATTCCAAGAAGCACGTCTGCTGCAGGGCCTTCAGGCAAAAAATCTGTAATTTTCCTGCCTATTATATCATGCGGGGGTGTAAGCTTATTCCCTCCGTTGCCGCCCTTCCATATAATTATATTTCTATAACTTACGCCCGCATAAAAAAATATTTCACCGGTACCAAGATTGTTACCGACATGCTCTATCAATTTCCTGGCTTCACCAGATGTAATCTCGCCTGCGCTGTAGTCAACCATAACTCTGTCTGCATAATTTTTATCATCAGACAGTGTAACCAGATTGCACCTGAAAGAAATATCGTCTTCGGAAAGACTGATGCCAAGATTAACAGCTTCAATTGAGGACCTGCCGGTATAATATTTTCGGGGGTCATATCCCATTACGGATAGATTCGCAACATCACTTCCAGGAGCCATACCGTCAGGCACGGTTCTTACAAGCCCCATCTCACTTTTCCTGGCGATTTTATTGAGTGAAGGAGATTCCGCATACTCGAGAGGTGTCTTTCCTCCAAGCTCATCAATCCTGTAGTCGGCTACGCCATCCATCAGTATTATTATATATTTCATAAAACCCCTGTTTCTGCCTTTTTAAAAATGATTAATAATGATTTTCTAATTATGGCAAATAAGATAACATTTTTATTTAAGCTTTTACAGTCCCAGGATATCTGAAATAATATCTTTCATTTCATTGAAATTACAGACAGTCGAATGAAGTATTTCTTTTTCCTTCAGACTTTTTATCGTTCCCGGAACTTCCAGCCCGGAGATATCTGATAACACATCCAGTAATAAGAACTCATCCATACCTGCATATTTACTATCGATAGCAACACAAACACTGCCCGGGAATTTAAATGGGCTTGCGGTCGAAGCTATAACCGTTTTCGTGTCATCCCCGCTGTCCTTAAGATATTTCTGATAAACATTAAATCCCACTGCGGTATGCGTGTCTATCAGATAACCAAGATTCGAAAACACATATTTTATAGTTTCAGATGTTTCACTGTCAGCAGCAAAACCGCCATAGAAATCCGCCATCTCCTTCCTCATGCCATCCGTAACTTTAAATTCCCCTTTCCGGTTAAGCCCGTCCATAAGATTAACGATAGTTTTGCTGCTTCTCCCGGAAATGTCATAAAGAAGGCGTTCAAGGTTGCTTGAAACAAGAATGTCCATAGCCGGTGAGCTTGTTGCAATCAGCTTTCTCTTTCTGTCATATGTACCGGTTTTTATAAAATCATAAAGTACGTTATTCGCATTGGAAGCGCATATCAACTTATTTACCGGAAGCCCCATCTTTTTCGAGTAATATGCCGCCAGTATATTCCCGAAGTTTCCGGTAGGAACAACTATATTTATAGATTCGCCCCGTTTTATCTTACCTGACTCTCTCAGTTTTACATAGGCGTATATATAATAAACTATCTGGGGTATCAACCTTCCGATGTTAATGGAATTCGCTGAAGAGAATATATATCCTTCTTTATCCAGAATTCTATTAAAATCTTCATCGGAAAAAATTCTTTTTACCCCTCTCTGCGTGTCATCGAAGTCGCCCCTGACACCCACTACATATGTATTATCTCCCTCCTGAGTCCTCATATGTCTTTCCTGTATCCTGCTTATGCCGCCATGGGGATAAAACACGATTATTTTAGTCCCATCGACACCTGCAAAACCTGCAAGTGCCGCCTTACCGGTATCGCCCGAAGTAGCAGTAAGTATGACTACTTCCTTATCTATATTAATTTTTCTTACGGCTGACTTTAATAAATGCGGGAGTATGGAGAGGGCAATATCCTTGAAAGCAAGGGTTTCACCATGGAATAATTCAAGAAAAAAAACACCGCCTTTTTCTTTGATTGGCACAATCCCGGGATCATCAAACTTGCTGTCATACGCCTTATTAATGCAGTACCCGAGTTCTTCTTCCGTATAATCGGTAAAAAACTTCCCGATTATGGATAACGCGATATCCCTGTAACCCAGCCGGAATAAATCCTCGAAAGGGCGGCCTATTGCCGGTATTTCTTCAGGTATATAGAGCCCCCCATCAGCAGCAATGCCTCTGATAATAGCGCTTGAAGATTTGATCCTGCCTTCAAGACCGCGGGTGCTCTTATAATACATACTTATTTTTCTCCTTAAATGCTATGTTCCTGCTAATCTAAATCTTCTACCCTGATAATGCTCAGGACTTTACCAACTACATCAAGATTGGATATTTCTTTGATAGACTTATACAGATTTTTATTGATTACTTCGTGGGTTATAAATATCAGTCTTGCACTTTTTTCCTTATCTGTCTGCTTCTGGACCATTGAGTTAATGCTTACGCTATTTTTCCCGAATACCTCGGCAATTTTTGCCAGGACACCGGGCTTGTCCACTACCTCCATAAGGATGTAAAACTTATTTTTAGTATCGTCTATGGATCTGAACTGCTTTTTCGTGAAACAACTGGATCCATAAATTACGCCTTTCTTTTCCCTGTCAAAGTTACGTGCAATTTTAAGAACATCACCGGTTATTGAACTTGCTGTCGGCCTATCTCCAGCTCCCCTGCCGTAGCTCATCATTTCACCGATGTAATTCCCGTAAATATATACGGCATTGAAAGTGTCTTCAATCGAAGCAAGTATATGGTTTACTGGAACAAGTGCAGGATGGACCCTGGCACTTATTTCCCCATTTTCCTCAATCCCTATTGCAAGCAGTTTTATCCTGTAGCCCATATCCATAGCATTTTTTATATCATCATGAAGGATACCGGTTATTCCTTCCTTATACACATCGCCCAGGCAAACCCGCGAGTTGAATGCTATGGAGCTCAATATCGCCAGCTTGCAGGCAGCATCATAACCTTCAATATCTGACGAGGGATTGGCTTTTTCGGCATACCCGAGATCCTGGGCCTGCCTGAGAGTGTCGTCAAACGACAGGTTATCTTTCTCCATGCGTGTAAGGATATAATTCGTGGTTCCATTAACTATCCCTACTATTTTATTTATATTATTGGAAGCAAGAGAAGACTTTAAAGGACCTATTATAGGTATTCCCCCTCCAACGCTTGCCTCAAAAAGTATATCCACATTATTCTTCTCAGCAACCTCAATAAGTTCCTCACCTTTATTTGCCATAAGGTCTTTGTTGGCAGTCACCACATACTTACCTGCATTTAAAGCGCTTTTTACATACTCGTATGCAGGGTTTATCCCGCCAATCAGCTCTATAACAATATCAATATCTTTATCCCCGATAATATCATCCGCATTACCGGTTACCTTCACACTATCCAGGCCTTTTACAGAGGAACTTTTTATCTTCTTTAAATCCTTCTCCGCAATTCTCGTAATATTGATATTCTTATTTATCTTTTTCGCTATATAACTTTTTTGCTCCTGTATTAGAGAAAAAACGCCGCTTGCAATGTATCCGAATCCAATCATTCCAATGCTAACATTTTTCATTTTTTCATTTTTACTTTTCATATAACCTGACATCTCCTATCACCAGATCCTTATAAGTTTGCCTTTTTTTCCATAGCCAGCTTTTCCCATCTTCCACTGCGACTACCGCGTTCCTTGGCTGGCCGTTATAATTGCTGGACATTGCATAACAATAAGCACCCGTACTTGCTACAAATATAAAATCACCGCGCGATGCTACCGGTAATTTTATATCTTCTATTATGACATCCCCGCTCTCACAATGCTTGCCCACTACCGAATAACGCATCTCCTTAACTTCATTCTTCTTACCGGAATTTTTCTTATACTGCATCCTATTCGCGATATGCGCGCTGTATCTGGCATGGTAGAGCATTGGCCTTATATTATCGGACATTCCGCCATCTACCAGTACATATCTTTTTGAGCCGCCCATTTCCTTAATCAAACCTATCCTGTATAGCGTAATACCTGCATTTCCTACTATCGATCTTCCGGGCTCAAGGTATATTTTATCAAGTTTAATATTAAATTTTTTCTGGTATCTAACAACAGCATTATGAACTAACCCGGCCAGATCTTTAATACTCGATGGCTTATCATCCTCAGTATATTGTATCCCCATACCACCTCCGATATCTATGCCCGTCACTGATATTCCAGTTTCATCCATGATATCCCTTAAGAATTTAACCATAACCTCTATAAGTTTTTCATAGCACAATATATTGAATATCTGCGAACCTATATGGGCATGGATCCCTGCAATCTCAAGCTGGTTGTACTGCCCT
>Ga0180433_10006455_pt1 | contig 15362 bp, 14 predicted proteins | sample SS_ome_8_FD_132980 | JGI IMG/M metagenome (GOLD analysis project Ga0180433, IMG submission 132980) | Hypersaline lake sediment archaeal communities from the Salton Sea, California, USA - SS_1_D_1 metaG | ecosystem: Environmental > Aquatic > Non-marine Saline and Alkaline > Hypersaline >... | reverse complement strand
GCCTATCGCGCCATGGTCAGGGCCAAGGTAACGGCCCTGCGGCTGGTACAACTTGAAAAAAATGAAACTGAATTTCAGCAGCAGCTTTCAACGATGAAGCATTATCTTGAAATTGCCTATCAATATACCAAAGAAACAACACCCAGACTGCTTATCACCAACGGCGTGTCCGGAACAGGAAAAACTTACGTTTCACAACAGCTTTTAAAGCTTTCCCCTTTCATTCGTATTCGCTCCGATGTGGAACGCAAACGATTATATCCATCAACGGAAAAGCGCTATACATCCGAGGCAACGCATAACACATACGATTATCTGCATAAACTGGCCAGCAGAATTCTGAAAGCTGGCTATTCGGTTATTATTGATGCCACCTACCTGGAACATCAATACCGCAGGCAGGCATTGGAAGTCAGCCGATCCAGCCGCTCTCCATTTCTTATTATCAGCCTGCAGTTTCCGGTCGACATTCTGGAACAGCGCATTAGACGCCGTATTGAAATTAACAAGGACGCATCAGAGGCCACTATTGAAGTATTACATGGGCAACTGGCCAGGGCGGAACCTGTGACTGTTGAAGAGCAGCAATATACACTGGTCATCTCTGTTAATGATGATATTCTTGAAAAAATAATCACAACACTAGAGAAACTGTAATGATTTGTGTGCGTTGCATTGTTTCCGGCAAAGTGCAGGGTGTCTGGTATCGGGATACCACTCGAAGGAAAGCACAATCACTGTCACTCACCGGCCATGCCATCAATTTACCTGACGGCACGGTTGAGGTTGTGGCCTGTGGTCAGGAGACGCAGGTCAAGGCCCTGCAGGAATGGCTCTGGGAAGGCTCCCAATATTCCAAGGTATCATCCGTTGCCTGTGAATCTATTGAAGCTGGCACATCGAATCAATTCCGTATTGGATAGGATCTGATCAAATGCCTGGAACAGAGTCAAGAGCAAAGCTTGAGCAACTAAAACAGTTCTACCCGATGAACCAGTTACCGGAAGTACTGAATACTCATATCTGCAAGACAGCCATCATGCAGACATATGCTCCCGATGAAATAATTTTCAAACGCGGCCAGGGAAATGAGTTCATTTACTACCTGGTTGAAGGTGAGGTCAGTCTCGATGCGGGTATCCTCAAACCCGAAATTGTCCGCTCACACAGTTCCAGGTCAAAATTCACGCTGTCCAGCCAGCATCCGCACACGGTGACCGCCAGTTCGTTAACTAACAGCCAGATTCTCAGATTACCAATAGCAGTTTATCGCAACATCAGTAAAACCGTCGCCCATCTGCAACGTGACAAGGATGAAGGTGTTGAGCTCAGTGAAGATGTCACAGATAACGAAATCTATAAAAGCTTTATTGATGCCATGCATCGTGAAGAACCTGAACTGCCGAGCATGCCAGACCTGGCGCTTAGGGTAAGGCGTGCAGTCGATGACCCTGACAGTAATTCGCAGGATATTGCCAGTATCATCCAGCTCGACCCGGCCCTGACAATGCGCTTTATCGATGCTGCCAACAGTCCGGCATTTGCCGGCAAAGTCAAGATTAACAGTTGTCATGATGCGGTCACCCGTCTGGGTAGAAAAACCACCAGGCAGATGGCAATCAGCTTTATTCTTGGCAATATTTTCAAAACAGATTCAAAAGCATTAAACAAATACATGCACGATCTGTGGATACACAGCACACGTGTCGCGGCGATCAGTTACATCCTGGCCAGGAAAACTCCGGGGCTTGACCCTGACAACGCCATGCTTTGCGGTATCATCCATGACATAGGAACCATACCTGTAGTCAGCGCCGCACGACATCACCCGGAATTAATCAAACGGCCTGCTGTACTCGACAAGGCGGTTGATAACCTGCGTGGTGAAATGGGGGCCATGACCTTAAAAAAATGGCGTTTTGATGAAGAGCTTATCCATGCTGCGCTCAATGCAGAAAACTGGCTGTATAACAACGAAGGTGAAGTGAACTACACCGACCTGATCATCGTGGCCCAACTGCATACCTTTATCGGTACACCCAAGATGAATGATCTGCCGCGACTTGACCTGATACCGGCATTTCACCAGGTTGCCGGTGGCAACCTGACACCTGAAGAGTCATTCGGGATTATTGAAGAAGCAAAAGAAGATATTGAAGCGGTCGCAAGACTGTTGCGAAGTTGAGTTTCAACCTCACCTTCTCAAGTCGGAAAATATACCGTAATTCCATTCACGTACTGCCATTACCAGCGTAGTACCTTTTTTACCTGAAACGGCCAATCCGGCATCCTCGCTGTTCAACTGATTCAATTCCAGTAGCAGCTTATCCAGTTTCTTTTGTAACACCGCATTGGATTTCCTTGTCAGCATGGCATTGGCCACGATGAGTTTTTCTGTTTGCCGGTCAAATCTTGAATTAAAAATATCTTCGCTGACCTTTTCCTGGAAAAACTGCTGGATCGGGCCATTTTCTATCCAGTCGAAATTGGGAGATACCAACACCTTGATGCGATCCCCTGGCAATAATTCAACCAGCTTCATTTTATCCAGTGTGGCCAGATGATGTATCACATCGGTTTTTTCAATTTTATAGACCTTAAGTATATCTGCGATAGTCCAGCGATTCAGCACGCATACAGTCACAAGTAATAGCACCCGGTCACTGACAATGGTCTTTTCCTGCTGGCGGCTGAGCTTGAGCAACCGGGAAAACTCCTCATGCATCAATTGAACGAGATCCGAGAACTGCAAGTTGATCATCTGGCAAACCTGCTCAAAGCGTACAAGGGAAAAGTTTCCTTCAGCAAAGAGTCGTTTGACACTACCCTCCGATAGATTCAGGTGGGCTGCTACATCAACATAGGTTTTACCGTGGGATTTCAGGGCATGTTTCAGTGTTTCGATTAATTGTGCACTCTGGGGCATCGTCTTTATCTTTACCTGGTATCAGATTCTGTTACTGAATGTCATGAAAAATAGCACTTCTTCGGTAGTATTGGGTAATTCTTCCTGTTTCAGCGATTTTCTCCCTCGGCCATAACTGATGTGGCGTTACCAACAGGAAAGAAACCATGAACGAGACAATCACTTATACCATCAATGCTATCGGACAGGATGGCAAGACCTATGCACTGTATTTCGAGTGCTCAGACCGGGTGGATGCCGAAAATATAGTACGGCAGACCGGACTGCTGCCCGACGACGCCGGTGTCTGTGAAATGGTGACTGACAGCAGCCAGCGCCATTGGTCATAACAGGCTGCAAAAGCAGCCTTGCGGGGGACAGCGTATCATCAAACAGTAGGATTTTTTTCCGTGGCGTTTTATAGTGCGCTAACAAATTACAACAAACCACTTAAACCAAGGAGAACAGCATGGCTGGTAAATTTGAAATATACAAAGATAAACGTGGCGAATTTCGTTTCCGCCTGAAAGCAAGCAATGGTCAGAACATTCTTGCCAGTGAAGGATACACCAGCAAGTCTTCCTGCATGAACGGTATTGAGTCAGTGATGAAAAATGCTGCCGATGAATCCCGTTTTGAAAAGAAAGAAACCAAATCCGGCAAACACATGTTTAACCTCAAAGCGGGCAACCACCAGGTCATTGGCACCAGTGAATCCTATGAGTCTGTTGCCTCAAGAGACAACGGTATTGCTTCTGTGATGAAAAATGCTCCGGGCGCAAAAATCGACGATCAAACAGCCTGATCCCGGTTTCTGAATTACCCCGTCCCTTCCCTGATCCCTTCCCTGCTGTCTTCACAGTTCAAGGGAAGGGAAATTCAACAAGCCCCTTCCCGTAAATTCCTCTATAGTAAAAGTACAGCGTTATAACGAGGTATCTTATGCGTAAGTGGTTTTACTTATTACTGCCTGCATTACTGTTTAATAGTTTTTTAACCGGTTGCAGTACCAACCCGGTAACCGGCAAATCTGAACTGTCACTGGTTTCCACCGAGCAGGAAATCGCTATTGGTAACCAGCAATACTCGCCTTCACGCCAGACCCAGGGCGGTGATTATGTGGCTGATCCTTCAATACAAAAGTATGTCGCCAGTATTGGTAACAAACTGGCCGCTGTGAGTGATCGCAAGCTGCCTTATGAATTCAAAGTCATCAATGATTCAACGCCCAATGCCTGGGCTTTGCCTGGTGGCAAGATTGCGATCAACCGCGGCTTATTGACCGAACTGAACAGTGAAGCTGAACTGGCAGCCGTACTTGGCCATGAGATTGTTCATGCCGCAGCACGCCATTCTGCCCACAGTCTGCAACGCGGCCTCCTGCTGCAGGGAGCCCTGATCGCTTCCAGTATTGCCCTGTCAGATAATGAATATCGCAACCTGGCGCTGGCTGGTGCACAGATCGGTGCCGGTATGGTAAATCAAAAATACGGTCGCGATGCTGAACGCGAAGCCGATTACTATGGAATGAAATACATGGCCAAGGCCGGTTATGATCCGGCTAAAGCCATTGAGCTGCAGAAAACCTTTGTGCGTCTCAACAAGCAGCGCAAACCCAACTGGCTCACAGGCTTGTTTGCCAGCCACCCTCCGTCACAGGAACGCGTCGATAACAATAGGAAAACACTGGCTGAACTCGGATCCCCCAAGGGTGAAAGCGGTGAGCAACGCTACCAGAAGAAAATTGCACGACTGATAAAAACCAAGCCAGCCTACAAAGCCTATGATGATTCTAAAAAAGCCCTTAAGGAGAAGGAGTATTCAAAAGCCTTAAGCCTGGTCGATAAGGCTATTCGTATTGAACCCAAAGAAGCATTGTTTCACGGTTTAAAAGGCGAAATACGTGCTGAACAGGGCCAGGACTCCAAAGCCAAAACCAACTTTGACCGAGCCATAGCATTGAATCCCGATTATTTTAAGTATTACCTGACGCGGGGTTTTGTTAACCGTGACCTTGGCAATTACAAACAGGCCGCCAATGATTTCAACAAGAGTAATAAGCTGTTACCCACTACGGAAGGCCAGTATGGGCTTGGCTGGCTGGCAATGAAACAGGGCCGCAACAATGAAGCCATTAACTATTTCCGCAAGGCTGCTGACAACAAAACCGATGTAGGTAAAACAGCAGGCCTTTATCTAGCGAAACTTGATTTGCCCAACAATCCGGGCCGCTATATCAAAACTGGTCTGGCACTCGACAACAAAGGCTATTTGCAGGTCGTCATTCGCAATGATTCATCGGTAACAGTCTCCGGGGTGCGTGTCATCATTGGACGTCGTACAGCATTTGGCTTGCGGGAAGATGCGGCGTATCGTTTAACCAGAGCCCTGCGTCCGGGACAGCGTATCGCTTTACAGACTAATCTGGGGCCACTGAATGCGCAACAGGCCGGACAATACGCAGCTAGCGTAACCTCTGCAAAAATAGCAGAATAAACTGCTTGAATATGGAAACGATAAAAGACAATAAAATTCCGGTTGGCATCAGCAGCTGCCTGCTCGGGGAGAAAGTCCGCCATGATGGCGGCCACAAGCACCACTCCTACATTGTTTCGACCCTGGGAGAATATTTCGAATATCGTTCATTTTGCCCGGAAATGAGTATCGGCCTGGGCGTACCGCGCAAACCTATCCGTCTTGTCACCCGGGAAGATGGCATACATTGTGTTGGCGTCAAGGACCCTTCCTTTGATGTGACAGAAAAGCTTATTCAAACTACAAACGAACAACAGCATTGGCACCGTAAAATCTATGCCTACATTGTGAAAAAAGATTCACCCAGCTGCGGTATGGAACGGGTGAAAGTCTACAACAATGACATGCCGACACGTTCGGGAAGCGGCCTTTATACCCAAACCCTCATGCAGAATTTTCCCAACCTGCCTGTCGAAGAAGAAGGGCGCCTCGGTGATGCGAAATTAAGAGAAAATTTCATCAAGCGTGTCTTTATCTATAAACGCTGGCACGATATGGCTGACAATGGCCTTGACCTGAAAAACCTGACGCAATTTCACGCGCAGCACAAACTAATTCTATTGAGTCACAACCAGAAGCAGGCTCGAGAACTCGGTAAAAAACTGTCTAACACCAGGGCTGAAGAGGTGAAAGAGTTTTCAGACGAATATCTTGCAACGCTCATGCAGATACTCAAGCTACCGGCAACCACAAAAAATCATGTGAATGTACTTCAGCATATTCAAGGGTATCTGAAAAAAAACCTTGATACCGACGATAAGGCAGAATTAACACAAATTATCGAGGAGTATCGTCTGGGACAAGTGCCGTTGATCGTGCCAATCACTTTGCTTCGACATCATTTTAGAAAAAATCCTGCCCCCTATATTGAAGATTCTTACTACATGCACCCTCATCCAAAAGAGTTAATGCTGTTAAATCGTCTCTAGTGGCTATGTTAGCGTCTGCCAATGATGGATCCGAGTATACCTCTGATGATCTGACGTCCAAGGCTGGAGCCTATGGCTCTTGCAACAGACTTGGTGAATGCCTCACCGACTGACTGACGCCGTGAAGCAGGTTCTTTGCCCTGGCTCTGCTTCTCGCTGCTTTGCTGTTGAGCCAGTTCTTCGCGTTTTTTAAGAATCTCTTCTTCGCGCTTGAGCAGAAGCTCATAAGCAGACTCCCTGTCGACCGTTTGCTGATAAGCAGCTTTCACCGGGGATTTGCTGATCATGCGATGGCGCGTTTGTTCATCCAGTGGTCCAAACTGGGAACGTGGTGGTGACATCAAAGTTTTTTCAACGATGGTTGGCACACCCTTCACATCCAGGGTGGATATTAGCGCCTCCCCTACACCCAGTTGCCCAATCACCTCGGCTGCATCAAAGGCCGGATTCTGCCGGAAAGTTTCCGCAGCAATCTTGACAGCCTTTTTATCTTTCGGTGTAAATGCCCTTAAAGCATGCTGTATGCGGTTGCCCAGCTGCCCGATAACTTCATCAGGTACATCATTGGGATACTGCGTCACAAAAAACACGCCGACACCCTTGGAACGAATCAGGCGCACCACCTGGGCGATTTTTTCCACCAGCACTTTGGGCGCATGACTGAATAAGAGATGCGCTTCATCAAAAAAGAACACCAGTTCAGGTAAATCCGCATCACCGCGCTCAGGTAATTCTTCCATCAATTCAGACAACATCCACAACAGGAAGGTCGCATAAATGCGTGGTGAATGATAAAGCGTGGTGGCATCCAGAATACTGATCACACCACGGCCTGAAAAACTAGTTTGCATCAGATGTTCAATGCGAATCGCAGGCTCGCCGAAAAACTGTTCACCTCCTGCCTCTTCAATCACCAGCAGGCGGCGCAGAATGGCCGACACACTTTGTCGGGACACGCGCCCATACTCTCGCTCAATGTCCTTGGCATTATCAGCAACCCAGTTGAGCATGGAACGCAGGTCTTTCAGATCCAGCAATAGCAGACCTTCATCATCAGCCACGCTGAATGCGATCTGCAGCATGCCTTCCTGGGTTTCATTGAGTTCCAGCAGATTGGCCAGCAACGTTGGCCCCATCTCGGAAATTGTTGTCCTCACCGGGTGGCCTTTTTCACCAAACACATCCCAGAACAGCACGGGACAACCCTCAAACGGATGATCCTCAATACCGATGTACTCAAGTCGCTCGCTCACTTTGGGGTGGGCCTTGCCTGCTCCTCCAACGCCAGAAAGGTCACCCTTGATATCCGCAGTAAAGACCGGCACCCCCAGGCGCGAAAAAGACTCGGCCAGCACCTGCAGGGTGACTGTTTTACCTGTTCCTGTGGCCCCGGTAATCAGGCCATGACGGTTTGCCATACCCGCATTGAGAATGATCTGTTTTTCACCATTGCCACCGAGGACGATGTGATTGGCTTGCATGCTTTTCTCCTGAGGTGTGACTCTTTTTTTCTAGCGTATCACTTTTTCATATGTCTTTTGGTAAATCTTGTGGCTTCTGAACTGGCAGGATCATCCGGCCAGTAATGCTTGGGATAACGACCACGCATCTCCTTTTTCACTTCCTGATAAGAGCCCTGCCAGAAAGCCGCCAGGTCACTGGTCACCTGCAAGGGGCGACCGGCTGGTGAGAGCAGATGTATTACCAGCTTTATTCTGCCAGCGGCAATGCCCGGCGAGGCAGAGAGGCCGAGCATTTCCTGCAAAGGCGCTCTCAGCACCGGTGCTTCATTAAAGTGGTATTCGATCTTGCGCTGTGATCCTGCGGGCGTCTGGAATGTAACGGGTAGCCATTCATTGAGCAGTTGCTGCCTGTCCCAGCCCAGCCAGGACTGTAATGCCTCAACGGCATTGATCTGTTTGAATGAATCAACCTGCTCCAGCCAGGGTAACAGCCACTCCTGCAGGTTTTCGACAAGTCCCGCGTCAGATACATCAGGCCAGTCAGTTTCGGGCTCGACATTGCGTATGGTTTGAATGCGTGCCCGTAAACTGTTGAACTTTTCCTGCTCTGCAAAGACTGACAGTCCCTGCTGTTTGATCTGCTCAAGCAATACCTCAGTGACCCGGTCATCTGGCTGTAATGCCACCTGCTTTTCAGCAAGCTGTATTTCACCCAGTGTCTGAATTTCGCGTGCCACCACCTTGCGCTTCTTGTCATCCCACTGCGTGATGCGCCGGCTTATGATCTGCGCTGCAAATAACTGTTTAATTTCGCTGCTGTCGATAGTGGCTGCCAGCCAGGCGCGGCCATCGCGTTGCCCGGCATCAAGATCGGCAATAACCAGGTACTCTGAATTCACCAGGCTGTCATCGTCAGCAATGACGACCCCCTTGCCATTTGTCATCAGATAACTGTTACCCTGTGCACGGCGTTTGGCAATACGGTCAGGATAGGCCAGTGCTACACAGCTACCCACCGACAAGCCTGCCTCATCCTTGATCGGCGCTGACTTAAGATTCTGCTTGAACTGCGCGGACAGTTTATCCAGCTGCCTGAGACGGTTGGCGTCAGCACCAGTGGTTTTATTGTGGTCGCGCCAGTCTTTTAATGCGGACAGGCGCAGGCCGATATCAATCGGTAACGCATGCCCACGGGTCCTTAACATTGGATCACGGTCTGAAAGTAGAGCTGCAATATCTGCAGCCAGTTGCTGGCTGTATTTATCAGTGGCATGGATCAGCATATGCGCCAGTCGTGGATGCATTGGCAATAAGGCCATTTGCTGGCCTTGTGGCGTAATTTTCCCTTGCACATCGAGAGCCTGTAACTGTTGCAGCAGTTGCACCGCCTGTTGCCAGTTGCCTTTGGGAGGTCTGTCAAGCCAGGCAAGACCTGCTGGATCTGTCACACCCCATACTGCCAGCTCCAGCACAGTGATCGATAAATCGGCCTGCAATATCTCGGGAACAATCCAGTCATCAAAACGCTGCTCACGAGATTGGGTCCAGGCACGAAAACACTGCCCCGGTCCGAGGCGACCGGCACGACCTGTTCGCTGCAGAGCAGAAGCCCTGGATATCCAGCGGGTTTCCAGGCGTGTTAAACCGCTATTAGGCTGAAAAACCGGTTTACGTACCCTGCCGCTGTCGACCACGGCTTCCAGACCTTCGATGGTCAGGCTGGTTTCTGCAATATCGGTAGACAGGATCAGGCGACGGGATGTTCGGCTTTGCGGATTTAATATTCTGTCCTGTTCACTGCTGGGCAGTTCTCCGTACAAAACCATGATGTCGTTGCCGCCACCCCACTTCTGTTTGGCGATTTCCTGCAATCGATTGATTTCACTGCGGCCAGGAAGAAACACCAGCACATCACCGTCAACAGCCTGCAGTGCCCGGCTGATCAATGGTATACAGGCATTGACCGTTTCATCGAGGCGGGAATCCACGCCGGCATGATGGACTGTCACTGGATGCAGCTGACCTTCTGAAGTGATATTTTTTGCCTTCAATAAGCCGGTGAGCTTGAACGTATCCATGGAAGCCGACATCACCAGCAAGCGCAGGTCATCGCGTAATGACTGACACACGTCCAGGCACAACGCCAGTGACAAATCCGCCACCAGGTTTCTTTCGTGGAATTCATCGAAAATCACCAGCCCGACATCGGTCAGTTCCGGGTCAGCCTGCAAGCGTTTTAACAAAAGGCCTTCTGTCAAAACTTCGATACGCGTGTTTCTGGAGATTTTGCGTTCGAAGCGCACCTGGTAGCCAACGGTTTGCCCGGTATTTTCTCCGAGTAGCTGCGCCATGCGATGCGCTGCCATACGCGCTGCCGGACGACGAGGCTCAAGCATGATGATTTTTCTGCCCTGTAACCATTCAGCTTTGAGCAGACTGATCGGGACAATAGTGGTCTTGCCTGAGCCGGTAGCAGCACTCAGGGTGACATGATCAGACTCAAGCGCGTGACGTAGCTCATCGAGACAGGCATGGATGGGCAGTTCAGTGGTTAACATTCCCGAGGCGTCTTCTGAAAGCCGCGGCTCTACCCGGGTCATTGATCATTATCATGTTGGACAGGGTGATGATCATTTCACGGGCTGCACCATCTTTATAATCCGCTGACTTCTTATGAATTGTGATTAAGTGATCCACTGCCTGTTCAAAATCATTTTCAGCCAGCAGACAAATCGCCAGATCAAAAAGCGCATCAAAATCTTCGGCATCATCCTTTACCCTGGACTGTAGAGCTTCCTTGCCGGCAGTTTTAGAGGCCAGTTCGATAAAAGTCAGCTGACCGCTCAGGGTTCTACCCACATCACTTTGTTTGTCGGCATCGGGCAAACGGTTATAAAGACCGGCTGCCTGGTCTGTTTCACCGATATCAATAAACACCTGCACCATATCCATGGCAACCAGTGTATTGGACGGATCCTGCTGGATCGCCTGGGTCAACAAGTGAATCGCTTCCACGGTATTCCCGGCAATATGCTGCTGACGAGCCTGCATTCTGAGTTGTTCAGAAACTGGTAGTTGATCATCTGACATTTGAAATCTCCAGCTGTATTAATTATCCAGCAATTCTATCCAGTGTTTAACCGGCACCTGGCTTTTACCCTCCAGGTGCAACTGACAGCCAACGTTGGCAGTAGCAATCAATTCCGGCTTATTGGTCTGTAAATATTGCAGCTTGTTGTCACGCAATTTAACTGACATTTCAGGTTGCAGGATGGAATAGGTACCGGCAGAACCACAGCATAAATGTGCATCTTCGACTTCCACCAGCTCAAAACCCACTCGCTGCAAAATCGCTTCCACCTTGCCTGCAAGCTGCTGGCCATGTTGCAGAGTGCAGGGAGAGTGAAAGGCAATACGTTTTGCCTGTGCAGGTTTAACTTCATCCAGGTTTTCTTCTGAAAGTATTTCACTTAAGTCTTTTGCCAGCGACGCTACCTTTGCGGCTTTTTCTGCATAGTCAGGGTCATCACTTAACAACTCACCGTATTCCTTGACGTGTACGGCACAACCGCTGGCGCTGACAATAATGGCTTCAGCACCTGCTTCCACTTCCGGCCACCAGGCATCAATGTTGCGTTTCATAAAAGACTTTGCTTCTGCAGGTGCAGCAAGGTGCTGACTGACTGCACCACAACATCCCTGCCTCTGCACACTGAGCAGAGTAATGCCCAGACGATCCAGCACACGCGCAGCCGCATTATTGGTTTCCGGCGTTGTCACTGACTGCGCACAACCTTCCATGATCAGCATCCGCCTGGTGGGGCTATCGGCGTGACTGCTGGCATTATTGCCTGATGGTCTGCTGCTGGTGGCCTGCCGTGGCGGTATCTTGGCTTTCAGCTCCCCCGGTAACACAGGACGGAACAGGTGCCCCAGCCCCAGAAAGAATGCAAAACGTTTTGGATATGGAAGCACCTGGCGTAAACCCCAGCGCTGCAAGCGTCCCCACGCTGAGCGCTCGGCCCGCGTTTCAATCTGCTCACGACCAATATCTACCAGACGTCCGTAACGCACACCGGAAGGACAGGTCGTTTCGCAGGCACGACAGGTCAGGCAACGGTCAAGGTGAAACCGGGTTCTGGATGAAACCGATTGGCCTTCGAGCATTTGCTTGATCAGGTAAATACGGCCACGCGGACCATCAAGTTCATCACCGGTTAACTGGTAGGTTGGGCAGGTTGCCGTACAGAAACCGCAATGCACGCAGGCACGCAGGATTTTCTCCGCTTCCTGGCCGGCGCGGGTTTCCAGAAACTCCTTGGTTAATGAAGTCTGCATCAGAATTCCCCGTACATTCTACCGGGATTGAAAATACCGTCAGGATCAAATGACTGTTTCAGGTTTAGATGCAGGGTTTGCAAACCCTCAGTCAATGGATGAAAAACATCTCCACTTCGGTCTCCACCACGGAACAGAATCGCGCTGCCACCGGCACGTTCAGCTACACTGCGTACCTCTTTGGGATCAGCATCGGAAACCAGCCAGCGTAATGCCCCACCCCATTCAATACACTGCTTGCCGGGCAGTTCAAAATATTCCGCATCACAAGGTACAGACAAACGCCATAGCGCTTTATCCTGACTGAAAAATGCATGGCGCTGTTCACGAACATTGTCCCAGATCGTGTTATCGGTTCGTTCACCTCCAATCCGTTTTTCACCGGCTTCGATTGCCAGTGCTGCACCTGACAGACGGATATAAAGCGTAAGACCATCAAAAAACGTGGCACTGACAGGCAGGTCAATACCTGCCAGTTCGTTCATGCGTTCTATTGCCTTTTGATAAGTGCATTCACGTTTCAGGGTGATTTCCCCGAAAGCCTGCGGAATGGTTTTAATGCTGATATCGAGCAACAGTCCCAGTGTTCCCATAGCCCCTGCCATCAGACGTGAAACATCATAGCCGGCAACATTTTTCATGACTTCGCCACCAAAGCGCAGCATTTCACCCTTACCGTTGATAATGCGTGTACCCAGAACAAAATCACGTGCAGAACCTGCCGCAGCACGACGCGGTCCGGAAAAGCCACAGGCGATGGTTCCACCAATGGTGGCATCTGCGCCAAATGCAGGTGGTTCAAAGGCCAGCATCTGCCCTTTTTCAGCCAATACCGCATTCAGATCCGCCAGGCGTGTACCACTGCGAACTGTTACCACCAGTTCCTTCGGCTCATAATTGATAATGCCCTGGTGTCCAGAAGTATCCAGTACTTCACCTACAGGTTCACGGCCATAAAAATCCTTGCTGCCACTGCCGCTAATCTTCACCGGTTGTTTGGCCACTATCGCCTGCTGCACCTGTTGTTGCAGCTGTTCTGTTATATCCAGGTCTCTCATCAGTGTTTATGACCACTAATCGTCTTGTGTTCCGAACAACTTCGCGGCTGTGGAATTGCCTTGCCCGGGTTCAGCATCAGATGTGGATCGAAAGCTTTTTTCACCGCACGAAACTGTTCCAGTTCGGCCTCGCTGAACTGCACACACATCTGGTGAATTTTTTCATGGCCAACACCATGTTCACCAGTAATCGTGCCCCCTACTTTCACGCTTAACTCCAGGATTTCTGCACCAAAATCTTCGGCACGTTTGAGTTCGCCGGGATTATTGGCATCGTAGAGAATCAGTGGATGCAGGTTACCGTCACCGGCATGAAAAACATTGGCGACCGGCAGCTCGTACACTTGCGATAATTTACTGATGCCGGTCAACACTTCACCCAGGCGGCTGCGGGGCACCGTGCCATCCATACAGTAATAGTCGGGTGAAAGCCTGCCTACTGCCGGAAACGCGGACTTACGCCCTTTCCAGAATAACTGCCGTTCTTCTTCATCACGCGCGGTGCGCACTTCTGTTGCACCGGATGCTTTCAGCAGTTCACGTACTTGCCTGATCTGAACCGACACCTCTTCATTGGTACCGTCGAGTTCACACAAAAGAATGGCCTTGGCATCGACCGGATACCCGGCCCTGACAAAATCTTCGGCCGCCTGGATAGCAAAACTATCCATCATTTCAAGACCGGCTGGAATAATACCTTCAGCAATAATGGTTCCGACCGAGTCGGCGGCTTTTTCGACATCGTCAAATGCAGCCATCAAAACCTGGGCCCGTGTTGGGACCGGCAATAACTTGACCAGTGCTTCTACAACAATCCCCAACATCCCTTCTGAGCCATTCATCAAGGCGAGTAAATCAAAACCCGGTGTATCCAGTGCTGCTCCGCCAATGGTTATCAGCTCACCTTGAGGTGTAACTACCTTGACTTCCATGACATTGTGAACGGTCAGGCCGTATTTCAGACAATGAACGCCGCCGGAATTTTCCGCCACATTGCCGCCAATGGTACAGGCAATCTGCGAAGAAGGATCAGGCGCATAGTAAAGGCCATGCTTTTTTGCCGCTTCTGATATGGCCAGATTTCGCACACCCGGCTGCACACGGGCTGTACGTGCCTGCTTGTTGATTTCCAGGATACGGTTGAACTTGCTCAGCCCCAGTAGCACACCATCACCTAACGGCAAGGCTCCTCCTGACAAACCTGTAGCGGCGCCACGTGCAACCACAGGTACCTGCATCTCATGACAAACACGCATGACCTGCTGCACCTGCTCTATGGTGTCAGGTAAAACGGCCATCAACGGCAATTGCCGATAAGCCGGCAAGCCGTCACACTCGTAGGGACGCAATGCCTCCTGTTCATGAATGATGGAATGTGCCGGCAGAAATTCTGCCAGCTGCTTAAAGAGGAGCTGATTGTTCATAAAAACCAGAGATAATGAACGCGTTAACGAACATCCAGCAGAACAGCGAATTCACGAACTATCTGGCCTTTGGGCCAGTTGACTTCAACCAGAAAATTCAAATAGGGCTCGGTTACGGAGCGACTGCTATAAACACGAATCACCGGTTGACCCTGGGCATTGAGTTTTGGCATAAACTTCAGATTGGTCAGCCAGTAGGGGTAATCCACATTTACCCGTGAAAAAGCCTCTTTCGAGGCCAGTCTGACTTTAACCGTATCCAGCTCAGCAGCATTCAGCGACAGCAATGGAATTTCACCTTCAAAGGGTTCATTCAATGTTGATGCAGTTTGCAATATTCCCAGCCCCAGAGCCATTGCCTGGCCAGGTATCAGCATTACAACAAGCAGTATCAGTATTGTTTTTATTGGCATGTTTCCCCCTATTTTTTTACAAACCGCAAATAATAATTTGTTCTCAGAAAGTCCCTGTCTTCAACCAGTTCAAAGCCTTCAGACTCAATTTCCTGTATTACCGTTTTTCTGTCCGCACGTGTATGGGACATTACCCAACTTGAACTGAATCCCTTTACCTTTCTGAAATCAATGATAACCAGTGAGCCACCGGGGCGCAGTGCCTCATGCATGGATTTCAGCATTGACTGGGGATATTCGAAATGATGGTAAGTATCACAGACAAAAGCAAGATCCACTGAAGCCGGTTCGAGCCCT
>Ga0180433_10006453_pt1 | contig 15366 bp, 13 predicted proteins | sample SS_ome_8_FD_132980 | JGI IMG/M metagenome (GOLD analysis project Ga0180433, IMG submission 132980) | Hypersaline lake sediment archaeal communities from the Salton Sea, California, USA - SS_1_D_1 metaG | ecosystem: Environmental > Aquatic > Non-marine Saline and Alkaline > Hypersaline >... | reverse complement strand
CTGGTCTTCGACCTGGATCCCGGGGAAGGCGTGGGTATGTCCCAACTGGGCGAGGTCGCCCATGCGGTGCGCGAGCTGATGGACGATCTCGATCTGCCGTTGTATCCGTTGACCAGCGGAAGCAAGGGTCTGCACCTCTATGCGGCGCTGGTGCGGCCGCTGCGCGCAGGCGGCGCGGTCGAGGTGGCACGGCGGGTCGCCCAGCAGCTGGAGGCGAGCATGCCCGACCGTGTCACCGCCACCATGACCAGAAGTCTTCGGGCGGGCAGGGTCTTCGTGGACTGGAGTCAGAACAACGCGTCGAAGACCACGATCGCGCCGTATTCACTGCGCGGCCGCCCCGCCCCGACGGTCGCCGCGCCGCGCACCTGGGACGAGATCGGTGACGCCGATCTGCGACAGCTGCGCTTCGACGAGGTGCTCGAACGCGTCGCCCGCGACGGGGACCTGCTCTCGGGCCTGGACGCCTCGGCGCCGTCGGACCGGCTTGTCGCCTACCGGAGCAAGCGGGACCCCGCACGGACTCCCGAGCCGGTGTCCGCCGAGCCGGCGGAGCGGGTGCCGAACTCCGTGGAGGGGTCCGGCCGGGGTCCGCTGTTCGTGATCCAGGAACACCGGGCCCGGCGGCTGCACTACGACTTCAGGCTCGAGCACGACGGGGTTCTGGTGTCATGGGCGGTCCCCAAGAATCTGCCCGAGACCTCCGCGGAGAACCGGCTGGCGGTGCGCACCGAGGACCATCCGCTGGCCTACGCGCGCTTCGAGGGCGTGATACCCGAGGGTGAGTACGGAGCGGGCACCGTCCGCATCTGGGACTCCGGGACCTACACCGCCGAGAAGTTCGGCGTCGAGGGCCGGTCCGGCGGGGAGGTCGTCGTCGACCTCGACGGCCGGAAAGTCCGTGGACGCTACGCGCTGATCCAGACCGATGGCGATCAATGGCTGGCGCATCGGATGAAGGAGCAACCGGCGCTGCGGCTCAGCGACATCGCGCCGATGCTGGCGACCCTGGGATCGGTCGACCGGCTGACCGCCAAGCAGTGGGCGTTCGAGGGCAAGTACGACGGCTACCGCATGCTGGTCGAAGCCGACCGCGGCTACCTGCGGCTGCAGTCCCGCAACGGCCGCGACGTCACGGGCGAGTACCCCCAACTCCGGCAACTGGCCACCGTCCTGGCCGATCACCGAGTGATCCTGGACGGCGAGGTGGTCGCACTGGACGGTCGTGGTGTGCCGCGCTTCACCGAGATGCAGAACCGGGCCCGGGCGACCCGAATCGAGTTCTGGGCATTCGACATCCTCGCTCTCGACGGTCGCTGGCTGCTGAAGGCCAAATACGCCGACCGCCGGGCCGTACTTGAGAAACTCTCGGCCGCAACCGGGTTGACCGTCCCAGCGCTGCTTCGCGGTGATGGTGCAGAGGCGATGGCCTACTCGCGCGCGCACGGCTGGGAAGGTGTGGTCGCCAAGAAGTGGGCATCGACCTATCAGCCCGGGCGAAGGTCGGCCTCGTGGGTCAAGGACAAGAACTGGAACACCCAGGAGGTGGTGATCGGCGGCTGGCGGCACGGCCGAGGAGGACGTTCCTCGGGGATCGGTTCGCTGCTGATGGGCATACCGGGCGCCGGCGGACTGCGGTTCGTCGGGCGGGTCGGCACCGGGTTCACCGAGCGGGATCTGGCTCGGCTGAAGAACCTGCTCGCGCCGTTGCGCAGCGAGGCCTCGCCCTTCGACCCGCCTCTGCCGCGGACCGAGGCCAAGGCGGTCACATTCGTGCGTCCGGAACTCGTCGGGGAGGTTCGCTACGGTGAGCGCACGCCCGACGGACGGCTGCGTCACGCCAGTTGGCGGGGCCTGCGCGAGGACAAGCGGCCCGACGAGGTCGTGCCCGAAGAGCACTCCGCGCCGGTCGCGGACGCGTAAGAAATACGTAATATTTTGCCGCCCCTACCACACCCGGCCCGTGCCGAATGACTCGTGTAGCCAGCGTCCGGCACGGCACTGGCGTCCCCACAAAGAATCGGAGCGGAAATGATCTCCACCGGATTCAGCGACCCGCTGTTCACCCCGCTTTTCATGATCGTCCCGGCCCTCATCCTGGTGATGCTGATGGCTCTGACCATGCGCGCGGTGATCATGCGGGAACGGGCGATGATCCGCCAGCGCAGGCAGGACCAGGACGCCCGGGCTGCCTACGAAAGCCGCTGGCGCGACCGAAGCGCCGCCTGACCCGTCAGTCGCGCAGGATCGGGCGTATCGCGTCCAACACGCCCGGATCCTCGATCGTCGACGGTATCGGCTCGTCCAATCCGTGGGCGATCCCGCGCATCGCCTTGCGCAGGATCTTCCCCGAGCGGGTCTTCGGGAGGGCCGGCACGACGTCGACCCGGCTCAGCGCCGCGACGGGCCCGATCTGTGCGCGCACCGCGCCGACCAGGTCCGCGGCGAGTCCCTCGTGGCTCGCGCCGGCCTTGAGCACCACCAGGCCGCGCGTCGCCTGACCTTTCACGGGGTCGGCGACTCCGATCACCGCACACTCGGCGACCGCCGGGTGGGCGGCCAGCACCGCCTCGACCGAACCGGTCGACAGCCGGTGGCCCGCCACGTTGATGACGTCGTCGATCCGGCCCATCACGAACAGGTAGCCGTCGTCGTCGAGGTGGCCGCCGTCCCCGGTGAGGTAGAACCCCGGGTGCTCGCACAGGTAGGACGCCTCGAAGCGGGCGTCATCGCCCCACAGCGTGGGCAGCGTGCCCGGCGGTAGCGGCAACCGGACGCAGATCGCGCCCTCTTCCCCGGGTTCGCAACCGGAACCGTCCGGACGCAGGACCGCGACGTCGTAGCCCGGCATCGGCACCGTGGGTGATCCGGCCTTCAGCGGGAGGGCCTCCAGTCCGACGGGGTTGGCGGCGATCGCCCACCCGGTTTCGGTCTGCCACCAGTGGTCGATCACCGGGACGGCCAGTTTCTCGGTGGCCCACCCGAAGGTGTCGGGGTCGAGGCGCTCACCGGCCTGGAACAGATAACGCAGCGAGGACAGTTCATAGCGCCCGATATGTGTGCCGTCCGGATCTTCCTTGCGGATCGCCCGGATCGCGGTCGGCGCGCTGAACAGGACGTTGACCCGGTAGTCGGCAATGACCCGCCAGTACGCCCCGGGGTCGGGTGTCCCGACCGGCTTGCCTTCGTAGAGCACCGTGGTCGCGCCGGCCAGCAGCGGCCCGTAGACGATGTAGGAGTGCCCGACGACCCACCCGACGTCGGACGCCGCCCAGAAGACGTCGCCGGCACCGACCCCGTAGATGTTGGCCATGGTCCACAGCAGCGCCACGGCGTGCCCGCCGTTGTCGCGCACGATGCCCTTGGGTTTGCCGGTCGTGCCCGAGGTGTAGAGCACGTAGAGGGGGTCGGTCGCGGCGACCGGGACAGGATCGGCGGGGGTGGCGGCGGCCATCAGGTCATGCCAGTCGTGGTCGCGGCCCGCGACCAGGTCGCAGCGGTGCCGGTCGCGTTGCACGATCACGCAGGCATCGGGCCGGTGGTCTGCGTGGTGCAGGGCTTCGTCGAGCATCGGCTTGTACTCGACCACCCGGGAGGGTTCGATACCGCAGGAGGCGGACACGACCACGGTCGGCTGGGCGTCGTCGATCCGGGTGGCCAGTTCGTGGCCGGCGAAACCGCCGAACACAACCGAGTGCACCGCTCCCAGCCGTGCGCAGGCGAGCATCGCGATGACGGCTTCCGGGATCATCGGCATGTACAGAACGACCCGGTCGCCTTTGCCGACCCCCAGTTCGCGCAGGACGCCTGCGAAAAGAGCTGTCTGGGCCAGTAACTCGCGGTAGGTGAAGCTGCGGGCGGCTCCGGTGACCGGTGAGTCGTAGATCAGTGCGGTCTGATCGCCGCGCTCACCGATATGGCGGTCCAGGGCGTTCGCGCAGGTGTTCAGCTCCCCGTCGGGGAACCAGCGGTAGAACGGCGGGTTGTCGTCATCGAGGACCCGGCGCGGCTCGGTGGTCCAGGAAACCGCCCTGGCGGCTCTCGCCCAGAACGACGCCGGATCATCGAGGCTGGACTGGTAGATCTCCCGATAACCACCCACGCTGAGCACCGTAGCGCGGCGGACCGCTGCCGGTCCGGGATCGGCTGCCGCGGTGAGCGGGCCTCACCCGCCGGCGGCCAGCCGCTCCGCCATGAGCACGGCGATGGCGGCGGCCGCCGCCGGCAGCCCGATCGGCACCGTGATCCGCAGGTAACCGGTCAGGCCCACCCGGACGCCCTCGGTGCGCATGATCCGCAGCCAGAGCAGATTGGCCAGGGCTCCGATCGGCAGGAGCACCGCAGTGACGTTCACGCCGAGCAGCCACCCCCACATGCCCCAGGTCATCTCGGTCAGAGCAGCCGAGCCGACGAGCAGAGCGGGCAGGTTGTTCACCGTGTTCGCCAGTGCCCCGGCTGCCACCGCGAGCAGTCCGACACTCCCTGGTGCGGAACTCTGCAACGGCCCGCGCAAGGTTTCCGCCGGAATCGACAGGGCGACGAGTGCGGCAATCCCGGCGACCATCGCTGCGGTCGTGACCGGCACCTCGCGCCACGGGATCGTGCCGACCACCGATATCAGCACCAGGTCGGCGGCAACAGCGACGACCCATGCGTCCACGCCGAACTCGGGCCCGACCACGAAGCCGATCAGCAGTCCGGCGACCACCGTGCCGCCGATTGCCAGGGCCCGCCGGTCCGGCGCTCCCGGTGCGCCGGCAGCCAGTGTCGTCGGGTAGCGCCGGCGGTAGACGAGCCAGCCGACGACCGATGCGGCCACCGACGGTAACCCCAGATGGCCGAGCACGTCGATCGCGCTGAGGTCGAACCGCTGCACCGCGATCAACGTCGTCAAGTTGGAGATCGGCAGCACGGACGAGGCGAAGCTCGCCAACAACAGCGGAATCGCTGCCAGCGGCACCGGGTCGATACCGGACTGGCGTGCCAGTCGAAGGGCGAGCGGCGTGAGCAACACGACCGTGGTGTCCAGGTTCAGCACCGCCGTGGTGAGCGCGGCCAGCACCCACAGGCCGAGGACCGGGCGGCTACCGCTTCGCCCCCGGCTGAGCATCAATGACGCCGCGGCGCTGAAGAACCCGAGCCGGTCCAGAAGAGCGGCCAGAGGTACTCCGGCAAGGAGGAAAGCCAGCGCCGGCCACAACGATGACCACTGTTCGAGGAGTCGTGAGGTCAAGAAACCTTGGCGATGACGTTCTCGGCGAACATCTCCAGGTTGCGGATCTTGGTGTCCAGCGGTTCGGTGTCGGGACCGTTGATGTAGGGGATCCGGAAGCCGACGATCACGTCGGTGACGCCCTTGTCCTCCAGCCGCTTGATGCCGTCGGGAGTGTAGGCGTCGATCGAGATGACGTGGATCTGGAAGTCCTTGTCCGCCGTTCCCTCCTCCTCGCGGTAACGCTGCAGCTTGGCCAGGAGTTCGTCGAGGTCCTCGTTGCCGCCGCCGTGCATCCACCCGTCATTGCGGGCCGCTCGGCGCAGCGCGGCGTCGGCGTGCCCGCCGATGAGGATCGGTATCGGCTCGGTGGGAGCGGGGGTCATCTTGGTCTTGGGGATGTCGTAGAACTCGCCGTGGTACTCGAAGTAGTCCCCGGAGGTGAGCCCGCGGATGATGTCGATGCACTCGTCCATCCGCTTCCCGCGCCGGGCGAACGGCACCCCCATCAACTCGTAGTCCTCCGGCCACGGGCTGGTGCCCACCCCGAGGCCGAGCCGGTTGCCGATCAGCGCGGCCAGCGACCCGGCCTGCTTGGCGACCAGGGCGGGCGGGCGGATCGGCAGTTTCAGGACGAAGAAGTTGAAATGCAGCCGTTCGGTGACCGCGCCGAGGGCGGCGGTGATCACGAACGTCTCGATGAAGGGCTTGCCGTCGAGGAACTCCCGGTTGCCGTCAGGGGTGTAGGGGTACTTCGAGTCCGACTCGAAGGGGTAGGCGACCGAGTCGGGGATGGTCATCGCGTGATAGCCGGCGGCCTCGGCGGCCTTGGCCAGCGGGATGTAGAAGCTCGGGTCGGTCATCGCCTCGGCGTAGGTGAATCGCATTACTCGTCCGCCTCTTTCCCGTCCGCGCCGGCGACCGCGTCGCCCCACACCGACTCCGCACCGGAGTGTCCGATCCGGAGAACCTGGACGGTGGCGCCGAGTCCGACCACGACGACCAGCACCGCCACAATCGCCGACACCGCCGCGGAGGACTTGCCGCGGGAACTTCGGACATGGGAGACGGCGAGCAGGATGGCCGCGACGAGCAGGGCGATGGAGACGTAGATCATCGTCTTGCCGAGGTGTTCGTGGACCTCCAGTGCCGCGGTCTCCTCGACCTTGTGTTCCAGCCACTCCCCGGCCTCGGCGGTGATCGGGGTCAGCACCAGATTCACCGAGGCGAGTGCCACGACCAGCCACACCAGCCGCTGGCGTGCGGCCGGCCAGACGACGCACAGGATCGCCAGGATCGCGGTGAGCGGGGTGAGCACGACGAGGAAGTGGACCAGCAGGGGGTGGGTGGGCAGGCCGTTGATCGTCGACACCTGCCGAATGCTACAAGCCGGGTGCCAGACTTGACGGCGATGGCGAATCTCAGGTGGCTGCTGCTGAGCATCACGCTGGTCGCGCTGGCCTCCGGCGCGGCGGCCTGGCTCGCCGGCGCCCCGGCGATCGCCGGCTACTGCTGGATCACCGGAACCGTCACCGCGCTGGTGCCGGCGCTGTGGTCGGTGATCGACGGAATCAGGGCCCGCCGATTCGGCGTGGACGTGCTGGCGGTGCTGTCCCTGCTCGGTGCGCTGGCGGTCGGGGAGTATCTGGCCGGTGCGCTGATAGCGGTCATGCTGACCGGCGGGCAGGCGCTGGAGGCTGCGGCCGAGCGTCGCGCCGCCAAGGACCTGCGCGCACTGCTGGACCGGGTGCCTCGCACGGCCCGCCGCCGCACCGCCGACGGCGTCGAGGTGGTCCAGGCCGACGCGATCGCGGTCGGGGACGTCGTCGTGATCGGTCCCGGCGAGGTGCTTCCCGTCGACGGCCGGGTGGAATCCGACTACGCCGTCATCGACGAGTCCGCGCTCACCGGTGAGCCGCTGCAGAACCGCTACGACCGCGGGGCCCCGGTTCGCAGCGGCGGTCTCAACGCCGGGGGCGGCATGGAGGTGCGTGCGACGGCCACCGCCGCCGACAGCACCTACGCCGGCATCGTCCGGCTGGCGGAGCAGGCCGCCGCCGAGTCCGCACCCATCGTCCGCATCGCCGACCGGGTCGCCGCCTGGTTCGTGCCGCTGGCTCTGACGGTCGCCGGACTGTCGTGGTTGCTCAGCGGTTCGGCGACCCGGGCGGTCGCTGTGCTCGTGGTGGCCACCCCGTGCCCCCTGCTGCTGGCCGCACCGGTAGCCGTGGTCTCCGGGCTGTCGCGCGCCTCCCGGATCGGCGTGCTGGTGCGCGGCGGAGGGCCGCTGGAAACCCTCGGCCGGGCAACGACATTGATCCTGGACAAGACCGGCACCCTGACTTCGGGGCGCCCGCGCGGGACCGACGTGGTGGTGGCCCCGGGACGGACCGTCGACGAGGTCCTCGGCTTGGCTGCCTCGGCCGACCAGCTCTCCCCGCACGTCCTGGCCGGCGCGATCGTGGAGGAGGCCCGGCTGCGGGGCCTCGAGCTGACCATGCCCGAGGCCGTGGAGGAGGAGGCCGGAACCGGGGTCTCAGCACAGGTCGGCGGACGCCGCGTGCATGTCGGCAACCTCGGCCTCGACGGGGAACGGGCCGACTGGGCCGACGGTGTGCTCTCCCGGGCCGCCCTCGACGGCGCGGTGGTCGCCTGGGTGCGCGTCGACGGGGAACTGGCCGGGGCGATCCTGCTGGCCGATCCGCTGCGTCCGGATGCCCCGCGGACGCTGCGCCGGTTGCGCTCCGCCGGCATCACCCGTCTGGTGATGCTGACCGGCGACCGACCCGCCCCCGCCCAGCAGGTCGGAACGGTGCTGGGCCTCGACGAGGTCGCCGCGCAGCAGACACCGGCGGACAAGGTGGCCCGCGTGCGCGCCGAATGCGAGCGGGCCGTGACGGCCATGGTCGGCGACGGTGTCAACGACGCACCGGCGCTGGCCGCCGCCGACGTCGGCATCGCGATGGGCGCGCGGGGATCGACGGCGAGTTCGGAGGCCGCCGACATCGTGCTGACTGCCGACCGGCTCGACCGGTTGGCCGACGCGAAGGTCATCGCCCGCAGGTCTCGGCGGATCGCACTGCAGAGCGCGGGAATCGGAATGGGACTGTCCCTGGTGGCCATGGGTTTTGCGGCCTTCGGGCTGATCCCTCCGGCCGTCGGCGCGCTGCTGCAGGAAGGTATCGACCTGGCGGTGATCCTCAACGCCCTGCGCGCGCTGGGCTCGGACCGGGCCGCTGCGCCCCCGCTGACTCCGAACGCCGCCGACCTGGTCCGCCGGTTCTCCGCGGAGCACGACCGGATGCGCGATGACCTCTCGCTGCTGCGGGAGGCCGCCCAGCAGGTCTCCGCGGGCCGGAGTACCGAGGCGGTCGAATCGCTGCGGGCGGCCGACGCGTTCCTCCAGGACACGCTGCTGCCGCACGAGGACGCCGAGGATGCCGCGCTGTACCCGGCACTGGCGCGGCCCCTGGGCAGCGCCGAGGCCACGGCCACGATGAGCCGGATGCACGCCGAGATCCACCGGCTGGCCCAGCGGCTGCACAGCCACCGTGAGATCGCCGACGCCGCCGGGGCGGTGACCGCCGAGCAGTCCGACGACCTGCTGGCCTCCCTCTACGGCCTCTACGCGCTGCTTCTCCTGCATTTCGTGCAGGAGGAGGAGAACTTCTTCGTGCTCGATCCGGGCCTTCACCCCGCCGAACGGTCGTGACCTGGCTGACCCGCAACGTACGGGTGCTCTCGATGGTGTCCTTCCTGCAGGACACCGCCAGCGAGTTGCTCTATCCGTTGCTGCCGATCTACCTGACCACGGTGCTCGGGGCGCCGCCCTCGGTCGTCGGCGCTATCGAGGGGGCCGCCGAGGGGGCCGCATCGGTGACCAAGATGGCCGTCGGGCCCCTCGGCGACCGCTTCGCCAAACGTCCGCTGATCGCCACCGGATACGGGATGGCCGCCCTGGGAAAGGTGATCGTCGCCGTCGCCGGCGCCTGGCCGGGGGTGCTCGCCGGGCGGGTGGTCGACCGGCTCGGCAAGGGTCTGCGCGGCGCTCCGCGCGATGCCCTGCTGGTCGAGGGGATCGAAACCAACTCGCGAGGAAAGGTTTTCGGATTCCATCGCACCCTGGACACACTCGGTGCGGTATTGGGACCGCTGATCGGCCTGGCCGGCTATCAATTGCTGGATCAGCAGATCGCGCCGTTGCTGTATGTGGCGATCGTCCCGGCCGTGCTGTCGGTGCTGTTGCTCGTGCTGGTGCGGGAGAAACCCCGGCCCCGGCTTCGGCCCGCGCGTCAGCCCCTGCTGTCGGGGATCGCTCAGCTGCCCCGACGGTACTGGCGGGTCACCGCCGTCGTCGTCGGATTCGGTCTGTTCAACTTCCCCGACGCGCTGTTGTTGTTGCGGCTCAATGAAATCGGTTTCGGTGTCGTCGAGGTGATCCTCGCCTACGTCACCTACAACCTCGTCTACGCGGTGGCAAGCTTTCCGGCCGGGGTGCTGGCCGACCGGTTGCCGCGATCCGCGGTTTTCGGAGTGGGGCTGGTGTTCTTCGCCGTCGGCTACATCGGTCTCGGCATGACCACCGATCCGGCGCTGGCCTGGATACTGATCGGCGTCTACGGCCTCTTCACGGCATGCACCGACGGCGTCGGAAAGGCCTGGGTGTCGGCCCTGGTCGGCCAGGACCGCCAGGCCACGGCCCAGGGCGTGTTCCAGGGAGCCAGTGGACTGGCCATCCTGGTCGCGGGGCTGTGGGCGGGTCTGCTCTGGGGCGCCGACGGACGGCTGCCGCTGCTGGTGTCCGGCGTCGCCGGCGGCTGCTTCGCGGTGGCGCTGCTCGGCCGGTTGGTGCTGCGCCGGGGCGGTTAGGGTCTAGTGATGCCGACGATCCACGTCATCGGAATCGGCGCCGGCGATCCCGAATTCGTCACGGCGCAAGCGGTCCGGGCCCTCAACGACACCGAAGTGTTCTTCGCGATGGACAAAGGCGAGGCCAAGAACGATCTCGTCGCGTTTCGCCACGAGGTGTGCCGGCGCTTCGTCCCCGGGTCGGACTACCGCTTCGTGGAACTGCCCGACCCGGTTCGCGCCACCGGCGGCGACTACGCCGCCGCGGTGGCGGACTGGCACGCCGCCCGGGCCCGGCTGTGGGCGGCGGCCATCCGGGCCGAACTCGGCCCCCGCGGGGTAGGCGCATTCCTGGCGTGGGGGGATCCGTCGCTGTACGACAGCACCCTGCGAATCCTCGGCGAGGTCGCCCGGCACGTCGACCTGGACTACGACGTCATCCCCGGGGTCACCGCCATCCAGGCCCTGACCGCACGGCACCGCATCCCGCTCAACGACGTCGGCGAACCGGTGCTGATCACCACCGGGCGGCAACTGCGCGCGCACGGCCTGTCCGGATCGGCGGTGGTCATGCTCGACGGCGACTGCGCCTTCCTGGGTTGTCCGCCACAAACGCGCATCTGGTGGGGCGCCTACCTGGGTACCCCGGAGGAAATCCTGGTCGTCGGCACCGTCGGGGAGGTCGGTGAGCACATCGCCGGGATACGGGCCTCGGCACGGGCCGAGCGCGGCTGGATCATGGACACCTATCTGCTGCGGGCCTAGGCTTTCGCCGGTGGGATTCCTTGTTCGGGTCGCGGTCACCGGCTTCGCGCTGTGGGTGGTCACACTGATCGTGCCGGGTGTGTCGTTCGTCGGCGGCCAGACCACCCTGCAGCGGATCGGCATCATCGGGTTCGTCGCGCTGATCTTCGGGGTGGTCAACGCGGTCATCAAGCCGATCGTCGCGGTGTTGTCGATTCCCTTCTACATCCTGACCCTCGGTCTGTTCCACGTGGTCGTCAACGCCCTGATGCTGTGGATCACCTCCTGGATCACCGAGCACACCACGCACTGGGGCCTGCAGATCGACCGGTTCTGGTGGACCGCGATTTGGGCGGCGATCGTGCTGTCACTGGTCGGCTGGGCCCTCTCGGGTCTGACCCGCAGCGCCGAGCGCACACTGAGCTGAGCGGTCCCGGTGCCCGAACTGCCCGAGGTCGAAGCGCTCGCCGACCACCTGCGCCGGCATGCGGTCGGCAAGTCGGTCTCGGGCGTGGATGTGGCGTCGCTGTCGGCGCTGAAGACCGTCGACCCGCAGCCGGCCGCGCTGCGGGGCCGTGCCGTGACCGGTGCGCAGCGCTGGGGAAAGCACCTCGGCCTGCAGTGCGGCGGGACCTATCTGATCACCCACCTGTCCCGGGCGGGCTGGTTGCGCTGGTCGGACGAACTCAACTCCGCCCCGCTCAAACCGGGCAGGGGGCCGATCGCGCTGCGGGTCCGCCTGGACGACGGGACGGGTTTCGACCTCACCGAAGCGGGCACCCAGAAGCGGCTGGCGGTGTGGCTGGTCAGCGATCCGGCTCAGGTTCCCGGGATCGCCGCCCTCGGCCCCGACGCGCTCGGTATCGGCGTCACCGAACTCGGTGTGGTGCTCGCGGCCAACAGCGGCCGGATCAAGTCGGTGCTCACCGACCAGAAGGTGATTGCCGGGATCGGCAACGCTTACAGCGACGAAATCCTGCACGCGGCAAGGCTTTCCCCGTTCGCCACCGCGGCGCGGCTCACCGAATCCCAGACGGGGATGCTGCACGAGGCGATGACGTCGGTGCTCTCCGATGCCGTGGACCGCTCCGTCGGCCAGCAGGCCGCGATGCTCAAGGGCGAGAAGCGCTCCGGGCTCCGGGTACACGGTCGCACAGGCCTGCCCTGCCCGGACTGCGGTGACACTGTCCGGGAGGTGGCTTTCGCGGACAGGTCGTTCCAGTACTGTCCGTCCTGCCAGACCGGCGGCAAGGTGCTGGCCGATCGGCGGATGTCGAGGTTGCTGAAATGATCGGGCGATGACCAGGCAGCGGATACTCATCACCGGAGCGAGTTCGGGTCTGGGTGCGGGAATGGCCCGCGCCTTCGCCGCCAAGGGGCGCGACCTGGCGTTGTGCGCCCGCCGCATCGACCGGCTCACCGAGCTCAAAGCCGAACTCGAACAACGCTATCCGGGTATCACGGTGGCTGTCGCTCAACTCGACGTCGACGACCACGAGAGGGTCCCCGAGGTGTTCGCCGCGCTGGCCGGCGAACTCGGGGGACTGGACCGGGTCATCGTCAACGCCGGTATCGGCAAGGGCGCCCCGCTGGGTGCCGGCAAGCTGTGGGCCAACAAGGCCACGGTCCAGACCAACCTGGTCTCGGCGCTGGTGCAGATCGAGACGGCGCTGGAGATGTTCACCAGTGCCGGATCCGGACATCTGGTCCTGATCTCCAGTGTCCTGGGCAACAAGGGGGTCCCCGGCGTGAAGGCCGCCTATGCGGCCAGCAAGGCCGGGGTTTCCTCGCTGGGTGAGTCGTTACGGGCCCAGTACCCGTCCGGACCGATCCGGGTCACCGTCATCGAACCGGGTTACATCGAGTCCGAGATGACGGCCCGCAGCCAGAGCACGATGCTGATGGTCGATACCCAGACCGGGGTCGCGAGGATGGTCGAGGCGATCGAGAAGGAAAAGGGCCGGGCGATCGTCCCCGGCTGGCCGTGGATTCCGTTGGTGGCGGTGCTCAAGATTCTGCCGCCAAGATTGGCCAAACGTTTCGCCTGAGCCGGGATCGGGCAACAATGAAGGTATGAAGACGATTGTGATCGCGGCCCTTGCGGCGCTGGGAATGCTGGGATTTGCCGTCACGGCGGCGGCCAACCCGGAGGATTGTGTGAGCCCGGACGGCAGTGCCTGCGGTGTCGTCGATTCCGACGGGGCGACCGGCTCGATCCCCGGCGGCCCGTCCGGAACAGCGGGACCGGGACTGGTGGAAGGCTCCATCCCCGGTGGGCCCAGCGGTCAGGTGACCCCCGGCGACGTCAGCGGATGCATCCCCGGCGTCGGCTGCCTGGACATCCCGCGCTGACCGGTCACCCGACCCGGCCGCGCTCCTGACGGTAGCGGCGGACCAGCGTGTCGGTGGAGGAGTCGGACTGTTCCGGCGGCGAAGCCTCCCCGGTGATCACCGGCAGCAGCGCCTTGGCCTGGGTCTTGCCCAGTTCGACGCCCCACTGGTCGAACGAGTCGATCCCCCAGACGACGCCCTCGGTGAACACCTGATGCTCGTACAGCGCGATCAGCTGGCCCAGGACCGACGGGGTGAGCCGGGTCGCCAGGATCGACGTCGTCGGCTTGTTGCCGGGCATCACCTTGTGCGGGACCACCTCGGCCGGTGTGCCCTCGGCCGCGATCTCCCCGGCGGTCTTGCCGAACGCCAGGACCTGTGTCTGGGCGAAGAAGTTGCTCATCAGCAGATCGTGCATGGACCCCGAACCGTCGGCCGTGGGCAGATCGTCGGTGGGCTGGGAGAACCCGATGAAGTCGGCCGGCACCAGCCGGGTGCCCTGGTGCAGCAACTGGTAGAAGGCGTGCTGGCCGTTGGTCCCCGGCTCGCCCCAGAAGATCTCCCCGGTGCCGGCGGAGACCGGCGTGCCGTCGGCGCGCACCGACTTGCCGTTCGATTCCATCGTCAGCTGCTGAAGGTAGGCCGCGAAGCGGGCCAGGTCGTTGGAGTAGGGCAGCACCGCGCGGGTCTCGGCGCCGAAGAAGTCGGCGTACCACAGCCCGATCAGCCCCAGCAGCACCGGTGCGTTGGATTCCAATGGGGCGGAGGCGAAGTGGCGGTCGATGATGTGGAAGCCGGAGAGGAAGTCGGCGAAGGCGTTCCGGCCGATCACGGCCATCACCGACAGGCCGATCGCGGAGTCCACCGAATAGCGTCCGCCGACCCAGTCCCAGAAGCCGAACATATTGGCCGAGTCGATGCCGAAGTCCTCGACCAGTTTCTTGTTGGTCGACACCGCGACGAAGTGCTTGGCGACGGCGTCCTCGCCGAGGGCGTCGGTCAACCAGCGCCGGGCGGCGGTGGCGTTGGTCAGTGTTTCCAGGGTGGTGAAGGTCTTGGAAGCGACGATGAACAGCGTGGTGGCGGGGTCGAGTCCGTCGAGTGTGGCCACCATGTCCGCGGGGTCGACGTTGGAGACGAACCGGGCGGTGATTCCGGCATCGGCATAGTGGCGCAGTGCCTGGTAGGCCATCGCCGGTCCGAGGTCTGAGCCGCCGATGCCGATGTTGACCACGGTGCTGATCCGCTTGCCGGTGGCGCCGGTCCATTCGCCGCTGCGCAGCCGGTCGGTGAAGTCGCCCATGGCTGCGAGCACCGCGTGCACATCACCGACGACATCCTGGCCGTCGACGGTCAGCGTCGTGTCGCGGGGCAGTCGCAGGGCGGTGTGCAGCACCGCCCGGTCCTCGGAGGTGTTGATGTGCTCGCCGGCGAGCATCGCGTCGCGGCGCTGTTCCAGCCCGGCAGCCCGGGCGAGGCCCACCAGCAGTCCCAGAGTCTCCCGGTTCACGCGATGCTTGCTGTAGTCGATGTAGAGGTCACCGACCGTCAGCGCGAACTCGCTGCCACGGCGGGGGTCCTCCGCGAACAACTCCCGCAGGTGCTTTCCGGCGATTGCGTCGTAGTGGCGGCGCAGCGCGTCCCGGGCCGCGCCGACTCCGTCGGACTGCTCAGCGCTCATTCACCAAACCCTAGTGCGCGTCAGGACGCGACGGTGTAGATGATGGAGCTATGGCTACCCCGGATATTGAACGTTTGTTGTCATCGGTTCCGACCGGCGTGTGGATCGGCGGCGAGGATCGACCGGGCTCGACGACCTTCGACGTGGTCAACCCGGCCACCGATGAAGTGCTGGCCAAGGTGGCCGACGCAACCGCCGGGGACGGCCTGGCCGCGCTGGACGCCGCCTGCTCGGTGCAGGCCGACTGGGCCGCGACCCCGGCGCGCGAGCGAGGCGAGATCCTGCGGTCGGTCTTCGAGATGATCATCGCCCGCGCCGAGGACCTCGCCACACTGATGACCCTGGAGATGGGCAAGGTCGTCGCCGAGAGCATGGGGGAGGTTCGCTACGGCGCGGAGTTCTTCCGGTGGTTCGCCGAAGAGGCGGTGCGCATCCACGGACGGTTCACCCCGGCCCCGGCCGGTACCGGGCGGATCATCGTCACCAAGCAGCCGGTCGGGCCGTGCTATGCCATCACCCCCTGGAACTTCCCGCTGGCGATGGGAACCCG
>Ga0180433_10006452_pt1 | contig 15366 bp, 12 predicted proteins | sample SS_ome_8_FD_132980 | JGI IMG/M metagenome (GOLD analysis project Ga0180433, IMG submission 132980) | Hypersaline lake sediment archaeal communities from the Salton Sea, California, USA - SS_1_D_1 metaG | ecosystem: Environmental > Aquatic > Non-marine Saline and Alkaline > Hypersaline >... | reverse complement strand
ACTTTCTGTTTTTTTTAGGGAAGGTGGAGATATCAGAGATTCCGGGTATGACCCAAATGACCATGTCCGTTCTTCCCTTCCAGAACAATTCCGGGGAGGATTCTCTAGACCATTACAAAAGAGACTTCCAGGAAATGATCATAACTGATCTGGAACAATCCAAATATCTGCGTGTCATCCCCACTCTGCAGTTTGACGCTCTACTTACAAAAATGCTGCACAAATCTGACGAAACCCCTACCAAAAAGGTCCTTGATAAAATTGCCCAGAACGAGAATATCCGGTACTATGTACAGGGAAATTACAGCAAATTTGGCGATATCCTCCGTTTCTCCATAAAAATCGTCAAACCTTTCAGCTATGAAACTTTGAGCACCCGGATCATCCAGGTCAAAAAAGGAGAGGAAGGAAACCTTTTAGACAGAATCGACGATCTAACTGTATGGATAAAAACAAATCTTGGATTCAAACGCTACGAGATCATTAACGATTATGACGAAAAGATCAAAAACTTCACCAAATCTGAGGAGGCACTCAGGCTCTATTACAAAGGTGAAAAATCTCACATAGAAGGTAAATTCGAGGAGAGCAATCAATTCCTTACAGAAGCCGTCAAGCTAGACCCAGAATTTGCCATGGCCTTTCGCAGCATTTCTATGAACTATGCTTACCTTCAGGACTTATCCAAAGCTCAAGAGTACAGCCAGAAAGCACTGGACCTTGCTCATGAAGGGCGCGGTTCACTGAGGGAAAAGTTATTGATTGAAGGATATGCTCATTATCTTCTGGAAGGTTCTGTGGAAAAAGCCATTTCTAAATATGAAGAAGTCCTTGAAATCTATCCTTATGATGACGAAGCCCATTCACTATTAGGAGCTATTTATAGAAATATGGGAGAGAATGAGCTTGCGGAACAGCATTTTTTAAAAGCCCTTCTGTATATCCCTGATACAGCTCACTCCAATCTGGTCTGGATCTATCTGCAGAAAGGCCTGTACACCAAAGCAGCCGATTTACTTGAAGACAATGAAGACATTATCAATCCAAAGGTGTTTTACACAAATTTAGCTGAGGTTTATTTTTGTAAGGGAGAGGTGGATACGGCCTTAAAATATGCTCTAAAAGTTGAAAAAATCTTTCCGGAAGACTACCAAAATCTGGAATTTTTAGGGAATATTTATCAAGTCAAAGGTGACTTGGATAAAGCAAGAGAATATTATCTGACTCTTTTAAAAGATCACAACACTATGTCTTTGAGCCTCCAATGGCAATATTACTTGATGCTTCAAGAAGGAAGATTTTCTGACTGTGAAGGTTTTATTTCAGAACAAATCAGACAGTTCAGAAAGCAAAATGACAAATACTCTGAACTGGATTTCCTGTTTCTGCTCTCATTCGGTCAGTATCAGCACCATGAATACCTCCGATCCCTAGAGACTATTGAAGAGCTTTTCCAAGAAATGGAACCTCTTCAGGGACCATCATTAGTGTGGTATTCCATATTAGGTCAGTATGTCTCCGGTCTTGTCTCTGCCCAACTCAATGATATTTCCGAAGCTGAAAAGAATGCTGAAGCCATAATGGGATCGATCGATGGAATTCAAAATCAAAGTCAGAGCCAGTTTCTTCATTATTATAATCATCTGAAAGGAGTGATCGCACTCAAAAAAGGAGCCTATTCCACAGCTATGGAATACTTCAATAAAGGATACTCGTCTCTGCCTTCTCAGAATAATTGTTATGATGAACACGCCCTTTTTCTTAACTCCCTGGGTCAGGCTTATTATCTATCCAAGCAATTAGATAAAGCCCTTAAATGCTACAAAGATATCCAGTCCTTAACCACAGGAAGGCTTACCTGGGGAAATCTCTATGTGTTGAGTCATTACTGGCTTGGAAAAATCAAACAGCATCAGGGCGATTCAGAACAAGCGCTCACCCATTTCAAGCGATTCCTCACCCTCTGGGAAAAGGCTGATTCTGAGCTGCCGGAAATTATAGAAGCTAAAAAATTTATCCATTCTCTTCAGAACGAGTAAAATCAGAAACTCCTCTTCCTCAATCTGATCCGACCCAGCTCCAGAAGCTCTCGTTTTCTTTGGTTAAAATCCGCCTGATCTCACACACCCAATCAGGAATTGTCCACATTTCCTTGCTCCCGAAACAGGCTGCAATAGGACAGAGTGTGCACCTAAGAAGATCCAGGCATTTGACGCACGGAGTTTTATCCGTATGACATCTGTCCAAGCGGATCTGAGAATAATTCCGCCGTATTTGAGGATAGACCACTTTATGGTGTCGGATAAAGTCCTCTATAGCGCCGAAACTGTATACTTGAGCTAAAGTTTCGTCTTCTCTTGAACTGGCATAGTCAAACAACAGAGAACAACCCCAGAGGGAACCATCCGGAACAAGAGTCATGCTCTCTTTGCCGCCTTCACAAACGGCTATTCCGTAGGAATCAGATTTGTTTAAAAACTCCACCGGGAGCTTTCCGTTCTTATTATAATGGTCCTGAGCCATCTTTCTAATTTTTTGCACTTCTCGTTCAAAACCCCTTAAATCACTTCGATTCCAAGGGCGGATATAATCCAGGTTGAAATCCACGGATTTGATCCCCATATCAACAATAAACTGGATGGAACCAGAAAGAAAACTCACGGTTTCCGGAACAAAGACACTCTGTGTGCTCAATGCGATGCGGGGATAGGTTTTTATGGTTTCAATGGTACCCACCAGTTGTGTAAAACTGTTTTCTTTCCTTGTTATGTTTTGAGAAAGTCCGTCAAAACTCAATACCACTTCAAACTTGAATTCATCCAGAACACTCAGAATGTCTTTGGTCAGAAGGCTTCCGTTAGTGGTCAATGAATAGTTGACGGACCGGTTCGGATGAACCTTCTTTCTTAGATAGTGGAGAGTCTGTTCAATGGTATCAAAAGCTAAGAGGGGTTCACCCCCGTAAAAACTGATATTTATATTTTCTGTGAAAAAAGGAGAAAACAAATCAATGGTTTTTTGTATAGAAGAATTTTTCAGCCTGTGTTTTTTTCTTTTCTGGTAGCAGTAGGAACAGGAATAATTACATTCTTCTGTAATATAGAAGGTGAAGCTTTCGAACTTGAGTTTATCTCTTATGTTATTTGTTCTCTGATATTTTTATCGGAGGAGGATATTTTTTAACTATGCCCCAACACCAAGGTCTTCCTCCGATTATATTCCTAGCCACTAAAAATGGGATGAGCACATTCTTATAATCTTCGACTAGACGAGTTCTATGATTTTCTAATGCTCTGTCTGAAACAGGAACGTCTCTGATAAAGGCGATTGTCTCGTCGATGATGCGTGCGATTTCCTTATCCTCTTTCATTTTCCCTCCTTTTGGACTAGAAAAGTAAATTCCCCTTTTCTTGATCCAAATTTTGCTTATTTTCTATAGATTCGATTTGAATATATAGAACAAATATCGAAATGTCAAATTGTCGTTGTTTGACAAATCAGAAAAATCAAATAGACTAAAGGATATTTTTTATTTCCTCTCTTTTTGATCAGACAGGGAGAGGGAGGCCTTAAAGATGAGATCAAAAACTTACAATAGCCGAAAACCGAAGAGGGTAAAATGAAAAAAACTTTAGCCGCCGTCTTAGTTCTTTTGGGAACTGCTGTTTTTTTTATTGACTGCAGCAACAAGGCTCAAGAGGAAGAAGAATATCAAATCAAAGCCAAAGGCATAGGGGATGTGATTGTTAGTCAGGCTCAAGGCTGTATCAGCCAGTCCAAGGCCTACCGAACAGCCTGGGAATACGCAAAAGTAACAGAAATGGATTTCGATTCAGCTGTAAAAGAAATACTATCCGGCGATATGGAAGCAAACAAACAGATGATGCTTGAGAATAAAGCCAGGATCGATAAGATGTTGGAAGGGCTGGAAGGTCCCCTTGAAAAATATGATGAGGCCCATAAAAAACTAAAAGAGCTCTATGACATCTACATCAAACTTCACAAATTAGCGCTCAAACCGATGAAAGATATAGAGGAACACGAGGCTGCTGTCAATGACCTGGCCTCGCAGATATTAAAGAAAAAAAAGGAACTTGACGCAGTTCTTGCATCTTCATATTAGTGAGTCATTTGATATGATGGCGGTCATAGCTTCCAGTTAAATGAAAAAACAATCGCAAAGCACAGAGCCGGAATCCCATTACTTTGAATTCCAGGCTTCCTGGGGCCTGACCAAACATATGGGAGGTCTGGATGCCACAAGAAATCTTATTGAAGCCTGCGGTATTGATAAGAGTTCCTATGTTCTGGATGTGGGAAGCGGAGTCGGAATAACCGCCTGCATTATGGCAGAGGAATACGGGTGCAAAGTTCTGGGAGTTGACCTTTCCGAGATGATGGTCAAAAGGTCCCGGGAGAGAGCGCAAAGAAGAAAGCTTGGGGACCGGGTCGAATTCAAGACCGGAGATGCTCAGGACCTTCCCTTTGACAATGAGAGCTTTGACTCTGTCATTTGCGAGTCTGTGGTTGCGTTTCCAAAGGATAAACAGAAAGTGATCAATGAGTATGCCCGGGTAACCAGGCCAGGAGGATCTGTGGGAATGAATGAGGTGACCTGGATCAGGACACCACCTCAGGAGTTAGCTTCATACCTGCATCGCGCTCTGGGTCAAGCTGAATTTCTTGATACTGAAGGTTGGAAGCAATTGCTGAAAAAAGCCGGGCTCAAACACATAGAAGCTAGAGTTTTCAAAACCAATGCTTTGAGCCAATGGACCAGTGAAGTCAGGCTGATGAATCCCAGAGATTATTTGGGAGCATGGGGAAAATTATTCTCCCTTTGCTTTAAAAGCCCTGAGGCCAGACGCTGGATCAAAGAAATAATGATCCCCCCTAAAAGTATTTTCAAGCTCTTTAATTATTTTGGATACGGCCTCTATATTGGGAAAAAATAGTGATGGGAGACGCTCCATAAGTTATTTTGTCCCCATATTATTTTAAATTCCAGTTCATCTTGTAACGTTTCACGCATTGATATCCATTTTCGTCCTCTTCAATAGAATAAAACTTATTATTTTTGATGACATGGGGTCTGGATTTAAACGGGACTCTTAAAATATATCTCCCATGGGAATCAAATATATCAAAGTAGCTCTTCTTGCCATCCGGGGTCTTCTCATATGTGTAGACATAAATGCGGCCTTCATTATCTGCCATCAGCCATCCGAAAGGAGGAAAATACTTGGGAGAACTGATTTCCACTTTCATTTCCGAAGGATAATCAGCGATTCGCTCGTCTATGTCTTCCTGGGTAACTTTAACCGGAATATAGTCATTTTCAATTCTTTTCACCAGCTTTCCGCTCTTATCCATAATTTTTAAAGTGTAGCCTTCTTCTGCATAGCCGTAAAGAACTTGATCTCCATTTATAATGTCTGATCTTAAGACCGAAAAAAAAGGATTCCTTTTCCCGGACTGAGTGGAGGATAGAGGTGAGGTCCCGAATGAACACAAATAGTTGAATTCCGGGTCGAATTTTTTGAGTTCATAGACTCCTTTTTCTCTAACAATTTCAGTAACATATAGATTTCCTTCTTGATCTATATCATGCACAATCACAACCCCCAGAGTTGGAGTGCTTTTTAAAAAATCACCATCCAAGCTGAAATAAGATATCCGATTGATATCACCCACCATGATCTGGTCCTGTTCCGTACAAACCATATATCTGGGGACTTGAAACTCTCCAGGTCCCTGTCCAGACCTTCCTATAGTTTTGATATATTTCCCATCCTTATCATACATTTTGATGTGGCTTGCCTTATAATCCAGCACATAAATATCACCACTTTCACTAACCGCCAGAGTAAAAATTTGTTGGAACATGTATTCCTCTTGACCCTCCGCTTCTCCTATGGATAATTCTTCTTCTAAAGAAAAATCATCCGGTTTATAAAGAGGCTCCTTTGGATTATGTACAACAGTTATGCCGTCAATTTCCTCTACAATCCCTTTCCATCCCGCTTGTTTTGAGCAGCAATAAAAAACGAGTGGAACAACCATAAAACATATCATGTGTTTTTTCATTTTACTCACTCCCATCCTTTTGTTGATTGTATAAACAATGATATATTATGATAATTAGATGTCAATTAATAATGATGGGACAAATAAACAAAACTCAGATTAAGATCGTAAAAGTCAAATAGAATTGAAAGGTGATCAGTCATGAAAAAAGTCTCTTTTTTAATGATCATTCTAATTCTCATTTTTGCATCCATTGTATGTGAGAAAAAAATTCAGAAAAAAGAAGAAATAAATATTGCTGCAGTCAAAAACATTGGCATATATGAGGCAAAAACAGAGGAAGAGATGCCCTATCAATTTTCCTCTATTTATTCTGTGGACTGCGATACAGAAGGAAATATATATATTCTGGATGGTGAAGAAAACTGTCTCAAAATATTTGACAGAAAAGGAAATTTCATAAAAACGCTTCTTATCAAAGGAAAAGGACCCAAGGAGATCACTAATGCCTATAAAATAAGGATCAATCCATTCACTGGGAATATTTTTGTCCTCCAAGATTACGGTTATCAGCTCAAAGAATTCAATCCCTCTGGAGAGCATATTGAGCTTTACGCTTTGCCAGAGCAATTTTTCTATTACTCAGATTTCATTGATAAACACAGACTTCTTTTTGTTTCTATGGGGAGAACCAATGAGAATACATATAGTAATTTTAAAATACTAAATCTCAAAACCTTAAAGATCGAAAAAGAATTTGCTCCCACTAATAGAGAATCCATGACCAACGGGACAATGCGGTTCATCATAAAAAATGAAACCCTCTGGACCTGCCCCGGAGATGAAATGAAGCTGGCCGCTTATGATTTAAACAGCGGGAAAAAAATAATGAACATAAAAATTGATGAAAAGTACAAGAAAACTAAATTCCTCAAAGGCCAAAATTGGATAAGAGCAGTGCCCTATAACTACGGACAACCACTCATGATCAACAATCAAATATATGTCCTGGTTGCTCAAGTTGGGTACATTGGAGAAGATTCACTTGAGGCTGTTCATACACCAAAGTCCCAGCAGTTCTTCCTGTATTTATTGGAAAATAATGATCTTATTAAGCAAAAAGAACTGACGGAGATTGCTGATAAGGAATTGACGTTTTTGGGATGTGTATGGAAAAACCGCTTGTTTTTCTATAAACAAGAGCCCTTTCCCATGATACGTATTCTGGAAGTTGAAAAAAAAACTCATTAAATTGAATAAAAAAACTCATTGGATAAAAACATTTTCTGTCTTCATTCTCTCTTTATTTATCTCCTGCGGAGGTCAAATTCGTGAACATAAACTTATTTTAGATAAAGATAAAGAATTCGATAACCTCAGCTTCAATAAAATCTTTGAAATTGACTTCCCTTTCATTCTCGCTTGTTTCCCTTGTCCCAATGGTATCTTATGTATCGAAATCTTGGATAGAAGTTGGAGTGAATTTAAATTTCATTTGTATGATTACTCCGGAAAATTGAAAAAAAAAAGCTTATAAAAAGCGGGCAGGGGCCTAATGAAATGAGAGCTTTGGATTATAATACAGTATGGATTTCTTCAGGGAAAATCCATTTTATCGATGTGGATAATTATTATAAAATCCTTGATCCAGAGTCATTTGAAATCAAAACAGTTTCCAAGCTTTCAAACGTGATAAAAGGTTATGGAAGCAAATATACTTTCGGTAACCTTGGACTCACTTCTTTAGAGAATGAGGATGAATATATAATCACCTCCTTTGAATCTACAGCTTTTTATGATGATCTTACTTATTATATTTTGAAATCAAAAACAACATTTGATGATTTATCAATAATCACAAAAGCGAAAAAAATGAAACCATGGACATGGATTGAACTCAAAGAGCGAAAATCATACACTGATTATTATGAAACCGCCAGACTCGATCGCATATTTTCTGCAGATTGGAAAAGAGAAGTGATTTATTATTTGCCAGATATTGAAAAACCTGAAATAAAAAGCGTCAATTTTAATGGAACGGAAAAAGAGAACTTCATTATAGATGTTAATTATAAAAAGTTCGATGTAGACAGAGAAAAATTAAAACTCTTTCACGAATACGTTCTAGGAGAAACAGATTCCAGAATCAGAGAAAATTTCAATCAAATATTATACATACCTCCGCATGCCCCTGCTCTAATGGGCTTAAAAGTTATCCACAACTATCTTATTATCATTACAGGAAATAGAAATTGGGATAAGGGAGAAAACCAATCTCATGTGTACAGACTGCCCTCTCTAGAGTATGAAGGAAATTTTTTTATCCCTTTTTCCAATAGACTTAGAATCCAGTGGATTGACGGCTATTACATAACGAAAAATTTAATCAACAAAAAAGATGAACCTCGTTTTTCCGTTGTTATCTACAGAATAGAAGAAAATTAATATCCAATCACTCTCGAATTGGGAAAAAAAACATTTTAATTAATTATTAGGGACGAACGAATAACACCTGGAAAAGGATCATAATTTACAAAATAATATTTTCCATCTGAATCAATGGCCATCAGTCTTCTAGGTCCTGGCAATTTAAAAGAACCAAGAAATTTACCCCCATCATTGAAAAAATCCAGATAAAACACAATTTCAATATCTGGCTCATTTTCCCCTATAATCTGGAAAAATTGATTAATGAGACATCCTCTTTTTTGATCAAAAAAACAAAGGCCCATTCTATTTTTTCTGCTAATTCGAAAACCTCCCCCTCTTCTTTTTACTTCTGGAGGCTCGAATTTGAAATCTCTTTTTATTTTTTGAAGAAGCTTCCCGTTTAAATCGTATTTTCTTATTTCATACTTATCAGGTAACACCATATAAACCGCATTTTGAATCCACTGAATATCACCTCCAATATCTCCCCAGCCTGAGATTTTGGGGCCATATGGGTAATCAACAGGAAATTCTTTAATCATTTCAAATTCATTCGAACTTATCGCTGCTGCCAGACCTGTATAGTTAGGAATAGGTGTTCTAACGAATATTCGTTGATCGTCGATATACTGGAAGTCCTCGGTCGATTGTTCTAACCTGATGGTGTCTTTGTATTTGCCGTGGATATCATAAATGTGGATCAGGAAATTCCCATCTAAAACGCAAACTTCTTTTTGAGGCTTGATTCTAATTTTTTGAGGATTTTGTAACTCCCCAGGCCCCTGTCCCTTTCTGCCAGCAGTCCACCTATAGTTTCCTTTTTTATCAAACTTTATGAATCTGTGATTACCCATATCCAATACATAGATGTTTAAATCTGAACCAACAGCAACATCAATAGAGTTATTAAACATCAGGTAATCTTCTCCTGACATTTTCCCCAAAGATATTTCTTTATTAAATGAAATTTTATCGTCTATGATATCCCCCCATAATCCGGCCCCATAATTCTCAATAACAACCGCATCCTGTTCTTTATAAATTTTTCCTTTCCACTTGCTTTCAGAACAATGTATTACAAACACAAGAATCAAAATAATGGTAAGAGATATATTATATTTCCTCATCATCAATAGAAATATTATAGGGAGAGAGTTGCCCTGTCAACAGTTATGGAACGTCCCCATATTCTTGTACGTAAGTGCGGGATTCTAGACTAGGGTGGTACCTTATGGGATGTCCCCCATCTTATTATCTCTTGACTTTATGTTTTTTTGTTATATAATGCATTACGAATACTATGTTTCGTATTATTCGAAACGTATTTTTCAGAGAGGATTCATATCATGGATATGCTATCGAGAATTGAAGAAATTTTGCTCCTGGCTATATGGAAACTCAAGGACAATGCTTACGGGCTTTCCATAAGGGAGCAGGTAGAGAGGGACACCGGAGCCAAATGGATGTCAGGGGCGATCTATGCTCCCCTGAACAGGCTGAAGAAAAACGGATATGTCTGCACATCACAGGCTAAAGGCTCAGCTGAAAAAGGAGGGCGCCCGCGAGTCTATTATCAACTCACTAAATTGGGTAAAAAAAAATTGGCTGCGATCCAGCATGTCACACAATCCGTCTGGACAGGCGTTCCGGACCTGAAAAATGAATTCGAATCATGAATCATAGCGAACTCAAGCCGCCTCGATGGATCTTCTCTGTCCTGCGGTGGTTTGCTGATGACGAGATGTTGGCATCCATAGAAGAAGACCTGGAGGACCGTTGCACCAAAGCATCCGATAAATACGGCTCCTCTCTCGCCTGGTTTTTATGTCAAGTGCAGGGGCTTTTTCTCCTCTTCTCTTTCTCGCTCGAATCATTTATATGGGGGATAACTATGTTTAGAAATTATATTAAGGTGGCATTGCGTCACATCAAACGAAGAAAAATCTATTCATTCATCAATATCCTTGGACTTACGATTGGGATGGCCTGTTTTATATTGATAGGTCTCTGGGTGAAAGATGAATTGAGTTTTGATCATTTCCATCAGAATAAAGACCGGATTTACCGCATCCTCAACAGGTTCCCTAACGGCGCTGCCGGCTCTAGTATCACATATGCCTTGGGACCTGCGTTAAAAGCCGAATACCCTGAAGTAGAAGACGCCTGCCGTGTTTGGGCCTGGTTCGGATCTCACGTGAAATACGAGGACGAAATTTACCCTGAAACCAATATGTACCTTTCCGATCCGAGTTTTTTCAAGATGTTTTCCTTCCCGTTCTTAAAAGGCAATCCTGAAACCGCGCTTTCCGACAGGTATTCCATAGTCATCACCGAACAAACAGCAGAAAAGTACTTCGGGGAGAAAGACCCGATCGGTAAAGTCCTTCACCTGGTTCAGATGAATCACGATTTTACAGTCACAGGTGTTATTGAAAACATTCCCATGAATTCCCATCTTCGCTTCGACTTTATTGGAAGGATCGAATTCCTGGGGGAAGACAGACTGGCCCGGTGGGAGGAATGGTCAGGTCCTAACTACATCCTTCTTAAGCCGGAAGTGTCTCCCGCAGATTTTGAGGCAAAAATCGCAGGCATATACAAAAAAAATGTCGACCCGGACGTAACGTATTTTCCTGAACTCCAGCCTCTTACCCGTATCCATTTGTACGAACTGGGGCGCCCGGGGCAGGTCAAAAAGGTCACCATGTTCTCGGTTATCGCCCTGTTTATTCTTCTTATGGCCTGTATCAATTTTATGAACCTGGCAACCGCTCAATCCTCAAGGCGCTCTCTTGAAGTAGGCATGCGCAAGGTCATCGGCGCCCAGCGGCGGCAGATCATCCGTCAGTTTCTGGGAGAAGCTGTACTTATCGCTTTTTTTGCTTTTATCATGGCTCTTATTGCTGTGGAGCTGGTTCTCCCCTCTTTTAACCGATTCACCGGAAAATCTTTAGCCCTTTTATCAGGAGCCAATATTCCTATAGCTGTAACACTTTTACTTATCATGCTGGGAACGGGCATTCTGGCAGGCATCTATCCTTCGCTTTTTCTCTCTTCCTTCCAGCCCGCTCAAATTCTCAAAAACCGTTTTTCGTTTAAAAACAAGGGCGGAGGCATTCGTAAAACATTGATCATAGTCCAATTCTCGATCTCAGTTAGTCTGATTATCTGTACTCTTCTGGTCTCACAGCAGCTGCATTATATCCAAAAGAGTGACTTGGGGCTTGACCGTGACCATATTATCGCGGCTTATGTTTATCCGAATTTCATATCCAGATTTGAGACATTTAAAAATTCTCTCCTTTCGCAACCCGAAATAATTAATGTCACCTCTGCCGCTCAACCTCCTTTTCGTGTGGGTGAAAACATCCAGATCAACTGGGAAGGAAATCCGACTGATCAGATGCTGTCTGTGGATTACACCTGTGTGGACTATGACTTTTTTAAGACTTTCAACATCCCTATTACCCAAGGGCGCGCCTTTTCCAAAGAATATCCGACTGACGAACTAACTGCCTGTATTATCAACGAGACTGCAGCCCGGCAGATGGGAATCGAAAATCCGATCCATACGAATATTTATATGAATCACCCCGCATGGCCTGAGTCGTTTCGAAATGCCCGTGTTATCGGGGTAGTCAAAGACTTCCATTCCCGCTCCCTGCATACGAATATCCGCCCTTTTGTTTTCAGAATGTACAAGCCCTGGCACCAATATGCTTTTATCAAGATCGACGGATCACACTTGCCAAAAGCATTAGCCCATATCGAGGATTCCTATAAGACCTTCTCAGCGGGCATCCCCTTCGATTACCTTTTTCTGGATGAAGTCTTTAACCAGCAGTACACATCCGAGCAGCAACTGAGAAGGTTATTCAATGGTTTCAGTTTGATCTCAATTGCCATTGCCGGTTTGGGCCTTTTTGCATTGGCGTCGTACACAACAGAGCAAAAGACCAAGGAGATCGGGATTAGAAAAATTCTAGGTGCTTCAAGCCTAAGGATAGTGGCCATGATCACCTGGGAGTTTCTCAAGTGGATCCTGCTGGCCAATGTGATCGCGTGGCCTCTGGCCTACTTTGTGATGTTTAAATGGCTGCAGGATTTTGCCTATAAAATAAGCATTGGCCCTATGGTTTTTGTCGCTGCTGGCGTGCTGACCCTGATTATAGCTGTTCTTACGGTGAGCTATCACTCCCTTAAAAATGCACTAGCAAATCCAGTCAACTCCCTTCGCTATGAATGATATGCCCCCACAAAGTCTCTCTTTTCCCATATTGAGCTTGTCAACTAGAAATCACTTCTTAAAACCGATATAGGCTTCAAGCGTTTTTACATACTCTGAGAAGGCCTGTCTTCCTTTTTCGCTAATGTTGCAGGTTGTCAGGGGCTTCTTCCCTTTAAATGTCTTCTTGATAGATATGTATCCTGCCTCCTCCAGCTTAGAAAGACTCACGCTTAAATTCCCATCAGTAGTACCGATCGTCTGCTTCAAATAATTGAAGCTAGCCTCATCAACTGAAACCAATATGGACAGCACGGCCAGTCTAATTCGCGAATGGATGATTGGATCAAGGCCGTCTAACTTTTCAGGTGACATTTTTTTCGCTCTGTTTTTTATACATTGAACGGAGCACTAAAGCAGGCATGATATAGCCTATCAGTATTAGAGGCACAAAAAGAAGCGATCTGTAGTTCTCATGAAGAAAAACCATTCCCAAAGCTCCAGCCCACCATATCACACCACACCATTTCAGCAGGTTCCAGTTATATATTCCTCCCATGACAAAGACCAGGATTTTGGTGATCAGCGATATGAAAACAGCGATCAATCCCCAAGTATATAAGCTCAAGGCGGGAAAAACAAATCCCACAAGAATAAATGCTATTCCGCAGGAAATACTCAGATGAGTTGTGATTTTATGAGCGTACGACTTCACCTCTTTTCTTCGTTCCATCTTTGCCGCATAAACAAACGTGTAAACGATCCCAACGGCGACAAAAACAATCCAGTTAAGCCAGATGAGGCTAAACATTTCTAAATAAACTAGAACATACATACCGACCACACCCAGAATGGCTACAATTCCCCAGACGAGGAAGAACATCCAGGAACCGGCTGTTATTTCTTTTGTTCTTTCGATCATTTCCCTAATGAATCTTATTTCATCATTAGCGTTTACTTCGCTCATGATAACTCCTTTCGTTTTAAAGCTCTTTTATTTATAAAGTACTCTATTATCAAAGCTCCTATTTGTCAAGTGTTTTTTTCATCAAATTATCTTATTTGTCTTTTTCTTGTGGCCTTCCCCTTTGGATTGGATGAGAAGAGCGGTTCGGTCTATAAGTTTTCAAAATAATTGGCAACAAATTTCCCCTTTGATACGTCTATATTTTTAAGATGATAAGAAACTATCTAAAAATCGCTTATCGTAACATCCTTCGCAACAAGAAATACGCTTTCCTCAATATCACGGGACTGGCAGTGGGATTGGCGGCCTGTCTGCTCATGTTCGGATTTGTCGTCCATGAGCTGACCTTTGAGGGCACACATACGCTTAAAGACCGAATATACCGGATAAACAGCCGGAATTCTGTGGCAGGGGAAACTTGGGTAAACGCTGAGGTCTGCGCTCCTCTGGGTCCTGCGGTTGAGGAATCCATTCCTGAAGTAGAGGAAAGCGTCCGCCTTGACCGCTGGCACAATCTGGTCCTTGAAGCCGGGAACAGGGAATTCAACATGAAAAGAGTGTTTATCACAGATCCGGAAATCTTTAAGGTCTTCTCTATACAGCTTCTGCGCGGCAGTAAGGAAGAAGCCCTAAAGAATCCCTTCAGCGTGGTTATAGACGAGACCACAGCTCAAAAGCTCTTTGGAGACGAGGATCCATACGGACAAACAGTCCGTATGACCATAGGCAAAACATATGATTTCAAGGTCACCGGAGTTATGGAAAACATCCCTTCCAACACGGTCTTGAGAGCTCCCATGCTGATCTCATTCTCCACTTTAACTCAGTCTCTGCCTGAATCCATGATGAACTGGCGGAGCTGGGGCTCTTTCACCACTTTCATCCTGCTTAAGGAAAACGCAATGGCGGAAGGGCTGGATGAAAAGATAACAGCCCTTGCCCAGACACATCTTTCAGAGGAAACGGACAAGACCTCCTTTTATCTCCATGCGTTGGGTAGGATTTATATCGATAACGCCCTGCATGGTATGAACAATGACATCGCTTATTCAGGAAGCATCACCCGGATCGCGGTTTTTTCCATAACCGCTCTTCTCATTTTAATTATCGCTGCCATTAACTTCATTAATTTATCCACAGCCAAGATCTCCGGCCGTATGAAAGAAGTGGGTGTACGCAAAACCTGCGGGGCCAACCGCCCCCAGCTTGTGTGGCAGTTTCTCATGGAATCTGTGATTGTCACTGCGGCTTCTATGCTTCTGGGCTTGGGTCTCTTTACATTATTTAAACCCCAACTGGACCATTATCTTGGTATGACTCTCAATATCGGGATCTTTTCAATCCCCTGGATCCTCCCGGCTGTGCTGGGCTTGACCATTTTGGTCGGTTTTCTGGCGGGCTCATATCCGGCTTTTCTTATGTCACGCTTTCCTGCGGCCATGGTATTCCGCTCCAGAGGGCCAGGTAGGATCTCCAAGTCCGGTCTCCGCCGTATTCTGGTTGGGATTCAATTTTTTATTGCTGTGGTCTTGATCGCCTGGACCCTGGTGGTTCTCAAACAGATCCGCTATTCGGAACTGCGGGATCCGGGCTTTGACAGGGAAGGTCTGATCGTTCTGAAAAATTCTGAGGCTTCGGAGCTTAAAAATGCAGCTATTCTCAGAAACCAAGTTCTCAATCGAACAGATGCGGTGGATGCTTCATATATAGCCAGCTT
>Ga0180433_10006450_pt1 | contig 15371 bp, 14 predicted proteins | sample SS_ome_8_FD_132980 | JGI IMG/M metagenome (GOLD analysis project Ga0180433, IMG submission 132980) | Hypersaline lake sediment archaeal communities from the Salton Sea, California, USA - SS_1_D_1 metaG | ecosystem: Environmental > Aquatic > Non-marine Saline and Alkaline > Hypersaline >... | reverse complement strand
TAACCATAAAAGTTTTGATAGCGCGTGCTCTGACTGTTGTATAACAGATGTCTTAGCTAATTACCTATTTAAATTAGCTCAACTCGAATTAAGGCTAGATGATCTTACAAAGAAAGAATAGAAATGAATATATTTAACTGTTTTCAGATAATGGTAACTTATACTCTTCTTCCTGTTTTAACTTATTGGTTAATACTTAGCGGTCATGGCCGCTGGGCAGGGCTTACAATTACTATTCAGATACTAAGCTGTATAATTCTTAGCATGGCTCTTCATGAAGCAACAAAAGATTAATTTAATTTCTGGTCAGCGTTCTAGCTTCGGTAATACTTTTACTGATGAATTTGAAAAGTTAAAGGAGAGAAACCAATGCACCATATACCGGATTACACCCGCGCACCCGAATTCACCATTGTATGTTCCTGTGGAGGTCGCAGCAATACTCTTGTAGAAGTAGGCAGAGATGTGACTTGCCCTTGGTGCGATAAAGTATTTGGTCAATCGAGATATAAGGGTGCGATTTTAAAAGAAGGCGCTTCTTATACACCGAAATATCCAGCTAAATCTGAAGAAGAAGAGGCAGCTATGCATAAAAATCTGGATCAAGTTAGAGATTTCCAAATAGGTCCAGATTCAGATGATATAGAACAGATGTTGATCGATGATATATTAAACCAGGCTGCGATATTAATAAAAGTAATAAAACATTCAAAGCACTGTGATTTAGCCATAAATATAAGCTCTGTCGGGTTATATAACACTCTGATTAGATTAATTGAACACGATGAAAAGCTTAAAAGAAAGTCTAGGTTTTTTACCACAATATTGGAACCTTAAGATTTATTAAGACGTAAAATAGACAACACTATCATTGCCTTAGCCGATTATTTGAATCAATTTGCTGAAAATCCGACAAGATATATAAGACTTCAAAAAGGAGAATGAAAATGAGTTTACTTTCAGCAAAAATACATTGTGCAGAGTGTGGCTATGAGGGAAGATCAAAGACTTTTGTAAAAGGTAGTTTTATAGTTGAGGCGCTATTGTGGTTTTGTTTTCTCTTACCTGGATTAATATATTCGATGTGGCGTGCAACTTCAGGAAGATATCAAGGATGTCCTGAATGTAAAAGCCGAAGGGTTATAAATTTGAAGAAATGGAATAAACGGCAAATACATGCAGTAGCATAGAAGTTAAGGCATTCTTACATCGCAATGAATAAAGCCGTCGCCTATATAGCAATAGGGGAAAATCGCCATAGCGTAAGCTATAAAGGCGTTTTTTCCAAGTTCGACGGGCGGTAAGGGGAGATCCCCTGCTTGTCCCCTTGGGTGATATGAATAAGCAGAAGCGTTAGGGAGAGACCTATTGTGTTCTTGGCAGCGATAAACCGATGTGGGGGTAAAAGGTAACCCCCACACCCGCCTAAGAATTTCTAGACACTCTAAAAATCTCTCATCAACAAGAGATATATCGCATTTCCCGCACTTACATCTAAGTTCATAAGCTTTAAAATGTTCACTTATTTGTCTGTGGGAATCGATATTGTTACGAATAATAATCAATTTAAGATATAATCCATAAATTTATCTGCGCCATTAACTATTTTATCATCAATAGGTGTATCTGTTTTGGCCGCTTCTGCTTTCAAAAAAGCCATGATATCAGCTTTATATTGCTGCACCAAAGGTTTAAGCCAAGCCTTAGCCTTATCCGCCCACTCCTTAAGATTATCTTCAGTTAAATTAGCCAATAACCACTGTACAATTAGCTTAACAATCCATTCTTTCATTTCTTTAACCCTCCGTTAAAAATTTTATTCTCTAGCCTATCTAAACGTTTATGTCCTGCTTTTTGAGAAGCTTCTAAGATACCGTAGCCTTTTTCTCTTTTAAATAAAAAACCTATGAGTGCTACTATGATAGTAGTTAAGACTGCCATTAAAGCACCAATTATGGTTATAAGAGATATAACTATTGTATCAAGCGACAACTGCACTATATTACCCCGCTGATACTGTTAATCGACACATACACATAGTCGGTACTTGCTTGTAGTGTTATGTTCCCTGCTGCCCGTTCTTCTGTTATGCGCACATCTATATAATCTCCTGCATCCATTTTGACCAGTATGTTTCCGTTCACAGGTACATATTGTGTTGACCCTGCATCAGGCGATTCCCATCGATCTAAATACCCTTCTAATGAGCCATTCTTATACACACCTAAAATGACTGAATCCCCGTTAACGTAGCCGATACTGGCTACTAGAATCGATGGACTTACCGAGTAGTATCCAGCCATAGGAGCGGTAAATTTCCAACTAGCCCCTGTTGTCACTGCACTATGGCTATCAAACTCTTCAGTTCCAAAATCGATTATTTCTGTATCGGTTATAACTTGCCCTGCACTACTTGCGTATCTAACAGCTACAGTTTCACTTGCAGTAATTTGGGCGGGACCAGAAAGACGATGTATCGATAAGTGGTTTGATCCTACCCCGGTATCTAAGCTCAATGTATTTGAACTGTTATACGATATCTCTATTGTTTGTCCTACATTTAGATGTATAGTGGTGGTTACATCAACTCCGAAATCGTCTGATGAGCCTATCCCGTTTCTAACAACTGAACCTCTGGTATGTAGAGCGCCATCTACTTTTACTCCAAGATATGCCCAAGCGTTATTAGGTAAACTAACTATCTGTATAGCCGATTCTATGTTGTACCAACCAGCTACGGGAACAGTATAGACGCCTGTAGTAGTATTATATACGCTATGAGTATCTTTAACTAAATCTTCAAATTTTACCGTAGCTGCTGAAGCATAGGACGCCCCATCATTTGAGGTATAATTAGCTGCTACAACTCTTGTATCTGCATCTGAACTTACAAGTGTATTAGAAGACCAGCCTGTAATAGGTATAGGTCCAGTTTCAAAAGATAATCGGGACGTAGAACTTATAATCGCTGATCCATTTTGTGCTACCATAGCATCTTCACCGGTAGAATTATCCGATGTAATACCGAAGTTAATATAGGTATCACCCGAGGTAGTAAGCACAGTTATCTGTTCACCTATAGTTGCATAGGCTCTATTGCCTGTACCTACTTTTGTTGTAGCTACCCCCGCACCCCCAACCGTTAAACTATTAGGTAACTCTATTTGAGCCTCTGTTGCTGTGACTGTTCCACTTGTAAAATATCCGCGTATGTATAAGCTATCTCCACTTCTACGCCATGCAAGGGTAGAAGACGCCAGAGTTCCAAATCCCTGGGTATTTGTAGGTTCATACAATTCCCAATCACTTCCAGCAAACCCTATAGATTTCGTTTGCGGCCCAATAATCATTTGATCTAGTTTGCATGTCCATGCTGAAGCATTAACACTACTAACGTGCAGAATAAGCCTATAATTAACACTTGTAGCATGAGTTTGATAAACGCCGTAGTAGACCTTACTTCCATCCCAAGCATAAGGTGCTAACTGTATTCTTTCAGCTTGATCTTTATCATATACCCATACTGTTATATCTGATGGGTCATACCAAGCCCCGTTAGTTCCATATTCAAAATTAGCAGAAGGCCCATAATCTATAGATATAGAAAGCATTTTAGCTTTATCTGATTCGTCTATAGTAAAATCAAAACTAGCGCCTTCGCCCATTCTACAATTGGCATCTTTTGTAATAATGGCGCTAACTGTTCCACGGAGCGGATCTGTAGTTTCACCTAGAATAGTTATATTAGCTGATCCACTTGTCCCGTCAACAGGGCGGCTAAATACAATCGTCCCTGTACCATCAGTAGTTAAAGGTAGAGCTGTTCCTGCAACAGCATTAGCATAAGAAGATGCAACTTGAAAATTGTTTGCATCTGAATATATGACGTAATAGGCGGTATCGACGGATATACCTGTAGTGCTTGTTATCACTGTAAAAGAAATAAGTTCACCGGTTCTAAGTTCATGGTCAGTTAATCCGACTAAATCTCCCGCGTCTGTAAAAGTTACCGATTGAGAATCGATATACATGGCCCAACCTGAAGGGACTGCACCATCAGCGGTTTTTTCAAAATTATAATTATCGCCCATATAATTAACTGTATAGCCGCCTTCACCTGCGCCTAAATCAGTCCATTGGCCTCCAGCATAAAGCCGAGCTACATCGTCAGTCGTGTTATAGTAGCAATCCCCTTCTTCCGCTGCACTACCTTTAGCGGCTACGTAGGCTGCATCATTTGCAAAATTAACGAGTGCTTCAGCGGTAGTTTGATAACTTAAATCGGAAGGTTCGGAAATTGTAGTCCCTTCGGATACTTGTAATTTTTTAATTTTTCCAGTCATTATTAAAGTCCTTCTAGATCTTCGGCGGTTAACTTAACGCTTTTACCGTCTTTTTTAATGGATGTTATCTTAAGATTGACCGTATCACTAGTTCCTAAAACGCTATCGTCTTGGAGCGTAATATCATCTCCAATTTCAGAATCAATATGTTCTGTTGCAGTCGATAGGGAATATATCGCACGTCTATTGGATCTCGATGCGAGAATATCTTCGATTCGATCGTCAATACTATTTAATACATGTTCAAAAACGATATCATTCTCGATACCGTGTAGGCGCTTAGCCTTACTATTAAAAACTACGCTATCTGTTTCAGGTGCAGTTTCATCAGCGCCGATATATGCGGTGACTTGAGGGTTATTCGCGTTAATACCTGTTATTATATCGTTATAGTCCGTTTTAATTGATAAGCTATTAGTCAAAAATAACTTATCGTTTGAAGTATCTCCACTTGAAGGGGCATCTAATAGGTGGTACTCGACCTCTAGATCAGTATTGATTTTTAAATAACTAAGAGTAGATTGAAGAATTGTCTGTACTACATCTCTGTAGCTTCTGTACTCATCTCTATCAAATCTTGGAATAGTCATTAAAAGTTCTGCGTCTAAAGCTGCACTAGCTGCTGTGAAACTAGCGGCGTTAGTATCAAGCCCAGCCTTCTCACATATGAGCTTTAACCCCTCTGCATGATCGTACTCATCTGCATTAGCTACTCTATAGAAAATATCATAATCTTCGGGGCGTATAGTTCCAGACCAAGAACTTAAATGGGATTCAAGGTTATCTATTAATGTAACTTTTACTAGCTTATTGCCTCCGGCAGTAGTTGTTTCCGTAAAAGAAAAATGAACTTCCGGTATAAATCTCCAAAAATTCTCTACACCTATAGAATCTAGTCCTTGCATAACTAGAAGTATTTGTTTCATGGGGGTGAAGCTGGCTGTAGACGTAGGAACTGGGTCAGCGCTATAGGCTGTATATCTTGAAATAACTATATTATACGTGTTTCCTAGATAAGTAACATCTTCAGCTAATACTACTCTAGCGTACGCATTCCCCCCAGTATCTGTATATTTTACTACATCACCTACCATAAGATTATGGTTTGTTAAATAAAACAAAGTATCTGTAGTATTACGCTGTACACTTCGAGTCGTACTCCCAAAATCTTGGTATCTTAATCCGCTTGGCCCTACTCGACATAGCACATAGTCTCTATTATCGGTAACGCCGCCCTCCGCTACATAGTCTATATCTTTAGCCTGTAAGCCTTCATATAGGTATTTACGCCAAAGGTATTGATTGGGACTACCCCCCTTATAATATCTACTTATTTCATTAGGGGATACCCCAAATATATAAGGCACAGCTTTATTGTGCATATCGGGATAAAGATTTGGATAGCCCGAAGCTTCTCTTCTAGCAACAGCTTGATAAAAACTGTCTCCCATATATGAGCTTTGTTGCAATTTAGTGAAAGGATCAAATATATTTATACGAACTTTACCTTTAATGTTTGGTAAACTTTTGACCTGTCCCCTATATATTTTCTGGATGTTAGATATATCGCTAATACATTGCCAAATTTCAACATCTTTATTATTAAAACTGTCGTTTGCGGTTAGGTACTGTTGAAATTCATCATCAGGATTCAGGATATCTAAACTAGTATCTGCGATAGTGAGAATACCCGCTGTTATATTTCTGATCGTTTGACTAGTATCTATATATTTATTAAGTCTAGGTTCCCACTCAACTAGAGGGTTGCCTGCACTTTCTGCACTTTCAGGATCTTTAGGGATGAAACGGTGTTTTTCTCCAGTATAGTAGAGATTATAGAAAACGACTATTATATTAGTGTCTTCATCAGGAGCGGAAGCTATCTTAAGCGTTAAATCCGTACCGTCCCAGGTATATTGATCATTAGAAGTTAACGAAGTTACAAGGGTTAGCTCACTTCCATTTCTTTCCACTTTCTCGATATGCGAAAATGGAAATTCCATTGTGTAGTTACCACTATCTAAAACGAGATCACCCCCTACATACCTAGCAGGAGTTATTTTAACAAGTTGAAACCTGTTGCTTGCAGCCTTAAGTTTTTCAGTAGCTATACTCATGTAAAATACCCAGCTATGGCCATTGCAGCGCCACGCATAGTATCACTAGTAGAGGCGTTAAATTTCTCCGGCCAATCAAGAGCTATCCCCCAATAATAAGACTCATCTCCCGGATTAGTATATCCTGTTATTTCTATAGCAACCCAATAATCATTTGCAGCAAGTAATGGAGTTCTAGAAAAAGTAAATGTAATGTAGCCTGTCCAATGACTAGATGTTAAACTAGATAACTCAGACGCATCTACCCAAGAACTAGAAACTATTGGAGTTTCGCAGTTTTCATTTGAACAAATATGCATTCTAAATTTAGTATTAGCCGCGTGAGCGCCTTCTTTTATGAAATGGGACTGTATTTGGTATAGGTCCATGCTAGTAGCTAAATCTATCTTACCTATAGCGAATTTTAGATCACTAGCGGTAAGTATCAAAAAATATCTATTTTTTGGAAACTGTAAATAGCTCACAAAGCCTCCGTAAAAACCAAAGACATATTGTTGTATTCAAGAAAAGCGTGTGATACCGTAGGGTCTCTTCCAAAATATACATACCGTGTATATTCCGCTGCATCTGAATCAAGTACCAGGCCAGGATCAAAGGATACAAAGAAAGGCGTATGTACTCCGTATTCGGTGAATAATTGCTCTACTGTTTTTCTATCGGTATTATCTGCTAATTGAATAGCCATATTATTAAAAGATTCAAACTGAGAACGGATATCGGTGAATTTTTGACCCGCTTCGCTTGTCATAGAGATCGAAGAGTCTTTTATTTCTTTAGAAAAACCTTTAGCTATATTGGTATTAATTAAAGTAGAATGGGTACCTATGTATATAAAACCAAAAGTTAAACCCGTAGGACCTAAAATGTTTCTCCTATCTATTATTTCTACTTTCCAATACCTATAATAGTCTCCCCCTGTCATATGTTTAAAAGCCCCTCGACTAGATACACTTAATGTTTCTGAAAAAGGGGGACTTGTAAAATCATTGACATTATTAGCATAAAGGGTTACCGATGCGCTATCGGGTAAACAGAATATCTCTTCTCTATCCGCTATAATGCCGATAAATGTAGCTTCTACTGCGCCTGCTGCATCAACTAAAACGTATTCACTTGTATGGATTCTTTCTTCATCAGCTACAAAACTCGAACCTGTTTGGTTAGTAGACCCGGTAAATCCTATATCATCCCAAATAGCATTTGTAGTTTCAGAGAATCTAAGTGTTGCACTCGTAGATCTTGAAAAGGTAAATTTATAAGTGGTTGATGAATAAGTTATAGTCCATCCTGAAGATACATTATTGAGTTCAGTTTGAATTTCAGTAGCTAAATCATCCGGGGTATCGTAATCTCCTACAGAAATATCTACTTGTCTATCAACTCCATCATTTATATAGACTGATCGATTAGAAGTAGTTATCTCAAAATGTCCTGAAGGCTTCCAAGGTTTTGTACGAGAAGTATTAACTGCATAGGTTGCAGGGAAATTAGCGAGTTCACTGCTGGCCGTTATATTGCCTTCACCAAGGATATTATATTCATAGAATCTTATATTTTCACATGTCATGCTGCTGTCCTTGCGTTTTGTCTTGAAAGTTTAAGCATGATATCAGCAAATACATCTCCGTCTACTTCAATGGTTGAATCTGTAGTCATAGGCGATGAAAGTACATCAAGTATAGCCGAAAGGAGCCCTACAAGTTTCTCATTATTACCTATATCATTGAAAAGCTCTTTAGTTTTAGATTTAGGTATGACTAATTCGCCTGGGGTAAGCATTGCTGGCACCGTATCCGTTCCACGCGGGACAAAGCCGTCTTGTGCATATACTATTCCGCCTTTATTAAGATATCCGCCGGTAACAGTCGATATTACCGCGCCGGCAGTTCCCCCTACTCGGCTACTTATTGGACCTTTTCCTTTTCCTTCAGTGCCGGGTAATTTCCAATTAGTAAGACGATTAACCAATCTTTCTAGGTCTTCTATCCAAGGCGGAGTTTTTAGTTGAAGCTTTTCGACCCAATCAGGAGTAGTATTAACTCCTTTCCACCAATCCCTTAAATTTTGAACCCAATCGGGTTCTTCCATTGAACTAGTTATATTTAACCCAAAACGCTCTGAAACAGCTACTAAACCCCTGTTAAGTGATCTAACTACGGATTCAGAAAATTTATAGGCTACTCTAGGTACGGCTTGTACTAAAGCTACGACAATACGTTCAAGACCACCCTCGATTAAAAGTGAATCAACCATCTTTTCTACAATGATCCCGGACGATTCGCTCAAAGCTTCTATTAACGTAACTACTAAATCAGGAAGAGCGTCGGCGAATTCCTCTATCATCGCTTTAGCGCCTTCGGGACCAAGAGTCATAAGCTGTTCAGCTATTGGCCCGAGTCCGGGTATACCGAAAGCTTGTCCCGCCGCTTCAATGCCTGTAGCTATTAGCTTTTTAGCCCCTTCTGCGCCGGCCAACATAGCTCCTGCTATACTTGTAGCTATTTTAGGCATTCCTGCCTGATCTATTTGAGTAGCTAAATTCTTTCCTGCTTTACCAAAAGCTTCTGATATCCCTGGAGCAAAAGCACTTTCAACTTCTTTAGCACTTCCTGCTGTTTCTACAGCTATTTTAGCCCCATCAATCTTAGATATATCATCAGCTAGACCTTGCAGAGCTTTTTGAGCGGAATCAAACTTGGTTTCCATATCTGTAAAATCTGAAACTACCTCATCTCTAGCTTCAGTAGCAGCTATCTTTATACCTTCAAAACCCGAGATTAGATCCTCTGCATCCTGACCCGCTTCGTCAAAAGAAACTCTTGCACCCTCAATCATTTCATCAAGGGATTCTCTGAACTTATCGCTTTCAGTTTTAAGCCCTTTTATGCGCTTTGATATGCTATCAACTGAAAGCTCATTAAGATAGGAGAGTGCTTTTATGACGTTTAAAGTAGTTATAAGGAGATTATCGAAAAAGCCCGTTATATTTTGTACTACTTCGGCTGCACCAGGTAGCCTTAATAAAACTAATGCGTATTCTGCTGTAGCTCTTGCAGTATCATACGTAACTGCTTTTAAAGCATTGTAACCCAGCACTAGGTTCTTAATTAGCCCTACAGTCTTAGGAACTAACTGAATCATACCCTTTATGTTATCATTTATTAACTTAGTTAATTCGCCCCTGTTATCTTTAACGGTTTTTATCAATTCGGTAAAAAAGCCGGTGAGTTTTTTTATTCCTTCAATCACAAGGGGGTTTTCTGTTATTAAAAAACCCATCTCTTCATTAAGATCGCCTTGAACATTACTGAGTTGAGTCATTGCGCCGGAGTAAGTGTTAATCTGACTTACAGCCGCGCCTCCGTATTGTTCAATTAAGATCCTAGCCGCTTCACCATTTTTAAGCTGCTCAGTAGTAAGAGCTTTAATTGCGGGATTAACTTCGCCTAGCTCACCTGCATAGCCGCCAAGAGTTTTAGATACTTGACGTGTAGACTCTTCAACACTTTTACCTGTGGCCGCTGCAAGTTCCAATGAAGCTCTAACTAAATCTTTGGCTTGATCATTTGTAGCACCATAAGCTTTAGTTAAAGCTAATTGACTAAGGACTAGTTCATCGCCATAAATAGACGTTTGTTGAAGCTGAGAAGCGTACTCCTGCATATCTTCAGACGCTTCTTTGCTGTATTCGTTTGTTAGCTTTAAAGAAGTATTGAGCGCATTAATTGCGTCTTCCTGAATTGCGGCTGCATCAGTAATACTTTTAATTCCACTGACTACAGCCCTACCTGCAAAGAACCCAGCAACGCCCGCAGCTAAAACTTTAACTCCTGTTAGAGAGTCTTGTATGCCATTCATAGTCTTAGTTGCGGTGTTACCGAAACGAGTTAGTTTCTTTTGAGCTGCTTTGGTTTTGGCATCAATTTCTAAATAAACTTTAGTCATTATTTGCCTTTCTTCTTTATTGCTGCCTTATGCTTAGCAGCCTCAAGCTTGGCATACCTGGCAGATATCTCTAAAAAAACCTGCGCTGTCTTATCATCTAACTCACTTAAAGGGCTTGTATATCCTAATTTAGCAAATACGAGCCTAGAATTATACTCTGCAACATAAGGAGCGAATTTAGTACACACATGCGCATTACCTCTAAAAGCCGCTCCTGTTTGAGCTTGCAGAGTTTCTAGCTCTTTGGGTTAGGGCGCCAACCCTTTAAAAGCAGATTATTAAGATCGTGAATAACTGCTACGCCTATATCTAAAAACCCTAAAGATTCTATGTCTTCTATTTTTTCTTCATAATCCGGATGTTCAAAAGCTATGCTCTTAACATACCTACTCACTGTGGCGTATATAAGCTTAGCTCTTTCGTCAAATTCCGCATCATCTCCCAAATTTTGCTCTTTTATAAGTTTCAATCTTTCTTGATAATCCGGGATAGCTATTTTTATTTCACCTTCAAAACCTGTATCTGTTAATTCTCTTTCTCCTGGAATTGTCACTGGCCTTGGTTTATACGTAAATAATTTTTCCATTTTTCATTTCTCCTGAGATTTGAGCGGAGAATCAATCAACCTTTAAGCACTCAGGAGTCAGCTCGCTAGTCGATATCATCTCCATAATTAATAATTAAACAAAACTTATATAGAATTCACCATTACCGCTATCATCAACGTAACTCATAAGAGTAATAGTAACTTCAACTAAGCCATCTGCATCAGCTATATTCATACTAGTAACTGTTGAGGTCGGACAATAAATACAAAAATTTGTACCCGCTGTCCAATTACCTCCAGACTTAACACCGCCCATAAGAGCAAATCTGGTAGTTGAGTTCTCTCTCATTCTTCTAAATCTATCTGCATCATATTTAGAGAGAAGAGCTGTAGCTGTTATTTCTATTTCTCTTTCGCTGGGGATACTTCCGCTTTTCCCTGATTCTGCACAAACGCTCATGATATCCGCTTTAGGAATCCCGAAAGATATAGAAACGCTTGAAGGATCGAAGCACACGTTATCATCGTGTTCACCGATAAAGCATTGCATCGATTTCGCAATAATCGGATCAGCAGAATCATAGCTAGGAGTATAAGAAGCACTCCAATCCATAGCTGAATCTGCATCATAGCTTGTGGCTCCTGTATCGTCCGCTGCATCGGAATAACCAATTGTTGGACCGATATTATCATCGGCGTTATCTGCGCCGTGAACACCTGTTTTCCAAAGAATACTAAAAGATAAGCCATCAGAAGCGGTATTATAGATCCCGGTTGAATCATCGTAGGTGCAAGTGATTGTATCCGTTGATTCTGCATCCATAGCTGTTGCAAGTGCATCGGCTAACTGATGTGGATCTTTATAAGTTCCAGTAGCTACTTCGGCTACTTGAACACCGCCGTCGTTAAAATCGACATATTTATTACTTGAAGTGATTGTGATTGGATTGAAATAAAACTCAATACCTTCAAAATTGTAAGAAGCGTTGATTAACTGACCCGCTTCGGCGGTTATATCCATAGATATCGGTCTTGAGCCAGCTATCATCTCAACAGCGCCTTCATTTCCTAGGTATTCCCAAAGTGTGAGAGTTTGAAAATCACTAATCGTATTAGACGGTGAATATGTAACGGCTTTCCCTACATCAACTCCTGCACCCATTACGTTAGTAGTGTCAAATCCGAGAGTTAAATTTTCTCCTGATTGACTATGGACTGGCCGAATCTCATATCCCGCACCATTCTTTAAAAGAAGAGCCGAGCCTCTTGGATGATGAGATCCATTTGCCGAAAGCACGACTACTTCAGCTGTAGAGCCCGCCGCTGTTGTTTCTTCATCTGCATCAGTAGTTTCTGATCCGAAAAGAGCTTTAAGAATCGTAGGCCCGTAAGCAGGTGCAGTCCCTTCAACCCCACTATGTCTTAGATAATGAGAAAAAGTAGCTGTAGGGGATTCAGTACCAGTAAGAGTCTTAGCTTTTCCGAGAGAATTCTTAAGCTCTGCATTTTCAAGCTGCTCAAAACTTGGTTCAAAAGAAACATCATCTTGTTGCGCTAAAAAATCTGATCCAGAACTCGGGGGTACGGGCGTTCCTTCAGTAGTCTCGACTGTAACGGCCAGAACGCTCGCTTTAGTGTTAATACTAGTCATTAGATTACTCCTTTAATCTTGTATTGAATATAATACTTCGACCGTTGTCTCGAACGCAAAATATTTATTACGTCCAGTATCTATGTAGTTAATACCCCCATCCGAAACATAGTCTAATTCCATAACTTCTCCAGTGAGGGTGATATCATCTCTTATAGCTGCATTAACTAGCTCTTGATCTTCTAGGAGCTCTTTTTGTAGGCTTTTAAGAGAGGTCTTATTAAGCTTTGTAGTAGTTATCTTTCTAACTAATTTAATAATAAAACTTCTACGGATATATCTATGGCATGTCGTAGATCTTTCATCGTTATCGCCTCCATTTACACTTATGCCAAACCCGTGTTTCATATAAAGGTCTGGATTACTGTCAAGCTCGTAAGGGTCTGGAAGCTCTTTATAGTCAGAAAGGGCATTGCCAACTAGAGTATGAAGTTTATCATGTATATTACTTATTTTACTCATTATCTACTCATATAAATGGTGCTTACTTTTTGCTCTCCTTTAGAAAGCGCCCCATCTCCGTTTTCATCAACATCAAACTGTTTCATATTCATAGAATTTCTATATCTATTATATGCTTTTGCTGCTTCAGCTGAATAGTTTTCTCCTATTCCGCTATAGATAATGTGCGCGGTTTTATGGATATTAGCCATTTTAAACTTTTCAACATTCATGAGTTGAGCAGGAGAAAAAGCTATGTTGCTGGCTTGTAACTCCATTATTATAGCTTGACTAGCTGATAGACTTTGATTTTGCCAATCTGTTTGCTCTGAAGCAAAAGCTTCCTGTAAATCTGGATCATTTAACGTCGGATATATTGAAAAAAGTTCATCGTCTTCTGAAAATTTATATCCTACGTATTTAAGTGAAGTAGTATCAGAAATATCTGCGCTACAAGATATCCTAATCCAATAAAGATCATACATCCCGCTAGCACTAACGCCGTCCACATCGCTACTATCTGTAGCGACATTCCATCCTTTATCTTTGTTGGTTTTCCATTGTATGAGCCCAGATTGAGCAAGTGTTTTTCCTCCACTAGAAGTCCCATCAAGTAAATCGACTACCGATTCCCAATCATTGTTGTACCATATATCAATGGAAAGACTAGAAGATAGGGAGTTAGCGGTATCAACAATAAAGTATTTACTGGTAAAAGGTAAATCACTGCCTATATAAATCTTATCTTCAGAAGCTACTATCGGTAATACTGCACTCGTACTAAGATAGTCGTCTAATTCAACACTATAGTCATACTCAGTGCCGTTATCGTTAAATATAAATCTTTGGTTCTTAAGCATATTTACACCTTAACTATGGATATGTTCGTACCACCAAAAATCAAAATCGACCCAATGGATTCCTGATGTTGCTTTAGTTATTTTTAATAAATAATCAGTGCTCGCTTTGGGTAAAACCTCATAGTTTAATCCTGGAGAAGTTCCTATCGGATTTCTCCCTGTTCCTGTTTTACCCGCCCATAAAAGAGATCCATCATCCGTAACTGTCGGTGCTGCAAATACAGAAGCCTCTGAAGTATTTGTTGATTCTCTATCGTTATTGAATATCGTTATAGGTGTCCCATCAGCTGAAACCGTTGAATCTTCAAAAAGCTCTATAAGAAATTCCGCTTCTGAATCGATAGCGGCTTTTGCGTGTATTCGCGTAGGCGATTCAGGAGTTCTTAGTAAGACATAGACTACTGTATCTGCGCCTTCTATATCTTGCCAATTCTTAAAAAAATAATGCTCGCCCATATGCATTGCATAATGTGCGTAGTCAATACCGACTTGAGTATTGGTTAATGCATCTCTATTAAGAATCGGAGATCCTGGTGTTACCTTAACACTCATTATTCCACCTCTATAACTTCAAAATATTGTAAGGTAGAGAAATCAGCCTCGCTTACGTTTGGCAGCTGTATCTTATATCTTTGAATGCCTACTTTTAATTCCCAAAAATCTGAAGACGTAGTTTGAACGTAAATATCTCCTACAAAATGGCCGTTAACATCTGTAGTGCCTAAAATCTTCCATTCATACTTATGTAGAACAGTGTCATTTAAAAAGCCTTTGTACGGCCTAACATATATAGTTTCGCCGCTAATAGGTCCGTCATTATCGTATATATAGCCCTCAAATTCACATAACGTGCTAGGGCTAGGCGCAGGGATTGATGCATTATAGGTGACAGTTATTAGATCGATTTCAGGAGTAGTACCTCCATCCTCGGAATGCAAAAAGGATTTAACGGCGCACGATTTTTTAGCGGAAATGATATTACTTATATCTGATACTAATTCTGTTGCGGTACTTGATTGGCTGTAAGTTCCATCCGAATCAGCAGCACTCCCTCCTGTAACGTACCTATCTTGTCCCCCGGCAGTTATAATGTGCTTTATCTTATCGTCGCCAATTTCTGTAATCGTAGTAGTGAAATCGACTAAATCAGAAGCGGTAAATGCGCTATTTGTTATCACCGTGGGGTTAGTTATGCTGTACCTAGTTTCAGAAAGAGTATACCCTGAAGTGTAATTAGTAGTGTGCTGTACCGTACTAAATATCACTAAATCATCGAATTCTCCATCAGATACAGTTAGCCCTCCCAAATAAAACATTAAATCGCTATCATCGGTTCTCGTCCCTGTTTCTGTAAAAGTAGATCCTAACTGAACTCCGTCTATAAATAGTCTTATCGCTCCGGAAGTTATATCTATGTTGAGCTCTATTTCGTATTCTACTGAAGCAGTCCAACTCTTTGTAGCAAAT
>Ga0180433_10006449_pt1 | contig 15372 bp, 13 predicted proteins | sample SS_ome_8_FD_132980 | JGI IMG/M metagenome (GOLD analysis project Ga0180433, IMG submission 132980) | Hypersaline lake sediment archaeal communities from the Salton Sea, California, USA - SS_1_D_1 metaG | ecosystem: Environmental > Aquatic > Non-marine Saline and Alkaline > Hypersaline >... | reverse complement strand
TGAGAGTTTTTTGGCCAAAGTCTATTTGTGATTTCAAGTCGATCACAACCATTTTTTCTCACAACCTATTATATTTATTCGTCTTACAACAATTTACTCGCAAGTTAATGGGACAGTAGTGAGGACAAGGCTATGTTTATAGTTCACGTATTTGTACATGTTAAGCCCCGGAAGGTTGAGGCGTTTCGGTCGGCTACGTTGGAAAATGCCCGTAGCAGCATCCAGGAGCCGGGCGTTGCCCGCTTTGATGTTATCCAGCAGGCCGATGACTTGACGCGTTTCGTACTGGTGGAGGTATATCGAACTGCGGCTGATGCGGCCAAACACAAGGAAACCGCCCACTATCAGAAGTGGCGTGATACCGTGGCGGATATGATGGCCGAGTCGCGAAGCAGCATCAAGTACAATAATGTGTTTCCTGATGAGCCGGGCTGGGGATAGACTGATAGGTGGCGTCTCTTTATATATTCAGCCTTAGAGCCTGTCCCGGGCTTGAACCGGGGCCGCAGGCGAAAAAGATGTATTGAAACTGTTTTGGATTCGGCGGGTATCAAAATGGACTTTGAATTTGCCACAGCGGGGCGAATCATCTTCGGTGCCGGCGCGGTCGGCCGGGTGGGAATCGAGGCCGGCAAGATGGGCAGGCGCGCATTTATTGTTACGGGTCGCAGGAGCGAGCGTGCGCTGCCGGTGCTGGAACAGCTTTCCAGGCACAAAATCGAAAGCTTCATTTTTAACGTTACTGCCGAGCCTACTACAACTTCGGCAAAATCGGCTGTGGATGCGGCGCGGGCGGCGAAAAGTGATGTGGTTATCAGCATAGGGGGCGGTAGCTGTATCGATACCGGCAAAGTCGTCGCGGCAATGTTAGGTAACACAGGCGAACTGGAAGACTACTTGGAAGTGGTCGGTGCAGGCAGGCCGCTTAATCGGCCTTGCGCAGGCCATATTGCGATTCCCACAACGGCGGGAACGGGTGCGGAGGTTACGCGAAACGCGGTTTTAGGTGTGCCTGACAGAAGAGTAAAGGTAAGTATGCGAAGCGTGCGGATGATCCCGCCCCTGGCGGTGGTTGACCCGGTCCTTACTTTCTCGATGGGGCCGGCTCTTACCGCAAGAGTAGGTCTTGACGCCCTGACTCAGGTTATAGAGCCTTTCGTTTCAAACAGGGCGAATCCTTTGACGGACGGCATCTGCAAAGAAGGAATGATTCGTGCCGGTCGGTCGTTGCGACTTGCGTATGAAGACGGACACAATTCAGCCGCCCGCCGGGATATGGCACTGACGAGCCTGTTCGGGGGACTGGCTCTGGCAAATTGTAAATTAGGAGCGGTTCATGGTCTTGCAGGTCCGTTGGGCGGTATGATTTCGGCACCCCACGGGGCGATATGCGGCTCACTTTTGCCCTGGGTAATGGAGGCTAACGTCCGGGCATTAAAGAGTCGCAAGCCCGGCTCAGCAGCTCTGGGCAGATACGATGTGACAGCCCGGATATTGACGGGTGATGCGGATGCGCGGGCTGCTGACGGGATAAAATGGGTGAAAGATTTGTGCATGGCTCTGAAAGTGACAGGACTGTCGAAACTTGGTCTAAAAGGGCAGGATTTTACAACCGCGATAAAAAAGTCCCGCAAATCGAGCAGCATGAAGGGAAATCCGGTTGAACTGACCGATGATGAATTGATTCAGGTGCTCAGGCAGGCCTGAATTCGGTGTTGTCTGCACGACCCGGTCCCGCCCGTCCAGCACGTAAGATATCTCGGGAATACATCGGGGATTATTTCGGGACGGCACCGGAGTTGGATTAGTAATAAAACGGTCTATAGTTTAGAACAGAATGTGTTTTTAGCGTAAAGGCGCAAAAAAAAGCAGGACGGTTTTAGCTTATCCGTCCTGCTTTTTTTGTTATGACTCTTGCCTCGATTACTCGGTATCTTCAAACTCGGGGTCATCGGGTGAGCATGTTACAAGAGTCGTTTTAATTACAGGCGTTTCGTCGAGCGGTTTGGAAGGAATATCTATCTCAAACGCCTGCTCTATACTGTTGTCATTCTTAAACGTGGCAAGTTTTGCAGACCAGTTTACCATAGAAGCGGTCTGAAGCTCTGCCTGTCTTTTCTTCAGAGCAACCAGTTTCCGATTAGACTCTTCACGCGCCGCCCTGGCTTGAGCCAGGGCACTTGCCAGGTCGGTTCTTTTCAGAGCCATTGCATAGTTTTGATCGGCCGTGTCGATTGCGCGTTCGGCCTTGACCTGCTGTATTCTCGCGTTGAACCTGGCCTTTACCGCATCAAGATGGACCTGAGCGGCCTGGCGTTTTGAGGAGTTGGAAGCCAGAATAATATTCATATCGGCCTGTGCGGTTGCAAGTTGTGCATCAATGTCGGCGTTCTCGCGCATCCTGGTTGTGTTTGCGTTTGCTATCATCCGGTCGCAGATGGCCTCGCCCTTTATGTTCTGGCTTAACGCAAGTCCCTTGTCACGCTCTATCTGGGCCTGCAATATTGTGTGCTCCATGGTAAACTGTGCGTTGGTTCGGCTGATTTGGGCATCCGTTTTCTGCCTGAGAACCGCCGCTTTTGTCAATGCCTGCTGATAATCGGCTTGTGTGATTCTTTGTGCCGATTGTATCGAATTTTCAATCTTTGCCAGTTCCGCGCCAAGATGTCTTTGTGCAGCATCAATCTGTGCGTCAATCTTCAGAGCAAGGGCTTCCTGCGAATCCGAGACACTTTTTGCCTCCGTTATGAGTTCGGAATACTGTGCGTCTCCGCGTTCTTTTACGGCCCAAAGCGTAACTCTTAATTCCTCTACGTCATTTTGTCCGCACTTGGTAACGGCCTGGGCCTCTGCAAGAAGTTGTTCTGCGCGGGCGTTGGTAATCTGCTCCATCGCGTCGGCCTGACTCTGAATATCCATAACTTCGGCTTCTTTTTCTTTGCGGAAGGATTCGGCCTGAACCACTTGCTGGCGGTATTTTGACTCGACAACATCCATTTCATTTTCGGTTTTGGTTTTAATTTCACTGAACCTGGAACGAGCCTGCGCTTCCAATGCATCTGCGATGCCCAACTGTTCGGATGCAATGGCATCTTCCTGTTGTTTTACGGCCAGAACATTTGTCTTCGCTTCCGCAAAGGTCGCTTCTGCAACCATTTGATGCGCGTCGGCCTGTGCTCTGATTCTCATAACCTCCGCAAAGCTTTTCCGGTATTCTGCAATATGTTCGGGTTCTATTCTTGCTGCAACCGGCTTGACCTGTGGAACATCAGGCACCCTGTGCAGCTCGTCGGTCTGCTGAGCTACCGGGGTGGTGTTCTTGTTTTTTTCAACTTTGTTGCATGCTTTTTTTGCCGCGATTTCTTCCAGAACTTCCTTTTTGATTCTTGCCGCTTCGGCTTCGGCTTCAGCGATAATCTGAAGCTTTTGAGCCTCTGCAACCGCTTCGGCGTGCATCGCTGTTTGACGCACGGCCTCTGCACGAGCGGCGGCTTCGGCCTTTACAAATTCGGCACGAGCGACCTCCTCGGCCCTGTCTGACCTGATTCGGAGCTTCTTTACCTCGTTGAGCTCATCGTCGAGTTTTGCCTGTATCTCAGCAAACTGTGATTCGTAGTCGGCTTTTGTATTGTCCTGGTGATTTTGAATCTCTGCCCGGAGCCGGTCGATTTCCGCCATTGCCTTTTCAAAACGAGTAGGCGCATTTGCTGACTTCTCCTTTGTCTGGGCCTGCGCCTCTGCCTTTTCGGAAGCGGCTTTTGTCAGTCTTAATTGATACTCCTGGTCCGCAAGGTTCGCCTGAATCGTAGCAGCTTTTGTACGAAGCTCCTTTACCTTGGCGACCCCGGTCTTCAGTATCGCTTCGCGGGAGACTGTGAGTTTTTCAGCCTCGGATTCCGTCTGAACCTTAACAGATTTTATTTGCTCTTCAAGTTCATCTGCCCGAGCCTGCGTTTCCTGTTGTATCGCACGGGCTTTCGCCTCAAGTTCCTGTACAGTGGCGTCGGCCCGTTCGCGGGTTGCTTTCGAGGCTTCCGTCATCTCAAGGATTTTGGCATTGCTTTCGACTTCAATCGCACCGAGAACCTGTTTGAGCTGTTCAATGCGAGCCTTTTCGCTTTCGAACTTTTCACGCGCACCGGCTACAATATCGTCACTCTTGCTGTTTTGTTCTTTGCCTAATGACGCTACGATTGCTTCTTTTCGTTCGATGAGTGAATCAAGCTCCGTTTCTCTTGCCGTGATTTGTGCCATAGCCTTGCTGTATTCTTTGTTGTACTTTTTACGGAGAGCCTCGGCTTGTGAAAGGTTTTTGTTGACCTGAGCCTTTACTTCCATACGCCGTGCATTGAAATCAGCCACCTTTTTATTAAGTTCCGCACGCGCTTGAAAATCAGTTGCATCGGCTGCTTCCAGGGCCGCTTCGACCTTGGAAACACCTATTTTACCTTCACTTACATACCTGAATGGAAGGTCTGAACGGTTAGCCATGTCGGAAAACTCTGAATGGGTTTTCGAGATTACAACACGGTCGTTTTCCGGCTCGAGCACCCGTCCGTACCTGCTGCATCCTGACACGACCAGGATAAGCATCAGATATATGCTTACCCTCGCCAAACGTTGAACGATCCGGCGCTTTTTTATGTTCTCCATCTCATGTCCCCTAAATTATGAATTTCAATGTGCCTTTGGGCCTCGAATCACCATATAACGGGCCCAATATTTGCTCTTTCGTCATAATAAAAGAGCCACTTTAAGAGGTAGAGGTAATTTTCAGAATTTTTCCAAGAGAATAAGGGAAGCGTTCAAATAAGGGCTTTTTTGTAATTTATGGAGTTATAATACTCGAAACAAAAAGCGTTTTTTGGATTAAGCTTGGGTCGGCAAATTTTTTAGCTTATTTGGCCTTTTTGGTCCAGATGTCCGGTGGGAATTCATCTATTTTCTGGGTCCAGTGGTGTCGCCCCTTTGAAAATTCCACCGTATCCTGCTTTATTTTGTCGATTTTTACACCGTGTATCTCGTTTCCTTCGTGAAGTATCACATCGTCAATAACAACAGAAGAACCCCGAAGCGTGTAAAGTATTGCTGTTACCAGGCCACGTGTGGATTGTTCAGGAACGGTGGGTTCGGGTTTATCTTCTACTGGTACGCTTTTTCTAAGTTGCTTCTCAATCGCGGACTTGGAGGCAAGCTGGGTTTTCAGCTCATCGACACGATTTTGAAGCCTTTCAATCTGAGCATCGGCCTGTTTAAGCTTCGTACTTGTGCGACTGAGGTGAAGCTTTAAACTTGTTATTGTCTCTTTTGCTTCCTTTTGCACCCTGCTGGTCGCAAAGCCGTAGTTTATTATAAATATGATTGCGATTCCGGCGGCCAGAATTTTGATTGCAATACTTGTTGTGGGTTTCATAAAGTCCTCGTTTTCAGTTCAATACGCCAATTCAAAGGATTGTGTTTATATCGTCCGTATTCGGATACTTGTTTTTGTTTTTTAAGCCAATCTTTGAGATTATTCTTGCTCTTTTCTATTTCGTCAACTATTTCGTCCGGATTAATAATTTCCTGTGAATTGTTAGGTTAATTTAACACAACAACCTAAGCGTTTACCTCGGGTTGGTTAATGCCGCTATGTTGAAATATTGTTTGACAGAAGCGCTGTGTGATGATTAGCATACTACCGATGTTTCTATAGTTTTGCCGTAACGTAGAAAGGGGGTGCAGTCGTGGACAGAAGAGATTTTATGAAAACGGGCCTTGCCGCTGGTGTGGCGATTCCTTCGGGCGCATTTACGAGCGAAGACGCAGGAACTGAGCAGGCTGAATCATCAAAAAACAGTAAATTCAGGCTGAAGTACGCTCCGCATTTCGGGATGTTTCGCAATCACGCCGGTGATGACCCGATAGAACAGCTTAAGTTTATGGCCGATGAGGGCTTCAGTGCGGTCGAAGACAACGAGATGATGGAAAGGTCAAAAGACATGCAGGAAAAGATTGCGAACCGGATGAGCCGATTGGGTTTAACGATGGGTGTTTTTGTGGGGTACGCTCATTGGGGGCGCAAAACCTTTGTACGCCCGGCTAAGAGCGTTGGTAAAAAGTTAGCAAAACAGATAGAAGATGCGGCCGAGGTAGCCAAGCGAGTTAATGCAAAGTGGTTTACTGTTTTGCTTGATGAGTATGATAACAACCTTGAGTGGGATTACCAGACTGCTAACGCAATTGATAACCTCAAGGTCTGCGCCGAGGTCTGTGAGCCATCGGGCCTTGTGATGGTGCTGGAGCCTTTAAATCCCTGGCGGGACCATCCGGGACTGTTTTTGACCAGAATCCCGCAGGCGTATCAGATTTGCCGGGCGGTCGGCAGCCCCTCATGCAAAATACTAAACGACCTGTATCATCAACAGATAACCGAGGGCAACTTAATACCCAATATAGATATGGCTTGGGACGAGATTGGATATTTTCAGGTGGGTGATAATCCCGGCCGCTGTGAACCTACGACCGGAGAGATCAACTACAGGAATATTTTTAAGCACATATACGAAAAGGGCTATAAAGGCGTTATCGGCATGGAGCACGGCAACAGCAAAGAGGGCAAAGAAGGCGAGCGGGCCGTGATAGAGGCCTACCGCAAGTGTGATAACTTTTAGCGGTTGGTTTCACAAAGAGCAGGACGAACGAACAGATTGGGCAAGGAGTATATAATTATGCAGAAGAATATTTCGAGGAGAGAGTTTGTAAAGACAAGTGCGGCCTTATCGGCGGCGACTATGCTTTCGGGCGGCAGTGGCGTTTTTGCCGCCGGTTCGGATAAAATAAGAGTCGGCCTGATTGGCTGCGGCCAACGCGGCACCGGAGCCGCCTGGGATTGCGCTCAATCGGCACCGAACGTACAAATTTATGCCCTGGCGGACGTATTTCAGGACAAGATCAAGTACACATTGAATAAGTTCACCAAATCCGACCCGTCAGAAGCTTCGGAGTACTTAGGGGGAAGGCTCAAGGATGAGCAGATGGACATTTCACCGGAGCGTTGTTTCGTCGGTTTTGAAGCTTACAGGAAGGTGCTGGCCACTGATGTGGACCTGGTTATTCTTGCAGGCCCTCCGCATTTTCGCCCGAGACATTTGGCTGCTGCCGTAGAGGCGGGAAAACACGTATTTATGGAAAAGCCAGCCGGTGTTGACCCGCAAGGTATTCGTTCTGTAATAAAATCGTCCGAAATTGCTCAAAAAAAGGCCCTTGCCATCGTCGCCGGAACACAGAGACGACATCAGAATCATTATATTGAGATTATGAAGCGAGTTAGAGCCGGAGATATTGGAAAAATCGTTGCGGCACAATGCTACTGGCTCTGGGGAGAGACCGACTGGCATCTGAATAAAAGGCAGCCGGGCTGGAGCGATATGGAGTGGCAGCTAAGAAGCTGGCCGTATTTTACCTGGCTGTCCGGCGACCATATAGTTGAGCAACACGTGCACAACCTTGATGTAATTAATTGGGCATTAGGTTCTCATCCGGTTCAGTGTATCGCAATGGGTGGCAGGCAGGTACGCACCGGCCTGGAATATGGTAATATCTTCGACCATTTTGCCGTCGAGTATGAGTACCCGGACGGTGTGCGCGTTGCCAGCATGTGCAGTCAAATCGAAGGAACAACCAACCGGGAATCCGAGAGAGTGGTTGGCACAAAAGGTTGGGTAAATACAGACGCCGGCAACGGTTCCATTGAGGGACAAAAACCATTTATATACGACGGAACTTCACCCGACCCTTATATCCGGGAGCATGCCGCTCTTATCGAAAGCATCCGACGCGCCGAGCCGATCAATGAGGGCCGTAAGGTTGCAGAAAGTACACTAACGGCGATAATGGGACGAATGAGCGCCTATACCGGGCGAGCCATAAAGTGGGACTGGGTGATGAACGCATCGAAGCTGGACCTTTCGCCCGAAAAATATGAACTTGGCGATTTGCCCGTCAGACCTGTAGCTGTGCCGGGTAAGACCCGACTCGTCTGATATAAACATCATCAGCCGACAAGAGTCTCGGCCCGAGCGAAGCGATACATTGTGTCATTCCGCACTTGATGCACAATCCGGCATTAAAACTAAGTGGCGACCTGTAGCACCGTACCTAGTAGAGCGAAGACGTAAGCGGCTCCTCAGTTTTTCGTTTCCTGTCCGCCATAGCCTCGTGCGAAGGCGGATCTCTTTACACTTTTGGCTTCCTATGTCATTCTGAGCGACAATAGCCTTTAGCCCTGCCTGCCCTCCGTAGCCTCGTGCGAAGGAAGGAGCGGAGCCGAAGGTGAAGAATCTTAATTCCAACAGAGCCAGAGATTCTTCACTTCATTTCATTCCGTTCAGAATGACGATTTTAAGATGTTTTCAACAGAGCAAGACTTTTCTAATTTCTGTTTTATACCGGAAATTGAGATTGCCGGCTGCGTAAAAATCGCTTGCAAAAAGGCTCAATGGCTGTACAATTAAAAGCTCTTTGGCGACCAGGTGGCGGAATAGGCAGACGCGCTAGGTTGAGGGCCTAGTGGGGTTAATACCCCGTGCTGGTTCGACTCCAGTCCTGGGCATTTTACTTTTGAGACTGCTTTGCAACTTATCTGATGTCCTTTTGAGCATATCTGCTATGGTTTTTCACCTGGCCTTTTTTATCATTCCAAACCTGCTCTTTCTTTAGGGAAGCCGAAGGGGTTTGGAATCCATCTGCTAACTGAAAACCTTCTAACTGTAGCATCCTTTTTTTTAGCCCGCGCCCTCCTGCTGCACTGAAACCGCCGATTCGGCGGTTACTGCGTATAACCCTGTGGCACGGAATAATAAGAGGCACGGGATTCCTGGCCAAAATATTACCCGCCGCCCGCCCTGCCTTTGGCTTGCCCGTCAAACCCGCCAATTGCCCATAGCTTATCGTCTGACCATATTGAACCTTCCGACAGGCCGTCAGTACCGCCGTGCCAAAATCACCAAGGCCGTCCAAAACCACGGGTATTTTTGCAAAATCAACGCAAACACCCTCAAAATAAGCCTTAATCCCGGCCTGAAGTTCCACAAAAAGTTTCCTGTCATAAGAAGCCGCCCAAATGTCTTTTAAGAGCGCACTTTTAGCTTTGCTCCTTGTTGAAATAGGCAAACATGTCCGCAAAAGCCCCCTCTCGGTGCCCAAAAGGCCGAACCAGCCCCACCGGGTCCGAAAAATAGCGTATCTCAAGCTGCTGGCCATCAATTCTTCCAATCTTCTGACCGTTCTATTCTTCAAGAATCCAACCTCACACATATTACCCTCTGCGCGATCCAAGTCAATTCATGTGTGGGAATTGAAATCCATTCGGCATTTTCTTGACGCAAACGTGAATTCATGTTAAATATAAAATTATTCGGTAAAATAATTCAATTACAGTACATAATCCGGCTTTCCGCCAGATTTGAGTGGTTCAACAATGTCTCTTGAAGAATTAAGAAAACAAATCGACAAGGTTGACTCAAGGCTCATCGAGCTTTTGAATGAGCGTGCGCAAATCGTCATAGAGATAGGCAAGCTCAAGAGCAAAAACGCCGGCCCGATTTACGCGCCGGACCGTGAGAAGGAGGTCTTTGACAAAATTGTAAAGTCTAACAAAGGCCCGCTGCCTGACAAGACATTAACAGCTATCTGGCGCGAGTTAATGAGCGGCTCCTTTTTTCTTGAACGACCCCTGCGCATCGCCTACCTTGGACCTCAAGGCAGCTTCAGCCACACAGCGGCTATGCTGAAATTCGGCCAAAGCGTGGAATACGAGGCGGTTACGGATATCAGGAGCATCTTCGATGAGGTCAGCAAAGGCCACAGCGACCTCGGAGTCGTTCCGATTGAAAATTCCGCCGGTGGCGGCGTCGGCGAAACACTTGACGCCTTTGTAGATTCTGATGTGCTGATATGCGCCGAGGTTTTCATGTCGATTCATCATAATTTGTTGGCAAACTGCTCACTGGCCGAAATCGAAAAGGTTTATTCTAAGCCGGAAGTATTCGCCCAGTGCCACGGCTGGCTAAGCTTGACATTCAAAGAGGCAAAGACCGTATCGGTGGCCTCATCCGCACGTGCCGCTCAAATGGCCGCCGAAGAAAAAAATACCGCAGCCATCGGCTCAAAAGTTGCAGCGGAGTTGTATGGTTTGAAGGTAGTATGTGAAAATATCGAAGATATTGCAAACAATGTAACGCGATTTCTTGTTATCAGCAAAGTCGATGCCAGGCCCACCGGTGACGACAAGACCGCAATACTGTTCAGTACCGCTCACAAGGCGGGAGCTCTGGTCGATGTCCTTGATGTCTTTAGAAAATACGGACTGAACCTTACTAATATCGAGTCCCGACCCGGCAGGAAAAGAGAGTGGGAGTATTATTTCTTCGTGGATTTCATCGGACACAAAGACGACAAAAACTCCCAAAAAGCGCTTGATGCCGCCCGCGGCCACTGTCTGCAGCTTTCGGTCCTGGGCAGCTTCCCGAGGTGTACGAGTATGTTGTGAGTCGGTGAATCGGTGAATCGGTTGGATGGTAAGGTGTGTTAAAATTTGGGAGAATTAGAATGAGAAAACCGTTTATCGCGGGCAATTGGAAGATGAACACCGACCGTGCCGGTGCGGTGGATTTAGCAGGTGGTTTAGTAGGCCGGCTAAAGGATGTCGAGACCGTTGATATGGCTGTGTGTCCCCCGCATGTATATCTTGATGCCGTGGCAAAGGCCCTGAACTCCTCGAACATCGCCCTGGGTGCACAGAATGTTTATTTTGAGCCGAAAGGCGCGTTCACCGGCGAGATAAGCTGCAAAATGCTAAAAGACGTGTGTTGCACATACGTAATCATCGGCCATTCCGAGCGACGCCACAAAATCGGTGAGACCGATGAACTTATCAATAAGAAAATTTCAGCCGCTATCACAAGCGGCCTGTTGCCGATATTCTGTGTGGGTGAACTTTTAGAGCAAAGAGAAGCAGGCAAAACCGCGCAAGTCGTAACCGAGCAGATTAAAGAGGGTCTGGCCGGTCTAAGTGCGGAGAAGGTGCTCGCTGTTACGATAGCATACGAGCCGGTATGGGCGATAGGCACAGGTGTAAATGCAACACCCGACCAGGCCCAGGATGTCCACGCGATGATAAGAGAGCTTTTGGCTGATATGTATGACAACTCGTTGGCCGGCCAGATGCGAATTCAGTACGGCGGCTCCGCCAAGCCGGCCAATACCGCCGAGCTTATGGCCTGCCCCGACGTGGATGGCCTTCTCGTAGGCGGCGCCAGCCTGAAGGCGGATGATTTTGCAACAATGATCAAAACCGTGGCTTAGGTCTAGGCCTTAAGCAAGCGAACACGGTTTGTCTTTCGATGGATGCCGGGGACGATTTTCTCGGCGCAGCAAATCCCTCTCAGCCCCAACCGGACTAAAAAAGTTTCAAATTTTTGCTCTGTCATATTTACCTGCTTTCATCCGTCAAAAAGGCCAACACGAATCGGGACATCCGTACCCCGGCATAAAGTAAATATGTTCAACAACGTAGCGGACGAAAAAAACAATCCAACGCCCGAAAAAACACATTGATCATCCCAAAAAAGCAGTTTGTGCAAGAATGGATACGCAAGCGGTCGGATGTTGTAGTCATAAACCAAGCAATAATGTCTCAAGCAATAATGGCAGCTACGATAGTTTGCCCTATTATAGCATTGGCGGGCTGGTCCCGGAATGACCAGATGAACATCAAACTTCAAATCAATGTGGGGTGACGGTTATGAAATACGGTAGTGCGAGTATTTTAAAGTTTTGAGTTTTGAACTGTGGTTTTTCGCTTTGATATTTACACTTTTCGCTTTCATTGTCCTCTGCGGCCAAATAATCTGTGTCCATCCGCTAAATCCGCGGTTAAAAAAATATTTGACAACCCCCCTGCCGTCGGCTAAATTAGCTGCCTCGTTGGAAAACTCGAAATTCCGTATCGTTAAATAACGCATAAAGTATGTATTAAGGGAGACTTACAATGGCAACAAAGGTTGCAATTAACGGCTTCGGCCGAATCGGAAGGGCTATAACCAGAATATTAATCGAAAGGGCCGGCGAACTCGACCTGGTCGCCATAAACGACTTGGCACCGGCCAACAGCCTGGCGCATCTTTTTAAGTATGACACGGTAATGGGCAAATGGTCCGGCACAGTCGAGGCCAAAAATGACGCACTCGTAATCAACGGCAAGACAATCAAGGTCCTGTCCGTCAGGAATCCCGCCGAGCTTCCCTGGAAGGATATGGACGTATCAATCGTCGTCGAATCTACTGGTATTTTCCGCACAAAAGAATCACCCAAGGGCGGCTACGGCGACCACGTAAAAGCAGGCGCCGACAAAGTCATGCTCACCGTCCCGGCCAAGGACGACATCGAAGCAACGATAGTCCTCGGTGTTAACGACGACCAGCTTTCGGGCGATACGAAGTTTGTCTCCAACGCCAGTTGTACAACAAACTGCCTCGCTCCCGTGGCCAAGGCCCTAAACGACTCCTTCGGCATCGAACACGGCCTCATGACCACTATCCACGCCTATACCAACGACCAGAAGGTTGCCGATATGATTCACTCCGACCTTCGTCGCGCCCGCGCAGCCGCTGCAAATATCATCCCGACCACCACCGGGGCGGCAAAGGCTATCGGAAAAGTTATCCCGGAACTGGACGGCAAACTCGACGGCATGGCTGTCAGGGTACCAATACCGGTCGGGAGCATCGTTGACCTGGTGGTCAGTGTTAAAACTGATGTTACGGTCGATAAGGTAAACGCTGCGGTAAAAGCGGCAGCCCAGGGACCGATGAAGGGTATCCTGGTTTACTGTGATGAGCCGATTGTCAGCAGTGACGTCGTTAACGACCCCGCTTCGAGTATCTTCGATTCTCTGTGCACAATGGTCAAGGGCAAAGTCGTAAAGGTAGTAAGCTGGTACGACAACGAGTGGGGTTATTCGAACCGCACTGTTGACCTGATGGAACTGATGGCGAAAAAGTAAACCATCTGCCCGGACAACCGTACCGGCTGATGCAGGTATAATCAAGGCCCGCGCCGAGCCGCGGGCTTTTGACTTGAAAGGCGAATAATATGGCTAAAAAAACAGTAGCGAATATCGACCTTAAGGGTAAAAAAGTTTTAATGCGATGCGACTTCAACGTTCCCCTGGATGCAGACGGTAACATTACCAACGATGCAAGGATAACAAAGGCACTGCCCACGATAAAGCACGTAATTGACAACGGCGGGGCGCTGATTTTGATGAGTCATCTCGGCAGGCCCGAAGGCAAGCCCGACCCCGGCCTCACCCTGGCTCCTGTAGCAAAACGGCTCAGCGGCCTTTTGGCCAAAGACGTCATCTTCGCCGACGACTGTATCGGCCCCGATGTCGAGGCAAAAGCCACGGCCCTGAAACCCGGCGATGTCATGCTCCTGGAGAATCTGAGATTCCACAAGGAGGAAACGATAAAAGACTCAGCCGCCAAAGAAGACACCCAGCTCCGCGAAGCAAAGGACAACTTCGCCAGACAAATCGCCGCATTAGCCGACGTTTACGTTGACGACGCCTTCGGAACCGCACACCGCGACAATGCAAGTATGTACACGATTCCGGTGGTAATGGAAGGCAGGGATAGAGTGAGCGGATTTTTGATTGAGAAGGAACTGAAGTTTTTGGGCGAGACAGTCAGCAGGCCCAAAAAGCCTTTTGTGGCGATATTGGGCGGAGCAAAGGTGTCTGATAAGATTGGAGTGATTGAAAATCTGCTTAGAAAAGTGGACCGTATTTTGATAGGCGGTGCGATGGCTTATACTTTCTTTAAGGCGCAGGGACGGGAACTGGGAGACAGTCTTTGCGAAGCGGATTTCGCCGACAAGGCGAACGAAATTTTGGCTTTGGCAGAGGAGATGGGCTGTGAAATCGTTCTTCCGACAGATACCATCGTTGCCGATGAGTTTAAGGCGGGTGCAGAACATAAGGTTGTCAGCGGTGATATCGAGGCTGGCTGGCAGGGTCTGGATATCGGGCCGGAGTCGAGAAAGCTGTTTGCCGACAAACTTGCAGGTGTCAGAACCATAGTATGGAACGGACCGATGGGTGTTTTTGAGCTTGAACCTTTCGATGAGGGGACCAAGGCGGTGGCGCTGGCGGTTGCGGAAGCAACGAGTAAAGGTGCACGCAGCGTTATCGGCGGCGGCGACAGCGCAAGTGCAATCGTGAATATGGGACTTGAAGACAAGGTGAGCCATATATCGACCGGCGGTGGTGCGAGCCTGGAGTTTCTGGAGGGTAAGAAATTCAAGTGCATCGAAATCCTCGATGACAAATAGGTTCTTTGTGAACAGGCCCGAAAATCGAAGGGCGCCTCCGTTTCCCACAGAGGCGCCCTCTTTCCTCACACACTTCTCAATCTGTGCCTTTAAGAGGCGGTTGATTCAGTCGTTGTTTGAACCTGCAGCGGTTCAGCCATTGCCTTGGCCTCGGTTTGTTTAAGGTTTTGAAGCTCTTCATTTACATTTACCGCGAGGGCTTCGGTATCCTTAACTTCACCGGGCTTAAAAGGCAAGGGTTCGCCGAACCGCACCGCTACCCGGCGTACAAACGGGCTTAGCTCGTCAATCCTGCAGATGTGGCCGGTGCGCATGAAGTTTTCCAGATCAAAAGCCTCATCGGCGCCGTAACGGGGAACGCTGAAGCGGGCGGTAATATGGTCGCCCGTCCTCGGGCAACCGTCCGCGTAACAGGTAAACGCCGCGCCGCCGCTGGAAATATCGACCATCTGGCCCTGGGTGAGTCTGTCGTTATAGTCCTCGCCAAACCATATCGGCCAGTTATAATGCAATCTTCTTTCTGCTCTTTTGTCCTGTGTATTGTCCATTGTGCAACCCTCTAAAGAAAAATCCTCCAAAGTTGGCGTTTGTATCGGCTGATTCGGGCAAGCTCTTAACAACCAGCGAACACAAAATCCGCCCACAGAAGGCTGATATGTACAATTTGTGTCTTGAAAAGCTCTTTTACAAAATAGGGAGAAAAAAAGGTTCCGGGCAAAAAATTAAAAAGTTTCGCGCTTGTCCGATAACGGCAAAATCAGGCTTGCCCAATAGCAGTAATGCGCTAAGTGTGACTTTTTATTTGAGGGGGCATTTTCTGTAGAGCTTTGAATTTGTGGATACCATTGTATCACTTACCGTCATTGCGAGCGAAGCGAAGCAATCCGGGGCTTTCGGAGGTTCGAGATTACCGCGGCCCGCTTCCCCGGCCTGGCAATGACAACTCGCAAAATCAACTGTTATGATGTACTACTGTCTTGCTGCAATCTACGCCAAATC
>Ga0180433_10006448_pt1 | contig 15375 bp, 26 predicted proteins | sample SS_ome_8_FD_132980 | JGI IMG/M metagenome (GOLD analysis project Ga0180433, IMG submission 132980) | Hypersaline lake sediment archaeal communities from the Salton Sea, California, USA - SS_1_D_1 metaG | ecosystem: Environmental > Aquatic > Non-marine Saline and Alkaline > Hypersaline >... | reverse complement strand
GCGCCGGTCGGGGGAAGCGGTTCCCCTAACCCCGTATTGCTCGTCATTCTCGACAGCGCCGCCCGGCGCCTTTCTTAGGAGCTCATTCGATGGCAGTCACCGTAACGAACGTCAGATCGACCGCCGAACAATTCGTGGCCGATGTGGAAGCCACGGCCGACGCCGATGTGGCCGCCGTGGTGCCCCACGGTTTGCAAGCGGCCCCCAGCAGGATAACCCTGGTTCCCCTGGCCGCCGAGTTCTACGTCTCCAACTGGTACGTCGGGGTGGTGGACGCCACCAACGTCAACCTCGTTTGCACGAACGCCGTCGGCTCCGGAGCGGCCGGGGATCAGGTCCGGGTTGTGGTGGACCTCGGTTATTCCCCGCCGGTCGGACAACCCGTACGGGAGCCCAGGCTCGAGGGCCAGCCGGACGGGAGCATAGGCTAATCCCGAGAGGGGAGGGGGCCGGACGGGCGTAAGTGCCGGAGCTCGAGCTCGCCAGGCTGCCAGACGCCGGACCCTCCCCGCAGGGATGCACTAGGATCCATTTTGAGGGGCGTTTTCCTCGCGGCCGCCCCATGGTGGCCACCAAATAGTTAGACAAACCCGGCTCCGTTCGGAGTTTTGTCTAAGAAACGGAGCTCCTCGAGGAGCTCGAAACCCTGGACAAAGGATCAACTGTTGCGCGATCGGCAACACATGGGAGCGGGAGCGGTGGCAAGGAAAAGACCCCCCAGCCGAAACCGAGGGGCCTTCCCGTCTACCGCACACCCTCGCCGGGGCCGGGAATGTTGGCCCTTGGTGGGTAACTCTCGGGTTGCCGGGCCCTCGAGTCGCCTAAACGGTGGCACGGTCCATGCAGAATGTCAAGAAACTCTTGTGGGGGCCTGGGTTGGGCCCCATCATAGAGGAGCCCCCGGGCCATCCGGGGGGCGCACACCTTTTGCCGAAGGAGTACCGCCCGTGTTGTTCATCGTCAGAAGCACCCAGCCCGGTAAGGAGCGGGGGCCGTTGGTCCTCGTGTTGAAGGATCGCCCCGAGCGGATACAGGAGCTCCTCGAGGAAGGGGACCGCCTGGTGTCCGAGTGCGGCGAAGCGATTACCCGTCTCATCGTCACCCACGGAGGTAGCCATGTCGAAACAACGAGGGGAAGTGTTCCACATAGCGGGGAGGATCTCCTCCCGACACCCGGAGATCCGGCCGCCGGGGATTCCGGCCGTGCTCCGAGCTCCGGGGCCTGTTAGTGAGCTCGACAACCTCACCGACGCGTGGCCACTCTTCAAGTGGTCGTTTTTCGCGTGGTTCTGGCAGCACCGGAACGATGGCGTCAAGGTATGGGGCCCCATCCGGTTCAAGTTCCGGAGGGTCCGGGGGTTGGTTGAAAGGGCTCTTGGCCCTTGTCCGTTCGATTGGAAGAAAGGACCGGCCCCGCATGCCTAGCAAATTCTCCGTGCGGGCCGCGTTCGACGGGAACCGGCGGGTGGTCGTGAGTACGCGGGGCGGGAGCTCCTACGAGCTCGCCCCCCTCGAGGCCGCCCACCTTGCGGGCCTGTTGTTCGCCGGCGCCCTCGGGCTCCTCGAGGACTACAACCTCGGGTGCCCTCCGGAGGGGGGTTTCCCGATCATCGTGTGGGAGAGTTTCGGTTCCGGAGAGGGCGGGGCGTGGAACCCCTCCCACCTTGGCACTACCCGCCATGTCCGGCGGGAGGTTAAACGGCTCCAGGAGGACGGGGCCCCGTACATGGTTACAATCCTCATGTATGACGATGCCCTAGCACTCCCACGAGAAAGGCCCCCCGATGAAGACTAAACGCCGCTGGCTCCGGACCCTGTTCCGCATGCTCCGGGTGGCCATCCTCGAGTGGAGACGGGACACCCTCCCCCCCGCCCCTTCCACCGCCCGGGTACCCTCGGAGTGGGTTACTCTGCTCTTTTGTTGCCCGGACCGGGAGGGCGTGTTTCGGAATCACGTCCAACACTACGAGTCCGAGGAGATGGCTATTCGTGGCCTCCAAAACGTGGCCGACGATTTCCGGGCCGGGTTCCGTGGGGCCTTCCTCGAGCTCCCCGGGTTTCTCGATAGGGTCAACGCCCGGGATGCCTCTATAACAGGCCCCACCAAACCCCCCGAGCTCGCCACGGTCGGCCCGTCCGACGAAACCACCCGGACCCTCGAGGCCCGCCGGGAGGAGCTCAACCGCACACAACAGGAGTAGGACCCATGCCAAAGACAATGACCACGATTCGAGGGGAGCCCCTGACGCTATGGGCAAGGACGCCGAACGAGGCTTGTGCCCTGGCCGAGCTCGCGGCCGAATCGGCGGGCGTTCCGCTCTCGGCCGTACACATCGAGGCCGACGCCCAGGAGATAGGGGCGCTGGCCACCATCGCCCCCGTTAAGTACCTCACCACGGACGGGGTGGACGACAAGGTGCGCCACGATCCGGAAGTGACCACGGCCGAGCTCGCCAAGCAAACGGCCCGCCTCGCCGTGGCCGTCGGGGACACCAAGCATATACTCGCCACGTTGGCCGTGCTCCACATTATCGACCTCGAGGAGCTCGAGTTTCCGGACCTCGACCTTGGGGAGCTCGAGCTCGAGGAGCTCAAGGAAGCACTCCCCCACACCCGCCGGGCCCGGAAGGTGGCCGGAGCTCAGGCCGCGAAGGATGCGGCCCTCGAGGAGATGAGTAAGGCCCTTTGGCGGTTCGTGGCCGTCCAGGACCCCGGGCCGGTCCGGGATTCCTTTACCGCCTTTTTGTCCACCCTCGAGGCAGACAAGCGGCCGCCCATGCCTCCCCTCGAGGACCCGCCCGGGCTCCCCCAAAAGCTGGTCAACCATTCCCGGTATTTCCGGGGTGCCGCCCGTATCGGGGACATCATCCACCATTTACCCAACCTCGAGCTTTACGAGCTCCTCGAGGGAATCCGCCTCGTTTGCCTGGCCGACGGGGAGGAGATCATCGAAGCCTTGCAGGACATCGGCGGCCGCCATGGGTTCGAGGAAGAGTTTGACCAGGTGGTAGAGCTCCGAATGTCCGGTTGGAAGAAAGAGCGGCCGAAGGAGGAGCCCCGGACCCCCGCCCCCCTCGAGGTAGACCCCCGGGCCCTCGGTTTCGGGGAAACGGTTCTCGAGAATTTCGGGGAAGCCACGACGGCGGAATATCAGGAGCTCCTCGAGCTCCTCGACCCCGGCGAGGGCGGCAACGACCTAGGCCGGTTTCTCGCTGGCCAGCTAAGGAACCTGTTCTAACCCCGGGCCACGGCCCCAACGAAAGGATGTGATATGTCTAAGTCCCTGATTCTCCTCACCTGCCGGCCGGAAGGAAAGCGGCCGCAGATCGTCGGGGAGTTCCCGACCCAAGCGGCCGCGAAAAAGGCCGAGATCCCGGCCGGGACCAAACCCGAGCTCTGGAAAGAGGCCGACCCGGCCAACCCTGAGTCCGGGGCCTGTCTCGTGACCTACCGGGCCCACCTCGGGGCGGCCCCCCACTACGTCGGGGAGTACGGGACCCCCTCCCAGGGTTTCAACGCCCCGGCCCACATCGAGGGTGCGGTTCAGCAGGTGTGGGTGGCGGCAGGGAAGTAGGACCCCGGGTCCGGGGTTCCCCGCTCCCGGGCCCGCTTTCGTTCTTCAAAGGGGGTAGGACATGAAAACTCTATTTTCGATTCTCGGCCGGTTGGTAACGGGCCTCCGAGGCCCGGCACGGTGGTAGCGGGAAACGGCCCCAGGGACCCCAGGGAGGCCCTCGGGGCCCTCCGGTGGTTGGTTAGGGGCCTCGTGGTCCTTCCGCTGGCCCTGTTGCTTCTCAGGGGCCGGAGACGATGACGGCCCGGGCGGTGGATCTCCTCGTTATCCTGCTCCTCGGTATGGGGTTCGGATACTCCGGTGGGTGGGTGGCGGCCGTGGCCTGGGTTACCGGGTTCGGGGCCGGGGCCATCTATGGCCACCGGGTCGGGTGGTTCGCCGGGTATCGGTCGGCCGGTGGGAGGACCGAAGACGATGGCCCTTGACCCCATCTTTTCCCCGGCCGGGGAGATGCCCGACGAGTGGGAGGAGCCGGGCCTGGAAGGGTACGACGAGTTCCGCACGGGCCTAACCTTTGGGGACGTTCGCCGCCTCCTGGCCATCGAGCAACGGAAAACCCGGAGGGACACCGGGGACTACATGTTTGTGTCCCGTTCGACGGTTTTAGGCCGGTGGAAGGAGATCAAGGAAGGCATGTGGCACGGGGACGCCCCCCCGGATCGGATCGTTACGTGTGAGGACTGTTCGGAGGTTTTAGACCTCGAGGAGATTTGCGCGGACTGCGGGGACTGCCACGAGTGTTGTTCCTGCGAGCTCACACCGGAGGATGATTTCTGGAGAGAGAACCCATGGGGAGGGGACCGTTGGCTAATCCACATCTAGAGCGGTGCCCCCATTGCGGGGGTTCCCTGGGTATGGAGCTCGAGGACCTCCAGGAGCTCGAGGAGAAGGCCCGGCGGGCGTGTGGCACCGCCCTGGACTTCTGCCCGGCGTGTGGCCTCGAGGACGCGGGCCCCTACTGCCCGACGTGCGGCGGGTGCCCCTCGTGTTGCGATTGCCCGGGGGTGTTCTTTCGGCCTGGAGATCCCGAGCATGGATGAGGTTAAGCCCGTCGGCGGTGTGCTGGACTGCTACAAAGTGGCCTGTTTTTGGTGTGACCGCGTGGCCCCTTTCTTCCCTCCGGCCGACACGGCTCCACAGGCCCGGGTATTGGCCAAGGCGGCCGGATGGAGGGAGACGCCGAAGGGGTGGCACTGTCCGGGTTGTGTGAAGAGTCGAAAGGCCGCCCGGGCCAAGCTCGAGCGGAACACTCAGGTTACCCTGCCCGGGTTCGGGCATCTATCGCGGAACGCTAAATGACCCTTTCCATGCCTCCGGAGTTTATGGGCTGTATCGAGGGAGATGGGGCCCGGTGTGGGATCTGCTCGAGGGTGGTAACCGTCTCGAGAGATCCGGAACGAGCAAAAAGGGAGCTCCGGGAGTTCGGTTGGACCTGGCGGCATGATACGGGGTGGACGTGTACGTGTCGCCACTCCTGCGGGAACCTCGACCCAACCCAGGACCCCCTACACAAGCCCACCAAACGACCCCGGAACCGACGGCACGGCCAGCGGGCCCGGGTGCGCAGGATCATCAAGCGGAGGAACCGGAACGAGATTGAATAGAACGGCACCCCCGAGGAGCTCGAGGAGCTCCCGGGAAACGACCCCCCCGGCCTACAGCGGTCGGGGGGGTTTTCCTTTGGTGCTTACACCCAAGAATCGTGCCTATAGGCTTCAAGTTTTTTTTGCCCTGGTTTCCCTTGCCACCTTCGGTTTTTGTGCGGGTGTCGAGGATCGGGCCCGGATCTTGAGCGCCGGACCCTACCGACAGCGCGGTTCGTCCCGTGGTGTTGGCGTTGCTGGACGGCGGCCATGGACCGGCCGCCCTGGTTGTGATGAGCTCCCGGGGAGGGGGACCGCTGGGACAGGCTCGCGGTTTAGGGGGGACTTAAACCGAGTCCGTCGGAGACGATGCGGCAGCCACCGGAGGGGGGCGGGCAGGGGCCCGCTGGACCCCTCGAGCGGATACCCAGGAACACCCCGGCCCGGGGGCCGGTCGGTAGTTATCAACACTCACCAACCCGCGTAGCGGTCCTTAACTCGCGGGGCCCGACCGAGGAGCCTTGTTCACAAGGCGACGAGGGAGGGGGGGAGTGGATGGGAGAGGTACGTTTACTGCCCCTGTGTTTCCACTGAATACCGCATTATACTCCTGAATACAGCGGGGCCCGTTTACCACTACAGCCGGAGTTTTCCACATGGAATGGCGAACAATTCTGATTCCTTCCGCGTTTTCAACAGGCAAAGAGGCCGCAAGCCGGGCCTGGGAGGCCGAGACGGTGGACCTTCACCCCATCCAGTGCATGGAGTTCGACGCAACCGACCGCGGGGACCCTCCCCGGATCTTCGTTCGGGTCGGGGAGTTCCACGGTTGGCGCGGGGAAGTGGACGGAGGGACCGGGGAGATGCTTCAAAAGACCTACCCACCCCGGAACCCGACCCTCGAGGAGCTCGAGGAGTGCGTAAACCGTTTCTGTCCCGTGGGTGCGATCATGGGCCTCGGGGCCCTCGTGTCCAAGGGGCCGGACGCACCCCTGACCCATGAAACAGGCCTCCCGTGGTTGGGGGTCCCCCTGATCCGGGCCGGGGCCGTGGAGGGCACCCCGGCCGCCGGTCCTACGATCCTCAGAGCCTCCGGAGGCATCCCCGATGCAAACTGACAAAGACACCCCCGACGCCCAGGAGCCCGAGGTTGGGCAGATTGACGAGCTCGAGGAGGAGAAGGAGCTCCCCCCCGACCTTGACCGTTTCTTCGCGGAGATGGGAGGGGAGGAGACGGACCTCGTTGTAGATGGGTACCGCTACAAAACCGAGGAGGACGGGACCGGCGGGGCCTACCACTACGTCCACCGCTGGACCTTCGATGAGTTCGGCCTCCCCACCGTTCAGAAGCAGTACGGCGGCGGCCGGTGGTCCTTCCGCCTCCGGACCCGGAAGGGAAAATACCTCGGGTCGAAGACCGTTCACATCGAGGGGTCCCCCAAGGGTAAGGGAGCTCCCCGGCCTCCGGCCGACGATGAGCGCACGTTTGCCGAGACGGTCCTCGATACTCAGGCCCTCATAGTCGAGAGTCTCCGCGAGATGAGGAGGGGGCCACCCCCCGAGCTCGAGGCCCAAAACCCGATCAACACCGCCATGTCCATCGTGGCCGCCTTTCAGACCGTCATGGCCCCGTACCAAGAGGCACTATTGAAACAAAAGGGGGGCGGCGGTAGTTTCGATTTCGACAAGCTCGTGGGCATTTTCGAGAGTGGCGTTCGGTTGGGTGAGATGGCGTCCCCCCCCGCCCAAGACCCGATGCAAGCCGTTCTTGCCGGTTACCTCCCGGGAGTTCTCGGAGCAATCAGCGGACAACAGCCGACCACCCCGGACCCGGTGGAGGTTCTCCGGAACCCGCCGGAAGGAACGCCGATGGAAACAGCGGGCCACCCTCAACGGCCGCCCTGGGACATCCTCATCGGGCCTTACCTTCCTGCCATCTTCAAGTGGGCACGAGAAGGAAAGAACCCGGAGCTCCGGGCCGAGTTCGTAGTTGACGAGCTCACACCGGAGGCCGAGGGTATTGTCCTCGAGCAGTTACGGAGGGGCCCGGAGTTCTTCTCCGAGTTCATGCTCTTGCATCCGGAGGCCCGGCCGTGGGAGGAGTGGTTGGCCGCCTTCTGGTTCTCTGTCGCCAATCAGTTCGAGTGGGGAGGGGACAACGGCCCCCACCCGTTCCATGGCGCACAGATGGAGCTCGAGGCCCACCAGGAGGAGAACCCCCAGGCATCCGAAGGGGTAGGAGTCGGCACCCAATAGGGGGACGCCGTGGACACTGAGCTCGGGTTTTTTGTGATTATCGCTTTCCTCTTGGGTATGGGCACCCCGCTCCTACCCAAGAGGGGACCCAAGGACCGCCGCAACGGGGAGGGCCGCCGCACGTCCGACCCCTCGAGGCTTGACGAAGTGTACGACCTTCTCGAGCTCATCATTCGCCACAACCGGCCGCCGGGACCGGGTGACACCCAACCGGAGGACCCGGAGGATGGCGGGACTTGATACCCTTCTAAGCGTCCTATCCTTTGCCCGTGGGGCCTCCCCGGACGGGCCCGCCCCTAACGGCGTCCCCGTCCGGGAACTCTCCATCCCTCGAGGAGATCGAGGGGCCCGCAAGATGGTTAAGGTCATGCGGGCCGAGGCCCTCCAGGCCATCCGGAACCCTTTGACAATCCGGGCGGCCGAAAGCATAATCCCCACAGGTACCAACGCCGCCGCCCAAGTCGCCGCGTTACGCGGTTGGCTCGAGAGGCACGTTCAGTTCTTGCCGGACCCGTATGGGATCGAGGTACTCCGGACGCCGGACTACCTCCTGCAAACCATCTTTGAAGATGGAATAGCCCGGGGAGACTGCGACGATGTGGCAACGCTGGCGGCGGCTCTTGGTCTTTCGGTTGGCCTCCCCGCCCGGTTTGTGCTCTACTCTTTCGGCTCCGGCCTCCCATTCTCCCATGTCTTTTGCGAGCTCTACACCATGTGTAAGGGGTGGCTCGAGCTCGACGTTACTAGGCCCGCACAGATGCCCCCGGGCATGACTGTGGACCGGGCCGAAACGCACGAGGTTTAGCCATGTACTCAGACAATGGCCTTGGATGCTGCGGCCCGAGCTCCGGAGGGTTGGGGGCGTGGTGGTCCTTCCTTCCCCAAGCGTGGGACATCGCAAAGGGGTTTATCCCGGGCGGCGGTTCCGGCGGCACAAACGTGTGTTGGCAGTATGATGAAAAGCCCTTGAGTGCTCCGTGCCCAGGGACCCCCAACATCGACGCTGTGGCCCGAGCGGTCCAGGCGGCCCCTGACTCGCGGATTGCGGAGCTCTCGAGGCGGCTAAAGATCGGGAACCGGGGGAGGGGCCCCACCACCCGGGCCGAGTTCGCCAACCCTCGGTGCATGCCCTATTGGATCAACGCCATGATGGGCGGCCGTGACTGCTACCCCTCCAAACAGCCGGACAACCCCGAGGTGCTCATGGCCTTTGTCCGGGCCTACGGAGCTCCTACCAGCCCACAAGACGGGATCCCCGGGAGCTCCTTTACCCCTGGGTTCGGGAGCACCAACCTTGCCCCCCTCGTGGCCGGGGGCATGGCCCTCGTGTTCCTCCCCAAGCTATTCGGCAAGGGGCGGTAGCCATGTACGCCACTGAGCTCGGGAGATATCCCGACGTGTACACCAACGGGAACGGGGAGCACGACGGGTACGACTATGACGACCTCGACCAGCCGGGGCCGTGGATTGAACCACCCGAGAATGGCGGGGGTGGTGGGAACGGGAGCGGAGGCAACGGGGGGCCGTGGTACCCGCCCCCACCCCCTCCCCCGCCAAACGGGCATGGGGGGACCCTTCCACCGCCCCCGCCCGGAAACGGAGCTCCTCCCCCGCCCGTCCAACAGGCCGGGGGCCCGCTCCAAATCCCGCTCCTGTTCGTCACCATCCTGGTGGTGGCGGGGTTCGCCCAAATGCAACTCAACGCGGCCAAGGCCGGGAGGGCATAACATGTACATTTCCGACCTAGCCGTGGGCCGAGCTCCGGCCGTGTTGGGGCAGACCCAGCTATTTCAACCGGCCCCCACGGGGAACCAGTGTTTCCACGGTTGGTTCCGGGAGGGAGGACGGCCGGGCACCCGCTACCAGCCCAAGGACCGCGTGTTGCTGGATCACCAGACGATGGCTGACACCCATCGGTTGATCGGGTTCCTCGAGGGCCTCGAGGTTCAACACGTCATTGGGAAGCAATACCGGACCGGCACCACCGGAGAGTTTATGGTGGGGGTCGTTATCAAGGGTTCCTGGGCTACCACTCCCATTCCAGGCGGGCACCGTGCCGATTGGGTACCCGATCCATCGGCCCAAACCCTGGCCGAGTTCATGGAATGGAACAACCGCCAACGAGCTCGGGGCCCGTACACAATATGCGGCCCGACCTTCACCGATCCCCAGGGGACGCCCTACGTGGTCGTGTCGGCCTGGGAACAAGGCCCGTGGCTCCACAACGTCCCGCCGGAGGAGGTAACCGTTTCCGGGACCCTCGGCACGTGTTCCCCGCCGGGTATCTCCCAGATATGGCCGTGTGTGGACGGAACGGTTGTCACCACGGGCATGTGGGAATCGGCCGAGGCCAACCGTTTCGGCAGGATGTGGAACGCCAACGAGCTCCTTGTGGGGGCCGAGCTCCGCATAAAAGGGTACCCGACCGAGGCCCGGGGCCTCCCTGCCATCATCCCCACGAGCTTTACCGTTTTGAAGACCGGCACCACCCCCGTGGACGATCCGGGCAAGATCGACTTTCCGGACCGGCCCGACCCGGTGGACCGGGAACCCCCGGGGTTCGATCCTCGAGAGGATGACCCCGAGGATTTCGACCCCCTGTCCCCCTGGGACGGCATCGACCCCATAACCGGGGAGCCTCCCCCGGACGACACCCAACCCCCGGACGGGAACGGTGGAGATCTCCCGGCCCTTCCCCCTGGCAACGGGAACGGAGCTCCTCCGGACGGGAACGGAGCTCCTCCGGACGGGAACGGAGCTCCTCGAGCGGCGGGCCTGAGTATGCCGGTAGTGGTAACCGGCTTGCTCCTTCTTCCCCTCCTATTCGGCAAAGACCGGAAGGGGTAGGCCATGTACTACGACGAGGGCGACAGTTCCGGCATGGACCTAGCGGTTCCCCAGGACCAGCAGGGAGCCCTGGCCTACATCCAGGCCCGATGGGCCGCGTTCGTCGCCCTGAGTCCCCGGATCATCGACCTACAACACCGGGCGGCCCTGGCCTCGAAAGCCTACCGGGGATCCGGCCGGCCCGTCCAGGCCGACGCGGCCCGCCGGGTGGTCGAGGAGCTCGCCAAGCTGCAACGCGTACACCACCAGGTGGTGACGTGGGCGGAAGGGGCGGCGGATACGTTGGGCCTCGGGGCCATTCAGATCCCCCTCGGTATCGTCGGGGTGTCCCTGGCCGCCCTCCTGGTGGCCTGGGTGTTCCGGAAGTACGCCGCCCAGGAGCGGGCCCTCGAGCTCCTCGAGGCCGGAGTGTTGACGCCCGAGCAGTTCGACCAACTCGATATTCTTGACCCTCCCGGGATCGGGGCCGACGTGGCCGGGATCGCGGGGGGCATCGGCAAGTGGGCCCTGCTTATCATCCTCGGGTTGGCAGTCCTCGAGGGGGTCAAACGAAACCGTTTCTTCTCCAACCCACCCCTTATCCTTTTCGGCAACCCGCCGGGGTCCATGTCTCAGGACGTGGCCTTTATCGGGTACCAACACGACGACGACGGGGAGTGGTACATACACGAGTTCGACGGGGGGGTTGAGATGGAAGCCCTACCCGATGGGTCCCTAGCCATCGGCCACCCCGACCATGACGTGTGGAGGGACTTTTGAAGTTCCTAGTCAACCCAAAGGAGGGTAGAACGATGGCGAAAGCAACATCCCGGACGCACTACATGACCGGGCCGAAAAAGGGCCAGTTCAAGCCCAAGAGTGCCCGAGGGGGAGGGACCAAGCGGAAGCGCAAGGCCGCCGCCCCCCGGAAGGCCGCTCCCCGGAGACGGTCCCAGCCCCGTCGGAACGCCTCGAGGCGCAGCTACCGACGCAACCCGGCCCGGCCGGACGTTGTGAAGATGCTGACCCGTGGCGGGCTGACCGCAACACAGGTGCTCCTCGGGAAAGCGGCCACCCGCGCCATTCCCGACGTAGCCAACTTGCCCAAGGGCGGAAACACCGGCCTCGCGGTTGAGGTAGCCGTGGCCCTGGCCCTCGGGTACGTGTCGGAGATGTTTTTCACCAAGACCACGGCGGCCGCCATCCTGGCCGGTGGCCTCACGTCTCCGGTCGAAAGGCTCATCGCCCAGGCGGGTATTCCCTACATCTCCGAGTACCTCACGGAGACGGGCCCCGGGGTCGCTGGCTATGTCCAGCCCCGGACCCTTTCCGGGTACGTCCAACCGTCCTACCCGACCCCGTTGGCGGGGTACGGCCGGGGTGGAGGAGCTCAGGGCGAGGACTACACCACGCCCTGGATGTAAGCAGGTTCGCAGCCCGCCAACGGGCCCCCTTTTCGGGTGAGCTATAAAACCACCCACAGGAGAACAACCGCATGATTAAGTTTCCAATCAAGCCCCTGCGTCGGGACCAACTCGAGCAACAGAGCGTCCCCCACGCCGTCCAGGGCGGCCAGATGGAGGCCACGTGGCACACCATCTACGACACGGCCACCTACGTGGACAACACGACCACCAACCTCCAGTTCTTCAACACCGCCCGGGCCAACGTTCAGTTGACCAACTTCGGCGGCCGTGGGCAGTTCCCGGAACCGCAGTTTTTCCGGCCTCATGCCCTGACCGTGGACATCATCATTGTGATGGCGGCCACGTCCTTCTCCGACATGCACCGTCTGTTGTTCGGCACGGGTGTGGCGGGGTCCGGAGCTCCGACCATCGAGCTCCAGTATGCGAACAAGAGCTATGGCTCCTGGCCGCTTTCGTTCGCGCACGGCTCCGGCGGGGCGGTCGGCATGTCCGACACCACGACCGCCGTGGCCACCAACCAGGTGGCGTACAACAGCTACCCGGACGGCGGGATCTGGCTCGCGGGCCAGACCGTGACCTTTGCCCCCAACCAGCAGTTCCAAATCGACCTCGGTTGGGCGGCGGCCGTGGACATCGCGGCCGACATCAACATCCGTGTGAACATGACGGGTGAGTGGTTCCGCCGGGTGACCTAAACCCGGTTTAGGGTGCTCGGGATCTCCGACACCCTTTTTTGAGAGGGCCCCGGCCGAGCGGTCGCGCTACCCCGGCCGGGGCACCTTCCAAGCGCAACGCAGGAGCTCAGAGAATGACGATCAAACACCTACCCTCCTACATCATGTTTTTGCCTCCTGAGTTGCGCAAAAACGCCATGGAGGGATTCAACTATACGGCCCACGCTCTTGCCCTGGCGGCCGGGGGCACGGCCGTTGTCACCGTCTCCATTCAGAACAGTTCGGATTTTCTATGGGTGGACATCACGGGCGTGGCGCGGGACCCGGCCAACGTCGAGACGGTGTTTCCCAACCCGGCCGTGACTCTCCAAGTGCAGGACAGCGGGAGCTCGGACCTGGTGTTCCAACAGGCGGTGGATTGGGGCAACGTCGTTGGGACTGCCCAACTCCCCGGGGAGTTCGCTTACCCCTACCTGGCCGAGATGGGTGGCCAGCTCACAGTCACGTACACGAACCTCGGAGCCCAAGCGTATGACCTGCGGGTGGCCCTCCGTGGGTTTAAGGTCTTCCCCTTCGGACCGGATATCAACCGATGACTCTCCCCCTCCCCTCCCGGAACCGGAAGCGGCCCGCGGTCCCCTCCAAGATCCTGACCCGAGGTAAGGGTAAGGGGACCCGGGGGGGGTGGGGCGGCGGTCGTATGGCACCCACCCCCGGGCCCGGCGGCCAGCCGATGCCCTCCCCCCAACCCCAGGGTGTAGCGGTCCCCTTGCCTTGGGATATTCGGCCTCCCGGAGCTCGAGAGATCAACCGGGACGCCAACGCCACCGGGATCAACGCGGGAACCTCCCCGTTCGTGTTGGCCGGGGCGACCTATACCCTCCCGGACGATCATGTGGGCATCATCCGGAGTCTGGTGCTGTCCGTTAACAACATGGTCGTGACCTCCCAACTCTCCTGGGGCCTCTTTGCCAACCAGGCGGCCGTCGAGGGTTGGAGTAACCTGACCATCTTTCCCAGGGCCGCAGGATCGGTTTCCGTTGCCTACGGCCCCGAGGAGACGTTTATATTTCTTCCCGAGCAGACCACACTAACCGTCCGAATCACGGTGGCGGCGGCCGATGCCCTCACCTATCAGGCCGGTGTGAGTTTCCACGGGTGGAGTTATCCGAAAGCCCTGGCCGAGCGTTTCGCCAGGATCTACCGCTAAGGGGGCCCCATGCCGGACGTAACCGTTACCCAAAACCCGGCCATCAAGTACGACCAGGTCATCACCTTTCCGCAGCCCGCATATGACGATGTCCTTCCGCGAGCCAACCCTGGGTTCCCTCAGGGCCGCTTTGTGGCTTCAGAAGGCAATGCCTATCGGTCAGACGGGTACACGAACCAGTATGTCGCCCAGAGCAATCGGGCTGCAGCGGCCGGTTTCAGCTATACCACAGCACCGGCTGGCGGGCCGCCGCTCCTTGCGGTGGGGTCGGGAGCCGCCGGTAAGATGACCATCGCTCTGGATGGCATGGCTGCTCACCCGGATACGGGTTCCGGCTATGGCCTTTCCGCTGGTTGTGTGCGTGCCTCGGTGTATCGGTATTGGTGGCTCACGTGGTGGATGGCCTCGGACATGCTGGCCAGCTTTGACCTCCGGAACGGGTTGGTCCTGGTGCCCGCCAACAACGCCGGGAACATTGGATGGATCGACGACCCCGTTTTCAATCAGGGTGGTTTCGGCTTCACCCAGACCGCCGCCGGTCAGTGGCAGTATTCCAGCTGGGACAGCGCCGCCCCGTCAACGCTTCGGGAAAACATCGCCCTCCCGGCACATGCTCTCGCCGACTGGAACCAGTTCGGGATAACCATTCGGAACGCCACCCCTTCCGCACCGGCCGCCGTAGAGATCCTTTTTAACGGCGCCTTGGTGGCCACCCGGAACTGGACCGGCGCCCTTCTCGAGAACTACGCCGCAAACTTCTGGCGCTTCGTGCCTGTTGTGTGTGGCGGCAACACCGCCGCCGCCGTGGGGGGCGCGTTTTTCTCGAACATGGTGTGTCGCAAAGGCCGCTTTTCCCGCCTTGGCTTGGAGCTCACGGAATGATCGCCGACCGGCAACTTTCTCGAGACTTCTGGTTACACGAGATCCCGTGTTGGGAGCTCTACACCGAGGCACAGGCCGACGAGGCGGCCGAGTTCGCCGCCCGGGTCGCCCAGCCGATCCGGCACCAGTTTGGTCGTACAGACATTACCTCCGGCCGGTACTGGGCGGCCGGATGCGTCCCGCGCACCGGGAGCCATGCGTTTGGCGCCATGGACCTGGTCGTGTCCGGCGGCCGCACCAAAGAGGCTTGGAAGTGGGGCGCAACCGCCCTCATGCCTTCCGGCTATATCGGCCGGTGGATCTACGAGCCCACCCGTTACGACGAGACAGGCCGCAAGATCCAGGGTGAGCACATCCACGTGGCGCCCCGGGAGGCCATGCTTGCCTACAACGGGGACGGGCGCATTCAGGCTCTCGAGGAGCTCGAGGACGGGAGCACGTACGTGTTCCTCGATTGGGTTGGAGGGACGCAAGCCAATCCGTACGAGCTCGACCCCCTCGTTGTCACCGCCTCGCGGGGCCTTCCCTGGTGGGGCGCCCTGGGCATTCTGGCCGCCGTTGTGGCGGCCGGTGCCGGGGGCCTCCGCCTCCGCCATTCATAACCGGAGGACCCATGGCCGTTTCCACCGTGCGTCTGATGAAGTCCGGGACTCGTGAAGTATGGCACGTGTACGCCACCGCGAACGCGGACACCGATGTAGACATTCCCCACGGGATGAACGAGGTCCCCGTGGTTTCCATGACCTGGATATGAACCACGTGCCGGTTGTCTTCTTGGGTGGTGACCCTCACAACCGACACCCTGGTCAGGGTGAACAAAGCGCCGGTCGGGGGAAGCGGTTCCCCTAACCCCGTATTGCTCGTCATTCTCGACAGCGCCGCCCGGCGCCTTTCTTAGGAGCTCATTCGATGGCAGTCACCGTAACGAACGTCAGATCGACCG
>Ga0180433_10006447_pt1 | contig 15376 bp, 14 predicted proteins | sample SS_ome_8_FD_132980 | JGI IMG/M metagenome (GOLD analysis project Ga0180433, IMG submission 132980) | Hypersaline lake sediment archaeal communities from the Salton Sea, California, USA - SS_1_D_1 metaG | ecosystem: Environmental > Aquatic > Non-marine Saline and Alkaline > Hypersaline >... | reverse complement strand
TTTTCACCCCTGAAATCGGGTATAAGTGCTTCTATCTTAGTTTCAGGATTAATTTTTTTAATTTCCTTTATAGTCTGTGCCCATATATCAGCACCCTGATCCGTAAGGTCGTCACGATCAACAGAAGTTATTACGCAATGTTTCACTCCCATTATTTTAATTGATTTTGCAATTTTTTCCGGTTCTTTTTCATCCGGAGGAAGAGGAATGCCCGATTTAACAGCACAAAATTTACACCGTCGTGTACAAATATCTCCCAGGATCATAAATGTAGCTGTTCCCCGGTTCCAGCATTCACCTATATTCGGACAGTTTCCACTGGTACAGATGGTATGTAAACCGTAATGATCGACAATATTTTTTATTTTTGAGTAGTTCTCACCTTTTGGCATTTTCATTTTCAACCAAACCGGCAATCGTTGCCTTTCTTTCAACTTATGAACCATAACAAATAATTTTTGTAAAGATAGTCTGAAAAATATAAAAAAGTCATAAAAAAAATGACAGTTTGGTTTTCAGTGTTATTTTTGTAATATGATAAAGAAGTATATAAAATATCTTTTAATGTCCGGTCTTCTGATTTTTATCCTTTATGAAATTGACGGACAGAACCGGCAAAAAGAATTGCAGACCAGTTCCCGTTTGGCTATATCATATTATAATGCAAAAGATTATGAAAAAGCGGCACCTCTTCTGCTGGATGTGTATAATTTATCACGAAATATATATTACTTCAGACTTTATACTAATTCTTTAATTGAATTAAAAAGGTATGACGAAGCTGAGAGAGAGATTCGCAAGGAAATAAAAAAACAGTCCAATCCAAATGCCCGGCTTTTTATTCACTGGGGATATGTACTGAAAGTTCAGAAACGTGATAAGGAAGCCGTGGATAAATATCAGGAGGCGATAGAATTGATAACCCCCGGCAAGGGTAGTTATATTTTGGCGGCAAATTCTTTTTTGAATTTCAGGGAATACGAATGGGCAAAAAAAGTTTTTTTGAAGGGACGGCGTATCCTCCCCAAGGAAGAATTTAGTTTGGAACTTGCCAGGATTTATATGTATTTGCGGGATTATGAAAAGATGATGGAAGAATACCTTAATTTGGTCAGACAAGATGAAAAGATGTTAAAACGTGTTGAGAGCAGTTTGTCTTCAGCACTCCGTCTTGATCTGGACGATGGCCTGCGTAATTTGTTCAGGAATCAGGTTCTAAAACGTATTCAGGCGGAACCTGATGTTATTGGCTACAATCGTTTGTTGATATGGTTTTTTCTTCAGGAAAAAAATTTTTCTGCTGCTCTGAGGCAATCTATTGCCCTTGACCGCCGGACAGGTGAGGAAGGAGCTCATATATTGCAATTAGGTAAAATGGCATTAAACAATGAAAAATATTCTTTTGCCAGTCACGCTTTTGAATATTTACTGGAGAAGGGTGATAAAAGTCCTTTTTATGAGCAGGCATATATTCAAAATATTCATTCGGTTTATTTGGAGTATACAACTAAAAATAAGTATGATATAAATAAATATAAGGAACTTGCGGATCAATTTGAAAGAGGATTAAAGTTATTAGGATACAAGGCGGGTGTAGTCAATATGATAATTGAATACAGTCATTTGCTTGCATTTTATCTGGATGAGGCTGAAAAAGCTGTTTCAGTATTGAAAAAATGTCTTGAGATTCCTCGTTTAAAACCTGAAGAACAGGGGATGCTTAAAGCGGAGATGGCTGATATATATGTTTATGCTGGTGACCTTTGGGAGGCTGTATTACTTTACTCTCAGGTTATTGATGCAAATAAAAATACTTCCCTCGGTGATGAAATTAAACTGAAAAAAGCCAGGCTTGGTTATTTTATGGGAAATTTTAGTTGGGCAAAGGCACAGTTGGATGTACTGAAAGCAAGTACATCCAAACTGACAGCCAATGATGCTATGGAACTTTCGATGCTTATTGGTAATAATCTTAATCTTGATACAACAGACATTCCCCTTCAAATGTTTGCGCGAGCTGACTTGCTTTTTTTCAGGAATAAAGATTCACTGGCTTTGGCAACACTTGATTCCCTTTCGGAAATTTATCCATACCACACACTGGTCGACGATATTTTATACAGAAAATCGAAAATCGAAATCGAAAATAATAATTACGAGGTGGCAGCCGGTTACCTGGAGAAGATCAGAAGTGATTTCAGCTACGGAATGTTGGCCGATGATGCTCTTTCTATGTTGGCGGAACTATATAATTATCGCCTCAATAAAAAAGAGAAGGCAAAAGAATTATACAGGGAAATGCTTACAATGCATCCCGGAAGTGTATTTATTGAGGAATCAAGAAGAAAATTCCGGGAATTAAGGGAAATTTATCCGGAAGAAAGCAGTGATGATGAGGAAGAATTATTAATGGAAGAAGAAATACCGGATGAATTCAACCAGTAAATCTTATTTTTTTGCAGGACTTTCTGTATTATTCTGGTCTACGGTTGCTACAGCTTTTAAATTATCGCTACAGGAACTGGATTTTATTCAACTTATTTTTTATGCTTCGGTTGTCACGGTAGTTATTCTGTTTGTATTTCTTGTTGTTAACAAAAAGATCGAACTTATTTTCAGCCAGACCCCGAAACAGATTATTCATTCAATTTTTCTTGGTGCATTAAACCCTTTTTTATATTACCTGGTATTATTCAGGGCTTATTCATTATTACCTGCTCAGGTGGCGCAACCCCTGAATATGGTCTGGCCTATTGTCCTGGCTTTGCTTTCGGTGCCATTGTTAGGACAAAAAATCGGACTGAAGAGTCTTGCCGGTCTTGTGATAAGTTTTGCAGGTGTGGTTATTATCTCATCTCAGGGTGATATAACAAATTTCAAAAATACCAATTTTACCGGAGTGGTGCTGGCTCTGGGCAGTTCGGTGATATGGTCACTTTACTGGATTCTGAATGTACGTGACAAAAGGAATGAAATAGTAAAGTTATTTTTAAGTTTTTTTTTCGGATTAATTTTTTTATCGCTATGCATGTTTTTGTTTTCCGACTTTCAGGTTGAAGCAGGAATAAGTTTATATGCGGCAATATATGTTGGTATTTTCGAAGCGGGTATCGTTTATATTTTTTGGCTGAAGGCGATGCAACTTAGTACAAATAATGCAAAAACCGGCAATCTTGTTTTTCTGACTCCTTTTATTTCTTTGGTTTTTATCCGTTTTATTTTGAAAGAAACATTGTTCATCACTACCTTTATCGGATTGATTTTTATTGTTGCCGGCATTTTTGTGCAACAACTTGACAAAAAACCATAAAATCAGATGCATAATAAGCCATTAAAAATATTAGGCATAGATCCCGGAACTACGGTTACGGGTTACGGATTGGTAGAAATAAGAAATAACAATCCTGTGATCCTGCATATGGGTACTCTTGTTCCGGGCAGGTATGTTGATCATTATCAGCGCCTAAAACATCTGCACGAACGTTCGCTTCATATAATAAAACAGTATCGGCCTGATATAATGGCTATTGAGGCTCCGTTTTATGGCAAAAATGTGCAGTCGATGCTTAAATTGGGGCGCGGACAAGGCGTTATTATGGCGGCTGCCCTTCATTATTCGGTGCCTATTCATGAATATGCTCCCTTACTTGTTAAACAGTCGATTACAGGTATGGGAAATGCTTCAAAGGAGCAGGTTGCTTATTTCCTCCAGAAAGTATATAATTTGGAAAATATGGATAAGGGTCTGGATGCCAGTGATGCCGTTGCTGTAGCCATCTGTCATTTTATTCAGCTCGGTAAACCGCAAAAGTCACGGGAGTATAAAAACTGGTCTGATTTTGTTAAGAAAAATCCGGGTCGCATAAAATGAGTGCAGCAATGTATTTCTTAAACAGATTTTTATACTATCTTTGCGCCACATTTTTCAAAATTTAAAAAATAGAATATGCCAGTAAAAATGAGATTAACGCGGCATGGCCGCAAACGTTATGCTTACTATCACATTGTGATAGCAGATAGCAGGGCGCCACGGGATGGCAGGTACATTGAAAGGATTGGCATGTACAATCCTAACACAAATCCTGCTACAATAGATCTCGATTTTGATAAAGCTTACGACTGGCTTACAAAGGGTGCCCAACCTACCGATACTGTAAGAGCAATATTATCTTACAAAGGAGTGCTTTACAAGAAACACCTCATGGCAGGAGTAAAAAAAGGAGCTTTCGACGAAGAAGAAGCCCAAAGGCGACTGGAGAAGTGGCTTGCTGAAAAAGAAGCTAAAATTCAGGCCAAAAAGGAAAGTATTGAAGGAGAAGTCAGTGCAAAAACTAAAAAATTTCTCGAAGCCGAGACCAAAAAGAAGGAAGAAAAAGCTGCTGCGATAGCTGCTAAAAATGCCGAACTGGCTGAAGAAGCAGCCGGAAGCGAAGAGGAGGCTGCATCCGTAGATATTGAGGAAAAAACAGAAGAAAAAACCGATAAAAAGAAAGAATCCGAAACTTCAGTGCCTGCAGATAAAAAGAAGAAGGAAGTTAAGAGCAAGGAGGAAAAAAGCGAAGTAAAAGCGAGTAATACCGAAGCTTCATCTTCTGAAAAAAGCAATGAAGATAAACCGGCTGACAAGAAAGCTTCCGGCTCAAAGGCAACAAAGGATAGCGATGTAAAGGCCGGGGATAAAAAAGGATCTGCTAAAAAAGATGAAGGGGATTCATAATTGGTGCCTGTCCATGAAGTAAAGAAGCTAAAATAGAAAGTTCGCTGACAGGCCTTATATAAAAGGGAAAATATGAGTCCCGGTCTGTGGGGATAATAATTTCGGAATCAAATATAACTAAGTGAGCGTACCTTAGGGAAAGACAAATTAACAACAGGAAAGAACCACTTGTCATTCAGGCAGGTGGTTTTTTATGCTGCATAGATGATTTAACTATATTTGTGTATTATGGAAACAATACCAAAAGAAGAATGCCGCAAAGTTGGTTTTATAAGGAAGACCCATGGTGTAAAAGGGGAATTAATATTAGAATTTAAAAGTGAATTTATAAATTCGGTATCCCGCGCCAAAAGATTTTTCATTGAGTTGTCGGGACTGCTTGTTCCATTTTTTGTTTCTGAAAACGGCCTGAGAATTAATACGGATAAAACTGCATTTGTAGCCTTTAAATGGATTGAAGATGAAGAGACTGCCCGAAGTCTCACAGGGAAAGCAGTTTATCTTTATGTTAATGAAGTTAATGAAGAATCAGACTGGAATATTAATTATGAATTGCCTGGCTATATGCTTATAGATAAAAAATCGGGTGAAGTAGGAATTATTAATCATGTAGACAATTTTTCGGATAATATTGTTTTATCGGTCAGATACGGGAACAGGGATATTTTAGTTCCTTACAACGAAGATATTTTGGTTTCGGCAGATCATAAAAGGAAAATTTTAACATTGGATTTACCTCACGGAATATTATACTAGTCCGTCTAGAAAGTCCGCTGACTGCGTTATGCTTGACCTCAAAATGGTCATTTACGAATAGTAAACTCACATTTTTCGTTCTGCGCGAGCCTTGTCAGCGAACTTTCTATTCCAGACTCTTTACTTTACGGACAGTACTTAATTAAAGAAGACAGAAATACTGATTGTTTGAAAATATTTATTTTCTTATTATATCAATATGGCCGTCAGGGTACAGTTTAATTATCCCCGAAGGTTTTGAAGAAATTGGGTCATCCTGGCGGTATTTTACAATGTAGTCTACTTTTTTTTTAATTTCCTCTGATATTTCATCAAAGTTTGCCGGCAGTTTTTTGCCGCTTATATTTGCTGAGGTGGAAACTACAGGTCGTCTGAACCGTTGTAATAAATGAGAGGTGAACTTTTCCCTGGTAAAGCGGATTCCTATACTGCCGTCTTCAGCTATTAAGTTGGTTGCCAGATTTTTAGCTCTGGGGTATATTACCGTAAGCGGTGTAGTACTTATTTCCGCCAAATCCCATGCTATTTCGGGAACATCATCTACATAACGTTCAAGTAATGCCGGATTTTCCATTAACACCAGCATACTTTTTGAATCTTCGCGTTCTTTTATACGGTATATACGTTTTACTGCAGCAGGATTGACAGCATCGCAACCAAGTCCCCAGACAGTATCAGTTGGATATAAAATTATCCCGCCCTCTTTTAGTACTTTGAGCGCATTATCTATGTCATTTTGCATGATTTTCATTTAAAATATTACTGTAGAAGGAGATTAAATTTTTTGCATATTTTTCCGGGTGAAATAATTTTGCCCGGTTATATCCCTTTTGGATAATTTCCTCTCTGCTTTTATTGTTCCCCATAAGGAAAGCAATTTTTTCCCCAATTTCCGCCTCGTCCGACGGATTGCATAAAACACCGGCTCCACCTGCTGTTTCGGGCAGACAGGAGGTATTGGAGGTGATAACCGGACAGCCTGCGGCCATTGCTTCGATCACCGGTAGTCCGAATCCCTCGAATACAGAAATATATAATGATATGGAAGCACTTTGGTAAAGTCCTGCCAGATCCTCCTCGGGCAGATTACTAAGGAACATTACCTGTTTTTCCATGTTTTGTTTTTTAAGATAACGCATGATTTCTGAAACATAAGATGTTTTTTCTCCCACGAAAACTACAGGTATATTAATATTGGCCGATTTTAGGGCTTTGAGAACAGTTAACTGGTTTTTTCTTTTTTCAATAATGCCAACCGAAAGAATAAATCTTTCAGGTATTTTATATTTATTAAGAATCGCAGAGCTATCGTGATCTTGAAAAAATTCGGGAGAGACAGGTTGATAAATTACCTCGATCTTGTCAGGTGTGATATGAAGGAATGCTTCAATATCATTTTTAGTTTGCTGACTTACAGCGATGATCTTATCAGCAACATTGCATGCATATTTTACTTTTTGGAAATATATATGTTTATCTATGTAATTATAGAGTTTGGGATAGCGCATGAAGATCAGGTCATGTATGGTAACGACAGAATGGATGCCGGTTCGATGAATTCCCCCGGGTAGTTCGTTACTTAATCCGTGGAAAATGTCCGGATGGTTCTGCATTATGCGGGCTTTTAAAAAAAAGTTGCGCCAAAGGGATTTTATTTTTCCCGGAATATACTTGCCTGGAGACACCGTTTTGAATGAAAAATAATTATCAAATAATGTATCTTTTATTTCAGGAGTAAAAAGAATATAACTATTTTCCGGGAAATAATTATTAAGAGCATGTAAAGTATTCCGGCTATAGATGCCCAGTCCTGAGGAATTCAGAAAAGCCCTTTTTGCATCAAAACCTATTTTCATCTCCGGATCAAACTTCGAATTCTTTTAATTTATTAAAATCTACCGTTGCAAAATAATCATTTATTGTTTCAGGGCGGCGGATCTGCACTACATCGCGATTCTTCCGTAACAGAAGCTCTGCTGATCTGAGTTTACCGTTGTAATTAAATCCCATAGCATGACCATGTGCTCCCGTATCATGAATCACTATAATATCTCCGGGATTCAGTTCAGGCAATAACCGGTCAATTGCAAATTTATCATTGTTTTCGCATAAAGAACCGGTAACATCGTATTTTGTGGTATGTTGGTTGTTTTCTTTTCCTGCAACGGTAATGTGGTGATAAGCCCTGTAAATTCCGGGACGCATAAGGTTTGCCATACTGGCATCAAGTCCCGCAAAGTTTTTATAAGTTTTTTTTATGTGCAGCACTTTTGCAATAAGGTAACCATAAGGTCCTGTAATAGCTCTGCCTGATTCAAAAAATATTTTGAGCGGTGCTAATCCGTTACCTTCTATTTTTTCTTCATAAAGTTTTCTTATTCCATCACTTACGATATTCATGTCAACGGCTTTCTCCTCTGGTTTATAAGGAATGCCAATTCCACCGCCCAGGTTGGCAAAATTAATCCGTACGTCAGCTTTTTCAGCCACTTCGGCAATAAGGTTAAAAAGCACTTCGGCAGTTTCAATAAAGTAATAGGGGTCCAACTCGTTTGAGGCCACCATAGTGTGAACGCCAAAATGTTTTGCACCTTTGCTTTTTAATATTTTGTATCCTTCTATTATTTGTTCATGAGTAAATCCATACTTAGCCTCTTCAGGATGTCCGATTATTATATTTCCTGTTTTAAGATCTCCCGGATTATAGCGCATACATATTGTGTCCGGTATACCGATGTTTTTTTCCAGATAATCGATATGGGAAATATCGTCGAGGTTTATTATAGCCCCTAATTCTTTGGCTTTACGGTATTCTTCAACCGGTGTATCATTAGATGTCAGCATTATTTCCTGATCTTTCATGCCTACTTTCTTAGCCAACTCAAGTTCTGTTTCCGAACTACAGTCAATTCCGAACCCTTCCTCTTTCAATATTTTCATTATAAACGGATTGGGAGTTGCCTTTATAGCAAAGTATTCTTTAAATCCCTCATTCCAGTCAAATGTTTTTAGGAAGTTCCTTGCATTATTGCGGATAGCCTTTTCATCATATATATGGAAGGGTGTTGGATACTCTTCAATTATTTTTTCAAGTTCTTTTTTTGTAAATGGTAATTTCTTTTCTGTCATATTAACTTAAATAAGTTGTTCTGTACAAAAATATAATTAAAAAATAAGATATTGGAATTAATTACAGATTATCAATAAGTTCCCTGCTTATCTGACCACTGGCAATTTCCCTTACTTCACCTGTCATATTTATGTCCCAGTCAGGATCTATTTCAATTTTGAGATTTCCACCTTCCATTATAATATCCAGATTTGGATTTGTCAGTCCTTTTTTTGTCATTACTGCAGCAACAGCGCAGGCGGAACTGCCCGAGGCGAGGGTCCATCCGGCACCTCTTTCCCAGATCATTATTTGTACCTCCTGTGGAGATATTATTTTGGCGAACTGTACATTTATCCGGTTAGGAAACAATGGATTTGTTTCAATTTGCGGACCGAATATTTTTACTTCTTTTTTGTCAAGGTTGTCTGTTATGATAACACAATGGGGATTACCGACAGAAACACATGAAATTGTATAATCCCTGTATTCAAGGTGGAGGATTTCGTCTATGCATTCCGGTTTTGGACATTTTACCGGAACAGATGCAGAGGAAAATTTTGCTTTGCCCATATTTACTTTTATGGCAAGGGCTTTACTGTTTTTCTCATCGATAATTTCAGCCTGTACCAGTCCACCAATAGTTTCGATAGTAAAACGTTTTTCTTTGGTGAATTTATAGTCATAAAGATATTTGGCAAATATCCGGAGTCCGTTTCCGCTCTTTTCTGCTTCCGAACCATCCGGATTCAAAATTCGCAGGCCAAAATCAGCATTTAGACTCGGCACTTTTAAAAGTATACCATCTGAACCAATACCGAAATGGACATCGCATATTTTCCGAATTGCCTTTTCTGTCAGTTTAAACCGGATTTCATTTTGATTTAAGACTATGTAGTCGTTTCCCAGTCCGTGTGATTTTACAAAGAAATTTTGCATAATAACAGTTTATGTTGCAAAAATAACATTTAACCTGAATATTTAAAGCCCCGGTATTAATGCCTGGGCAATTTATAATTTAAACATTGTATTAACAAGTAGATTATCAGGACGGGGATGTTAGGGGAAGATTAAAAAACATGTTGGATTTTTTACCTTTGTCGGTTTAAATAGTATAATGTCCTGAAAATAATTCAAATTCGGGAAAAAATTTTTAATATGGTAAAGATCAACGAAAATTATCTGAAACTTCAGGCTGGTTATTTATTTCCGGAGATAGGCCGGAGAGTAAATGAATATATACAGGCTAATCCCGGTAAAAAAATAATAAAAATGGGCATCGGCGATGTCACCCGTCCTTTAGTGCCGAGTGTCGTTAAGGCCTTTCATGAGGGAGTAGATGAAATGGCAGAAGCTGAAACATTCAGGGGTTACGGACCTGAACAGGGGTATGCTTTCCTGCGTGAAGCCATTGCAAAAAATGATTATCAGGACAGGAATATTGATATTTCTGCTGATGATATATTTATTTCTGACGGATCGAAATGTGATACAGGCAATATACAGGAAATTTTCAGTCATGATAACAAAATTGCTATTTGTGATCCTGTATACCCGGTTTATAATGATACTACCGTTATGTCGGGAAAAACGGGAGAACGTCAGCCAAACGGATATTATGAAGGAATAATTTATATGCCCTGTGTAAAAGAAAACGGTTTTATACCGGATTTACCAAAGGAAAGACCTGACCTGATTTTCTTATGTTATCCTAATAATCCCACCGGTGCTGTGGCTACAAAAGAAGAATTAAAAGAATGGGTGGATTACGCTTTGAAAAACAATAGTATTATTTTATATGATGCTGCCTATGAGGCTTTTATCACAGAAGAAGGGATACCACATTCGATTTACGAAATTGATGGTGCAAAGAAAGTGGCTGTTGAATTTCGCAGTTTTTCGAAAACCGCCGGCTTCACTGGCACCCGTTGTGCATTTACTGTAGTACCGGAGGAACTGAAAGCTGCAGATACAAAAGGGAATCAACATCCTTTAAAACCTCTCTGGAACCGCCGGCAGTCTACTAAATTCAATGGTGTCTCATATCCGGTGCAAAAAGCGGCAGCGGCTGTATATAAAGATAATGGAAAAAGAGAAGTAGCTGAAGTAATTAAATATTATCTGGAAAATGCCCGTATTATGAAGGAAAGTCTGAGTGAAGCCGGATACGAGGTTTTTGGTGGTGTGAATGCACCGTACATATGGATTAAATCAAAAGACGGAATGGATTCATGGTCTCTGTTCGATAAAATGCTAAAAGAGGCAAATGTAGTGGGGACTCCCGGTTCAGGATTTGGTCCTTCAGGCGAGGGTTATTTTCGTTTTTCGTCTTTTGCGAGTCGCGATAATGTAATAGAGGCAATGCAGAGAATCGGTAACCTGACCTAAGAATATTACAAAGTCTATAGGCTGTATATGAATTCTGTATAAAAATCGGTTACGTTGAAAATGATTTAAGGCGCTTTATTTGTTATTTACAAATAACACGCCGGCTTCATTTTCTGAAACTTTTTTACGTGTTTTGCTTCCGGGATACACTTCCAGCGCTTTTTCCAGAATTTTAAGGCTGACAGCCAGGTCTTCCCTGTTAAGTACATAGGCTATCCTTACTTCATCTTTACCTTTGTCAGGTAAAGTATAAAAACCGGATGCAGGAGCAAGGAATATAGTTTGTTTTTCATATTCAAAATCCGTAAGCAACCATTTACAGAATTTATCGGTATTATCTACCGGCAGGCGGGCAACAGTATAAAATGCACCCATGGGTATAGGAGAATAAACCCCTTTTATGCGGTTGAGTCCGTCGATTAGAAATTTACGGCGGTTTACATATTCATTATAGTTTCTTAACATGTATTCCTCATCAGCATCCAGAGAAGCTTCTGCGGCGATTTGACCAATCAGAGGGGGGCTCAGACGTGCCTGGCAAAATTTAAGTACATTATGTTTTACCTCTTCGTTTTTCGTAATAAGGGCGCCTATTCTTAATCCGCATTCACTGTACCGTTTTGAAACAGAATCTATCAGTACTACGTTTTGTTCGATTCCGTTAAGATGAAAAGCTGAAATATAAGGCGATCCCGTATAGCAGAATTCGCGATAAACTTCATCGGAAAACAGGTAAAGATCATATTTATTTACAAGGTCGCGGATCTTGTTCATCTCTTCACGGGTGTATAAATAACCTGTGGGATTGTTAGGATTACAGATCATTATACCTTTAGTTCTGGATGAGATAAGTTTTTCAAATTCTTCAACCGGAGGCAAGGCGAAACCATCGTCAATATTAGCTGCAATTGATTTAATAACAGCTCCCGCCACAATGGCAAAAGCTTCATAGTTGGCATATGCGGGTTCGGGAACGATAATTTCATCACCAGGATCAAGACAGCTCATGAATGCAAAAGTAACCGCTTCGCTGCCTCCTGAGGTAATTATAATATCATCTATATCTACATTAATTTTAAATTTACCGTAATATTTAACAAGCTTCTCCCGGTATGAACGAATTCCTTCGCTTGGCGAATATTCGAGAGTACTTCTGTTGATTGACCTGATCGCCTTAAGAGCCTGTGGGGGGGTGGGTAAATCAGGTTGACCTATATTAAGGTGATACACCTTTATCCCTCTTTTTTTGGCCTCTTCAGCCAAAGGAGATAATTTTCTGATAGGCGAATCAGGCATTGCTTTTCCTCTGAATGATACTTCCGGCATAATGTACTTTTTATATAAATAAAGCAACAAATATACAAGTATCAATTTGAAAACAATAAACATTTAAAATTTTCACTTAATTGTTTTATAAAAAAATTAACCTCGGTATCATGTCTATTAATATTTAACGTAATTTATTTTAAGAATGAAGGTAAGATCATTAAATTTATAATGTTTTATATCAGTATTAAATAAGATGTGATATCCGGTAAAGATCCACATCAGATATTCAGTAAATATTCGATTTTCGGATATTTTTTATGAAAAGAAAGTATAAAGGAGATATGATTACTTATTTTTGTTACCTGACAGGAATTAAGTAAGTGATTATTTATTGATAATTATGAAACAATATTTACACCTTCTGGAAACAATACTTGAAAAAGGCACAGAAAAAAAAGACCGTACGGGTACAGGAACTTTAAGCATGTTTGGCCATCAGATGCGTTTTGACCTGAATGAAGGTTTTCCTGTAGTTACCACAAAAAAACTTCATCTTAAATCAATAATTTATGAACTGTTGTGGTTTCTGGCAGGAGATACCAATGTGAAATATCTGCAGGAGAGAGGAGTTCGTATCTGGAATGAGTGGGCTGACGATGATGGTAGTCTGGGCCATATTTACGGTTATCAGTGGAGGAACTGGCCAACGCCGGAAGGAGGTTATATAGATCAGATAAGCAATCTAATTGAATCCATAAAAAACAATCCCGATTCACGACGGCATATAGTAAGTGCCTGGAACGTAGGGGAATTAGACAAAATGAACTTGCCCCCCTGTCATATTCTCTTTCAGTTCTATGTAGCTGACGGAAAATTGTCGTGTCAGTTGTACCAGCGCAGTGCCGATGTTTTTCTGGGAGTACCGTTTAATATTGCCTCTTATGCATTGCTTACCTTAATGGTTGCACAGGTAACCGGTTTGCAGCCCGGCGATTTTGTTCATACTTTTGGTGACGTTCATATTTATTCGAACCATATTAATCAGGTTAAGCTGCAACTGACCCGTAAACCATATCCACTCCCTGTAATGAAAATAAATCCTGCTGTAAAAAATATCTTTGATTTCAGGTATGAGGATTTCGAATTGGAAAATTACCGGGCACATCCGCATATTAAGGGAAAAGTGTCAGTTTAAATAATTTTCAGGATGATATATAAAAATATCTCTATAATAGTAGCTATTGCCGAAAATTTTGCAATAGGTAAAAACAACAATCTCTTATTTCATTTGTCCGGTGATCTGAAAAGATTTAAGGAAATTACCACAGGGCATACTATTATTATGGGAAGAAATACATTATTATCTTTACCCCGGTGGCCCCTGCCAAAGAGGCGTCATATTGTTATTACCGACAATCCTGATGATAATTTTGAAGGTTGTGAAACGGTTTATTCTGTTGAAGAGGCAATAGGAAAAGTTCAAAATGAGAATGAGGCATTTGTGATAGGGGGTGGCATGGTCTACAGACAATTTTACCCTTTAGCGGGAAAGCTATACCTGACGCTGGTTCGTAAACGATTTGATGCTGATGTTTTTTTCCCGGTAATTGATTTCGATGAATGGCAGGAAATTTCCCGCGATGACTACTACGACGAACAAAACGGATTTCGATATTCTTATTTGAATTTGGAAAGAAAAAATATTTACAAATAATTTTCAACCGCCCCAGTTATCTCTGTCAAGGCTTCGGTAATGAATAGCTTCCGCCAGGTGATAAGCAAGGACATTTTTTTCACCTTCCATGTCTGCAATTGTTCTGGCAACTTTTAAAATACGGTCATAAGCCCTGGCTGATAATCCCAGTTTGTCCATTGCATTTTTTATCAGTTCCCTGCCTGCATTATCCAGATGAATATATTTTCGAATTAATTTGGAATTCATCTGTGCATTTGCATGAATACCATCGTACATCTCAAATCTTTTTTCCTGTATTTTTCTGGCTGAAATTACCCTTTCCCTAACCGATTCACTGCTTTCCGATGATCCTTTATCTTCAAGTTTATTAAAGGAAACAGGCACAACTTCAAGATGTATATCGATACGGTCGAGCAAGGGACCTGAAATTTTGTTAAGGTATTTCTGAACTGCACCAGGTGCGCAAACACAATCTTTTGTAGGATGGTTGTAATAACCGCAGGGACAAGGATTCATTGATGCTACCAACATAAAATTGGAGGGATATTCAAGTGAAAATTTAGATCTTGAGATTCTGATGTTCCGGTCTTCTAATGGTTGGCGCATTACTTCCAAGGCTGTTCTTTTAAATTCAGGTAATTCATCCAGAAAGAGAACACCATTATGTGCCAGTGATATTTCACCAGGCTGGGGATAATTACCTCCCCCAACCAGAGCAACATCACTTATGGTATGATGAGGTGCCCTGAAAGGACGTTGGGTGATTAGGGAAGTATTTTTATCCATATGTCCCGCAACGGAATGTATCTTTGTTGTTTCCAGAGCTTCTTTTATGGTCAGTGGTGGCAGGATAGTCGGAATTCTTTTGGCAAGCATGGTCTTTCCAGATCCCGGGGGACCTACAAGGATAATGTTATGACCGCCGGCAGCAGCTATTTCCAGAGCTCTCTTTACATTTTCCTGACCTTTTACATCTGAAAAATCCAGAATATTACTGTTTATATCTTCGCAAAATTTTGCACGTGTGTCTACTACTGTTTGTTCAAGGTTATTTTCACCATTCAGAAATCTCGTAACTTCACTTATATTTTCAGCGCCATAGACCTTAAGCCTGTCAACTACCGCTGCCTCCCGGGCATTTTGTTTTGGGAGTATGATACCTTCGAATTCTTCCTTCCTCGCATTAATTGCTATAGGCAAAATTCCTTTTACAGGAAGAAGAGTACCATCCAATGAAAGTTCGCCCATTAGGACATAACTACCGAGTTTTTGATAGTTGATCTGTTTAGAAGCTGCTAATATTGCAGCGGCAAGAGGAAGGTCATAGGCTGCACCTTCCTTCCGGATATCAGCGGGTGCCATATTAATAATTATTTTGAATCCGGGCCATTTATAGCCGTTGAGGCGCAGGGCCGATTCAATACGCTGCTGACTTTCCTTA
>Ga0180433_10006445_pt1 | contig 15379 bp, 10 predicted proteins | sample SS_ome_8_FD_132980 | JGI IMG/M metagenome (GOLD analysis project Ga0180433, IMG submission 132980) | Hypersaline lake sediment archaeal communities from the Salton Sea, California, USA - SS_1_D_1 metaG | ecosystem: Environmental > Aquatic > Non-marine Saline and Alkaline > Hypersaline >... | reverse complement strand
GCTCACCGTTTGCCACAACATCGTCCAGCAGCACGGTGGAACGATCAGCGTGGAAAACCTGGAAGATGACCAGGGCGTGAGATTCACCGTCAGACTCCCCGTTGCCCGCTTCACCAGGGGCCGAAGACAGTGATGCGACCAGGATCAAGGTGACCTCGCGCTTTTCGTTTGTAGAGCCGGCTTGCCAGTCAAGACCTCCGAGGTCTGCCAGTCCCCAACTTATAGATGTGCCTGCCTCAATCATTCGACCAGGAGGGGCAGCGAGCCCTTCAGGTTGAAGGCATCTACGTACTTCTGGATATTCTGAGCGATCCGATCCACGACGAACCCGTTGGGATCGGCGATTTCAGGGCCCACGTCGTCGTACAGTCGCCTGCGGGCGACCAGCACCCGCGGCTCGGTCCAGACGTAGCGCGCGCCGGTGGCGACCAGCCACTCCTGCCGGGCGGGTGCCAGTTCATCGAACTCCCGCCCGGCCTCCTCCGGTGTGAGCCACTTCCGCCAGCGATCCGATTCCACCACGGCGGCCTCGAGGGCCTTTTTGAAGCCGGAGCGCGGTACCCCCGGCCGCCTCTCTCCCAGCCGAACCTCACGGGCGCACAGGTCGTGCAGGGCCGCCAGCTCGGTCGCGGTGAACTCCGGGCCGACGTTGGCGCCGCCCATGCCTGTGGCAGGGTAGTCGGCCGGATTCTCCACCCAGTCGGTGTAGTGCCCTTTGATCAGCGAGCCGTGGGGGGCGACCCGGTCGTGCAGGCGCCGGGCGCTCTCCGGGTCAAAGGTCGTGGTGTGAAGATCGGTCCCCACCTTCCCCACGATGAAACACGGCCAGGTGTGCGCTAGCCCCCTCGATTCCAGCCCGGCCTTCAGCCCGGCCAGGAAGCGGTCGAAGTTGTCCAGGTCCACCAGGCCACCGTGCACCTCCTCGGTGCCCACCTCGTAGGACACCGGTGGCAAGCCCAGCCGCTCGCGCTCCGATTCGGCGTGGGCGATCAGCTTGATCGTGCGCTCGACGACCACGTCGATATCCGGGGGCTGCCCCTGGGGCAACGTCCGGTCCACCGTCGGGTCGACGTGCAGCAGGGCGTAGCCGGCCTCCAGGCAGGCGGTGAGTGTGTCCTTCACCTCGGCCATCGTCTCCTCGAGGCTCAGGCCAGCGCGAGTGTGCCCGTCCTTCAACCACGGGCCGCCGTGGTCCAGGCAAGGATAGAGCGGCGAGGTGCATTCGTGCTTTACAGCCAGCTCCCTCATCCGCCCGACGAAGGCCTGGGGCGTCCAACCCGTGTAGCCGCCGTCACGATCCACCTGGTTCAACGTGGCTGCGAACAGCATCGGCGTGTGGTTGGCCGCGGCCACCTCGACCGTTGCCTCCAGCACCGCGTCGGAGTTGGGGCAGACGGCGAGCAGGGTGATCTGCGTGCCGTGCGCCCGCAGCTCAATTATCCTCTGGATGAGGTAACTGATCGGCTTCACGTATCGCCTCCAGTGCCTCGGCCAGCGTCGGCTGGCCGTTCACGCCGCCTGGCTCGCGCGTCGCCAGCGCCCCGCAGGCGCCGGCCAGCCGCAGCGTCCGCTCCAGCGGCCACTGTGCCAGGAACCCATACACGAACCCGGCATCGAAGCTGTCGCCGACGCCGGTGGTATCCACGACCTGCACCGGGAGCGGTTCCGCGCGGGCGGTGTCCTGAGCCTGTCGAAGGGCGGTGTCCTTCCCCTGCCGGGCGATGGCGCCCTCGGCCCCCAGCTTGACTGCGACCACCGGCACCTGCTGTGCCAGCGCGGTCAGCGCGGCCGCGGCGCTCGAACGGCCTGTGATCGCCGCGGCCTCGACGGCGTTGGGGAGAAAAACGTCCGTCTGGGTTAGCGTCTCGCTCAGACCGCCGTTCCACGTCTGGCTGGGGTCCCAGCCGGTATCCAGCGAGACGGTGAGCCCCCGCGCGCGGGCCTGTGCCAGCAGGTGCGGCAGTCCCTCCTGCAGCCCGGTCTGCAAGAAATAAGCGCCGATATGCAGGTGACGCGCCCGGTCGAAGAGGGCGTGGTCGACCTGCCCCACTCTGAGCGCGGCGATGGAGCCGGGATAGGTCAGCAGCGCCCGGTCGGCGGCGGTGGAGAGACTGACGGTGACTCCCGTCTTCACGGCCCGGTCGACGATCACAGGCTCCACGTCGATGCCTCGGGCGGCCATCTCCCGGCGCATAAACTTCCCAAACTCATCGTCGCCAGCCACGCCAACGAAGGCCACCCGCAGTCCCAGCTTGGCCGCGCCGCAGGCGAAGATGACCGACGAGCTGCCCATCGTCAGCGTCGCGTCCTCGACCAGCGATTCCTGCCCGAACGCTGGCGCGATCTCATCCGCCCGCAGGATGAGATCCACGTTGATCTCTCCCAGCACCAGTACGTCGCAGTCGGTCATTGCATCTCTCTATACGGGCGGCTTCGCTTCCCTTTACATTGATTGGCAATGCCACCCAATTCCTCCTGACAAAGGTCATCCTGCCATTCCTGCCGAGTGTACTGGTACCCCGTCTATCATATGCTGATGGGTTCGTAGTAACGACTTCAGTCGTTTCTGTCGCCCGGTGAGCGACTGAAGTACGCCCTGAGTCAAGCCGAAGGGTCGCCACTACGCCCCGTCAATTCACATTGACAGAGCACTGGTACCCCGTCTATCATATGCTGATGGGTTCGTAGTAACGACTTCAGTCGTTTCTGCCGCCCGGTGAGCGACTGAGGTACGCCCTGAGTCAGGCCGAAGGGTCGCCACTACGTCCCGTCAATTCACATTGACAGAGCACTGGTAGCCTGTCTATCATATGCTGATGGGTTCGTAGTAACGACTTCAGTCGTTTCTGCCGCCCGGTGAGCGACTGAAGTACACCCTGAGTCAAGCCGAAGGGTCGCCACTACGCCCCGTCAATTCACATTGACAGAGCACTGGTACCCTGTCTATCATATGCTGATGGGTTCGTAGTAACGACTTCAGTCGTTTCTGCCGCCCGGTGAGCGACTGAAGTACGCCCTGAGTCAGGCCGAAGGGTCGCCACTACGTCCCGTCAATTCATCATTGACAAGGCACTAGCTTGCCCCGGGCATAGCCGAAGCGAACCCAGGAATCTCTACAGCAGAAACTCCGGGAGATAGCCGCGCTCTGCCTCCACCATCTCGTCGAACATCTGCCGTATCTCGGCCGGTGAGCAGACCGCCGCCGTGAGCGGGTCGATCATCAGCGCGTGCACGGCGGCCTCCCGGTTCCGTTCGAGCACCGCCGTGGCGACCAGGTCGTGGAAGGCCATGTGCTGCTGGTCCAGCGCGGCCAGGTGCGTGGGCAGCGGCCCAAAGTGCGTCGGCTGGATGCCCTTGCTGTCGACCAGACACGCCACTTCGACGATGCCGTCCCGGGGCAAGTTTTCGATCAACCCCGTGTTGGGCACGTTGCCGTATATGACGGCCGGCACGTTGGTCTCGCTGGCCTCCACGATGTAGGAAGCAAACTCTGGGCCGCGCTTCAGCTCGCATTCCCTCGTACCGGCGAGAATCTCTCGCAACGCCTGGTCTGCCTCCCGCCGCCAGGTGGGCCAGTTGTTGGCGTAGAAACCGCTCTCGCCCCCGTAGCCGGAGCGGGTGTAGCGCTCAACCAGGTCCGGGCGCTTGCGGTAGTAGGCGCTGTATTCGGAGGCGTGCCCGCTCGTCTCGGTGGGGAACGCGCCCAGATGCAGCATCATGTCGAAGCGCACCGGATCCTGCTCGTAGACGGTCGGGTCCTTGATCCGCTCACGCAGCAGCGGATAGAGGTCCTCTCCATCTCGCTCGAGCTGCACGAACCACGCCAGGTGGTTGATCCCTGCAGCTCGCCAGTCGATCTCCGCATAGGGCACGCCGAGGTACTCGGAAAGCTGTTGGGATGTATGCTGGATGGAGTGGCACAGCCCCACCATGGGTAGCCGGGAGACCCGTGTCCCGGTGAGCACGGTCAGCGACATCGGGTTGGTGTAGTTCATCACCAGGGCGCCCGGCGCCAGGCGCTCCACGTCGGCCAGGATTTCGACCCATGCAGGCAGGGTGCGCAGGGCCTTGAACAGCCCGCCTGGACCGATTGTGTCGCCGATGCACTGATCGACGCCGTACTTGAGTGGGATCTCGTAATCGTGGCGCACGTTGGGCAGACCGGCCACTTCGATGGTGTTGATGACGTAATCGCTGTCGGCCAGAACCTCCGTCCGGTCGGTGCTGGCCTCCACCGTCCAGTTGCGGCCGGTGCGCTCGATCAGGAACTCGCCCATCCGGCGCGAGAGATCGAGGCGCTCGGCATCGATGTCCACCAGTGCAAAGATGCCGCTTTGCCCACCTTCGTATTGGGCGGCCCCTTGTTCCAGAACAGCCCTGTCCTGAGTCTGTCGAATGGGTGTGAGCAGGAAGTCGGTCATCAACTCGGTGGCGAACTCGGCGCTGCCAGCGCCAATAATAGTGATTTTGATGGGAGACATGGCCCGTTTCCTCCGGATTCCAACTAACCCTGGTCTAATCCGGCTCGTGCCCCTCGTTGACGATGAGCTGCCCCAGCGAGCGCACGGTCACGAAGGGGACGTAGCCTCGGGCTTGCGCGCGGGCGTAGGCGTCATCGATCTGCTCCGGACGGCGCGTGTAGTCGGTCGTCAGCACCAGCTTGCCCGCTTCCACCCATTCGTCGAGAATCGCCTCCCGCTCGGCGGTCCACTCCGGCGGGCTGGGCTCGTGGTCGCGCGGATAGCCGTATAATACAGGTCCTCCACCCCGATGCCCGTGACCGTCTCCATGTACCCCGGGAACTGGATGCCCAGCTCCTCATCGGTCACCTCTCTCTACTTGAGCCCGCTCGTCGCGAACCCTCGCACGATCCACCGCTGGAAGAAGAAGTACACGATCAGGATCGGCACCACGACCATCACCGAGGCTGCCATCGTCAGGTCTGGCCGGTTGCCGTGCTGCGTCTCGTACCAGACCAGGATGATGGGCAGCGTGCGCACCTCCTTGCTCTTGAGCACGATCATCGGCCACAGATAGTTGTTCCAGTTCCCCATGAAGTTCAGCGTGCCCAGGGTGGCCAGCGGTGGCCCCAGTTGCGGAAGTACGACGTGTCGGAAGACCTGCCACTCCGACGCGCCGTCGATGCGGGCCGCGTCCAGCAGCTCGTTGGGGAGTGTCTCCATGAACTGCCGCATCATGAAGATGCCGAAGGCGTCCAAAGCACTCAGCACGATCAGCCCTGTCAGCTTGTTGATCAGGCCAAGTTTCGCCAGGATCACGTAGTCAGGGATCATCGTCACGGCGGTGGGGATCATCATCCCCAGCAAGAACCAACCGAAGAACAGCCGCTTGCCCCGAAACTCGAACTTGGCGAAGAGATAGCCCAGGAGCGAGCTGGTGAACAGCGTGCTGAGCACGTTGCACACGGCGATGATGGTGCTGTTCGTGTAGAACCGGCCGAGCGGAAGTTCCGGATCCGTCAGGATCGTCCGGTAGTTCCCCAGCGTGGGATTCTGCGGCCAGAACGTGGGCGGGATGCGCAGGATCTCCGAGTGCGTCTTGAGCGATCCCAGGATCATCCACAGGAAGGGTACCAGCGTCGCCGAGAGCCCGAGTATGAGGAACAAATAGACCAGGAGCTGCCCCAGTCTGTATCGAACGTCCGGCAGGATTCTTTTTGCTGCGGATATTTGCGCGCGGGTGCTGGATATCGCGGTCACGTCAGTACTCCCATTCGGTGCGCAGCACGCGCATCTGGATCAGGGTGAAGCCCATCACAATCACCACCAGCACGAGACTGGTTGCGGCCGCCCAACCCATCCGTTGATAGCGGAAGGCGTTGTAGTAGATGTCGAGCATCAGCACGCGCGTCTGGTCCCTCGGCCCCCCGTTGGTTAGCACCTGGAACAGGTCGAAGATCTGGAATGCATCCAGCATCGTCATCACGCCGACGAACAGGAGCGTAGGGCGCAACAGGGGCACGGTTACTTTCCAGAAGACCTGCCAGGTGTTGGCGCCGTCGATTCTGGCCGCTTCCCTGAAGGTGGGCGGGATACCCTGGAGCGCGGCGATAAAGATCACCATGTTGTACCCGTAGTCCGACCATAGACGTGCCAGGATGACCGACCACATGGCCACCGGCATGCCCAGAAACGTGGCCCGAGGATCGGTGAGCCAGGCGATGGGCTTGCCACCCAACGTGCGAACGATGCCATTCAGCAGCCCGGCCTGGGGATCGTAGACGTAGCCCCACATCATCGCCACGCCCACCTGTGAGGCGACGACCGGAAGGAAGTAGATGGCGCGGAAGAGCCGTTTGAGGTGGTGGTTTCTCACCGATTCGATGAGGGCCGCCAGCGGCAGCGTCATCATCAAGTTGAGAGGAACCACGCTAAAGACGAAGGCCAGGGTGTTTGCCAGGCTGATGCGAAACAGGCGGGCGTGCTTTGAGACGCCGGTCATCATGTTGTAGAAGTGCTGCAGGCCGACGAAGGGATTCGTCCCCCCCAGACCCAGGATCGGGCCGCCAGCGCGCCCGGGGCTGTATTTGAAGAACATCAGCACCAAGGCCCACGCGAGGGAGAATATCCCTATGCCCGCGTAGAGGAGGGTCGGGATGGTTACGGAGAGGATGAAACGACGCTGTCCGGCCCAGACCCCGCCCCGCCGCTTCTTCCCTGGTTTGGGCTTAGCTGCATTCACGACCCTGTCCTTTCATAAGAGGGTGGCGGGGATGCAGGCGGCTGCGCCTGCGCCCCCGCCTGATACGGTCTCACTCGAAGGTGGCATTCGCCTCGTTGTCTATCATCTCGAGCGCCTCGTCCACCGTCTCCACACCCTGCAGCGTGCTCAGAATGTGTGGGTAGAGGATCTCGTAGATGACCAGGTCGCGGTCGGGCATGCTCCCCAGATACGTGCCGTAGGGCAGGATCTCCAACGCCTTCGTCACCCACGGCATCTCCTCGGCCATCGCGCCTGACTCGGCGACCTCCGGGATGGCCGGAATCGTGCCGCTGGCCAGGTTCCACGAGAGCGCGTTGTCGGCGTCCGCGGCGACGAACTTGGCAAAGTCCCAGGCCGCCGCCTGGTGCTCACTGTTGGGTGAGACGACCAGGCCCCATCCGGAATCGGCGGCAAAGACGGGATCGCCCTCCATGGACGGCAGCCAGAAGTAGTCCCACTCGTACTCGAAGTCCGGGTAGTTGACTTTGCCCTCGGCGATGGCCCACGTCCCGATGTATCCCATAGCCACCCTGCCCTCGAAGAAGGCATCGCCGACCCAGTTCTCCTCGTCGTTGAACAGCACCGGATCCACCACGCCATACTCCTCTACGGCCTTGAGCATCCACTGCAGTGTCTCCCGGGCCTCTGGCGTGTTGAAGGTGAAGCCGGTCCCATCCTCGTTCCAGTAGTCGCCGCCGTGCTGCAGGATGCCGGCCAGGAAGGAGAAGGAGGCGGGGTCAGAGGACGTGAAGTGGAAACCGGCCACCGTCATCGTGTCGGCGTCTTCTTGGACCATGGCCTGAGCGTCCGTCAACACGTCCTCCATCGTATCCCACTCAGGGGGATACGCCAGGCCGGCTTCCTCGAACATGGTCTTGTTGACCAGCACGCCGCCGTACTCGCAGTTGAATTCCTGCGGCAGCCCGTACAGCACGCCGTCCACGATGAAGCCGCCGATGGGAGCTGCGTAGTAGAGACCCTGGGCCTCCGCTGCGGCCATCACATCCTCGGGGACCGGGGCCAGTCGCTCGGCGTACTCTGATGTCCAGGTGCCGAACAACTGGAGGATGTCGGCCTCCTCGCCAGCCGGCATCGCCGTCGCCAGTGTCTGGATATACGTATCGTACTCGAACGTCTCCAGTGTGATCTCGACGTTTGGGTGTTCCGCCTGGTAGGCCTCGATCAGTGTCTTGTAGCCCATGTTGAACGCTTCGTTCTGGTGCGCCCACATCCGCAGCTCGATGGCCGCTTCACTGGGCTCCTCGGCCGGGGGCGCGGCTGGACCACAAGCCGCCAGGCCGAGCACCACCAGGATGGTAAGTATGCTGAGTAAAACATGCTTGTTCATCATTCGTCCTCCTTGACTTGAGACTCAAATTCCGTCTACGGTCACACAATCTGAGCTGGACGGGTTCCCTCTTCTCGTGCGGCAGCGACCACCTCCCTTCATTTGGCCGGCGCGGCTTCGATCAGCAGCGCCCCCTCGAAAGCCACCTGCAGCGTGGCGACCGGCCCCTGAACGAGGCCCAGGTTGGCCCCGCTGATGCCACCGGACGCGAGTTCGGTCAATTGATACCCCTGGTTCTCCAACCCGCGCAGCTCGATCACGCCTTCGAACCTGTCGCCGGCCTCCGGCGTGTAGAAGGCGTAGTAGAGCCGGTCCCCCTTCCGAATGACGTGGGCCTCCGGCACGTCGTGCGCGATGTCGTACAGATTCAGATACGCGCCCTCGGAGAGCCGATATCGGTTGTACAGAGAGAACCACTGGCGCCATAGCGCCTCTCGCTCCCGGTTGAGCCCGTGCCATTCATGTACCCGTTCCCGTACCTGTGGATCCTCCGGCCAGACGAACTTTGTGCCGGGGACCCCGCCGGTGCCGATGGCCGAGGCGAAGTCCATCCCACCGTCGGAGAGCTCCACGTGGTCGGCGAAGACCGCCGCCCGGGGACCCCGCAGCGCCTTGTAGAACTTGATCCGACGGCGCACCTGCAGGCTGCTGGTCGGGTCGGCGGTGACCGCCTGGTCGTAGTGAGGGAGCAGGCTGAACGTCGGCGGCGTGCCGCACGGGCATATCTGGGTGACGCTGTGCGGCTTCAGCTCCCGCGTCGTCTCGTGGATCAAGCGATGCACCGTGGCAAAGGCCTCGATCGAGTCCTCCGGCCGCTCGTGATAGGGGGAGTCGTAGCAGGGCGGCACCAGGTAGATGTTGTCCAGTTTGTGGCCGTCGAAGCCCCAGTCTTCGATGAATCGGCGGGTCATCTCGACGATGTACGTCTGGACGCCGGGAATCGCCGGGTCGAGGATGGCCGTGCCGCGGTTGTTGCGGGCCACGCTGCCGTCGGCGTTGTGGCACAGCCAGTCTGGGTGCTCCTTTGCGACGTCGGCGACCACGTACCTGTGAGACTCGTAGCCGCCGACCCCGTCTTCGACCGCCAGCGGATACCACCAGACCTGGGCGTGGATACCCGCCTCGTGCAGCGCCTCCACCATCGCCCACATCTGATCCTCGCCGCCGGGAAAGGTGTCGGACCGGGGGTTCCAGTCGCCGTAGCTGTCGAACCAGCGGTCGTCCAGCGTGGCCCACGTGATGCCCAGTTCCTTCAGCTTGGGGACGACGCCCAGCATCTCCTCCGGCCTGACCTCGAACTCGTAGCCCCAGGAGCACCAGGCGGGGGCGTAGTCCTCCGCGTTCGGCTCGCCCGGCCGCAGACCCTGCGCGGCCAGGACGTCGGCGTAGAGCGCCAGCGGGTCGAAGAAATCGCCCCTGTGGATGGAGAGCAGCGTCCGCACGCCCTCGGCCTGTCCTCCCGGCGGGATGACGGGGGGCTCCCGGTCCTCCAGCCCGATGCGCGCGCCGTTACGGCTCCCTCCCGTCACCGGCATGTACAAGAGCCGGGGCGCCGGCTCGACGTGGGCCAGCGCTACGCCGACCTGCGGGTTCCACACGTAGACCAACGGGATGCCGCCACCCTCACCACCGTCCGGGTGTCCCAGATAGTTGTCGCGGGCGAAGAACGACGGTAGGGCAAAGGCAAAGTCCTGTCCCCACTCCACCGACGCCCCCTGAAATGACCAGAAGTCGTTGGGCGCCATGTCCGCATCCGTCTGTGAGCTGTCCAACTGCAGGAGCGGGTCGGCGATACGATCCGGTGTGACAGGCGTGTCCGAAAGATTCGTGTAGCTGGCCCGCACGACGAGCGCGCTGGGCCACTGCTCGTAGGTGTCCACCGTGAGCGTCCGACGCACCCGACCGCCACCGGGCAGATCCGCCACGCCGCTGACCGTGAAACGCTGCGCCGGTCCCAGGTCGGTCGTCACCGGCTCCTGCCGGAGGCTGTCAGCCTCCACGGCAAACTGATCCACGACCGCTCCCCCAGTCTCCACCTCCGCCCACCCGTCCACGACCGTCGTCTCACCGTGGGGTGGGGCGATACGGAAGTGCATCAGGTCATCCAGTTGCATCACGATCCCTGCGTTCGCGACCGTGACCGCCTGCTGCGCCTGCTTCGCCATCTCTTCCTCCACCCCTTCCGCCGTAGGCCCCGGAGTCGGTATGGGACGGCAACCCGCCAGACAGACCAGCGCCAGGCTGACGACCCAGCCAACTGCTCCTGTCTTCCTGAGAACCTTTCTGCCCACAGGTCTCCCTCCTTGGCCCGGCGCCAATGCTTGTCAAATACGACTTCGGAAGTCTACGGGCGAGCGCTCTGGAACGAAGTTGACCCGAAGTCCGCTGCCATCCCGTCAATTCAGGCTGCTTCTGAGACTTCCGAAGTCTGGGAGCTGCTTCTGACCCCCACTCAAAGCCCCGGTATCAGCCTCTGAGCATTGCGAACGTACAATTTCTCCAGCGCCTCGTCCGGCAGACCGATGGCGTCCACCGTCCACCGCCCCTGGATCGGGAAACCGGGATACGCAATCCGTCGCTCGTCCGTTTCGAAGAAGCACCAGTGGTCGTCGTAGAAGCCCGTGTATGCCCCCATATCTTGCTCGTCTTCTTCGGCGTCGCTCCAGTTGATCGTCAGATCGGTGCCGAAGATGATGCGGTCCTGGTGCTTGAGAAAGAACGCCCGCGCTTCCCGGGCTGGATGCCGCCCGATCTCGCCGATGCGGGCCGACGTGTCCACGCAGAAGTTGGGGTAGCGGTTCAGGCAGCCATCCACGTAGTCCAGGTTTTCCGGATAATTGCCCAGGTGCGCGCCGATGAAGGTCGTGCTCGGATGCTTCTCTAAGACGTGGTTGCGCTGGCCCAGCAGGGTGTCGTGGTTGGGAAACTCGGGCCCGCCGAAGTGCCAGTTGGGATGCTCCTGCAGCTCCTCCCGGCGCTCGTTGTCCGCGTCCAGTGGCTGGAAGAACGCCACCGGGTCGGCGGTGTGGATCAGCACCGGCACGCCCAGCTCCCCTGCCTTGGCCCACAGGGGGTCCAGGCGCGGATCGTCCACGGCGATCAGATCCCCGCCGGCGTCCCTATGGCGCAATCCCAGTTCCTTGAAGATCTTGAGCCCACGGGCGCCGGCCCCTGTTTTCCGCTCCAGGTCCTCCGCCATTCGCTGGCCGAAGCCAGGGGCGTTGTCGCGGAAGTCGGGCCTGGTGAAGGTGACCATGCGCTCCCCCAGCGCTTTCTGAAACGCGCGCATCCCCTCTTCGAAACGGATGTCCAACGCCTCCAGGATGCCCAGGTTGACCACCTTGCTCAGGCCATTGGCCGCCATGATCTCCGCCAACAGGCCTGCCGAGCCTGGGTGTACGTGCACGTGGGCATCGATGACCGGGAAAGCATGTGGGACGTGCTTCATAGCTCCACCACTGCCGTCAGGTTATTCGGTCGGTCTGGGTTCAGCCCCTTCGCCACAGCTCGATGGTAGGCCACGCGCTGCAACACCGGTAGATAGAGCGGCCCGCGCGCCCACTCGTCCAGGCCGCTGCGTAGTTCGACCACGTGGTCGGGTCGCCAACTGGCGAGCGCCGAACCATCGTCGAGGAACGCCAGCGTTCGAGCACCCAGCCCGTGCATGTCCTCCAGCACGCGGAGTTCTTGCGCCAGGCCCGCGTCCGAGAGAAACCCGACCACCAGCGTGTGCCCATCTACCATGGACATCGGTCCGTGGCGAAACTCCAGGGGATGGTACGCCTCGGATTGGGAGAGCGACATTTCCTTTGTCTTGAGCATCGCCTCGCAGGCCAGGCCGTACAATGGACCGCCGCCCAGGAAGAAGAACTGCTCGATCTCCAGATCCGCTCCCAGTTCCCTGGGTAAGTCTCCCACCCGTTTTACCAGATCCTCCAGGATACCGGGCAGCCGACGCAGGCCCTCCAGCATCTCCTCGTCACGGCCCATCGTGGCGGCCAGAGCCTGCGTGAGGAGCAGCATGCTGGTGAAGGAGCGAGTCTGCGCGACAGATTGCTCCTGCGCCTGGGAGGCCACCAGCGCAAAGTCGACCTGTTGGGCCAGCGTGCTTTCGGGGTAGCACGTGACTGCCAGAACGGGGCCGGCCTGGGTCTCCCGAAAATGCTCCACGGCCCACAGCGTCTCCGTCGTCGCGCCGGAGCGGGAGATGGCCAGCAGGAGCGTCCGCCCCGCAGGAATCACGTCCGGGAAGAGCAACAGCTCGGAGGAAGGGAGTGCGTGGACGGGCAGACCTGTACAGCGACCCAGAACCGCCGCGGCCGACCGCGCCAGGTAATGGGTGGACCCACACCCGATGGCCACGATCTGCCCGAAGTCGGCGTCGTTCAGGAAATCTTCCAGCGCCGTCCGGTCAGTGACGAAGGCCTCCCGGGCGGCCTGCCAGGCGTCCGGCTGGCTGGAGATCTCCTCCCACGTGTACGAGCCTGCTTCCATTGGCCTTCCTCCCCGTTACTCGTCGGCGACGATGACCTGGATCCCCATCTCCCGGCACCGGGCCGCTGTGTCCGGCTCGATCCCCGCGTCGGTCACCAACGTGGTTATCCGCTCCACCGGCGCGATGTAAGCCGAGGCGACCGTGCCGAACTTGGTGTGATCGGCCACCACGATCAACTCCGGGGCCATCTCGATGATCGTGCGGTCGGTCATCACCTCTGGCAAGTAGTCGTTGGTCATTCCAGCATCCAGGCTGATGGCCTGCATGCCCATGATGACCTTGTCCACTCGCACCTCGCGCAGCGACTGCTCGGTGATATGCCCCACCAGCGAAAGCTCCGAGTCGCGCATCATGCCGCCCGTGACGACGACCGTCACCCCCTCGGCGCTACCCAGCTCGGTGGCGATGTTGAGCGCGTTGGTCACCACCGTCAGGTCCTGGTGGTCGACCAGGTGTCGGGCAGCGTGAGCGGTGGTGGAGCCTGAGCCGATGAAGACGGATTCGCCGTCCGAAACCAGCGTGGCGGCGGCCCGGCCGATACACTCCTTGCAGGATTCCGCCTGGACCATGCGTTGAACCACGGGGGGCTCGGGCGGCGCGGGGGTGGCTGCGACCGCCCCGCCGTGAGCGCGGCGCAGCATGCCCCGCTCGGCCAGCTCGCGCAAGTCGCGCCGGATGGTCACTTCGCTGACGTCAAAGCGGTCGCTCAACTCGGCGACGGTGACCCTTCGGCTGTCCTGGAGGGATTCCAGGATTATCTGATGACGTTCTTCCTTGAGTTGATTGGCCATGTGATCTCCAGAGGGGTAATACAAATTCGAAACGATTAATGTGGTCATTATAGCATGTTTAGTCTTATATGTCAATAGTTTCGATCATATAAGTTCAAAAATGAAACTAAACAATCAATTTGCTTTACCTGAGCTGCTGTGCTAAAATGGTTTTTGGCAGCAAGAAGCCTCGCAGTTTGTGCAGGTGCTAGGCCTCCTTCGCCCGACCGGGCCGTAAGGTCCATTGCACCGAAAACCAGGCGAGACCATATGCAAACCAAAACCCTGTTCTCAGAGCATTACCTGCGGCATCATCTGCCCGACCATCCTCAGTGGGACGAGGACCCGCGCCCCGCTTTCGACGCCGTGCGCGAACTGTGGCAGAAAGCGCGCCGCCACGGCGATACCTGGAACGAGGCCCAGACCGAGCAGGAATTCATCCAGCTTATGCTCGACCTCCTCGACTGGTCCTACGTCGTCCAGCCGCAGGCCCACCAGGGCGGGCGTGTCACGCGCCCCGATTACGCCCTCTTCCCCGACGAGGCGGCCAAGGCGAAAGCGATGCCCCACCAGGGCCAGGACGACGCGTTCTACAGCCGCGCCCGGGCCATCGGCGAGGCCAAGTACTGGGGCCGCCCCCTCAGCCAGAAGCATGCCAGCGGGCGTGAGATCTGGAAGCCGGGCAACCCCAGCCACCAGATGGTCAGCTACCTGGTGGGCACCCGCGTCCCCTGGGGCATCCTGACCAACGGCCTGAACTGGCGCCTCTACAGCCGCGAGGTCTCCAGCACCGCCAGCGAGTTCTACCAGGTCGATCTGGGGCTGATCTTCGACTTCCTGCCCCAGGGTGGGGCGCCAACCGCGGTCCAACTCGACCAGTTCCGCCGCTGGTGGCTCTTCTTCCGCCGCGCCTCATTCGAGCCTGACTCCCAGGGCAGATCCTTCGTCCAGCGCGTCCACGAGGGCTCCGCCACCTACGCCCGCGAGATCAGCGACAAACTCAAGGAACTGGTCTACGAGGAGGTCATGCCCGAGATCGCCGGCGGCTTCGTCGCCTACCGCTATCACGAGCTGGGCGTGCGCGGTGAGACCGACGACGCGCTGCGCATAATCTACCGCGCCAGCCTGAGCCTGCTCTACAAGCTCCTCTTCCTCCTCTACGCCGAGGCGCGCGCGCTCCTGCCGGTGGACAACCCCGGCTACCGTGAGCAAAGCCTGACCATGCTCGCCCAGTGGGCGGCCGGCCGGCTCGACGGGCACCGGGCGCTCAGCGACGCTCCCCACGCCACGCCCAGATACGACGCGCTCCTGGCCCTCTTCCACCGCATCGACCGCGGCGACCCTGGCCTGGGCATCCCCCGCTACAATGGCGGCCTCTTCGACCCGTCCAGCCCGGAGAATCAGTTCCTCGAGGAGCACCGGCTCAGCGATCGCGCCGTGGCCCGGTCGGTCGACATCCTCGTGCGCGACGCCGGGCAGCCGGTCGACTACGGCTACATCGGCGTCCGCAACCTGGGCGCCATCTACGAGGGGCTGCTGGAGAACCGCCTGCGCGTGGTGGACGCCGCAGCCGGCCGGGTCGAGCTGATCGGCGACAAGGGCGAGCGCAAGGCCACCGGCTCCTACTACACCCCCGACTATATCGTCGAGTACATCGTCCAGCACGCGCTGGACCCGATCCTGGAGCAGCGGGACGATGCGTTCCGCGCCGCGATGGACCGCTGCGCCGACCTGCGCCAGAAGCTGAAGAACGTTTCCGACACGACCACGGCCCGGCGGCTGCGTGGCGAGCTAGGGGCGGCCGAGCGCGACGCCCGCGAGGCCTTTCTGGGGATCAAAGTCCTGGACCCGTCCATGGGGTCGGGCCACTTCCTGGTCAACGCCGTCGATCACCTGACCGACGCCATCATCCGCCGCATGCAGGTCTACCACGACGAACACCCCCACGTGCGCTGGGAGTGGAACCCCATCCAGCGCCTGATCGAGCAGGTGCGCGGCGAGATCCTGGCCGAGATGGAACGCCAGCGCATCCCGGTGGGCGCG
>Ga0180433_10006442_pt1 | contig 15381 bp, 4 predicted proteins | sample SS_ome_8_FD_132980 | JGI IMG/M metagenome (GOLD analysis project Ga0180433, IMG submission 132980) | Hypersaline lake sediment archaeal communities from the Salton Sea, California, USA - SS_1_D_1 metaG | ecosystem: Environmental > Aquatic > Non-marine Saline and Alkaline > Hypersaline > Sediment... | reverse complement strand
TCCGCGTCAAAGGTCGCGATCGACGAGAACCCGCGGGCATCGAAGCCGCCGCAGAGCGAGAGTGCCACCTCGAAAGGTCCGGACACCGTCCCGCAATCTCCGTCGACGGCGGTCTCCTCCCCGATGCCGGCAACATCCAGCCTGAGCTCCAACGAGCCGCGCGAACCCATGCCCGCAGGCACGTGGGCAACGGCCTTGCCGGCGGGGTCCACGCGGCCGTAGTTCATCGCCACGACCATCAGGTCCTCGAAGTCGATGGCACTGTCCGTGAGAGGAATGCCGAACCGAGACCAGTCATCAGTGGGACCGATGTCCATCTCCGGTTCGTAGTACGCGTCACCGTCAGTGGTGTTGTATGAGTCGGACAGAATGATCTTGTCCCAGTAGTCCACATAGCCGTCGTAGACGCCGGACGCACTGGTCACCTCATCCACATCACCAAGCCAGTACGATGTCGAGCGGTCCTGAGCGCTCGCGACGGCCGCCGAGTAGTTGCCGGCCTCATCGCGCGCGAACGCCGTGTACAGATAGATGTTCCTGACGGCATCCGAGAACGACTCATCGTCGTAGGTCTGGAATCCTGTCCCCGGGACGAACGCGACGACGACACCGTCCGCCGGATGTGCGGGGTAGGCGTTCTGCGGAACGACATCGTCGTACTCAGGGTACGCCCCTATCGCCCAACGCTTCCGAACGATGAGCGTTCCCTCAACCGGCGCCGAGCGGAACATGGGCGCGTTCCACGAGAGGTGGATCCGGTTGTGACCGGGAAGCGCCTCGAGATCCGTCACCGCGTCCGGCGGCTGCAGGTCGACCTCGACCGTCGCATCCGGAACGGGCGGCGTGGCCTCGATGTTGGTGACGTTGTCGACCCCGACGGTGTAGAAGTCGTACACACCCTCACCGGAGCCGGTAAAGCTGATGGGACTGGTCTGATGGACACCGCCGTACTGCGCGTATGCGCCGCCGTTGAAACGGTAGTAGAGCCACACGAAGTCGGTCCCGCTGGTCGCGTCGTACTCCGTGAACGGAACATTGAACGTCACCGAGTTGACGTACGCGGGAAGCGGGCCGGCCGCCGTCACCGGCGGCGAGTCGTCCTGCGTCGACGACTCCGTCGCGGACCAATCCGACTCGTTCCACAGATCATCGCGGCACTTCACGCGGTAGTAGTAGATCTGTCCGTCGGTGAGCGTCGTGAAGGTGTGCCACGTGAAGGGCGTGCAGCCGCTCGTGCTCACGATGACCGCGAAGTCCGGCGTCTCGGATGCCTCGACACAGTAGCCGGCCGCGCCCGAGGCGCTCTCGTTCGACCACGTGATGTAGTTCGTGGTCCCCTGCGTGAACTCAGGCTCCGGGTCGATGACCGGGACGTTCGGCGGCGTGTTGTCGAGTTCGATGATGCCGGGAATCCCGCTCGAGAGGATCGGCATGTTGTCCTGGTCACGCAGCACCATATCGGTAAACTCGACGAGCGTGACACCGTCGCCGACGTCCTGACCGGTGAACGTGATGGTGAACAGCTCGCCGATGCCGAACGCGCCGACGGTCGCACCCAGGATCGCGCCGTCGATAACGATGCTTCCGGGCTGCGTGTCGACCGCGAAGAACGCGGTGGAACCAACGTTCGAGAGGAAATCCCCTTCCACCACATCCACCTCGACATCCCCGACGAACGCGATCGCGTCATCCCAGGAGAGCTCAATGTGGTACCCGCGCAGGCCCTCCGTGACGTCCGACCCGTCGTACTGCACGACGAAGGCCGCCGCCTGTCCAGCGGCAACCCTCCTCGCCGTGGGAACGGTCTTGATCTGCGCGTATCCCCGCTCCGCCGAGGCCTGCGGCACGACGACCAGCAGGAGCGCCAGGATGGTAACTACCCTGATTACAGTTCTCATGATGCCTGCTCCAACCCTGAGTCCACCCGGCGTGTCCGGGTTCCCGTGCTTCCTCACTTGATCTTCAGAACGCGCGAGCGCGTCTCCTGTCGTCCATCGGTCAGTCTGACGAAGTAGACGGAGGACGGGAGTTCGTACCCGCAATCTGCCTTGCCGTTCCACTGCAGTGTCCCCGTGCCTCCCGCTGTGCCGGCGTCTGGCGGCGCGTCGAGCACCCGCACCTTCCTGCCCGCGACGTCGTAGATCTCAAGACGCCAGCCGTCTGACCCCGCCGGAACGCTGTAGTGGATGCTCGTTCCCGATACGAATGGATTCGGCGCGATCGCGTCGACGGAGGGAGCGACGATCGCTGCCTCCTGCACGCCGACCGCGTCGACGAATATCCACCCGTCCTGCGCGCCGGTGACCGGGAGCGCGTCCCGACGGATGTCGGTCATGCGGACGGTATCGATGCGCGCCGGGGTCTGCCCCGGTGCGAGCGCACGGAAGCTCAGCTTGAGAAGCTCTCCCGGCGGAAGGACATGCGTCCCGGCACCGAACACTGTGTCGAAGAAGTGCCAGAAGCCGGGATACTCCTCCTCGGCGATGAACCACGTCATCGTGCCGCTCTCGACGTACAGCGTTCCCTCGACCGCGTCAGTGAGCTCTACGATCGCCGGATCGAACCAGAGGTAGAGCTGGAAGCTTGCGATCGAATCCGGGCTCGCAGCGACCCGGAACTCCATGTCGAACGTATCCCCGGTCTCCACCATCACACCGCAGGGCTCGAAGTGGACGGCGGTCTCGGCGACGGCCGTCCCGAGGGGTGTGACCAGCAGGGCGAGCGCAACAACAAGCAGCGCTCCTCTCGCGCGTGGCCACGGTGTCCGCTTCTGGGCTCGCTTCACATCGTCCTCCCCGCTCTTCCTCCGGAGCCCGGACTCATGCCCGGACTCCGGAGGGATGACTGCCCTACTTCAGAAGCATCATCTTTCGGCTGCCGCGATACTCTGCGCTCTCCATCACGCAGAAGTACACGCCGCTGCCGCAGTTCTCTCCCTGCTCGCTCCGTCCATCCCAGACAGCTGCGTGACGGCCGGGCTCAATCGCACCGTCAACAAGCGTCCGCACAACACGACCCGTCACGTCGTACACGCGAATCGAGACGTCCGACTCGTACGGAACGTGGTACGCAATCGTCGTGATGGGATTGAACGGGTTCGGCACGTTCTGCACGAGGCGGAAGACCGTCGGGATCTCATCGATGATCTCGATACCCTCGAGCTCCGCCGTCAGGTCCTCGTTTGTGGCGTTTCGGAGCGTTGCTTCGGCAAACGACACCGAGTACTCGCCGGCGGTAGGAGTCAGCGTGATTCGCGCCAGCTCGCCGGAACCACCGATGGTCACGTCGGTGCCAAGGATGGCCAGGTCAACAAGCGTCCTGCCCTCGACCTCACCGCTCCAGAAGAACACGTCCGCCGCCGGAGACGACATCTCGTCCGAGAGCCGGGCCGAGACGAACTCCGCACCATCGAACTCGAGCACGGCGCTCGTGCCCTTGACCTCACCGCTGTTGCCGGAGAGCCTCAGCGCGAGCTCCACGCCGTTCTCGGTGCGACCGATCTCCTCGATCGACAGCGCGAGTTCGCCCACCGACATGCCGCTCAGAAGCGGTACGATCCGCGGCGCGACGACCCCGTAGTTCATCGAGAAGATCATGAGGTCTTCGAAGTTCACGACCGGGCCGGTGCCCGCGTTCGGAAGCGGGATGCCGACGCGACTGAAATCGTCGGTCGGACCGACGTTGCACTCTGCGTCCGGCAAGCCGGGACCGGACACCGCGTACGTACCGCCGAGCTTGTCGATGTCGTCTACTGTCACGAGACCGTCGTAGCCCCAGCTGCCAAAATCATCTGCCACATCGCCGAGCCAGTAGTTGGTGGCCCGGTCCTGAGCCGACGCATCGGCCGGGCCGTAGAGCAGTACCTGGTCGTAGACGAACGCCGTGTAGTTGTGGATGTCACGCGGGACGATGGCGTGTGTCGCACCTGACGACACGCCGAGCGCGTTATACGCGGTTCCGTCTCCGCCCGTCTCTGTCGCCGGGTAGCCCGGATCCGCGGTTGCGTAGAACGGGTAGTCGCCCCACGCGTCGTAGCGAACCATCACGCCGCGGAGGTTCGTGTCGAGACCCGTCGGGTCACCCCAGACGAGCACGACCTCCTCATGCGCCGGGGACGCGTCCAGACCGGTAATCGCGCCAGGGGGCGTGTTGTCGGCCATGATGTCGTCGGAGTCCGGCGTCCCGGTGTTGCCGTACGGGTCGGTGCTTGACACCGTCACCGTGATGGCAGCGTCCGTCGGACTGCACGTCACTCCAGCGACCGTCCAGCTCGCTGTCGTGCCGTCGTATGTCGTGGGGTTGATCGTTCCGGCGCCGAAGCCAGACAGATCGGCTTCGATGTCGAGGCTGCTGAACAGCGGATGGGTGTCGGTGACGATCGCCGTCACGACCGCTGTGTCGGTGTTCTTGATGAAGTCATCGGTATGCGGAAGCGTCGGGTTCGTGATCGCCACACCCGAGATGCTCGGCCCGACCAGATCGACGATGATCTCGCCGTCCGCGTCGTAGATGCCAGCTACGGGGTCATTGCTGACATCACGGAAGTCCAGGTCGAAGAGCGTCAGTGTGCACGTGTCGTAGTCGACCGTCTGGCCAGCGAACTCGATCTCGAAGAGCGTGCCCGGGATGCTGCTCCCTGCCCCATCCAGGATGGAGCAGTCGACCGTGATCTCGTTCGTTCCGCTCAACCACGGATAGAAGAAGCTCGATACCCCGGTAGAGAAGTCGCCTTCGGTTACGCTCGCAGGTGACGTCGTCGCGACCGCGCCATCCCACGAGAACTTGATCGAGTATCCCTTGATCGGAGCGCTCGCGCCGCCGGCGTAGTCGACCGAGATGGTGCCGGTCGGCGTGCCGCCTGTGAGCGTGAGCGGATTCGGATCGCACGTGACGTTCTCACCGCCTGCCATGCCGATCCACGGCGTGTAGTCGATGTCGCCGCTGATGATCGGATCGCCACTCCCCCGCTTGGACGCATTCGGACCGCTGGCATCGCCCCACCAGTTGTGGCGGGCGTCCATGGTCACGGACGTGATGTTGTTCATTCCGACCGAGTTGCCGTAGAACGCGTTCCCATGGAGTGTGCTCGGTTCCTCACCAGATGCATGGAAGATGATGCTGTACTCGTTGTCATGAACGATGTTGCCAACATAGGTATGGCCGTCTCCACCTGCCTGTTCCAGCACACTGAAGCCGCGCCCATAGAACGGGTTGTCCCGATGACCACAGACTTCGTTCCCCACTATGGTCACGGAATCCGCGTACCCGATGGCCACTCCGATCGATCGGTACGAAAGCGGGGTCCTTCCGTTGTCACGGATCGAGTTGCCCGAGACGACGTGCCCCCGACCGCGCACGAAGTTCAGTCCGACCTCGCTGTTGTCGTGAATATCGTTGTCGATGATGTTGACTCTGAGGGGGTCAATTGCGTTGTCCTCGCAGTGGATGCCGGTTCCGCGCCCCCAGTAACTCGTGCCGTCGCCGTAGTTCTCGTAGATCTCGCAGTTTCGGATCACGCAGTCAGAAGCACCGAGATAGACTCCATTGTCACCATGTCGGATGATGAAACCGTCGATCACTGTCCCAGTGCCCGCAGAAGACACCCAAATGCAGCTGCCGACATACGGATCTCCCGGAGCTGCTTTGCCAAGATCGATGACAGGTTCACTCCCTGCGACCAGGGTGAGATCCGGCTTGTCGATGATCACGCGGTCCGTGTACACACCATCGCCCACGTCGATGATATCCCCCGGCACAGCCACATCAATGGCCTCCTGGATCGTCTCGTAGGTACCCCCGGGTTCGACGTACCAGGTGGTCGGCGTCCCGAAGGTCCTGATCAGCTTCAAGTCATCAACCATGATTCCGGCACCACCGTATGCGGCAGGTCCGCATCCGTTGTCCGTTGTGTACATGATTACACGAAGCTGAAACTCACTCCCAGGAAGGTAGGGATCCAGGTTCATGCCATTGCGCCACCTGCGAGACCACCCATCGCAGCTACTGGAGTCGCCCCACCATGTGCCAAGCGAATGCCAGCTCACTCCACCATCCGTGGTGATCTCGAATGTGACGGAATCATTGTCGACCGTTGGTATGGCGAAATGCACTTGGAAGGAGAGATAGAGACTCTCAAGACCGGAGATGTCGACAGGCGGCGACGTCAGCGAGTTATAGAGATTGGCGGGGACAAGGTTCGTGTCCGCATCGTCTCCGCACCACCAGCTGTGCGTACCGCTGCTCGCGGGGCAGGCTCTGTCAATGATGTGCCAGTAGTCACCTGAGGGAGGTGGTCCACTCGGCGTGCATGCACCACCACTCTCAACGTCGTCGAAGAAGATCGTGGCTCCGCTGGGGTAGTCGTAAACCCTGATGTTGTCGACCATGAACGCGCCGCCATCAGTCACATAGATACCGTCTTCATCCGACCAGCCACCATCCGAGATGAATCGAAACCGAAGATCACAGCTCGGCCCGTAGGACGCTATCGGGAAACCGTAGGCCCCTATGTCCTGCCAGGATCCGTCACCGCCACTCTTGCCACACCAGCCAAGCGGACCATTCAGTGTGACCCACGTGCCGCCCTGGTTAGCCTGAACGTAGGTGTAGTCGTAGCCTGGCTCCGAGTCATAGCGGTACACGAAGGTGAGAACCGGCGTCGTCATGCCTGTGAGATCCAGCGTTGGAAGATCAAGTCTCTGGTCCCAGGAGTTTCCGTAGCCACCGTTCGCGTCGTAGTCGAAGTTCCCACACCACCAGGAAGATCCACCACCGTAGGCCATGTACGTATCGACATGGAACTTGGGGGGAGGACTGGACAGGTCGGCGTGCGTCCAACCTCCCTCCCCATCCTCCATGTCGTCGAGATAGACAACCTCCCAGTCCCGTGATGCCAACTCGGTCTCCCAGGAGGGGACCATCTCGCGGTGGTCATGCGATCCGCTCGATGGCACCACCAGCAACACAAGCGCTGCGAAGACAAGAAGTGCGCGTGTCATTTCCGTGCTCCTTTCCGGCCGGCGCGGAGCGTTCACGCATGTCCGCGTCGGTCCCCCGCTACTTCATGAGCACCATCTTCCGGCTTGCGCGGTACTTCGGCGTCTCCATCACGCAGAAGTACACGCCGCTGCCGCACGCCTCTCCCTGCTCGTTCCGTCCGTCCCAGACTGCCGAATGGCGGCCGGGGGGCGAGGTTCCATCCATCAGCGTACGCACCGCGCGGCCTGCGACATCGATGATGCGAATCCGCACGTTCGACTCGAGCGGTATGTGGTAGCTGATGGTGGTCGTGGGATTGAAGGGGTTCGGGACGTTCTGAACGAGTTTGAATGCGGGCGGCGCACCGCCCTCTATGGACTCAAGCTCCGCGGGGAGGTCCTGGTTCTCCACACCCCGGAGCAGCACGTTGTCGAATGCAACAGAGTGTTCAGCCCCTGTCTCGTTGAGCTTGAATCGCGCCAGCTCACCTGAGCCACCGATCGTCACTCCCCCGCCAAGAATGGCGAGGTCGAGCGTCGCGGTGCTCGGTGTCCCTCTGCTCCAGAAGAAGGTCTCTGCTGAAGGCGTTGACATGGCGTCAGAGAGACGCGCGGACACGAACTCGAGGCCGTCGAGCGCGAGCGTCACACTCACACCCTTCACCTCCCCCACGTTTCCGGAGAGCACGAGCGAGTACTCGATAGAGCTCCCGGACCTGCCTACCTCTTCGAGCGACAGTGCCAGCACGCCCCCGGTCGTCCCGCCAAGAAGCGGGATGGCGCGAGCGGGGCCGACGACACCGTAGTTGAGGGAAAACAGCATCAGGTCTTCGAACCCGAGGAAGTCGTCGGGAAGCGGAACACCGATGGTGCTGCCGGATTCCGATGGGCCGACATCACACGCGAGGTAGTCGCCGGTCGGGGCATCGCCATACATGCCGCTGAGCTTCGTGATGTCGGCAACGGTCACAAGACCGTCGGGCACCCAGGAGTTCTCGGGCTCCGCGATGTCACCGAGCCAGTAGTTCGTGGCGCGGCGAGCTGTGCTCGCATCGGGCGCGCTGTAGTTGAGAGCCTCATCGTAGACGAACGCGCGGTAGTAGTAGATGTCGCGGGCAACGATTGCGTGGGTCGTGCCGGTCGCATCGCCCGAGAAGAGCTCGGTTCCGTCAGTGGAACTCGACGGGTAAGCGGGAGCTGCCGTGTCGTACGCCGGATAGTCACCCCAGGCGTTGTACCTGACCATCACGCCACGGTAGTGCGCGTCCTGCCCCGACGCATCGGACCATGAGAGCTCGACCTTCTCGTGAGCGGGCTCGGCGGCGAAGTCGGTCGCGTTTCCGGGCGCCGTGTTGTCGATCGTGATCCCATCACTGCCGGAACCGGTGTTCGCGGCACCATCGGTCGCTGTCACGGTGACCGTCGCGGCTCCATCGGCTGCCAGTGTCACGCCGGCGAGTGCGGTCGTCCACGTCGCGGTGGTTCCATCGTAGCTCTCGGCCACTACGCTGGAACTCCCGCCGGCAAGCAGCGTCGAGAGGTCCGCCGTGATGTCCGAGGCCTGGAGCGTCGTGACGTCGTCGCTGGCGTCGGCGCTCAGCGTGAGGCTGTCACCGTCCTTCACGAAGTCGTTTGTATGAGTGAGCGTGGAGTTGGTCAGCGTCACGTTCGTCACGATTGGGTCGGTCGTGTCGGTCACGCGTGCGGCTCCCGGCGTCCCGTAGTCGCCGTCGCCGTAGGTGTAGAGCGCTTCCTCGGCCCAGTTCGAACCCACGTTGTTGTCGAGCGCGACGCTCGTGAGGTACATGCTAGCGCCGGTTGGATCGGGGAAGTTCGAACCGCCGTCATAAGCGACCCGGTCGATCTCGGTCGACCCGTCCATGATGACGACCTCGTCGTCACCGTTGGCGAGATCGAATCCCGAGTACACGTAGTCGACGGTCGGAAGCCCGCCGTTCGTGCCGCCGTCGCCGTTCCTGACCAGCAGTGCGTAGCCGCCGGATGGCACGACGACAGTGCCGCTGATGGTGTGACTGTCCGATCCGTCGTCCTTGATGATGAGCCCGTCCAGGTCGATGCTCGCGCCGCTGGCGTTGTAGATCTCAAACCACTCGCCGTGATCATCGAGCACCGCCGACGGGTTCTGCATGATCTCTGTGATGACGAGGTCTCCGGGGCTGAGGGGAGGCTCCGGTGCCGCTCCCGGCGTGCCGTAGTCACCGTCACCGTAGGTCTCGTTGCTCTCTTCCGCCCAGTTCGCACCGACGTTGTTGTCGTAGGAAACGTCGACCAGCATCATGCTCGCGCCGTTCGGATCCGGGAAGCTCGGGCCGCCATCGTAGTTGACGCGGTCGATCTCCGTGGTCCCATCCATGATGACGATCTCGTCGTCGCCATTCGCCAGCACGAAGGTCGACGGGTAGTCGTAGTCGACGGTTGGGAGCCCGCCGTTTGTCAGATGGTCGGCGTTCTCCGCGAACAGCGCGTACGCGCCTGCGGCGATGATGACGTCGCTCCCGACCGTGAAGGTGTTCGTGCCATCGTCCTTGATGATCAGACCGTTCATGTTGATGCTCGAACCGCTCGCGTTGTAGACCTCGAACCACTCGCCTTCTGAATCGAGCACCGCTGAAGGGTTCTGCATGATCTCCGTAATGACGAGGTCGCCCTGGCTCAGCCGAGGAGGGGCCGACTCCGGCCCGGCCACGGCCGGACCTGCGAGGCAGCAGGCGGCCAGGCATGCGAGTGCAGCAACGGCTGTTCTCACCTGGGCTCTTGATGCGTACATTGTCATCCTCCTCTCCCGACCCAGCGCATCCCCTGGCGCAACCGGCCAGCCGCTCTTCCCCGCGTCCCCACCCGACACCGTCCGGGTCCCGGGCCCGGGCACGAGGCCCGGACCCGGGATTGAATGAACTACTTCAGAAGCATCATCTTGCTGCTGCCGCGGTACTCGGGCGTCTCCATCACGCAGAAGTACACGCCGCTGCCGCAACTCTCACGCTGATCGTTGCGGCCATCCCAGACAGCCGCGTGACGACCAGGCTCTGTCACACCGTCAACCAGCGTACGCACCACACGACCCGTCACGTCGTAGACACGGATCGCAACTCGCGACTCGTGCGGGACGTTGAAGGCGATGGTGGTCATCGGGTTGAAGGGGTTCGGAGCGTTCTGGGCGAGCTTGAAGACAGCCGGGATGTCGCCCGTCGAGTCGTAACCCTCGAGGTCGGCATCCAGCAGCTCGTTCTCGACGCCGCGGAGCGTGGCCGACGCGAAGTCGACACTGCTCTCATCGGACGTCGTCTGGAACGTGAGTCTGGCAACCTCACCGGAACCGCCGATCGAAACGCCGGTACCGAGGATCGCAAGATCGATCTGGTCATCACCGGCCCACAGGAACGTCTTCGCGGCCGGCGAACTCATCTCATCGGACAGCCTTGCCGAGACGAACTCCATGCCATCAAGCTCGAACACGGCACTGATGCCCTTGACGTCTCCAACGTTGCCATCGAGGCGGAGCGCGAGCTCCACCAGACCGGTGGCGTCGGAACCGACCTCATCGAGCGAGAGCGCCAGCTGACCCTCAACCGGCTCACTCAGAAGCGGCACGATCCTCGGCGCAACCACGCCGTAGTTCATGGCGAACATCATCAGGTCCTCGAACCCGACGAAGTTGTCCGGGAACGGCAGACCGAGACGGCCGTAGTTCGGATGGACCGTCGGACCGACGTCCATCTCGGTGTAGGGCGCACCACCAGGAGCCTGGTGATACCAACCACCGAGCTCGTTGATGTCTGCGTCGTTCACGAGACCGTTGTAGAACCCGATCCCGGAACCGAGCGTGCTTGCGACGTCACCAAGCCAGTAGTTCGTGGCGAGGTCCGCCGACAATCCACTGACATCCGCCGCGCCGTAGTTGCGCGCGATGTCGTAGCAGAACGCCTGGTAGTAGTAGATGTTGCGGTCGACAACAGGATCCACGGCAACCGCTGCGGCACCGTTGTAGACGTTGGTGCCGAGCGTGTGATCGGCCGCGTAGAACGGGGTCACTGTCGGCCACGCACCCTTGAACGCTGCGTAGAGCGGGTAGTCACCCGCGTTGTCCGTCCGCTGGACCACGACACCATCCAGATACGTGTCGGTACCCATCGTCCACGACAGGTCGCACTTCTGGTGACCGGGCGCCGCATCGAAGCCCGTGACCGCCGTCGGAGCGGTGTTGTCCGCGATGATGTCATCGGAACCCTGCCCTGCCGGGTTGCCGATGCCATCGGTCGCGTCAACGTACACCCACGCGATGCCGTCCTGAGGCGTGCACGTCACGGACGCGATGTTCCACGTCGCCACGTTCCCCAGGTAGCTCACGGGGTTCACAGCGGCTCCCCCACCGAGGTCGGTGAGGTCGGCCACGATGTTCGGAATCCCGAACGCGGGATCGTCGTCCATGACCGTCGCCGTCACCGTCGCCACATCAGTGTCCTTGATGTAGTCGTTGGTGTGCGTGAGCGTCGTGTTGAAGATCTCCACATCCGTGATGACCGGAGCAACCACATCAATGATCAGCGTGCCGTCGATCGGCGAGAACCCTGAGAGCGGGTTGTTGTACTGGTCACGCACGTTGAGGATCGTGATGTCGACCGGGCTCGTACCCACCGCCTGACCAGTGAAGTCGATCGTGAAGAGGGTCCCCGGTTCGGTTGCGCCCGTGATGCTGCCGAGCAGCGCGCAGTCGACGATGATCTCGTCGCCGGTTCCGTTCGCCGGGAAGAAGAACGTCCCGCCAAGGTCGGACAGGAGATTCCCCTCGACAACGTCACCAATGGTCGTGCTCACGACCGAGCTATCCCACTTGATGCTGATGTTGTAACCGAACACCGCGCCGCCACCGCCGCCGAGGTACTTCACGGCCACGGTCTTGGTCGGGCCGGCTACCGTCAGGTACTCGGGGTCCGGATCGCAGTAGATGTTACCCAACAGCCATGGATCGAAGTCGACGTTGTCGGAGACCTCGTTCCCAAGACCGCCCGAGTTGAGAGTCGGGTGGTACGGGCCGGTCGCATCGCCCCACCAGTTGTACTCGGCGTTCTGGACGGCGCGATCCCCCACGGCGTTCGTGTAGTAGCCGTAGGACAGATTGTCGAAGATGACGCACTCGTTGGCCGTGAGCGTCGACGTGCCGCCGTCCTCGTAGGCGACCACGCCAAGATCCCAGTTGGTGACCTCGCACCCGGTCATCGTGCAGGACGCGACGTCTCCGCCCTCGACCCAGCTGCTCACACCCCAGCTGTCAAGGGCGCCCCCGCCGATGAAGCGGCTATCTGACACAGTGATCGTCTGTGTCTCGCGACCTCCCAGGACCTCGACGCCATCGACGGGAGAAGCGGGTACACGGCCATCGGAGCGAAGCGTCGGCGGGTAAGCATCCATGTACATGGCGTCGCCGTAAGGCTGGACGATCTCACCACTCACGAACGAACCGTCCGTGTAATAGAAGTCGACGCCCGTCTGACAGCGCTCGACCGTGACGTCAGTCATGTCCACCACAGAGGCGTCATAAAGGAGGATACCGCGGGCACCCCAGTACTCCCCCGTGTACGTGATGTCCTGCACGAGGCACGAGTCGAGTGTTCCGCCGGTACCGTCACTGATCTGAATGCCATTCTGGCAGGTCACGTCCGTGGGACCCTGACCAGTACACGTGACACCATCGAGATCGATGGTGAGACCGTCACCCGAGAAGACCGTGCCGTTCTTCTGGTAGTCGTCGATCTCGACGCCGTCGAGCGCGACTGTGTGCGGCCCGCCTGTGTTGCTGTTGGCGTAGACGGCGACGCCGTGCTGGCTGCCGCTGAACGGCGTGTCCATGATCCCGGTGACGCGGGAGTCAGTGAGGCTACCGCCGGCGTTCCAGAAAGCGACGCCGACGAACTTGTAGTTCGCATTGCCTTGACCGTCACCATCGACGGTCACGCCGGAGATGTCGACACCCGTGGCACCGTCAATGAACACGATCGGGTAGTTGGTACCGAAGAACAGCGGAAGGGTCGCCGGTGATGTGATCGTCACAACATCATCACCCGCACCGACGATATCCAGATCGTCCTTCGTGATGTGCAGCTGTTCGGTGTAGTTCCCGGCGCTCACGCTGATCGTGGCTCCGGGACTCGCCACGTCGATCGCGGCCTGTATCGAGCTGTTGGTACCGATCGGCATCGGCGATACTCCCGGAGGCGCCGCGTACCACGGGCTGTAGCTCACGGCACCGTAGACCCCTCCTCCGGCGCGAGACGTCGCATACTTCTCAACGACGTTGCTGCCACGAGGAACCTCGACGCCGAACGGCGACGGTGACGGCATCGTGGACTCAATTGTCCCGCCCTTGGCGGTCGTCGGACCGGCGGGGTCGCCCCAGTAGTTGAGGTCCGCGTCCATGGTCTCGGGAAGACCGTGGTTCACAGCCGACGATGCGTTGTTCTCGAAGTGGCAGTCCTCGACGATGATGTCCGACGTGTTCGTCAGATTGCCTGAGCTGTCGCCGGTCCAGATGCCGTCCATGCCGGTCGTGTTGGTGATCGTGCAACCCGTGATTCTCGCAGTCAGGTTGCCGTTGTCCCAACCGGTGTAGTACGAGCCGCCCCACGGATCGATCCCTGTGCCGAAGAGATCGATGCCGTCGCCGGCGCTGTCGGTCACGATGCAGTCAATGATATCGATGTCGATATCGCTGCCGTCGCGACTGAGCTGGGTGCCCAGCGTCCACTCGTTGTCGTGGAGATTGAGATTGCTGAAATCGAACACGACCTGGGTTGGCGCAAGGTAGACCCAGCCCCAGTCCGAGTAGTTCACACCACTCTGGCAGTTGAAGACCTCGTCCCCGTCCATCGTGATGTTGCCGCTCTCGAACAGAAGGATGCCGGTCGCCGCCCAGTCGTCGCCAGTGTAAGCGGAGCCCTGGACGACGTTCTGGTACGTGCTGCCTGTCGCGCCGTAGGAGATCTGGATGCCGTTGCCGGCGAGATCCACTGTGGGCATATCGATGACGGTGTTGCCCAGGAGTTGGCAGTGGGCGCTGGTCCCCATGACGAGGATGCCACCCTTCTGAAAGTCCGGGATCGTGTTGCCATCGAACGTGACCGATGTCGAACCGGTCTCGCTATGCGTCGCAACGAGCGACACCACACTGGAGGCACTCGGACTCGCCGCGTAGAGGATGCCCTCGATCACGCAGTCGACCACCGTGCCGTCGGCATCGAAGAAGTAGATGCCGTAGTAGTGGTTTGGGCCGAGATCACGACCGTCGACAGTCAGGTCGGAGATGTTGACAGTCGCAGGACCGACGATTCCGATACACGGATCGATGTCCTCCGTCGATGCCGTCCACTTGGTGACTGTGTATGTGGTTCTATCCACAAGATCGACAGCCTCGATGATCGTCGTGCCACTCCCGGCGCCGACGATGTCGAGATCCTTGCTGTCGATCTTGAGCTGCTCTCGATACGTGCCTGCTGCCACGACAAGCGTATCACCGCTCGAGGCCGCATTAATCGCCGTCTGAATCGTCAGATAGTCGCCGCCACCGCCGGCGTCCACACTGTGCGTGGTGGCCATGACCGGCGTCGCTATGAGCACGACGGCCAGTGCCAGAGACAGAAGCAATGCGTGCTTCATTCCAACACTCCTTTCGTCTGCCTGCCGTTACTGGGCCATGCGCTGAAAGGAATCCCTCCGCTCTCAAGCGCACCAACAGCACAGACAGGCGAGCTCCGGAGGGCCGCACCCCTCCGGTCGCTCGCCCCTCTCAATCCACCTACTTCAGCAGTGTCATCTTGTGCGAACCGCGGTACTCGGGCGTCTCCATCGTGCAGAAGTAGACGCCGCTGCCCACGGACTCGCCGTACTCGTTCGTTCCGTTCCACACCACGGTGTGGCGGCCGGGCTCGACCACGCCATCGACCAGCGTCGTCACAACGCGACCCGTCACGTCAAAGACGCGGATCGTCACGCGCGACTCGCTCGGCAGGTGGTAACCGACCGTTGTCACCGGGTTGAACGGGTTCGGGGTATTGCGGACAAGCTTGAAGCTCGCGGGGACGCCATCGTAGCTGAGGCCTTCGAGATCTGCCGTCAGCTCGTCGTTGGCCGCGCCGCGGAGCACCGCCGACGCGAAGTCGACCGTGTAAGCCTCGTCCGTAATCTGGAAGGTGAGCACCGCAACGTCACCCGAGCCGCCGATCGTCACGTCCGTGCCAAGCACGGCCAGATCGATCTGCGCGCTGCGGGAAGCCGCGTCACTCCAGAAGAACACATCGGCCACCGGAGCGTTCATTTCATCGCTCAGGCCCGCCGAGAGGAACTCAAGACCGTCGTACTCGAGTTCGGTCGAGAGACCCTTGACCTCACC
>Ga0180433_10006441_pt1 | contig 15381 bp, 14 predicted proteins | sample SS_ome_8_FD_132980 | JGI IMG/M metagenome (GOLD analysis project Ga0180433, IMG submission 132980) | Hypersaline lake sediment archaeal communities from the Salton Sea, California, USA - SS_1_D_1 metaG | ecosystem: Environmental > Aquatic > Non-marine Saline and Alkaline > Hypersaline >... | reverse complement strand
TTATCAGACTGTGCATACACACTGCCTGCAACACATACTAATAATAATGCTGCTGTTATTAAATAAGTTAATTTTTTCTTCATAAATGTGGCCTCCTTTGTTTTGGATGTTTTATTGTTTAAACTCAAATTATTCACCTCCTTTCAATATATTTTTTATAATACTTGCGGTATTCACAATATTATACATATTGACTTTTTAAGTCATTTATATACCTTCAAATAACATGCCAAAGTACTGTTTCCAGAAAATTTTAACATAATTCTAACAAAAATGAGGGGTAATATTCTATTTTCTTTAAAATTACATCTGAAATATTACTTGTTTTACATAATGTAAGGCTCGGTTAATTTTATTAGAGAAAAAATGACATTTTTCACATATTTTCAAAATGAATGTTTTTTTCATTTTGCAATAACCACGTCACTGCGAGGAGGCCCGTTTCTCAGGGCTGACGAAGCAGTCCCCCGGCTCATCATACGAATAATACGATAAAACGCCAGGGGATTGCTTCGCTCACTGCGTTCGCTCGCAATGACGGCACTATTGTATACCAGCATAAAAAAACAACTTCCTGTTTTATTTTAAATTTTTTAATTGTCTTAAAAAAGATGTTTCATTTAAAGGGTTTTTACTTTCTGATATTAATTGATTTCCTGTATTTGTCAATGTTCTCAAGGAAATAAATATATCATACTTATTTTTATATAAAGGAAAAATAGAATTATTGGTTAAAAGCGGATCAGTCGTATCTGATAATTGACCGGCTTTAACAGACTCTTCCCAGTACCTGGTCCCTGGAATGGGTGAAAATGATGCCAGAGAAACTTTAATACCCAGACTATATACAAAAAGTATACTATCTATCACCTCCCGAATCTCCTGGTCCGGAAGTCCCATTAAAACATACGCACTGAGATCCTTATATTCAAATCCATTATTCACCAGATTAATAACAGCAGATCGTAAATCATTATCAGAAACTTTAGAGCAAAATTCTCTTTGTCGTTGTGTATTAACAGTTTCATAACTTAAATTGATCTTCCTGAATCCGGCAGTTTTCATAAGATATGCAACAGTATCATCAACTTCACTGGGTTGTATTCCATTAGGAGTATGGAAATGAATAGATAATTCATTATCGATAATTTTTTTTAATAAAGGGATAATATGTTCATTCTTTTTATAAAGAAGAGAATCATCATAAAAAGCAAATTCATTTATTTTAAAATTTTCATGCAGATTAGTAATTTCCTTGATTATCTTTTGAATGCTCCTCCTTCGATATTTACCAGAAAGAGTGCCGGAGGCACAGACCGGACAATTATAAGGACAGCCTCTTGAACTCAATATTGCAGCACTGTCCAAGGATGTATATAAATCATAAGCAGGTACAGGATAGTCATCCAACGTTCTGTATTTTTCATAAGATGAATTATTCCCGGTCAATTGATCTACAAGTTTCAGGGAAGCAACCTCAGCTTCACCTGTAACTACATGATCAGCTCCGGAAAATCTTTTAGCATGATTATAACAGAGAGTAGCATAAATTCCTCCCAGTACTACCGGGATATGAGGGAAAATATCCTTTAAGAGGTCAATAATCTGAATAACACCCGGATACCAATACGTCATGGAGGAGGTAACTAAAATTATATCTGGAGATGTTTGTTTTTTAAAATAGTTACGGACTATTGAGAAAGGAAGACCATATCTGCTGTAATACCGTGGTACCCATTTAAGCAAGTCAGGTTTTTTTATATGCTCTTTATAAAAATGACCGGTACCATCTTTTTTAGTTTGGATTTTACTAGTAGTATTAAAATTCTGTAATAAATTATGATGTCTGTCAAGACAGTCCAGGTAATTCACATTATAGTTATTTTCACGAAGTACATTCGCGATAGTAAGCAACCCAAGAGGTTTAATCCAAAAATCATATGCTGCAAAATCAACTATCCAGGGATTGACCAGAAGAACATGTGCCTTAAAAGCAGACAGATGCCCCTCCACTTAAATTTTTTTATCAGCTGTTGAAGAGGATTCATTTGTTTGCAAATCTTTGACAATAAGTAATATACCAATGATTATTATAATGATTGGGATTAAAGGGAGATCATAAAACCAGTGTAGACTTTCTCCCAGCCACAGTAGACCTAAAGCAATAAATATTATTCCCCAGATAATGGAATGCCTGGATTTTTGTTTTTCAAATTTCCTGGTTGCTGATGATGTTTTTTCACCAATATTTTTTGTGATTTTCCCGCTTTGATCATCTAACTTATTACTTAAATCTTCTACTTTCTTTTCTAATTTCTGCATCTGTTCCTGTAATTTCTCTTCCCATGATTGTTCGTTTTTAGCATTCATACAACTCTCCTTTTTTCTTTGATCAACACTATTTAAACAGTCTGGTTATCAGGTATTGAATATTTTTCTATTATAGTACTGGGAATCCTTACAGGCTTTTTCGTATTAATATCAAGTAAAATAAATCTTGCCGTGCCTCTTGCTGCAATTTTCTTTGTGTTTTTACTTGATATAATAAATTCCACTATAACATCAACTTTTCCAATTGAAGATATCCAGGTAGTAACCTCAGCTGTATCATTAAGCTTCATCCCACTCTTATACGAAATATCGTACTTTCTTGCCACCCAGGTTAATCCCATCTTATTAAATTCATCCATTGACATTTTGTAACATCTTTGCATCTGATCATAACGAGCAGCAAGAAGATAATCAAGATACACAGAATGATGAACATGCCCATTAATATCAATATCTCTGGGCTGAACCATGATTTCGGTTTTGAATTTTACAGGATTCTGTAATCGGATTTTATGTAAATTCATAGAATTGATACAATTGATTATATTAAATTTTTTTGTAATACAATAGTATACAGAAAAATAATATTCTAATCTAAAATATTATTTAATAAATTTTATAGTTAAAGGATAGTCAAACTCTTCATTATTATTTATCTTAACTAAAGCTACAACGACAAGGACTACATCTGCAATAACAACGATAGGGATAAGAATAAAACCTATAAAGCCAATAATGAGAATCAATGAAATGATAAAATATAAGGTCATAGATAACTGAAAATTTAATGATTTTTTGCCTTCCTTATCAACAGAGGAGAATTCATCCTTTTTTATTAACCATATAATGAGTGGTCCTATAACATTACCAAACGGAATTCCGACAAATATTGATAAAGCAGTTATATGACAAAGGTTTACCCACAATTTTTCATTATCTTTTTTTTTAGTTTTTTCAGCCATATTTTCACCTCTTTTTTTATATTCTATCTTGTATACGATTTCAGATCAAAAAGAGTTACAAGAAAAGATTCATTATCCGGTCTTATTAGCCTCTATTTGCTTTAGATAATCATTGATCCTTTCTCTTAATTTTTTATTTTTTGTAGTCATTCTCAAAGATTGTAAATAAGATTTTGTAATCATAGTGTGATCAATTTTTTCATATTTAATATACTGCATTAACCAAGACAGCATACTCTCAACATAATGAGGACAATCTTTATTATCAACAGCTTGTAATATAAGTTCAACAGCTTTGGTAGGATTATTCTTATACATCCACTCAATCCAACCTAAATAAAAAGGAAATTTCCATGAATTTTCATTTACTTCAAATCCTTTTTTAAGAAGATTATAAGCTTTATTATATTCCTGTGTATCTAATAAAAGATAAATACCTCCGAAAATATAGGGAAACTCAAAATAAGGATCTACAGTGGTTACCCGGTCAAGTAATGGATAAATATACTCTACATGTTTACTTCTCTGTCTCCTGCGAACTACAGCTCTTCTTAACTCCTTTGTCATCTTTCTTAATGAATCACTTTCAAAGTTATATGACAGAGTATCCGGAATTTGACTAACAGCAGAATCTGTACTGGGAAGGGTTTCCTGCTTATTTTTAACTGCATATCTGTAATAAGGATTATCCCAATCGATTACTCTTCTCCCATAATACAAAACACTTCTGATCCACAGATAATCAGCGACTACTCCTCTGAAACCCATACTCAGCCACTTAAGTACTTCACCGTCAGGGAGGAAAACAGGATTCAGGTTTACAAATTTTATATCCTGATAATTATCAAAATATTTTTGTATTCTGAAAATTCCAAAACTTAACAGAATGCAAATAATAACAATTAGAATATTTTTATATAAATTTTTCATCATAACTATTTAAAATCTTTTTTTCTAAAAATTAAACAGGTAATTAAAAGAATCAAACAAATATACAATAATCCATATAATAAACCATAACTTAAAAAATTAGGAGGTATAGAAACATCCTCAACCACAGCCAGCTTTAGATTTAAATTTTCAAAATTTGGTATAATATAATATATTATTTTTATTAACCAGTGAAATCCTTTATCTGGGTAAATTTTTACATAATCCCTCAGAAAGGGTGAGAGATGGCCTAAAATAAAAATTATAAAAGTATAAATTGCACTCAAAGTCGGAGAGGTAAAAGAAGAAAAAAGCAGAGAAAAGGCAATGATTAAAAGAATCTCAACATAAATAAGAATAATTGCAGGAATAAGTGAAAAATCAATACTGCCTTCCATTATATAACCAATGCACCATAAAGCAATACTCATGAATATAATATTGATAAACAGAGTAATACTTAATCCCAGATATTTACCAATAATAATTTCCCATCGTTTTATAGGTTTAGATGCAATTAAATATATTGTCCTCTCCTTAAGTTCCTGAATTACAAGCTGGATACCAATAAATATAGCAATTAACAAACCAAAGATTGACATAGCTGAAAGACCGATATCCTTTATAACTTTAACTTGATGTCCCATCGACCAGTCTCCAACTATAAATGAAAATAAAATAAGAAATACAGCAAAAATGAGAATATTCAATAATATTTTATTACGCCGAGTTTCTTTGTAAGTGTTTACAGCAACTGCCCAAATACGCATTCCTATTTCCTCCCCAATTCTTTTATGAAAACATCTTCAAGACGATTGCGATGGGGAATAACAAAAATAATCTCACCCTTAAGACTGAGAATTTTTCCAATTAACTCTCCTGCTTCTTTTTTATCCGCAACATTAACCATAAAGGTATCTTTGTGTTTTACTATTTCATGTTTATTAATATTGAGTTCAGAAAGTTTTTCAGATGATAAAGAAAAAGTAATTTCTACTGATGAAGTTTGTTGATAGACTATTTCATCTAATTTGCCAATTTTTATTAACTGACCCTTATTAATCATTGCCACCCTGTCAGCAATCATTTCCGCGTCTGAAAGAATATGAGAACTGAAAAATATTGTTTTCCCCTCATACTTCAGTTTCATTATTAAATCTCTAAATTCTCTTCTTCCCACTGGATCCAGACCGGACATTGGCTCATCTAATATCAGTATATCAGGATCATTTATTAAAGCCTGGGCCAATGCCAGACGTTGTACCATTCCTCTGGAATAATTTTTAATTAACTTATTCTCATTATCTGTTAATCCGACCTGATTTATTAATTTAAAAATTCTTGATTTTTGTACTTTGGTGTCCTGTTGAAACAATTTAGAAATAAAAAACAAAAATTCCTGTCCCTTTAAGTAACCATAAATATTGGGATGTTCTGGTAAATATCCTACTTTTTTCATGGATACATGAGAACTGTTTTCCTGACCAAAAATAAAAATTCTTCCTTCAGTGGGAAATATTAGTCTGGTCATTAACTTAATAGTTGTAGTCTTACCTGCGCCATTGGGACCAATAAAAGCAAACACTTCACCTTTTTCAATTGTACAGTTTAAATCTTTCAGAGCAAGAACATCACTCGCTTCTAATCCTCCTTTATATACCTTAGTTAGATTTTGTATGATTATAGGCTGGACTGACATTTTATTCCTCACTCATTTTTTGTTAATTATAAAAAATAAAAAAATGATTTGAAAATTTCAAAAATAATTTCAATTTAGAATTATCATTTAAATTATTACTTTTTATTAATAATTTCATTCATTGCCTTGACTGCTCCAACTCCGTCCTTAGCATATCCATCCGCATTAATCTGTTTTGCATATCTTTTGGTAACCACAGCTCCCCCAACTATAACTTTAGTTTTAATACTGTTTTTACGAATAGCTTCTATCACTTTTGGCATTTGTACAACTGTTGTGGTCATCAAAGCTGAAAGACCTATGGCATCCGGATGCAGCTCTTTGGATTTTTCCAGAATAGTCTCTATCCCAACATTTTTACCAAGATCAATTACCTCATAGCCTTGATTTTTTAGAAAAAGGCCAACAATATTTTTACCAATATCATGTACATCTCCTTTCACCGTACAAAGTAACACTCTTCCAGACTTAGAGATCTCCTTTCTTTCAAAATAAGGTTCAATAATCTCAAAAGCTTTCTGCATAGTTTCAGCAGCAAGGATCATCTGGGGCAGATAGATCTCCTTTTTATCATAAAGATTACCAACTTCTCTTATGGCTGGTATTAGACAATCATTATTTATCTCAACAGGCTTTTTACCTTTTTCTAGTGCTTTTTTGATCAAATTTGTAATATCATTTTTATTCCCGGTAACCACAGCATTAAAAATTTCCTGAGATGTATTCTCAGACTGTTTTTTAACTGAATCACTTTTTACTTTCTTTTCTTTCTGTTTAAAACTGGAAATAAACTGTCTGGAATCTTTATCCCGGACGGTTAAAACAGATGCAGCACGGATGCTCTCCATCATACGGTGATCACCGGGATTAATGATCGCAGCATCCAGTCCATGAGACATCGCCATACTTAAAAATACAGAATTTATCAAACTTCTCTGTGGAAGGCCGTAAGAAATATTTGAAACTCCCAGAACAGTAGGTAATCCTAATTCTTCTTTAACTTGACGGACTGCATGTAGTGTTGCCTCAGCTCGTTTCTGCTGAGCAGATACAGTTAACGTTAAACAGTCACAAATTAAATTCTCTCGTTTAATATTATTCTTTTCAGCGTTTTCAATTATTCTCTTCAGTATTTTAATTCTTTTCTCAGCAGTTTTAGGAATGCCTTTTTCCCCTATTGCAAGACATAGAAGACCAGCTCCGTATTTTGCTGCTAAGGGGATAATATCCTTCATACTCACCTCACTGCCGTTTACTGAATTAATTAAAGGCTTTCCCGCACTCTCAATCAAGGCAGCTTCAACAGCAGCAGGATTCGTACTATCAATAGTAAGCGGTGTTTTAACCACATTTTCTATTCCCCGAACAGCTTTTTGCATAAATTCAGGTTCATCAATGCCAGGGACTCCAATATTTATATCTAAAGCATGAGCTCCTTGTTTTTCTTCCTGCATTGCTTCTTTCTGAATTAATGATAACTCACTATCTCGGATAGCTTTTGCCAGATCTTTACGATTGGTCGGATTTATTCTCTCTCCAATAATACAAAAAGGTAATTCAGAACCAATTGCAATAGTCTTTACTCTGCTGGATAATTTCAATGGAAGTTCAATATATCGCTTCACTGGTACAGCTTTATCTAGTTTTATCTTCAATGCTTGAGTAAATTCAGGAGTACTTCCACAACAAGTCCCTACAATATTAGCACCAATTTGCACGAATTTTTCAGCAAATTCTGCCATTTGCTGAGCAGTAACATGAAAAACAGTTTTTCCGTTTTTAAATTGCGGTAAACCAGCATTTGGTTCCACAAGAATCGGAATATTAACACTTTGAGCATACCTGCCCACTATTTCAAGCATTGGTTCAGGACCTGTAGAACAATTTACTCCAATTGCATCAACACCAAGTGAAGATAAAACATTTGCAGCTGTTTCAGGATCAGTACCAGTAAACGTTTTAAATTCGTCCTCATATGTCATAGAGGCTATAATCGGTGTATCAGTTAATTCCTTAATAGCAATGACAGCTGCTTTTACTTCTTTTAGATCAGCAAAAGTTTCAAGCAAAAACAGATCAACACCGCCTTCAAGAAGAGCTGCTGCTTGTTCCTTGAATGTTTCCACTGCTTGTGGAAAAGTTAATGCACCTAAAGGACTGACTAATTTACCGGTTGGACCGATAATACCAGCCACCTTAGCTTTTTTACCAGCAACTTTATTTGCATTCTTAGCAGCAGTATAATTGATTTGTTTAACTCTGTTGCCAACATTATATTCATTTAACTTTAGTCTGTTTGCACCAAAAGTATTTGTTGAGAGAATATCTGCACCAGCTTTAATATACTGATCATATAGGGATACAACCATTTCCTCATTCTTAATATTTGCCATATCAACACAACTTCCGGGCGGAAGATGCGGCTGAAGCATAGTTCCCATAACACCATCAAGTATTAATACCTTCGACTGTGTTGTTTCAGAAAATTCATACTTATCCATTTGAACCACCTTTGCTCTTACTGATCAGACCGGATTCCTCTATTAAACGAGGTGTTATTTTCTCCCATATCAAAGGCATAAGATGTATTCCTTTTACACCATCAATATCCTGCAGCTCCTGAATGGTTTCACTAGCAATTTTTACTCCCTCTCTTCTTTTTTCCTTTTTGCCTCCTGCATTCTTCATCCTATTAATCATATTTTCAGGTATCACTACTCCGGGGACATCCTTCTTCATGTATTCCAGGGCTTTTTCCGATTTAACCGGCATAACCCCAGCAAGAATTGCTGTTTTTTCATGGAGTCCGTTCTCTCTTACTCTTTTCATCCATTCCTTAAATATATCAATATTAAAAACCGGTTGTGTCTGAATGAATCCCGCACCTGCCTTTATTTTTTTAATCAACCGTATAATTCGCATTTCCATAGGTGGTGCAAAAGGATTTGCTGCTGCTCCAATAAAAAGCTCAGGAGGAGTTTTTATTTTATCTCCACTAATAAATTGGCCTTTATTCATATGGTTTACTGCTGAAATCAGCTGTATGGAATCAATATCAAATACAGGTTTTGCCTCTGGATGATTACCAAATTTCTGATAATCACCGGTAAGACATAAAACATTTTTAATACCTAAAGCTGCAGCTCCCAGTAAATCACTTTGGATTGCAATTCGATTACGATCTCTGCAGGTCATCTGGATAACAGGTTCCAAACCTTCCTGAATAGCTATAACAGCTGAGGCAATACTGGATAATCTCACTATTGCTGTCTGATTATCAGTGATATTTACCGCATCAATATTATCCTTAAAATATTTTGCCTTTTTGCGAATCACATTTTCATTAGCACTTTGGGGTGGACCCAATTCTGAGGTAACAATAAATTTTCCTGATTTAATCTTTTCTTGTAATGTCATTATTTCCTTTCAGTTTCTTAACAAATAACTTAGGAGGATCAATTCTTTTTGTAAACACATTTAACCAGGCAGAAGTCTTCTCCAATTTCCAGTTATGCATTAATTCAATTCTATATAAAAATGGAATCCTTCCTAATAATTCTGATCGTTTATAAATTTTATACCAGATACATTTTCTCTCCGGATAGACTTCACAATGTCCATCTTCTCTGGTCCCTCCACAGGGACCGTTTCTTAATCTTTTAGGACATCGCTGCGAACAGACCAATCCGGTGTGACTTAATAAGCACTCTCCGCAGTGATGACATTTAAAAATCGGAACTTTAATTAAATCCTCAAAAAATAACATGACCCGGGATAATAATTTCTCAGCTCTGGAACGTTCTCCAAGATCAGTTTTACATAATTTCGAAATATTTTCAGACATGCAGCCTCCTTAACTTTCTGTGGTTTCGTATTATATTAATATATAATGCTCTTAATACAATTACAAGTAAAATTAAATATTATCTGCTCATGGCTTAATTATTGCGATAGTAATAATTAATATAGTAAATGAAAGAAAATTTTCAATTATTAAATAATGCATTTCAAAATGAATTACATAGGCAATTAATATGTTATCGGAAGAAAATGGATTTACATTAATTGAATTAGTTATAGTTATTGTAATTTTAGGTATAGTTGTAACCTCTGTCAGTGCTTACTTTGCTAGTATGCAGGAACAAATCAATGCATCGGCCTGTAAAGCAAATCAATTGTCACTTATACAGGCACAAAAATTACATTATACTCACTGTTATTTTAATGAATCAGATGGAAGATATGCTGAAGAATTAGAGGAATTAATCCCGTTCATTCAGCATGAAAGTATTCCCATATGTCCATCACAAGGTTCTTATTTAATAGTGGAAGATGGTGGTATAATCTGTTCGATTCCCGGACATAAGAGAATAAATTAATATTTACTATATATTTTCTTTTAAATCCATTAACACTGAATATGCATAAATTGCAAAACTTGCCAGCCAATGTTCTCCTTCATCTTACCTCCTCAAGGGATTATAAATATGAATACATGAATTATAGAAAGCATCTGCTGCCTCCATTAAAGATTCAGAAAGAGTGGGATGAGGATGTATTGTATGACCAAGCTGAAAGGCCTTTAATGCGTTTTCAACACACAAAGCACCTTCTGAAATTAACTCACCCGCATGAGGACCTGTAATCCCAACTCCTAATATATGCTCGGTTGCAGGATCAATAATTAATTTGGTTACTCCGTCCATTCTTCCCAGAGAAGAAGCTCTGCCTGATGCACCCCAGGGGAATTTTGCCAGTTTAATATTCATTCCGGTCTTTTTCGCTTCTTCTTCAGTTAGTCCACACCAGGCTATTTCCGGGTCAGTAAAAAGGACAGAAGGGATAGCTTTAGGATTAAAAGAGTTATCATTACCAAGCATTGATTCCACTGCCGATTTTGCCTCATGTGTTGCTTTATGAGCCAGCATCACTCCTCCGACTACATCTCCAATTGCATAGATATTTGATTCTGCAGTTTGCCGGTGACCATTAATTTCTATAAATCCTTTCTCATCTGTTGAAACTTTAGTATTTTCCAGTCCCAGATTTTGTGAATTTGGCAAACGGCCTATTGATACCAGTACTTTATCATATGTCTTTGTCTCAACACTGTCATCTTTGCCTTTTAAACTGACTTTTATTTTATTGTCCACCTCCTCCATATCGGTAACTGTAGTATTAACCATAATAGAAGCAAATGTCTTTCTGGCTGTCATAGAATAGGTTCTCACCAGATCATTATCACAGCCAGGAAGTATTTGATCCATCATCTCAACAACAGTTACTTTACTGCCCAAAGCAGCATATATAGTCCCCATTTCCAGACCAATGTACCCACCTCCAATCACGAGGAGCGTGCTTGGAATATCCGGTATCTCCAGTCCTTCTTTTGAATCCATAACAGAGGATGAATTGATGGTTATATGTGGAAGGGAAGCGGGAGCAGAACCGGTTGCAATAATACATTTATCGAATTTGATTTTTTCCTCTTCAGAGCCTTTATGAACAACCAATGAGTGAGAGTCAATAAATTTTGCCTCTCCCTGAATATATTTGATATTCCTTTTTCTAGCAAGCTGACCAAGGCCAGTCACATTTTTATCTATCACCTGATCTTTCCATTTTCTTAATGTTTCAAGATCAATATCGGGATCAGAAAAGGTTACTCCAAAACGTGAAGATTTTTTTGCTTCTCTGATAATATCACATACATGAAGCAGTGTTTTGGTTGGTATACATCCCCGGTATAAACAAACCCCACCAGGATTCTTCTCCCTGTCAATCAAAGTAACATTTACTCCCTTATCAGCTGCATAAAAAGCTGCAGGATACCCCCCCGGACCTGCTCCAATAACGACAAGATCTTTTTTCGTTTCTGGCATATAAACTCCTTTTGGTTACATTAAACTAAAAATAACTTTTGTTTACTTTATTTTAGTAATAAAATAAAAAAAGTCAATAATATATGAAATTAATGATTATAATATGAAAAATTTTTATCTATAATTTATTTTAATAAATTTGTACGCCCGTTGGGACTTGAACCCAAAACCTCAGGCTCCGGAGGCCTGCGCTCTATCCAATTGAGCTACGGGCGCATTAAAATAATTATTAATCTTCTTAAAGATATAAATATTTTGTTATTATGCAAAAAAATTTTTACATTAATCAATATATTTTAAATGATAGGAGTTATCATGAAAAAGACTATTGGCATACTTGGAGGAATGACACCAAAATCCACTGCGCTTATATATAATGATATTATTGACTCGTATCAGCAAAAATTTAATGATTACGCCTTTCCCGAGATATTGATTTACAGTGTGTCTTTTCAAAATTATATAGACTGGATGCAAGATGGCAATTGGGATGCTATTGCTGATGGACTAATTAAAATTGTACATTCACTTGATAAAGCCGGAGCTGATTTCTGTATTATATCAACCAATACGATGCATAAAGTATATGACAGAATAGAAAAAAAATCACCTGTTCCAATGCTGAATATTATTGATGCAGTTGCAGATGAAATCAATAACTGTGGAATAAAAAAAGTTACTTTACTTGGTACCCGCTATACTATGAGTGACACATTTTATACAGAAGGACTAAAAAAACACGGCATTGAAACAATTGTTCCTGACAAACATGATATTGATGTAATAAATAACATCATTTTCGAAGAACTGGGAAAAAAAATTATCACTGAGAATTCCAGAAAAAAAATAATTGCTATCATTGAAGACTTACTATCCAAGGGATCTGAAGGTGTCATACTAGGATGCACTGAACTGCCGTTAATAATCAATGAAGAAAATTCACCCATAAAAATTTTTGATTCTGTAAAAATACTTTCATCTAAAGCCTTAATGTATTCTTTAAAATAAAATAGATATTTGTATCTAATTTTACCATTATATAAAATATTTAAAAAAATTATTTTTATATCTATCTTTCTTAAGATTATTAGGGATATCTATACATGAAAAATATATTTATAGCTGCAACAGGTAAAGACGTCGGAAAATCCACAATTTCTTTTGCTTTACTGGATTTACTGATCCAGGATAACCGGGAAGTTGCATTTATGAAACCAGTTGGACAACGCTGGCTCCATTCTAAATGGGGCAAAGTTGAAGAAGATGTGATATTAATGAAACAGATATTTCAGTTTCCAGCAAGCCCTCCACTTATGAATCCAATTGTTGTCGAAAAAGGATTTACTGAAGAATATCTATATAAAACAATTAAACCAAATATTCACCGAAAAATATTAAATGCATATGAAAAGATATCCAAAAATAAAGAATTTATGGTAATTGAAGGTACTGGACATGCAGGAGTTGGTTCTGTCTTTGAGACTTCGAATGCTGATGTTGCTAAAATCCTGGATGCTGATGTTGTATTAGTTGTTGACGGCGGTATAGGCAGTGCTATTGACAGCCTTGAATTAAACCGTTCTTTTTTTATTAACCATGGTGTCAATATTGTCGGAGTAATTGTCAATAAAGTTATACCTGACAAATCTGAAAAAATTAAAAAAGCCATCAGCACCTACTGTAAAAAATATAAAATAAAATTTTTAGGAGTCATCCCTTATTCAACAATCTTAAGTAATCCTACTCTGGGACAAATTATTAATGAATTAAATCCAAAAATTATACACGAAACAAATGAGCGTAAAACAGTTATAGATACATTTGCAATAGGTGCGACAAGTCTTGAAGAATTTATAGAATACGTAAAAGATATGAAGGGAAATATTCTGTTAATTCTGCCTTCTCTGAGACTTGATATGATCTTTACTATTCCAAATTTGAAAAATTTTTTTGAAAATAAGGAAACCAGAATTCATACTATTCTCTTTACCGGTAAACATGAGCCATCACCAATAGCAATACAAACACTCATTAACGAAAAAATAAATATCCTCTGGAAAAAAGGAGATACCTACAATGTTGCTTCCAAATTATCATCTATATCAATTAAAACCCGTCCTGAAGATATTTATAAAATAAAAGAAATAAAAAATATTGTTATTAGTAATATATATTATAAAAAATTATTCCAATCTGTATCACAATCAAAAATCATAGTACCATTTATTGCAAAGATTATAAATAAATTACTAATCTTATGGGAAAAAATACGTTCCTTTTTTACTCATTTCTAATCCTTCGTAACCTCATCATCAGCCGGAAATACAACTCTAAATAAAGTACCATTCTTACTAATAATTTCTAATGTACCGGAAATCTGTTTAGTTAGTAAGTGAATTAATCTTAATCCTAATGTTTTGGTATTATTAACATCTATATTATCCATAATACCATGGCCATCGTCTTTCACCAAAAATTTATATTGATTATTTTCCCGACAAAATTGAATTAAAATTTTCCCTTTATTCTTTTTTGGAAAAGCATGTTTTAAGGAGTTTGTTACAATTTCGTTTAAAATCAGACCACAGGGAACTGCTTTATTAATGTCTAAATAAATGTCTTTTATACTAATATGCAAAGTAATCTTTTTACCCCTGGAAAGACTTGATAACAAACTATTTGACATAGACTCTATATAATTTTTCATATTAATACGAGAAAAATTATTTGTTTGATAAAGCTGATCATGTACTAGAGCTATTGAATATATTCTATCTTTGATCTCATGAAAAGCACTCAGAGCCTGGTCTTTATTTTTAATCTGATTACTCTGCAGATTCAGAAGACTGACAATTACATTAAGATTATTCTTAACCCGATGATGAATTTCTTTAAGTAAAATTTCTTTTTCATGCAGATTCTTTTCAAGCTGCTGCTCTGCTCTTTTGCGTTCTGTTATATTACGCCCCACTCCCAATACAGCATACCGCTTTCCTTCCTTATAAATTATAGAAGACTTAGTTTCTACCCATAATATTTCACCTTTCTTGGTTCTTAATTGAAGCTGAGTGACATCCTGTTGGTGACCTGATACTACAAGCTCATCTAATGTCTTCTGTGCTTTAAGCATTTGTTCCTCATTAGATAGCAGAGAGTTAAAATCTAAATTTTTGATCTCTTCTTCAGAATATCCAAATAAATTTAATGTCGCAGTATTAACATCTAAAAGATTCCCCTGAAAATCATAGATAAAAACAAGATCCAGCGAACGGTCATACAAAGCATTATACCGCTCCTCACTTTCTTTCAACGCTAATTCTGTCTGTCTGCGTTGTAATATTTCAGATACATGACTGGTAATTGCTTCTATAGCGGAACTATAATTGATATCCTGACCTTTTGCAGTAAGTATAATGATACCTCCGTAAGGTTTTTTTTCCAAAGCAAATCCGACTGTATAAATATTTTCAATACCCAGCAATCGTTCAGCTGTTTGACAAACAATTTTGGGTACCTTACCTTCCATCAGAGTATATAGTCCCTTCATCATATGTTCCAGTTTTCCAGTAGTATATAA
>Ga0180433_10006440_pt1 | contig 15381 bp, 10 predicted proteins | sample SS_ome_8_FD_132980 | JGI IMG/M metagenome (GOLD analysis project Ga0180433, IMG submission 132980) | Hypersaline lake sediment archaeal communities from the Salton Sea, California, USA - SS_1_D_1 metaG | ecosystem: Environmental > Aquatic > Non-marine Saline and Alkaline > Hypersaline >... | reverse complement strand
TGGAGTTATATCCCTGATGTTATTCCTGACGAAAGGGGTTTAATACCTGTTTCGAATACAAGAGTAGCGGAATTTTGGTTTGCAAGTATTGCAGCTGTCACTGCGTTTATCCTTGGAGTATTGTTTCCATTAGCAGGCGTTTTTGGCTTCTTTATCGCGGAACAAGCAGATGTGATGACTTTACTAGGTTTAGCGGATGTAAGAGGCGGTCTTCTCTTTTTTTATTTATTTGAGGCACATGGAACAGATTTCTTTGTTCCAATACTCAGTCTTATAGAACAAGGGGGCGCTATATGGGGAGTAAATGTCACAATCAGTACATTATTGCTTATACTCGGTATTATTGGTTTACTAGCCATCATTTATACTTCATTTGCTGACATTAGAAATATAAGGACTGGAAGAGTGGTTCGAATCCTTTTGCCAAGCTTGGTGGTATTCCTCCTCATATTAGAATGGATCTTTTTTGCAATAGCATTTGCATTAGCACCGATACCTATAGCTGTAGGTGTGGATCCTATAGGACTCACTATGTCGATAATTGCTATGGTGTTAATCATTGTCGCGATAAACCGTGATTATATCTTCAAAGAAAAGGGGTTAATTGAATCAGAAAAAGCTGAGGTGAAATAATAAAATGCCTCGTGGTGGTGGTATGCGTGGCGGTGGATTTCGCGGTGGAGGATTTGGTGGCGGTTTTCGAGGCGGTGGATTTCGTGGTGGAGGATTCGGTGGAAGAATGCCCCGTGGAACTCCAAGTGGGACTCCCTTTGGAAGGACTGGGGCGAATCGTGTAACCTCACGGGCACCCAGTGGACCATATCGACACACATATTATCGTCCTTATCGAAGGTTTTATCGATGGGGATATCTCCCATGGTATTATCGATGGTGGTATTCTCCCTATTGGATTGGATATTGGCATAGACCTTGGTATTATTCTCCTGTATATGTTGGTGGAGGAATAATCTTTGCCATAATTCTTGGATTAGTGCTCCTCCCATTTTTTGGTATTGCATTATGGTTTCCATTTAGCAATGCCGATCCAAATGGCACTGTTAATTATCGATCCACAGAAACTATATATTATAACGAATATTGGTATGAATATGAATACATCGAAGCTGGAAATGAAATTACTTACTCGGTGCAATCTTCTCCCGAAGTAATTAGTTTTGCCATCTGGAATCAACCTTTTGATACAATTCCAAAAACAGATCTTGATGGGGGAATTGTAGATTCATTTACCCTTCAGAATAACTATTATGAATATTATTCCGTCTATCTCAAACCGGGTTCTACAATTGAGTATAACTTTAATTCCACCAGTACAATAGATTTTTTTATTGCTGATGCTAACCAACTTTATAACTGGGATCAAGGAGGAAATCCAACCTTTTATCGAGAGTTGAATGCGGTTACTACAGGAATCGGGTCCATTTCTATAAATACGGCACGAGATTATTATCTAGTATGGTATAATGACTATGGAAGTACTGCATCAGTAGAATTCATTGCAAACTATACAGCGGTTAATGTATATGATTTATCTTTGGCATATGAATCGCAGATAGCTGTGTATAATATCCCTCAAGATACATTTACAGTTCCTACTGATGGGGAGTGGTATTTCTTTGTCTATTTTGATCCTTTGAATTCGCCAGCAGAATCAACTGATATTACTTTTGATGTGACTTACGATACAGGAATAACAGGTAGAGAAAGATGGTTGGATATTACGCCTATTTTATTCGGTGTTCTTGTAGTTGTCGCCATCATTATCGTAGCTGCAGTTATCGCAAGGAGAGGACAAAAAAAAATTGCAAAAAAACAACCGAAACAAGCAAAAGCAGAAAGCGTAAAAGCAGAACCTAAACCGGAGAAAAAAGAAGATGTTTCTGAATCAAAATGCGTACGCTGTGGCAGTAAAATCCGTCCGGACGCAAATTTCTGTCCAGTATGTGGTGGAAAAGTAGAAGGCAGAGCTTTAGGTTCCTCAGATATTACTACTCCTGCAGAATCAAAAACTTGTACGTTATGTGGAAGTAAACTGGGAGAGAGTGCGAGTTATTGTAAATGGTGCGGGACAAAAGTTGAATAACACCTTAAGACCCATATATTAAAATTTTTTTCTTTCTATTTATTTAGTGAAATAAGCTAAAATTTAATTGTTTTCTTCGTAGTTATCTCATATAATGAGCTCTATTGGGAAGTTTATTAGAAGTTATCCAATATTAAGAATAGTAAATATCATTTTTTATCCTCTTCTGATCTATGTCATAATTGGTCTTATCTATTCCTCATTATTCTCCATTTTTTATTCATTTATTTATTGGATATGTGGGATTTTAATCGTTATTGGATATTTAATTCTCGATTATAATAGACTATGTATTACTTTAGATACTGAAAATAAACAAAAGATTTATTTCCAAGAAAAAAATAAACGGGCTCTAAAAAATAAGTCATTAACTAAAGACTATAAGAATTGGCTAATCGGTTATGCTGAAATTGATGAAATTAATCAATTATTCAAACCGTTAGATTTTAATACTACGGGGGAATGTTGTATCTACTGCTTTGCCTCTTTTGTTCTATTCCTTATAATAGCCTCTTTTACTTTAATATACCAACAAGGAGAAACAGCATGGATTTGGACAATTTTGATATTTCTTACTGTCATAATAATATATCCAATTCTTAGAATAGTATCCGAAAGAAAAATGTATAAAACAAGTGATTCAGAAATTAAAAGAATTTTGTTTGAAGAAGAAACGGGTTATCCTCCACTTGAAAATGGAAGGTTTACATATAAATATAAAGCTTGGTTAGTCCAGCAAGCTAGATTTGACTCGAGATAGAGTTAAAAAAAAAGGTTTTTTTTGTTAAAAAAATCCAATAAGTTAAAAAAATCCAATAATTTTTTTTCGCTGTCTCTTTTTTAATCATATTAGAAAAATATTCAACATATTTCTTTATCTAAAACCTCTGCTTGCAGGAAAATGACCTTTTTAGAACAAGATTTTTCAGAATTGAGACAAAAAAAAGTCTTTTTTTTTGATTTAGATGGTACTTTATATTTAGGGGAAAAGCTTTTCGATGGTGTTCTTGATTTAATAGAATTATTAAAAGATCGTGGAAAAAAAGTCTTTTATCTTTCAAATAATTCAAGTAGTTCTACCAAAGATTATATACTCAAGCTCAAAAAATTTAATTTACCGGTAAGCAATGAAGAGATTATTCTTTCTCAACATCCAACAATTAATTATCTTCATAAAAACAAAATTACACGGATATTTTTATTAGGAACATCTTCTCTAAGACAAGAATTCATCGAGGAGGGGTTTATTTTAACCGATAAAAACCCTGAAATTGTAGTTTTGGCTTTTGATAAAGAATTAACCTATGATCGATTAGAAAAGGCATCGAGATTCCTTCAAAAAGGTATCCCTTATATTGCAACTCATTTAGATAATAAATGTCCCGTGGAAAATGGATACATACCCGATGCTGGTGGAATCGCCGCACTTTTATATAAAACTACAGAGCGCTTGCCACGAGTATTTGGAAAACCCAATAAAGAAATGCTTTTATTTAAATTAGAGCAATTAAATCTACCACCCAATATCGCTGTTATGGTGGGGGACCGGCTTTATACAGACATTAAAATGGGAATTAGTGCTGGAATTACAACTTGTTGTGTTTTATCTGGGGAAACCGACTTAGAGATGATTCATCAAAGTGATGAATTTACTCCCGATTTTATTATTGAAGGGATATGGTCGCTTAGTGATATTATTTTTTAATTCTCATTATGATATGGCTATTTATAAGTTAAATTTCGGAAGCTATCGAAAATTTTATTTCATAAGCAACATTCTTAAAATAGAAGTAAATTTCGATTTATTATATTACAAATATTAGAATTTGAGTGTCATAAAATACAAACGATATTGATTAAAGATGGCAACATCGGAACAAAAAAAAGTTATTACTGAACAAAAAAAGTTTATTTATTCTTTTGAAGAGGGCAGCAAGGAACTCAAGAATCTTTTAGGCGGAAAAGGCGCTAATCTTGGAGAAATGACCAATTTAGGTCTCAATATTCCCCCTGGGTTTACAATAACCACCGAGGCATGCTTATTATATTTTGATAGCCCGATAGAAATCATGAAAGAACTTGAACCTGGAGTAAGAGAGCATTTAAAAGCATTAGAAGAAAAAATGGGGAAAAAATTTGGTGATAAAAAAACTCCGCTATTAGTTTCCGTACGATCTGGAGCTCCAATGTCCATGCCTGGAATGATGGATACTGTTTTAAATTTAGGGCTTACTGATGATTCGGTTAAAGGAATGGCAGAACAAACAGGTAATCCTCGATTTGCATATGATTCATACCGTCGTTTTATTCAAATGTTTGGAGATGTATGTATGGGGATTGGAGACGAGAAATTCGAGGTCATTCTTGATAAATACAAGCGATCTATTTCGAGAAATGCACAAGACACGGATTTACAAGTCTCAGATTTACAAAAAATAATTGCTGATTATAAGGCATTATATGAAAAAGAAATTGGTTCTCCATTTCCTCAAGATCCTTATAAACAACTCTTTATTGCCATTGAGGCAGTATTTAAGTCCTGGAACAATCGAAGAGCAATAACCTATCGTCGAATTAATAATATCCCCAACTTTGGAACCGCAGTTAATATTCAAGCTATGGTGTTTGGCAATAAAGGATGGGATTCTGCGACAGGAGTAGCTTTTACTCGCGATCCTTCAAATGGAGAGAATCGGAAATTTGGAGAATATCTCACCAACGCTCAAGGAGAAGATGTAGTTGCGGGAATAAGAACACCAAAGAAATTAGATGATATGAAAGACGAATTTCCCAAAATTTACAAAGAATTAAAAAATACGATGGTTAAGCTTGAGAAACATTATCGGGATATGCAAGATATTGAATTTACTGTCGAAAATGGACGATTATTTATTCTTCAAACTCGAAACGGAAAACGAACTCCCTCTGCTGCGGTAAAAATCGCAGTGGATATGGTAAAAGAAGGGCTAATAACTAAAGAAGAGGCTATTTTAAGTGTTGATCCTTATAAACTCTCAAAATTGTTATTTAAAAGCATTGATGAAAATTCTATTATGCATGTATTAGCTAGTGGAATTAATGCTTCTCCCGGTGCAGTTTCGGGTGTTGCAATATTTGATCCTGATACCGTAGAAGAAATGGCTAACTCTGGGGAGGAAGAGATTATATTAGTACGTCCTCAAACAAAACCCGATGATGTTCATGGTCTCTATGCTTCCAGTGGAGTTTTAACTCAATTTGGAGGAAAAACATCTCATGCAGCAGTTGTTGCGAGGGGTATGGGAAAGCCAGCTGTAGTAGGCGCCCAGGATATTGAGATTGATCTTGAAAATAAAGAATTTAGAATCGGCGACACTGTCATAAAAGAAGGAGAGATAATTACCATTGATGGAACGACGGGACGTGTCATCGAAGGGAAAGTTCCGCTCGTTGAACCAGAAATAAAAGGGGAATTTTCTGAATTATTGGCAATGGCCGATGATGTTAAATATTTAGGAGTGCGTGCTAATGCGGACACACCAATAGATGCTCAAAAAGCATTGGAATTTGGTGCAGAAGGCATAGGATTATGCCGTACAGAACATATGTTTATGGCACAAGACAGATTGCCCGTTGTCCAGAATATGATTATGGCCCGTACACAAGAGGAACGACAAGATGCACTGAACAAAATTTTGCCCATGCAGAAAGGGGATTTCTACGAAATATTTAAAATTATGAAGGGAAAACCAGTTACCATACGATTACTCGATCCACCATTACATGAATTTTTACCAGAATTATCTACTGTTCTCTTAGAATTCCAAGAATTGAAAATGACCAACTCACTCTCGCGATCTTTATTAGAAAGCTCTCCTCTTGATGATGAAATCAAGAAGAAAAATAAGGTGATCTCGTTAATCCGATCACTCTCGGAGGAGAATCCCATGATGGGCTTAAGAGGCTGTCGTTTGGGCATTGTTTGGCCAGAAATAAACGAGATGCAAGTGAAAGCGATCTTTCAAGCTGCCTGTGAATTAAAGATGAAGGGAATTGAAGTGATTCCAGAAGTTATGATTCCACTAATTGGAATGATTTCTGAACTGAAACTTGTAAAAGAGCAATTGGTAAAAGTCGCGAAAGAAACGATAGATAGTTATGGAGTAAAATTAGATTATACTTTTGGAACAATGATTGAAATCCCTCGAGCAGCACTTACAGCTGATGAAATAGCCAGTGAAGCAGAATTCTTTTCTTTTGGAACTAATGACTTGACTCAAATGACCTTTGGATTCAGTCGAGATGATGCAGAAGGAAAGTTCATTCCCATCTATCTAAACAAAGAGATTTTGGATCAAAACCCTTTTGAAAGTCTGGATCAAAAAGGTGTTGGAAGACTCATGAAAATGGCAATTAAAGATGGAAGAAGTACTCGCCCCAATCTTAAATGCGGTATCTGCGGAGAGCATGGCGGAGAACCCAAATCAATTAAATTTGCACATTCTATTGGGTTAAATTATGTCTCATGTTCACCCTTTAGGATACCAGTAGCCCGTTTAGCTGCGGCACAAGCTGTCATTGAAGAAAAGAAAAAAGAGTAACTCTCTTTTTTGCTTATTTTATTGTATTTTCTTATTTTATATTATACTAATTAATTGAATTTTTAATAGAATCCTCGAAATTATCGAATTAAGATTAGTAAGAAATATATCGATTAGTGCATTATATTGACTAATTTAAATAGCTTAATCAAAGTGATAAAATGCCGTTGTCTTTAGAAGAACGAATAGCTCTAATCCAAGAAGTTGGAGAAGAAGTTATAGATGTAGATGAACTACGAGATATGATTAAATGGAAGACAGAAAATAATCAACCAATATATGCTTATGACGGATTTGAACCCTCAGGAAACATTCATATTGCACAAGGACTTCTCAGAGCTATTAATGTCAATAAAATGACGAAAGCGGGAATCAAATTTAAATTCCTAATAGCAGATTGGCATGCCGCTGCCAATAAAAAGTTTGACGGTAATCTGGAGATAATTAAAAAAGTAGGCGACTTTTTTATCGAGGTTTGGAAAGTTTGTGGAATGGATTTAGATAATGTAGAATTTTTGTATGCATCCGATTTCACTAAGGATCCGCAATATTGGGAATTAGTGTTAAAGATTTCTATTAACACCACACTAAAACGAGTAAAAAGGTGTACACAGATCATGGGGAGAAAGGATTCGGACACACTCTATGCCTCTCAAATTCTTTATCCATTGATGCAAACGGCCGATATATTTTATATACCCGCAGATATCTGTCAATTGGGATTGGATCAAAGAAAAGTAAATATGTTAGCACGAGAAACTGCTAAAGACTTGAATAAGCCAAAACCAATCGCCGTTCATCATCATATGCTACTTGGGTTAAATAAACCGCCCGACTCGGATCTGAGTGGAATTGAGCGAGCTATCGAATTTAAAATGTCAAAATCTATACCCGATTCAGCGGTTTTTATGTTAGATTCGCCTAAAGACGTTAAAAGAAAAATTAATAAAGCTTATTGTCCCCCAAAAGATATTCAAGAAAATCCCATCTTAGAGTACTGTAAATATATTATTTTTGAATTAACAGATACCTTTAAAATTGAGCGCCCCGAAAAGTATGGAGGAGACATTGAATATAAGACTTATGAGGAACTTGAAAGTGATTATGCTCAAGGAGAATTAAATCCTCCCGACCTCAAACCTGCGGTTACAAAATATCTAAACTCCTTTTTAGATCCCATACGGAAGCATTTTGAAGAAGATCCAAAAGCAAAAGAACTATATTTATTTGTGAAGAAGGTAGATAAAGAAGATAAAGAAAAACGAAATTAAATCTTAAAAATGGTTCGTATACTTCTAACGGGAGATTCACATATACCGAAAAGAGCATCAACAGTACCGGACGAAATCTATAGGGAAATCAATACATTAATAACTAAAGATTGCTTTGATTATGTTTTTTTTACTGGTGATTTAGTCGATGCCCCTAAATTAATGAACTATCTGAATAATATATCAAGAGAAAAACTATTCAAAGTAATTGGAAATATGGATTATTATGGGGGGAATAGAACCTTACCGCAGACTCAGAATTTAGCAATTGATTTCAATGAGGCTGGGGAGATTTCCCTCGGTTTAATACATGGCCATCAGGTGCATCCAAGGGGGGATCATAATCAATTAGAATTAATCGCTCAAGAAAATAATTATAACATCGTCGTGTCGGGGCATACTCACAAGGAAGAAATTTATTTAACCCCAGATGGTATTCTCCTCCTCAACCCTGGAAGTATTACAGGGGCTTGGTCGTTTATTGCGAGTGGAAATTGTTGTTTTATCATATTAAACATTAAAGAGGATTCTAAAATGGTTGATATAAAGTTATACCAATACAATAGAAAAAGTATGCGGTTTTCTATAACTGGGAAATCTTATCAATGGATTGATGAAAAAAAGATATTAAAACCAAGTAAAAAATAAAACAAGAATCATTATGCACTGTTTATCTTAACTTTATCTAGTACTAGTACTTTTGGAAGTTTTAATAGAAGTCCCAAATTTCTTTCACCATCACTCCCTTTATCAAATCTTAGTTTTCTATTTCCAAATCGGTTTTTCTTTAAGATCATATGTAAAGTGGAATTTTCACCATTGGAGAAATACATCATATCTTCAGGAGTGGAAATTACTTCGAGATCATATTCCTCTAATTTATCCCTTCCTAAACTGTAATTTCCATTTTCTGCGATTAAATGGACCCAAAATATATAATCTTCCTCAACATGTAGACCTAAATTAATTCTAGCATCAAGATTATTGATAGTGTCTAAATTTTTCTTATACTTTCGTTTATCAGCAATTATACTTTCAATAACGCCTTGAAACGTGATGAATAAATTTTCTTTTTCAGATTCTTCCATAAGATTCAACTCTGTTCTACTTTTAGATTGCTTATTTGATTTTTCTTTATAGGTTTTTTTTTTGTTAATAATTTATTTAATTTACTAAAAATATAAGTATTTATAAATTAATGAAATTACCAATAATTTAAAATATACATAACTGTAAAAGGTGAAATAATAGAATGTGGTTCTTTTTCTCTCCAAATATTATTTATGGTCCAGATGCAATCGATTTTATAGAAAATATCTCAGGAAACAAATGTTTTATCGTAACCGATAAAGTAATTGAAGATTTAGGATATCTTAAGATATTAACTGATGTATTAGATAAGTTTGGAAAAGAATACAAGGTTTTTAATGATGTACTTCCTGATCCCCGGGAAGAAGGAGTAATGAAAGCACGAGAGTTATGCATGCAATATAAGCCTGATATTATTTTTGCATTAGGAGGAGGTTCAGTTATGGACACAGCTAAGACATTATGGGTATTATATGAGTTCCCCGACTTTCAGTTGGATGATATCCACGCATTCAGAAGTGATTTATATGAGATGGGTAAGAAAGCTAAGTTAGTTGCCATTCCTACTACTTCTGGGACGGGTGCTGAAACAACTTATGTAACGGTAATATCTCGATATGACCAAGAAATTTGGAAGAAATATCTATATCTTCATCGCGGATTAATTCCTACCTACGCAATTGTAGACCCTGTTTTTCCTAAGGGAATGCCTCCCAAGTTAACTGCAGATACAGGATTCGATGCCTTAGCTCATTCTATAGAGGGCTTAGGAACGATATGGAGAAACGAGTTTAGCAACGCTTTAGCTCTCAAAGCAATAGAATTAATTTTTAAGTATCTTCCTATTGCATATGAAGATGGAAGTAATGAAGAAGCTAGAGACTATATGCATCAAGCAGCAACTTTAGCTGGTCTTGCTTTTGGAAATGGTAATGTACACATAGGGCACACAATGGGACATAGTTGGGGTGCTTTATATCATACTCCTCATGGCCGATCGGTCGGGATACTCTTAAAATACGTAACCCAATTTATTCTCAATGACCCCGAGAATAAAGAAGCATTAAATATTTATGCAAAACTTTCGAAACAATTAGGTTGGGTTAAATGGGACGAAGATGATAAAAAAGCAGCATTTATGGTAATAGAAAAGATCAATGAACTCCAAAAAAAAGTAAATTTTCCTCAAAGTTTAAAGGAAACAGGGGTAAAAAAGGAAGATATGGAAAGGGATTTGGATACTCTCTTAGATCTATGCTATCAAGATGCTAGTTCAGTATTAACTCCACGATCTCCTTCTCCCAGTGAATTTAAAGAAATTTATAAATATGCATATGAAGGAAAAGATATTGATTTTTAATCTCTATCTATTTCCTCTTTTTCTTTATTAAAAGTGTTTTTGTCGGAATTGTCTTATCACTGAAAAAATTCATTTCCGAAAATGTTAAACATATAAATAAAAATTTTATATTATTCTTGTAAAGAATTTTTAATACAATCTTTGGACACGAAAATTAGAAATGGTTGTTCCCGAAGAAGAACTAAAGTTTATCAAGCTCATCGAAGATAGTATTCAGATGAAGATACCTTTAGTTCCAGATCTTTATAGCTATACTTTGGGATACACCGTTAAAGAGAACCATATTGAAGGATTAGGATTGTTTTCTTGTGGGCTCCATTCAATTCCAGAGAAAATTAATGCTCTTTCGCGATTAAAGAAGCTATTCCTACGTGGTAATAAATTACGTGTCCTACCAGAAGAATTATTTCTTTTAATGGCTTTAGATACATTAGATTTAAGCGATAATCGATTATCAAAGTTACCCACTTCAATTTATTCTGCAAAATCACTAAAGAACCTTTACTTAGAGTCTAATCATCTTAATGAATTACCTTCTTCAGTAAAAGATTTAACTTCGTTAGAAATCTTAGATATGAGTGAAAACAAATTTACCACGTTAACGGAGGAAATATTTAGTTTTAAAAATCTTAAAACTTTGGACTTAAGTAGCAATGGATTGGAAATTTTACCTGATAAAATTGGAGATCTTGTCAATTTAGAACTCCTTTATTTAGGAAATAATGCTTTAAAAAACCTTCCCTCAACCATCGGTTCGTTAAAATCATTAAAACGGATAAATCTAAGAAATAATCAATTAGAAGAATTGCCTAATTCTATTGGTGAACTCAATTCTCTTCGATCTTTATTTTTAAAAGGAAATCATCTTGTGCAATTACCTGAATCAATTGGAAATTTAAAAAGTTTAAAATATTTAGGTCTCTCTTCAAATAATTTATCTTCTCTTCCTTCAAATATCGGTTCATTATTCAATTTGGAAAACCTTAGTCTATCTTCAAATTCGCTTACTTCTCTGCCAAAATCCATTGGACTGCTTGAATCCTTATTACGTTTAGAGATCTCAGATAATCAACTGCAAGACTTTCCTGAAATAGAGAAGCTTTCTTCTCTTCAAATAATGCGACTGGATCGGAATAATTTAAGAAGATTACCTAATTCTATTGGGAAACTAAGGTCCTTAGAAGTCTTAAAGGTTGATAGAAATGAATTGGAAGGGCTACCAGAGTCAATCTGTGACTTATCAAATCTAAAAGAGTTAGATCTCTATGATAATAAATTATCTGCTCTTCCTCATAATTTTGGAACACTCTCTTCCTTAACCATTTTGGATTTAAGTAAAAATTTGTTAAAAACACTTCCCGAATCTATAGGAAATCTTGAATCACTTAGGGAATTGGATGTCTCAACTAATAAATTAGACGTATTAGTATCAAGTATTGGTGCGTTACAAAAATTAAAAAATTTAATGTTAGGTTTTAATAGACTTCAAACCATTCCAGAAGATATTGGATTGCTAAAAAATCTAGAAAATTTGGATCTCGGTAAAAATAAACTTACTAAGGTTCCCGAATCAATTGGTAATTTAAAATCTCTAAAAAGACTCTATCTTTATTATAATAATTTAACAGCTATACCCTCTTCAATCGGAAATCTTAACTCTTTGAAAAGCTTGTACTTAGGCAATAATCATCTTACTGAGATCCCAGATTCTATTGGTAATCTGAAAACTTTAAAATACCTTTTTCTACGAGGCAATGGGATAAGCAAGTTACCCAAGATCTTACATAGCCTTCCTTCCTTAAAATACCTTAACTTAGAAAAGAATGATGTCGAGGATCTCCACGATATTTTAGAAGATTTAGGAGATCGCGATGTCAAAGTATTCAAATAGTATGCGTTTTATTTCATCATTTCTAAGTTTAAAATAGAATTAAATTCTAAAAAATGTTAAACTGTAAATAGAGAATAATATTATAATCTCTTAATATAAGTTTTCTAAGGTGTATTTTTGTATGAAAGGATTCGTGGGAAAATTATTGATTGTTGATTTAACTCATAACAAGATTTCAGAAGAACCACTTGAAGAAGAGATTGCTAAAAATTATTTAGGCGGGGCGGGCTATTGTTCACGATATTTATTTAATAAGATTGATAAAGATACTGATCCCTTATCTCCTGGGAATATCCTTATGTTTATGACTGGGTTATTTTGTGGATCAAACGCCCCTACTAGCGGTCGGTTTGTTGTATGTGGAAAATCTCCTTATACCGGGTTATGGGGTGAATCAAATTGTGGTGGATTTTTTGGCCCAGAATTGAAAAAAGCAGGATATGACGGAATTGTAATAACGGGCGCATCAAAAACTCCTGTTTACCTTAATATCACTGATGATGGGGTTGAATTGAAAGATGCATCCTTCTTATGGGGAAAGGGGACAATCGAGACATCTGAAATATTGAAAGAAAAATTAGGTTCAGATTTAACTCGGATTGCGTGTATTGGTCAAGCAGGGGAGAATTTAGTAAAATATGCAACCATCGCTTCCGAAGAGAAAGCTTCCGGTAGAACGGGTATGGGTGCAATAATGGGTTCAAAAAAACTGAAGGCAATAGCAGTGAGAGCAAAAAAGAAACCTTACGAACCAGCTAAACCTGAAGAGTTTAAAGAAGCAGTAAAGAAAACCATAGATGATGTCATGGCATCTTTTGCAACTCAAATGTTTGGGATGCTTGGAACCTCTGGAGGAGTAGACAAATATAATTCGGAAGGGGAATTACCCATAAAATATTGGACATTAGGTACATGGGAGCCTGCATTTGATATATCTGGAGCCTCTGCCTCTGAGAAAGTATATGTCAGAAGTTATCCATGCTTTTCATGCCCTATTGGATGTGCAAAAAAAGCCGTCGTTAAAGAAGGAGAATTTAAAACTGATGGTGAGATTGAAGCGGCCGAATACGAAACGGTAGTAGGATTTGGATCTCTCATTCTGAATAACGATCTAGAGTCTATTCAAATTGCTAATTACATGTGCAATGATTTTGGATTCGACACCATTAGTGGTAGTAGCACTATTGCATTCCTTTATTATCTCTATAATAAGAATAAGATAAATTCTGATGATGTTGACGGGTTAAAGCCTGAATGGGGTGATATTCATCCTGCTTTGGAAATGATTAAAAAAATTGCTCATCGGGAAGGAATCGGAGATATATTAGCTGAAGGCTCTGATGCGGTGGGAAAAAAATTTAATATTTCTCAAGATGAAATTGCTACTTCTTATGGCATGGAAGTACCTTACCACGATTTACGACGAATATTTGGAATGGCAATTGCTTATGGTATAGCTACTACTCGAGGGCCTTGCCATACGGCTTGTGATCCATATTATGCATTATTAGGCTTACCTCTTGATGAATTTGGGATAGAGGGGAGTATAGATTGGTATTCTGATGGATCAGGTATGGCAGAGGTAAGTGCTAGGCTTCAAGACTATCGAGCAATATACAATTCATTGATAATGTGTACCTTCTGTAATCCTCCCCCTTCTATGATTATCGATATGCTGAATGCTGCCACAGGACTCGACTTTGATCTAGAAGAATTTAAGACTTTAGGTGAACGTCTTTATATGATAAAACGGTTATTTAACCTAAAAATGGGAATCACGCCTGCGGACGACAGATTGCCTAAAATTTTACTTCAGCCTCTAGATGAGGGCGGTTCTGCGGGTAAAGCTCCCGATTTTGACAAACTCAAGAAAGAATTATACAAATATCGAACTTTTGATGCCGATACTGGGTATCCCAATCAAGAGAAGCTAAAATCTTTAGGTTTACACTCTCTCTGAAGGTATAAATATTAAATATAAATAATTATTTTTCTTTTTTCCATTTTTCTCAAGCATATCATAAATTTATATACTAATGGAAGCTAGTAAAAAGTATGGATACTGCAGAAGCAAAACAAATAGTATTATCAGATACTTTACCCCCCGCACCAAAATTTCGTGATAATATTCGAAGAGCGCCAAATCGCGGGTTCAATCTTGATCGTTCGGATACACTTCTAGCCTTGAAGAATGCCTTACGCTATGTGCCTGAAAAATTGCATGATACATTAGCTCCAGAATTTTTAGAGGAATTAATGACGAGAGGTAGGATTTATGCCTATCGTTATCGCCCTCCAGGACCAATCAAAGCCCAACCTATTGATCATTATAAGGGTATTCTTGAAGCGCGAGCAATTCAGATTATGATAGATAATAATTTGGATTTTGATGTGGCTCTCTATCCTTATGAATTAGTCACTTATGGAGAAAGTGGGCAAGTATGTCAAAATTGGATGCAATATCGGTTAATAAAACTATATCTGGAAATTTTAAAGGAAGATCAGACCTTGGTTGTTATGTCTGGACATCCATTAGGCTTATTTCCGAGTAATCGAAATGCTCCACGAGTAATTATGACAAATGGACTGATGATAGGGATGTTTGATACAACTAAAGATTTTCAACGAGCTACAGCACTTGGAGTAGCGAATTATGGGCAAATGACTGCAGGAGGTTGGATGTATATTGGCCCTCAAGGTATTGTGCATGGAACTTATATTACTTTATTGAATGCGGGACGTCTTTATCTGAAAGTTCCATCTACTAAGGGTTTAAAAGGAATATTGTATCTCAGTTCAGGATTAGGGGGTATGAGCGGTGCCCAAGCCAAAGCAATTGAAATTGCAGGTGGGATAGGAGTCATTGCGGAAGTAGATAGCTCCAGAATTCAAACTCGACATGAACAAGGATGGGTTAGTAGGATTTCTGATAATTTTGAAGAGATATTTAACTGGGTAGATGAATATCGAAAATCTGGTAAGCCGATATCTATCGGTTATCATGGAAATATCATTGATCTCTGGAAATATGTGGTTGATAATAATATCAAAGTAGAATTAGCTTCTGACCAGACTTCTTGTCATGCGGT